>Ga0335081_10006262_pt1 | contig 18927 bp, 14 predicted proteins | sample Lox_Sample_35_FD_206713 | JGI IMG/M metagenome (GOLD analysis project Ga0335081, IMG submission 206713) | Soil microbial communities from Loxahatchee National Wildlife Refuge, Florida, United States - Lox_Sample_3.5 | ecosystem: Environmental > Terrestrial > Soil > Wetlands | place: USA...
GAGTGATGAGCTGGGAAAAGATGAGGCCACCGACCACGGCCAGCCCCAGTCCGCGCCGCGAGCCGCCGCCCGCGCCGAGACCGATCGCAATGGGCAACGTGCCCATGAAAGCCGCGAAGGTGGTCATCATGATGGGACGGAAGCGCACCAGCGCGCCCTGGTAAATGGATTCCTCACTGCTTTCGCCCTTGGTGCGCTCGTTTTCCAGGGCGAAGTCGATCATCATGATGGCGTTCTTCTTGACGATGCCGATCAGCATGATGATGCCGACGAAGGAGTACAAATCGAGTTCCTGGTGGAAGAGCATGAGTGTGGCCAGCGCGCCCACGCCCGCAGATGGCAATCCCGACAGGATCGTGATGGGGTGGATGAAGCTCTCGTAGAGAATGCCCAGCACGATGTAGATGACGACGACAGCGGCGATCAGCAGCAGACCCAGATTGGCGAACGACTGCTGGAACGCCTGCGCCGTTCCCTGAAAGCTGCCCTGAATATTAGCAGGGAGCATGCGGTTGGCAACTTCCTGTACCGCTTTGGTGGCGTCACCCAGCGCGACTCCCGGCCTGAGGTTGAAGCTGACGGTCACCGCCGGCAACTGCCCCAGGTGGTTGACGGTGAGCGGTCCCACGCTGGGTACCAGCCGGGCCACGGTGTCGAGCGGGACCAGTTGGTTGTTGGGCGTACGCATATACAGCATGGAGAGCGATTGGGGATTGTTCTGGTACGGGGCTGCCAGATCCAGGATCACGTAGTACTCGTTGCTCGGCGTGTACATCGTGCTGACTTCCCGCTGTCCATAGGCCGAGTACAGAGTGTCGGAGATCTGCTGGGCCGTCAGCCCCAGTGCCGAGGCCTTATCGCGGTCCACCTGGATGGTCAATTGCGGGTTGTGGATCTGAAGGTCGCTGGAGACGTCCTGCAGCAGCGGCAGTTGGCGCAGCGCCGCTTCAAACTTGGGAGCAATCTCGTACAACTGGTTGGTGTCCGGTGATTGCAGCGTGTACTGGTACTGCTCGTTGGTGATGTGCCCGCCTACGTTGATGGTTGGGGGCACCTGCAGAAACACCATGACGTCCTGCACCTTCGCCAGCTTGGTGCGCAGTTCCTGAATGATCTGGTCGGCGCTCATGTGGTGATAGCGGTTCTTGACGTCTTTCAGGTGGAGGAACACCCGGCCCTGATTCACGGGGTTGCCGTAGAACGTCATGGCGTACAACACGCTGGGATCGGCCTGGGCGATGCCCGCGATCTGCTGCATGTCCCGTCCCATCTGGTCGAAGCCGATCCCTTCCGGCGCTTGCACAAAGCCGAACACCAGCCCGGTGTCCTCGGCGGGGATGAACCCGGTCTTGGAAACCTCGAACAGAACAACCGTCAGCGCGATTACCACAAAGCTCACCATCAGGGTGGCGAGCTTGTGGCGGAGCACCGCCTTCAGCGTGTGGTCGTAGAAGCGCAGGCCGTGATCGAACATTCGCTCCGTGACCTGGTAGAAGCGGCCATGCTTCTCTTGCGAGGGCGGGCGCAGGAAGCGGCTGGTGAGCATGGGCGTCAGTGTCAGCGACACCAGCCCGGAAACCAGGATGGCAGAGGTAATGACCACCGCGAATTCGTGCAACAAACGCCCGATGATGCCGCCCATGAAGAGGACGGGGATGAAGACCGCCGCCAGCGACAGCGTCATGGAGAGAATGGTGAAGCCGATCTCGCCGGCGCCGTCGAGGGCAGCTTGCATTGGCGTTTTGCCCATCTCCATGTGGCGCACGATGTTTTCCAGCATCACGATGGCATCGTCCACCACAAAGCCCACGGAGAGCGTCAGCGCCATCAGCGACAAGTTGTCCACTGTGTAGCCCAGCATGTACATCACCGGGAACGTCCCGATGATCGACATGGGCAGCGCCAGGCTGGGGATGATGGTCGCCGACAGGTTGCGCAGGAAGAGAAAGATCACCATCACGACCAGGCCGATGGTCAGCATGAGGGTGAGCTTCACGTCATTCACGCTCTGCTGGATGGAGACCGAGCGGTCGTACAGCGTGGTCACGTTGATGGCGGAGGGGATCTGCTCTTTGATCCGCGGCAGGACGCGGTTGATCGAATCGACAATTTCGACGGTGTTGGTTCCCGGCTGCTTCTGGATGGCCAGCACCACGGCGCGGGTGTTGTTGAACGAGCTCTTCTGGTACTGGTCCTCGACGCCGTTGTAGACGTTGGCGATTTCGTCCAGCCGCACGGGGGCGCCGTTGTGGTAGGCCACGATGAGCGGCCGGAATGCCGCGGCGTCCAGCAGTTGCCCGTTGGACTGCAGCGTATAGCTCTTGTCGGCAGCATAGATGCTGCCCACCGGCAGGTTGGTGTTGCCGTTCTGGATGGCCTGCTCGACATCGTTCAGGCCCAATTGCCGGGCGGCCAGCTTGTTGGGATCTACATCCACCCGCACCGCATATTTGGCGGCGCCATAGATCTGCACCTGCGCGACCCCGGGGATCATGGAGAGCTGCTGGCCCATGGTGGTTTCCGCCGCATCATCCACCTTGTAGATCGGCATGCTCTGGGAACTGAGGGCGAGATAGAGGATGGGCTGGTCGGACGGGTTAACCTTCTTGAACGTGGGCGGGGTGGGCATGTTGGGCGGCAGTTGCCCGCCGGCGGCAGCGATTGCTGATTGCACGTCCACCGCTGCGTCATCCAGGTTGCGCGAGAGGTCGAACTGGATCGTGATGCTGGTCTGCCCCAGCAGACTGGTGGAGGTCATTTGGCTAATGCCGGCGATGGTGGCAAACTGCCGCTCCAGCGGCGTAGCCACCGATGAGGCCATCGTCTCCGGGCTCGCGCCGGGCAGCGACGCGCTCACCTGGATGGTGGGGAAATCTACGTTGGGAAGGTCGCTCACCGGCAGCACCCGGTAGGCGAAGATGCCGAACACCAGGATGGCCGCCATGACCAGTGTGGTCATGATGGGGCGGCGAATAAACGGCTCCGTCACCGCGCGACTCCCGTGGCCGGATTGCCATCCTCCGCCACCGTGGCTTGCTGCGGCGCGGGTTCGACTGGCACCGTGCGCACGACGTTCACCTTGCCGTTCGGAACTACCCGCACCTGGCCGGCGACGATTACTTCATCCCCCGGGTTCACGCCGCTGGCGATCACCGCCAATTGGCGGTAGGTGCGCGGTGCGTTCACCGGCCGCATCACTGCAGTGCCGTCGGCCTGTACTACGTACACATATTTTCCCTGTTGCGCGGTCTGCACTGCGGTTGCCGGCACCACGATGGCGTGCGGATCGACTCCCAGCCGGAGCTGGACGTTGAGGAACTCGCCTGGCCAGAGCCGTCGGTCTTGGTTGCGGAAGGTTGCCATCAGGCGAATGGTGCCCGTATTCGGATCCACGGTGTTGTCAATGAACGTGAGCGTTCCGGCCGAAGCCTCGCTGCTGTTGGGCGGATCTGCGTTGACCTGCAGACGCCCGACTCCCTTGTCCCGCACCGCTCCCAGGTCGGTTTCCGGCACGTTGAACTGCACGTAAATCGGTGTGACCTGGTTCAGGGTGACAAACGCGTTAGTGTCGTTGGCTTTGACTAGATTGCCCAGGTTCACCAGGATTGCGCCTGCCCGCGCATCAATGGGGGCGCGAATATCGGTGTAGCCGAGGTTGACTTTTGCGGCTTCGATAGCTGCTTCATCGGCCTGCACGGCCGCAGCATCCACGTGGGCCTGCGTCTCCTGCGCCTGCGCCGTTTGCAGAGGAATGATGCCCTGCTTCAAGAGAGCCTCATCGCGCTGGGCGTTCAGTTTGTCGTTTTGCAGGTTCGCCCGGTCTTGCGCCAGCTTGCCGCGCGCCTGGTCCAGCGCCGCCTGAAACGGCCTTTTGTCGAGCTGGAAGAGCAGTTGGCCGGCGCGGACGTCGTCGCCTTGCCGGAACAGCACACGGCTGATCTGTCCATCGACCATGGACTTCACCTGCACGGTGCGATACGGCTCTGCGTTGCCGATGGCGTCAATCTCAATCGGGATCGGCCGCTGCTCGGCTTTGGCCACCGTCACCGTCGGTCCGGCAGGCGCCTTGTTCCTTGCTCCACTCGGCTGCTTCCCACTGTTACAACCCACCAGCAGAGCCGCTGCCACAACCAGACCCGCTGCTTGCTTCAGCCAGCGCATGTCTTTTTTTCTCCTCACGGTGCACGCGAGACGCGATCGCCCACCAGAGCGGCTGTCCGGAACGCCCTCCATTCCATTGGATGTGATCCGGTAGGGCAGAGAGTGCCCTGCAGTACCTTCCCGGGGTGTGTAAGGTGTGGCCGGCCCGCTGAGGGGATGAAGTAAGTGTTCACTTACTTGAGAGATACCGAAAATCCCCGGTAAGATTCTCAGATTTGCAGGAGCTTACGATTGATTGCCGTTCGCTCGTGGCCCAGTTTTTGGAGCAAACTGCTGCGTTGGAGAAATGAAGCGAACTACCACGATGCGTCAACCGGGACAGTCCCGAACGCGTATGGTAGCTTCCAGGTCCGCGGTATGCTTTTACAAGTTCAGTTTCCGCAATACGCGCGTGCGCGGCGGACGGGCTTCTCCGGCAAATGGCCGGTGTCCCGCGGAGCCGGAGCGGCGCTCAAGTGCTGGTCAAAGCGCGCGGCATTCATAGGTCGCGGACGCGTCCGGTCGCCGATAGCGATCGGCTTGCGCTCGGTAGATTTGGAGTTATCCCTGTTCATGAAGCCTCACCCCCAGATAATACGGCCCGCGTCCCCACGCGACGCGGAATGGAAAGGAAGACGCTCGCGACGAAATCGGCTAGCGGGCAAGAGTGTATCACTTCCCGTACAAGCTGGCGGAAATGTTTGCGGCTGGGAAAGTGGTTCTCGTCACGCCAGCCCGCAGAACCGTTTGAATTCCGGGTCATCGCGCAAGCAGGCGAGGTCCGGGTCCCGTGCCGCCCATTCGAGATTGCCGTAGCCGGCTTCGCGCGCCCGCCTGAGCATATCCAGAGCCTCCGCCTTTCTCTCTAGGACCCCGTAGGTGCAGGCAGCGTTGTAAAGGACGTTACTATCTCCAGGGCGGAGGGCGACGGCGGTCTGCAGGTGGCGAATAGCATCGTCGGGGTTACCAGCATTGGCGTAATTCCCAGCCAGCAGGATGCGTGCGCGCACATCCTCCGGCACCAGTTCCAGTTGCCGTTCCAGGGCGGCGCTCAAGCGCTCGCGCAACTGCTGCGGTTGGTCCTTCTCCCCCAGGCGTTCCAGCGACATGATATATGGGATGTACACGTTGTAATCGTCGCCGTTGGCCTCCAGCGCGCGGTCCACTAGTTCGGCCGCTTCCTGGAAGCGTCCGGAGGCGAAGTAGGCCCGGCCGAGCACGTTGTACGCGCCTTCGCAATCGGACCGGCGCTCAATGGCTACACGCGCGTAGTAGATGGCATCCTCGTACTTCTTTTGCGAGTAGGACAGGCGAGCGCGAGCTACGGTCGCTTCGGCCAGTTGCGGCTCCAAGGCGGCGGCGCGATCGGAGGCAGCGATTCCCTTGTCAATCCAGGGCTGTGTCCGCTCCCGCAGTTCATAGATCAATCCGCAAACGTTCGCGACGCCGGCATGGGCCAGCGCAAAGTTCGGATCCAGCTTGATGGCCTGCTCAAACATTTGCAGGGCGAAATCCAGGTTCTCGCGCCGCGCGTAACTGCGCCCGCGGAGATAATAGTCATAGGCCTGCGGGTTTTCGGTCGGCTTGCGGGCGATCGTCTTTTCCTGCTGGGGCGAGAGCGTGATGCGCAGCGCCTGCGCAATGCTGCGCGCGATTTCGTCCTGGATGGCGAAAACGTCCTCCATCTGCCGGTCGTAGCGTTCCGCCCACGCGGAATGCCGGGAACGGGTCTCGACCAGTTGCGCGCTGATGCGCAGGCGGGTGCCCGCCCGCCGGATGCTGCCCTCCAGCACATAGGTGGCGCTCAACTGCTGGCCCACTTCTGGGGCGGTGAAATGCTTGTCGCGGAACGTCAGGATCTCCGAGCGGGGGAAGACCTTGAGCTGCGTGATCTTGGAAAGCTCGGTGATGATGTCCTCGGTCATACCGTCGCGGAAGTACTCCTCCTCCTTGGCGCCGCTCAGGTTCTCGAAGTAAAGCACGGCCACCGATTTCTGCGCCTCGGGCGCCGCCGGCGCCTCGCTGACCGGCTTTTGCGCCGGCTTCGCTCCTGATTCGCGGTCGCGCCGCAGACGCTTCAGGTCGGTCTTTAGCTCGGTCGCCGTCTGGTAGCGCAGATCGCGGTCCTTGTCGAGCGCCTTGGAGATGATGCGCTCCAGCTCGGCCGGCAACTGCGGATTCAGCCGCAGCGCCGAGCGCGGTGAGCCGTGGAGGATGGCGTCAAAAATCACCGCTGAGGTGCTGCCCTCGAATGCCAGCTTGCCGGTGGCCATCTCGTAAAGCACCGCGCCAAAGCTGAAGAGGTCAGTGCGCGCATCCAGCTCCTCGCCCCGAGCTTGCTCCGGAGACATGTAAGCGACGGTGCCCAGTGCAGTGCCGGGGCTGGTCAGGTGGTTCTCGGTTGCGGTGATTCCCGAGGTGCCCACCGCTTCGGCTACGCGGCGCCGGAGCGGCAGCTTGGCCAGCCCGAAGTCGAGGACTTTGGCTTGGCCCGTGCGGGTGACGAAGATATTGGCGGGCTTGATGTCGCGGTGCACGATGCCCCGTGAGTGCGCCGCCTCCAGCGCCTCAGCGATGTGGATACTCAGTTCCAGCAGCGACTCCAGCTTCAGCGGCTTGCCCTCGATCAGGTGTTTCAGGGTGCTGCCTTCCAGCAGCTCCATCACCAGGAAGGGCTGGCCCTCATGCTCGCCGATCTCGTGAATGGTGCAGATGTTGGGGTGGTTCAGAGCGGCAGCGGCGCGGGCCTCGCGCAGAAAGCGCTCCACCGCCTGTTTGTCCTGGGTGGCTTCCGGAGGCAGGAACTTGAGGGCCACGGGGCGGCCGAGAACCGTGTCCTGAGCGCGATACACCACGCCCATCCCCCCGCCACCGAGCCTCTCATCGACGCGATAATGGGAAACTGTGCGGCCGATCACCGTGGCTCCCTCGCCAAGGCAGCCATAGTAGGTTGCCATGCGCGGCAAGTCAACGCGACGAGGGACGCCGTAGCTGTGTTCATCGCCAGGCGACGACTTTCGCTTCTGTGCGCTTTGTCGTCTCGCGGTTGAAGAAGTGAAGGTCCTCCTCGCGCAGGCCGAAAGCATACTTTTCGTCGGCCTCCACAGAGGCGGCCGATCCCAGTCGCGAGGTGAGCTCCTTGCCCGCGAACCGTCCCTCTTCGACGGTACCGTAGACGATCCACTCCGCGCCGAGATATTCCTTGTGTTTCGCCCGCAGAGTGAAGGTGGCGGCCGGGTTTGGCACTAATTCAATGGGCAGCAGATGTTCGGGACGGAAGCCCACAATGCAATCGCCATTTTCCAATAGGTTCATGGGGGGTGAGCCCAGGAAGGTGGCGACAAAGGTGTCGGCGGGACGATCGTATACCTCGGTCGGCGTGCCGATCTGCCGCACGCAGCCTTGGTGCAGCACCACAACGCGGTCGCCCATAGCCATGGCTTCTACCTGGTCGTGGGTCACGTAGATGGTGGTGGTGCCAATACGCTTGTGAAAAGCTTCCAGTTCTTCCCGCGCCGAGGCGCGCAGCTTGGCGTCCAGGTTGGAGAGCGGCTCGTCCAGCAGGAACACCGTGGGTTCGCGCACCAGAGCGCGGGCCAGCGCGACTCGCTGGCGCTCGCCGCCCGAGAGCTGGCGGGGTTTGCGGCCGAGCAGGCCCTTGATACCCAGCAACTCTGCCGCCCACTCCACCCTCTGCCGGTGCAGTTCCGATTTGACGCCCTGGGCTTTGAGAGGGAAGGCAATGTTGTTGTAGACACTCAGGTGAGGATAAAGCGCGTAGCTCTGGAACACCATGGCGATGCGGCGCTCGCGCGGCGTCAGGTCGTTCACCACGGAACCGCCGATCAATATCTCGCCCCGGGTCGGCTGTTCCAGGCCGGCGATCATCCGCAGCAGCGTGGTCTTGCCGGAGCCGGAAGGGCCAAGAAAAACCATAAACTCGCCCTCGCGAGTCTGCAGGTTGATATCGTTGACGGCTCCAACCTCACCTTCCTTGAAGACCTTGGTTAAGGCCCTGGTTTCAACAATGGCCATCTATCCCCCAAAGTAGAGTTATTCTTGTTGTTCGAGAAGCGCTGCCCTCACCAACTTTCCGCCGGCCCATGGCCCGGCGCAAAGTGCTCCCCACGTCAAGAGCACAGGAGAAAGCTGGGACAGAAGTGAGGCCCGCGCATTATAAACCGGCGCACCACAACACTGAAGCCCCCAAGAGCGCCGAGACGGTTGCTCTTCGGCGTCTCCGCCAGCGCCAAACCTGCTACCATGAAAACCCTGGTAAGGAGGTGCATCGTGAGAAACACTGCCGCCGCAACCACTCTGCGACCCAAGCAACAGGCAATGCTCCTTGCCGCCGACGCGAAGGAGTTCCTCGGGAAATACAAGAAGGCATGGGAGACTCGGGATGCAGATTTGGCTGCCAGTCTCTTCACCCGCGATGCCCGCTACAAGGAGAATCCTTTCGGGGACCCGATTATTGGTCGCGAGGCCATCCACGACTACTGGGCAGAGGCCACTGGGCGGCAGGAGGACATCCACTTCAAGGTCACGAACTACCTCCACACCGGCTACGTCCTCATTGCCGAATGGACCTGTGCCTATCGGGATCGCTCGAGCGGCCAGCATAGAGAACTTGCGGGCATGTTCTTTGCCGATTTTTACGGCAACCAAGTCCGCGCTTTCCGCGAGTACTGGCAATCCCGCGCACTTTGAGAGTCCTAATAACCACCCTGGGATTCTGACGCTAAGCTTGATTTGAGCAGTACAATTCCCCGGCGGGTCAAGGAGATCGTATGCCCCAAAAAATTATCGAGGTGGTCGGAACTTCCAAGGAAAGCTTTGCGGACGCGGCGAAGAACGCCGTAGCCGAAGCCGCAAAAACGGTTCGTGGCATGAAGTGGGCGCGGGTAGCGGAACTGGAAATGGAACTGGACGGCAAGAAGATAAGCCAGTACCGCACCACAGCCAGGATTTACTTTGAGATTGAACACTAACCCTAGCAGTCTGCCAAAGCGCCAGCAAGGCTGAGCGACACCCGCTTTACCTTGGCCTCGAATGGTCCCCGGGGGAACGACCGCGCTGAAGCGTGGGTGCACCTAGACGCTCGGACAGCGTGAGGGCCAGTTTCTGGACCGCCTGGACGGCGAGGCTTCTTTGGCGAGCGGAGGTTGCCGCCTTCACCAGGCTGACGCCCACGCCCGCCACCGCATGGGCGGCACCGGAGCTGAAGACGGGAGCCCCGAAACAGATCATTCCATCGCCGGTGCCTTCGTCGTCCACGGAGTAGCCGCGCTGGCGCACTTGCGCCAACTCCTTCAGAAGCCGCCAGGGGTCGGTGACGCTCTTTCTGGTCAGGGCGGCAAAGCCGTTGGCGCGCCCCAGTTCCAGAATGCGTTCTTGCGGGAGCGTACTAAGCTGAGCCTTGCCGCTGGCGGTGCAGTTGGCGGGCAGCCGCATGCCGATACGGAAGTTCACGCCCAGCGGGCGAGTGCCGTTGCGGCACCCCACGTACACGATGTCGGCGCCATCCAGAACCGAAAGGATGATGGTCTCTTCCGGGAGCAAGGCCAGCGAATCCCAGACGCGGGCAAACTCCGCGGTTAGATCGGTGCGGGCCAGCAGGGCATGACTCAGGTCCACCACGTGCATGCCCAAGTGATAGGCGCCGTTTTCGAACCGCCTCACCAGGCCGGTCTGGACGAGGGTGGCGCACAGGGCGTGCAGGGTGCTCTTGGGAAGCTTCAACGCATCGGCCAGCGCCGTCAAGGTAAGCGGCTCTCGGGCCGCGGCGAGAGCGTCCAGCAGGCGCGCGGCCTTGATGACAGCCGGCACGCCGCCGTCGAAAGCCCCGTCGCCGAAGGGCTCATCGTGCTGCGGGCGCTTGCGCGAGTGGGATTGCTTGTGCATATCCGAGGTACGGCCCCATATATCCGGCATAAGCTACCACAGGTTGGTTCTGTATACGGAACTATTTTCCAAATACAGAAAAAGCGATTGACAGGAAAGGAACCGCACACTATCATCGCGGCGTTTTTGGATTCGGTTCAGCCTGCACAATCCTGTTCATCGCACCAGCCGCCTCCCAGGCGGCATAAGAGAAGAAGCCATGACCCTCAGCGACGCGCGCTTGTTACGCCAGCAGTGCTACATCAACGGAGAATGGGTGAACGCGGAGAGCGGGGCCGCATTCGCTGTCACCAACCCGGCTACCGGCGAAGTGCTGGGGCAGGTGCCCAACCTGGGCGCCGGCGAGACGCGCCGCGCCATCGCGGCCGCCAATGCCGCCTGGCCGGCCTGGCGCAGCAAGACGGCGAAGGAACGCGCCGCCGTCCTGCGGCGCTGGTACGACCTCATCATCGCGAACCAGCAGGACCTTGCCGTGCTGATGACCAGCGAGCAAGGCAAGCCGCTGGCCGAGTCCAAGGGCGAAGTCGTCTACGGCGCCTCCTTCGTCGAGTGGTTCGCGGAAGAGGCCAAGCGGGTGTACGGCGACACCATCCCGGAGCCCCAGGCGGATAAACGGCTGATCGTCATCAAGCAACCGGTGGGCGTCTGCGCCGCTATCACGCCCTGGAACTTCCCCATCGCGATGATCACGCGCAAGGTCGCGCCCGCGCTGGCGGTGGGCTGCACGGTGGTGGTGAAGCCTGCCGAACTGACGCCTTTTTCCGCCCTCGCGCTGGCTGAACTGGGCGAGCGCGCTGGCCTTCCCAAGGGCGTGTTCAACGTCATCACCGCCAATCCCCCGGACGCGGTCGGCGCCGAGCTCACCGCGAATCCGCTGGTGCGAAAGCTTTCGTTCACGGGTTCCACCGAAGTCGGCCGGCTGCTGATGCGGCAATGCGCGGACACGGTCAAAAAGATCTCGCTGGAGCTGGGAGGCAACGCGCCTTTTATCGTCTTCAACGACGCCGATCTGGAAGCGGCCGCCGAAGGCGCCATGGCGTCGAAATACCGCAACAGCGGCCAAACCTGCGTGTGCGCCAACCGCTTCCTGGTGCAGGAAGGCATCTACGAGGCGTTTGCAGACAAGCTGGCCGAAAAGGTAAAGGCGCTGAAGGTCGGCAACGGCATGGAGCCCGGCGTGTACCAGGGACCGCTAATCGAGCCGGCGGCCGTCGCCAAGGTTGAGGCGCACATCGCCGATGCGGTGGCCAAGGGCGCGCGTGTGGTCACCGGAGGGAAACGTCATTCCCTCGGCGGCACGTTCTTCGAGCCCACGGTTCTGGTGCGGGTCACGCCACAGATGAAGGTTGCCCGGGAAGAGACCTTCGGTCCCGTGGCCCCGCTGTTCCCCTTCCAGACTGAGGGTGAAGCGGTGCAGATGGCCAACGACACCGAGTTTGGCCTGGCGGCGTACTTCTACACGCAAGACATCTCGCGCGCCTGGCGAGTCTCAGAGGCGCTTGAGTATGGCATGGTGGGCGTTAATACCGGCCTCATCTCCAATGAGGTCGCGCCCTTTGGCGGCATGAAGCAGTCCGGACTGGGGCGCGAAGGATCGAAGTACGGGATCGAAGAGTACCTGGAAGTGAAGTACCTGTGCATGGGTGGCATCAATAATTAGCCGCGAGCAACGCGTGCAGAAGGATCGGTGGTTCACAATGCAAAGGAATGCATCGCGCATCATAAGAGTTCTTGCGTTCACGTTCTGTCTGATTCTGGTCTTGACCCTGGCGGCCACACCGGGCGCCGCGCAGCAACCGGTAAAGGTCGGAGTAGTGACGTTTTTGTCCGGAGCCGCAGCCGGCCCGTTCGGTGTTCCGGCCAAGCAGGCAGCAGAGGTGATGGTGGAGGCCTTGAACGCCGGCGGCAAAGTCCCTGGCTATCCTGCCAAGGGCCTGAACGGGGCGCCGATTGAGCTGGTCTTCGTCGATGAAGCCGGCGGCACCACCAAGCAGGTAACGGAATACCGCAACCTGGCGCAACGGGTGGATCTGGTCATCGGTTATATCTCGAGCGGCGACTGTCTGGCTGTCGCGCCGGTCGCCGACGAACTGAAAAAGCTGACCATCTTCTTCGACTGCGGCACGCCGCGCGTCTTCGAGGACGCCAGCTACAAGTATCTGTTCCGCACCGGCGCCACTTCCACCATGGATAACGTCGCCGCGGCCATGTACGTGGTCGACACCAAGCCTGGGCTGAAAAAGATCGCCGGCATCAACCAGAACTACTCCTGGGGCCAGGATTCGTGGAACGACTTCGTAGCGACGATGAAGGTGCTGAAGCCGAACGTCCAGGTCGCCACCGCCCAGTGGCCGCAGCTTCTTTCCGGACAGTATGGGGCAGAAATCTCCGCCTTGCTCTCCAGCGGCGCGGACGTGGTGCACTCCAGCTTCTGGGGTGGCGACATGGAGGCCTTTGTTTTGCAGGCTGTGCCACGGGGTCTGTTCAAGAAGAGCACCGTCGTGCTGACCTGCGGCGAGACCGGCATGTACAAACTGGGGAACGAGATCCCGGACGGAACCATCATTGGCGCCCGCGGGCCCTTCGATATGTACGCGCCCGATACCGCGCTGAACCGCTGGTTCCGCAAGGCCTACATGGATAAGTTCGGCGGCGTGCCTCCCAGCTATCCGTCGTACAAGATGGCGCAAGCGCTTCTGGGGCTGAAATCGGCCTGGGAAAAAGCCAAAGCCAAGAGCCCGGGGGACGCCGACAAAGTCATCGCTTCCTTTGAGCACCTGACCTTCGAAGGACCCGGGGGCAAGGTGACCATGGGCCTGGGCAAGGGACACCAGGCCGTGCAGGGCATGGTCTTCGGCACGGTAAAGCACGAAGGCGGCAAGGTCACCTACGTGAATGTGAAACACTACCCCGCCGACAAAGTGACACCGCCCGAGGGTGTCAAGGCCGAGGATTGGATCAAGTCAGGCTTCAAGAAATAGCAAAGCCAAGCACGGGACCAGCCGGGGAGTGGGGCCCGGCTGGGCCGAAATCCCATGAACGAATTTCTGGCAGTGCTGATGGACGGGCTGATCTACTCGTCCTGGCTGTTCGTGATCGCGCTGGGTCTGACGCTGATCTACGGCGTCATGAAGATCCTGAACATGGCGCATGGCAGCTTCTATGCGCTGGGCGCCTATGCGGCCGCATCGATGGTGGGGTACTGGCTGAACCACGGCCACGCGCCCATGGCCAGCTACGGCATTCTGGTCCTTGCGGCCGTCCTGGTAGGTCTGATCGCCGGACCGCTGATCGAGCGCGGCCTGCTGCGATTTATGTACGGTCGTGACGAGATGGTTCTGCTGCTGGTCACCTATGCGCTGTTCCTTATTCTTGAAGATGTGATCAAGCTGATTTGGGGTGTGGATCCGTACTTCATCCCCGAGCCCTACAGCCTTCTGGGAACCATGGATATTGCAAGTCTCACGTACCCTTATTACAGCTTCATTCTGATTGGGGTAGCGGTGCTCGCCGGCGGCGCGGTCGCGCTTGTGCTGCAGTACACGCGGCAGGGCAAGTTGCTGCTGGCTGTGATCCACGATCGCGAAGTCAGCCTGGCGATGGGCATCAACGTCAGCCGCTTTTACCTGGTGACCTTCACCGTTGGGACCGCGCTGGCCGCCATCGGCGGTGCTCTGACCGCGCCCACGGTGTCAGTGGTGCCGGGCATGGGCGTGGAAGTGATCGTGCTGGCCTTCGCCGTGGTCGTCATCGGAGGTTTAGGTAGCCTGGAAGGTGCGGCGCTGGGCGCGTTGATCGTCGGCCTGGTGCGCTCGGCCGCGGTTCACTACCTGCCACAAGTTGAACTGTTCTGCATTTATTCGGTCATGGCCCTGGTCTTGATCTTCCGTCCCAAAGGACTGTTTGCCGCTGCCGAGGTCCGGAAGATATGACGCACACGGACAAAACTCCTTTTGTCTTGCTCGCGGCATTGGTGGTGCTGCTGGCACTTGGTCCCTTCCTGCCCAAGTCGCTTTTCCTGCTGACCATGTCCCTGGGCAAAGGACTGGTCGTGCTGGGGTTGGTGGTCTTGCTGCGGACCGGTCTGGTCTCCTTCGGACAGGGTTTGTATTACTGCGTGGGCGCGTATGCGGTGGGCAGCCTGTCGCAGTTTGCGTCCGTGAAGAATGCTGTGCTGCTGTTGCTGGCGGGCACACTGGTCACGGCGATTCTGGCCACGATCCTGGGCTTTCTGCTGGCCAACTACCGCGGCATCTTCTTTGCCATGCTGACGCTGGCACTTTCGATGATCGTCTATGGCCTGCTGGTGAAGACATCCACGCTCGGCAGCACCGACGGATTCAATGTTCCTCCTGCGTCGCTGCTAGGGAAGGTCATTTCCGGCCAGAGCAATCAGTATCCAATGTTTGCCTTGGCTTGCATCGTCGCGTTCGTAGCGGCGGTGCTGACCAACTCCTATCTCTGGACCGCCCTCGGGCAACTCTCGTCGGCCATTCGCGATAACGAGATCCGCGTGGAGTACATGGGCGCATCGGTGCGCAACGCCGTCCACACCAAGTACGTGCTGGCCGGGGCGCTTGCTGGGTTGGGTGGCGCAGTGACGGCCTTGGCCATCGGCCACATCGATCCCGAGATGGCCTACTGGACAACCTCCGGCGAATTCGTTTTTGTCGCCATCCTGGGCGGGACCGGTAGTGTCATCGCACCATTCTTGGGATCGATCATCTTCGAATTCATCCGTACTTACGCGTACCAGTATTCGCCGAATACCTGGCAGCTTGTGCTGGGCGCCGCCCTGCTGCTGCTGATCATTTTTCTGCCGGCGGGGCTGTGGTCGGTTTTCGCCCGCCTTCGGCGGAGGACTTGAATGGCGGTCATCCTTAATACGAAGGGTCTTCGCAAGAGTTTTGGCGCGGTCACGGCGGCGGCAGGAATCAGTATCGCCGTGGAGGAGGATTCGGTAGTTGGTCTGATCGGCACCAACGGCGCCGGCAAGACCACCTTCGTGAACATGGTGACCGGCTATCTGAAGCCGGATGCCGGCGACATTATCTTCAAGGATCGCGATATCACGGAGCTGCACCCGCGCGACATCACGCGCCTGGGCATCTGCCGCTCCTTCCAGATTCCGCAGTTGTATGACTCGCTCAGCGTATTCGAGAACCTGGTGATCGCGCTCGGGATCAGGGACCGCAACGTCCACGGTTCGGTGTTTTCGCGCACCTTCAAGCTTGTCCCTGCTGCCAACCCTCTGGTGGTGGCGGCGGCAGAACAATCGATGCAGCGCTTTGGGCTGCTCGAGTACCGCGAGCGGGCTGCCCGCCTGCTGCCGGAAGGCGTGCGCAAGCTGCTGGATATTGCCATGGCACTGATCTCCGAGCCGGAAGTGCTGATTCTTGACGAGCCCACCAGCGGCGTGAGCGCCGACGAAAAGTTTGCCATCATGGATATGGTCATGGACGCGGTCCGCTCCCACGGCTGCACCGTCATGTTCGTGGAACACGATATGGACATCGTCACCCGCTACGCGCCGCGGGTAGTGGCCTTCTACGAAGGCCGCATCCTGGCAGACGGCAAGGCGGCCGACGTCCTCTCGGACGAGCAGGTGCAAAGCTACGTTATCGGCGGACTGCGGGCGCTGCAAACCGGAGCTTCAGATATCTCTCATGCTTAAGATCTCCCAACTGGACGTCTCCATCGGCTCGGTCGCCATCCTGCGCGGCGTCAGCCTGGAGCTGCCCACGGGCGTAATGGCCGGGCTGATCGGGCGCAACGGCGCCGGCAAGACCACCTTGATGCGCAGCGTCATGGGCCTGCTGAAACCCCGAGCCGGTCGGGTGGAGTTTGACGGCGCCGACCTCGGCCGCATCCCTCCGCATCGCCGCGCACACGCCGGCATCGGCTACATGCCGGAAGACCGCAGGCTGATTCCTGAGCTCACCGTGGAAGAAAACATCCTGGCGCCGGCCTGGGCGGTGGGCAGCCACGACGGCAGGGGACGCTTGAAGAAGATCTACGCCATGATTCCGGAACTGGAGCCTTTCGCGCCGCGCCAGGCCTTGCAGCTCTCCGGAGGACAACAGAAGCTGGCGGCGCTGGGCCGGGCCCTGATGTGCGGGACAAAGCTGCTGCTGCTGGATGAACCCTTCGAGGGTGTGGCTCCGGTCCTGGCGCAGCGCATCGCGGACGTGGTTGCCGCGCTGAAGAACGAAGGACTATCCGTGATCGTGTCCGAATCCGACTTGCAGCATTCCACTCGAATGCTGGACACGGTGTTCCGCATCGAACGAGGTGAAGTAACGCAAATGCCTTTGACCAAGGCCCACCAGACGTGAGTTATCAAACTGAGAGGACGCTCTTATGAAGATCAAAGCTGCCGTGCTGAACGCGATGGGAATGCAACCTCCGTATGCCGATTCGAAGCCGCTTTCCATCGAAAGCGTTGAACTCGATCCGCCCGGACACGGCGAGGTGCTGGTCAAGATCGCCGCTGCCGGCCTGTGCCACTCCGATCTGTCGGTGATCAACGGTGACCGGCCGCGGCCTACGCCCATGGTGCTGGGGCACGAAGCCGCCGGGATCGTCGAGGAGCTCGGCCCCGGCGTAGAGGACCTTAAGAAAGGCGATCACGTGGTGCTCATCTTCGTGCCGAGTTGCGGCCACTGCCTGCCATGCGCGGAAGGACGGCCGGCACTGTGCGAACCCGGTGCAGCGGCCAACACTGCCGGCACCCTGCTCTCGGGCGCCAGGAGGCTGCACCGCAACGGATCACCGCTTCAGCACCACCTGGGCTGTTCGGCATTCGCTGAGTACGCCACCGTATCGCGGAATTCCCTAATCAAGATTGATCCCGAGCTGCCCCTGGACGAAGCCGCGCTGTTTGGCTGCGCCGTGCTGACCGGGGTGGGCGCCGTGCTCAACACCGCGCGCGTCACTCCGGGCTCAACGGTCGCGGTGGTAGGCCTGGGCGGAGTCGGCCTTTCGTCGGTGCTGGGCGCGGTTCTGGCCGGCGCACGACAGGTGGTTGCCCTCGACCTATTCGCCGACAAGCTTGATCTCGCCAAGAAACTCGGCGCCACCGATGGGTTCAATGCCTCCAGTCCGGATTGTGTCGAACAGGTGCGAGCCGCGACCAACGGCGGCGCCGAATATGCCTTTGAGCTGGCCGGTTCGGTGAAGGCAATGGAGCTGGCTTACAAGATCACGCGCCGCGGTGGCACTACCGTGACCGCGGGTTTGCCTCCGGCGGCGCATACGATTCCCATACCACAAGTGAACCTTGTGGCCGAGGAACGCACTGTCAAGGGCAGCTATATCGGGACGTGTGTCCCCATGCGCGACCTTCCTCGTTACGTTTCGCTTTATCGCCAGGGTCGCCTGCCCGTGGATCGCCTGATGACCGGCCGGCTGAAGCTCACGGACATCAATGCCGCCTTCGACCGACTGCGCGAGGGAAAAGCGGTGCGACAAGTGGTCGTGTTTTGATCTTGGTTTCGAAGTCTTGCGCGCGGCAGGGGGTGCTATTCTAGCGGGCAAGCCACCATTCGAATTGGGAGCCCTCATGTCCGACCAGAGCGTTCCAGAATCCCAGCCTTCACCCGAGCGCGAAGAATCTTTCGACGACATTCTCTCTGAGTACGAGAAAACCCATTCGTCTCAACCCGGAGCTGGCGGTAAACAAATCGATGGGATCGTCATCGCCGTCTCGGACGAATCGGTGCTTCTCGATATCGGCCTCAAGACCGAAGGCATTTTGCCGCTGTCTGCCTTCGGCGGCGCCAGCGATGCGGTGAAGCCTGGCGACAAGATCCCGGTCTCGGTTACGGGCCGGGATCCCGAAGGCTACTACCAGCTCTCGCGTTCCCAGACCGCGCGGCCCACGGACTGGCCGTCGCTGGAACAAGCCTTCACCAGCAAAGCGGCCATCGTGGGCACCGTGACGAGCGTCGTCAAGGGCGGCCTGAGCGTGGATGTAGGGGTACGGGCATTCATGCCTGCCTCGCGCAGCGGAACCCACGCCGCCGCCGAGATGGAAAAGCTGGTGGGGCAGGAGATCCGTTGCCGCATCATCAAGCTTGACGCGGCGGACGAAGACGTGGTGGTAGATCGCCGTGCGGTTCTCGAAGAGGAAGAGCGTGGCCTCAAGCAGCGCCGGTATTCCGAGGTGAAGGAGGGCGAGACGTTGAGCGGCGTGGTTCGCAGCCTGACCGATTACGGCGCTTTTGTAGATATCGGCGGAGTGGACGGCCTGCTGCACGTCGGCGACATCTCCTGGGGCCGGATCGACAAGCCGGCGGACGTGCTCTCGCCGGGGCAGCAAATCGAAGCCAAAGTCCTCAAGGTGGACCCCGAGAAGCGGCGCATCTCGCTGGGCGTGAAACAGCTCCAGCCGGATCCGTGGGATTCGGCCCCCGACAGATACAAGGCGGGGGAGCGCGCGCGCGGTACCGTGACCCGTGTCGCCGAGTTTGGAGCATTCGTCGAACTGGAACCGGGGATCGAAGGGCTGATCCACGTTTCGGAGATGTCGTGGGCCAGGAAGGTCAGGAATCCCGGCGACATCGTGAAACCGGGTGAAACCGTGGAAGCTGTGGTCTTGGGAGCGAACGCGGCGGAACGCCGCATCTCCCTGGGCCTCAAACAGGCGCTAGGCGATCCCTGGATCGAGGTCCCAGAGCGATTTCCGGTCGGCTCGGTCATCGAAGGGCCGGTGATAAGCCTCACCAATTTCGGCGCCTTCGTGCAGCTTGCCGAGGGCGTTGATGGCATGATCCACGTCAGCGACATCAGCGCCGAAAAGCGTATCAGCCACCCGCGAGACGCGCTGCGGGTGGGACAAACGGTCAAGGCGCAGGTGCTGGCCCTGGACACGGAAAAGCGCCA
>Ga0335081_10006263_pt1 | contig 18926 bp, 12 predicted proteins | sample Lox_Sample_35_FD_206713 | JGI IMG/M metagenome (GOLD analysis project Ga0335081, IMG submission 206713) | Soil microbial communities from Loxahatchee National Wildlife Refuge, Florida, United States - Lox_Sample_3.5 | ecosystem: Environmental > Terrestrial > Soil > Wetlands | place: USA...
GGTCAGCGCGGTCAGGCCGGACCCGATCAGGTACACCCCGAGGGTGACCATGAACAGGTTCTTGCGCCCGAGCTTGTCCGAGAGCTGGCCGAAGAACAGCGCGCCGATGACCTCGCCGATCAGGTACCAGGTGGCGATGTCCGCGACCGCGCTGGCGGACATGTGCAGGGTGGCCTTCTGCGTCAGGTCCGGGCCTACGTTGCTGGCGATCGTGATCTCCAGGCCGTCCAGGACCCACGCCACCCCCAGCGCGATCACCAGCCTGGTGTGGAATCTCGACCAGGGCAGCCTGTCGATCCGTGCGGGGATCAGGCTGCGGATCCCCGGACTCCTTGCTATGTCGGGCGTTGTAGCCATCGCGCCCCTCCTCCTTGCGCTGTTCACGGGCCCCGAGACCTGCCGCCTGCCCGGCTACCCCGCAGGGCGATATGAAACCGGCAGGCCGGACCTAATTGATCTCGCTGGCTCCGGGGGAGGGCGGCACGGCCCGCGCAGGCATGGCGCAAAGGATTGCATTCTCGGAAGATGACAGCGCAGACTCAGGAAATGAGAACGGGCCAGCGCGAAGAGGGTACGGCGGCGGCGCCGCAGCTCAGCCGGACGCGGACGGGGGCACCGCGTGCTTAGCGTACATCGCGCGGACGGGGGCACCGCACGGCGCGGCGCCGCCGCATAGCGTCACGATACAAGCTTGTTCATACATCTACAAGTCGTGACCACCAAGACACACGTTAGTTTCTGCCGGACATCACCCGGATCGCCACCGGTTCCGGACAGGTTGACGCCCAGGACCTTCGGAATCAGTGGGGTCCAGGGGTCCGGCGCGACGCGAGTTCCCCGCGGCTCGCGGCGTCCGGCGCGGAGATCCGGGGCGGGGTTCCCGGGAGGGCTCGTCCGGGTCTTGTGCGGCTCTGGACCGCCTAAGCTGGCACCAGCGGGCCCGAGGCGGGCCACCTGGGACTCCCCCGCGAGCCAAAGGGCCGCGGCGCTGCCTGGACTGAGGAGCGAGAAGCGAGGAACGAGCGCCGAGCGACGAGGGAAGGCAGCGCCTCAAGAGCGGCCCGGAGGCGAGCGGGAAAACAGAGCGGGAAGGAGCCGCCTCAAGGCGGCCCCGGAGGCGAGTGGGAGAACACTGTGCCCGAGTTCAGCTATACGGACCTGCTGCCGCTGGGCCAGGACGGCACCACCTACCGGCGGCTGGCCAGTGACGGGGTGGCAAATCGCAGCTCGTTCGGCCGGAATTTCCTCCAGATCGAGCCGCAGCTGCTCACCGGCCTGACCGCCGCGGCCATGCACGACATCGCCCACCTGCTGCGGCCCGCCCACCTCAGCCAGCTACGGTCCATCCTGGACGACCCCGAAGCCTCCCCGAACGACCGGTACGTGGCCCGCGACCTGCTCAAGAACGCGTGCATCGCGGCCGGGGGCGTGCTGCCCATGTGCCAGGACACCGGCACCGCCATCGTGATGGGCAAGCGCGGCCAGCACGTGCTCACCGACGGGCGTGACGAGGAACACATCTCCCGCGGCGTCTACGACGCGTACACCACGCTGAACCTGCGGTACTCCCAGCTCGCGCCGCTGACCATGTGGGAGGAGAAGAACACCGGCAGCAACCTGCCCGCCCAGGTCGAGATCTACGCCACCGGCGGGGACGAGTACAAGTTCCTGTTCATGGCCAAGGGCGGCGGCTCGGCCAACAAGTCGTTCCTGTACCAGGAGACCAAGGCCGTGCTGAACCCCGCGCGGATGCTGTCTTTCCTGGAGGAGAAGATCCGCTCGCTCGGCACCGCCGCGTGCCCGCCGTACCACCTGGCCATCGTGGTCGGCGGGACTTCGGCCGAGTTCGCGCTGAAGACGGCCAAATACGCGTCGGCGAAGTACCTGGACACGCTGCCTTCTTCGGGGTCGGCCTCGGGGCACGGGTTCCGCGACCTCGAACTCGAGGAGCAGGTGCTCGGGATCACCCGGCGGATCGGGATCGGAGCGCAGTTCGGCGGCAAGTACTTCTGTCACGACGTGCGGGTGATCCGGCTGCCCCGGCACGGCGCCTCCTGCCCGGTCGCGATCGCGGTGTCGTGCTCGGCTGACCGGCAGGCGCTCGGCAAGATCACCCGGGACGGGGTGTTCCTGGAGCAGCTCGAGACCGACCCGGCGCAGTACCTGCCGGACCCGTCGGGCCTGGAGGACGAGGGTGAGGTCGTGGCCATCGATCTGGGCCGGCCGATGGACGAGATCCGCGCCGAGCTGACCAGGTACCCGGTGCGCACCCGGGTGTCGCTGACCGGGCCGCTGGTGGTGGCGCGGGACATCGCGCACGCCAAGATCGCCGAACGGCTCGACGCGGGCGAGCCGATGCCCGCGTACCTGCGGGACCATCCGGTCTACTACGCGGGGCCCGCCAAGACGCCTCACGGGTATGCGTCCGGCTCGTTCGGGCCGACCACGGCGGGGCGGATGGACTCCTACGTGGACCGGTTCCAGGCGGCGGGCGGATCGCTGGTCATGCTGGCGAAGGGGAACCGTTCGGCTGCGGTGACGGCGGCCTGCAAGAAGTACGGCGGGTTCTACCTCGGCTCCATCGGCGGGGCGGCGGCGCGGCTGGCCCAGGACTGCATCACCCGGGTCGACGTGCTCGAGTACCCCGAGCTCGGCATGGAAGCGGTGTGGAAGATCGAGGTACGCGACTTCCCCGCGTTCATCATCGTCGACGACAAGGGAAACGACTTCTTCGCGGACCCGTCCGGGCCGGTGCTCAGCATCGGGGCACACCCATGAGCGCACGTCACGGCAGTGACGGTCCCCGCGAGCCGAAGGGCGCCGGCGGCGACTGGACTCCGTTTGTCCCCACGGACCCACCCCAGGGGCGAGGAGCCTGCGACGAGCGACGAGGGAAGGAGCCGCCTCAAGGGGCGCCCGGAGGCGAGCGGGACAGCAGAGCCTTACGATCTGACCACGCTTAATCAATGCTTAGCCGCCCCCCAGAGACCTTTCAGCCAACACCGTGTATGGTCCGGCTATGCACCCATCGGCAGACACGGGGCGGGTGATCGCCGGCCGTTACCGTCTGCAAGCCCCCATCGGCCGCGGTGCGATGGGTGTCGTATGGCGTGCCCGCGATCAGCTTCTCGACCGCGACGTGGCGGTCAAGGAAGTCCAGATCGCCGATACTCTCACCGAGGAAGAGCGGGCCACCGCCTACCAGCGGACGCTGCGTGAGGCCAAGACCGCCGCCCGGCTCAACCACCCGGCCGTGGTCACCGTCTACGACGTGGCCGAGGACGGGGGCCGTCCGTGGATCGTCATGCAGCTGGTCAGCGCCAGGTCCCTGGACCAGGTGCTCGCGACCTCAGGCCCGCTGTCGCCGCGGCGGGCCGCCGAGATGGCCAGGCAACTGCTCTCCGCGCTGAGCGTGGCCCACGCCGCCGGGGTGATGCACCGCGACGTCAAGCCGAGCAACGTCCTGATCAGCAACGACGGCCGGGCCGTGCTGACCGACTTCGGCATCGCCACCTTCCAGGGTGACCCCAAGCTCACCCAGACCGGCATGGTGATGGGCTCGCCAGGCTTCACCGCCCCCGAGCGGATCCGCGGCGAGGACGCCACGCCCGCCTCCGATCTGTGGTCACTCGGCGCGACCCTGTACGCGGCGGTCGAGGGACACGGGCCGTTCGAGAAGCGCGGCGGGGCGATCACCACCATGTCCGCGATCATCAACGAGGACGCGCCCGAGGCGCCCACGGCGGGCGCCCTGGGCCCGGTGATCGCCGCGCTGCTCCGCCGGGAGCCCGTGGACCGGCCGGACGCCGTCGAGGCCGCGCGGATGATCACCAGCGTGCTGCCGCTGCTGACCGACCGGCTGCCGGACGCGCCGCCCGGTTACGAGGCCACCGCCCTGTCGGCGTCGTCCCGCCCGGCCGTGCCCCAGCCGGGAGCGCCTGGATCAGCCCAGCCGGGGGCGCTCGGGCCGGGGGCGCTCGGGCCGGGGGCGCTCGGGCCGGGGGCGCTCGGGCCGGGGGCGCTCGGGCCGGCCGCGGTGGGGACGGCGGCCAAGGAGGCGCCGGACGCGAGCACGGGCCCGCCCGCCGGGGGTCAGGGAATCCAGGGGGACGCTCGGGGAGACCAGGCCTCAGCCGCGCAGACCGCCCCGACCACGCCGCAGCCAGTGCTGCCGGCGCTGCCGGCGCAGGGCAGCATGCCGCGCTACGAGCAGTCACCCCCGCCCGATTTCTCGTCCTGGTACGACCCGTCGCCCCGGTCCGGTGCCGCGGCGCCGCCGGGCTCGGGTTCGGCCCGGTCCGGTCCGGCTCCCCCGGCCGGTTACGGCCCGGCTCCGCAGGCCGGTTACGGCTCGCCGCCGTGGTCAGGCTCCCCGTCCCAGCAGGCGCCGTGGTCCGGGGCCGGGCCGGGGTACGAGCCGCCGCGGCGCCAGCGATCGGGCCTGTGGTGGAAGGTTGCCATCGCGGCGCTGGTGATCATCGGCGCCGGGGCCGGGGCCGCCACCGTCGTGCTGCTCCACCAGAACCATTCCGGCGCGCCGACGACCGGGTCATCCACGTCGCCTGGGTCGACGACGCCGACGACTCCCTCGGGCGGGAGCACGCTGCCTGCCGCCAACCTGATCACGGCGATCAACCAGCCGCTCACCGGGCCGCCCCCGGCCGGTTACCGGAACTTGTCCAAGGCGGCGTCGGGCAGCGAAAGCGCCGGCTTCAGCATCGACTACCCGGCCAGCTGGACGGTGACCCAGAAGGGCGCCTACCAGACGTGGCTGATCGATCCGGGCACGACCATCAACATGCTGGTCGACCTGACGCCGCACACCTACCCGGGCAACATGCTGGAAGAGGCGCAGTACATCGAGGGTCAGTCGATCCCGAGCTTCCCCGGGTACAAGCGGGTCAACCTGCAGGCGCTCACCATCCGCGGCACGCCGGGGGCGTTCTGGAAGTTCACCTGGATGAAAAACGGCGTCGAGCAGGAGGCCCTTGACCTGGTGTTCATCCAGGACAACCAGTCCTACGCGCTGTACGCCACCGCGCCGGCCACCATGTGGCAGCAGATGCAGGCGACGTTCGACGAGGAGCTGCGCTCCTTCGCCCCGCTGCCGAAGTGACGCCGGCGCGACGAGGCGAAGGCACGCGCGGCCGGGCCGGGCTCACCCGGGGCCGGGTGCGGCCGGGCACCCCCGGGTGAGGGCGCCCGGCCTGGGCGCTCAGAACTGCCCGGGGATCTGCTCTGCCAGGGTCCTGATCGTGTCGCCGAGCTTGATGGGCGGCACGGAGCCCGGCGTCTCGTTGTCGCCGAGGTCGTCGGCGGCGACGCTGGCTTGCCCGTTCGCCCCATAGCGGCCGAGCCCCCAGCACAGGACGCGGCCGCTCTGCAGGACGGCGCAGGTGTTGTAACCCCCCGCCTGGATGGCCACGGCGGTGTCGCCGCCCAGGTCGATGGGGTCGACGCTGTCCGGCGTGCTCGTCGCGGAGTCCAGCGTGGACGGGTACAGGCCGAGGTCGCCGAAGTCGTCCCGGCCCCAGCACCGGCTGCTGCCATCGGTCAGGACGGCGCAGGTGTGCATGTTGCCCGCGCTGACCTGGGCGACGTCTCCGCCCAGGCTCACCGCGGGCTCGTCGGCGGGATTCTCGCCCTGGTCGTCGCCGTAGTTGCCGGTGCTGCCGTAGCCGAGCTTGCCGTAGGCGCCGGATCCCCAGCAGCGCAGGGTGGCGTCGCTCAGGATCACGCAGGTGTCGTCGCCGCCGGCGCTGATGGCCTTGACGGTGAGATCCCCGAAGTCGATCGGGGTGACCGAGTTCGGAGTCTCGTCGTCGCCGATGTTATCGGTGTTACCCAGGCCGAGCTGCCCGGCGCTGTTGTCGCCCCAGCACAGCACCGTGCCGTTGTCCAGCAGGGCGCAGGTGTGCCGCTCACCCGCGGCGATGGCCACCGCGGTGCGGCCGGAGCCCAGGTTCACGTAACCCGCCTTCAGGGGGCTGGGCCCGATCCCGTCGCCGACATTGGTGGTGTTGCCGTAGCCGAGCTGCCCGTCGGAGTTGTCCCCCCAGCAGGCCACCTTGCCGTTCTCCAGGATCGCGCAGCTGTGGCCGCCGCCGGTGGCGATCTGCGTGACGTGCACCTCCCGGCGGGTCAGGACGGTGCCGTGCACGTCGAACGCGAAGCCCAATTCGACGTCATGTGAGCTGGCGGGCGTGTCGGTCTGCCCGACGGGGGTGGTGCTGTTGACGCCCAGCTGACCGTACTGGTTGGTGCCCCAGCACCGGACCCGCTGGTCATCGAGCAGGGCGCAGGCGTGCTGGTCGCCGACGGCGACCGCCAGGGCGGCCGGGCCGCCGAACCATACCGGCCCTTGCGAGCCGGGGGTCTCATGGTCGCCGATGTAGGCGCGGCCCGACGCGGCGGAGTTGCCGTAGCCGGCCTGGCCCTCGGTGTTATCACCCCAGCAGCGCACGTCGCCGTCGCCGACCACCGCGCAGAAGGTCTGCGCCTGCACGCCGGGGCCGATCCCGATGCGCTGGGCGACCGAGTAGGGCATCGCCGGCGAGGGCGTGGGCGGCGGCGGGGGAAAGTTCAGGGCGCTCAGCGCGAGGGCCGGGCCGGCCAGCAGCGCGGCCGTCCCCCGGCGCGCGGACGGGAACAGGCCGCCGGGCCGTCCCTTGGGAATGAGGCGGAAGTGCATGGATGTGTATCCCCCTAGGTCATCCGGCACGAGCCGGACACAGTAAGACCATTCCGCCGCTGCCCGGGTAAGAGCACCCCGCCGCCGCCTAGATACATGGCACCGCGACGAGTTTCTAGTACCAGCCGGTGGCCTCCTCGTGAGCCCAGGCGCCGCAAGGCGATCCGTAGGTGCCCTTGATGTACTCCAGGCCCCATCTGATCTGCGTGGCCGCGCCGGTCTGCCAGTCGGGCCCCGCGCTCGCCATCTTGGAGCCCGGCAGCGCCTGCGGGATGCCGTAGGCGCCCGAGCCGGCGTTGTAGGCGGTCACGCTCCAGCCGCTCTCGTGCTCCCACAGCGGGTCCAGGCAGGAGAACTGGCTGGCCGGCCAGCCGAACGAGCCGAGCATCGCCTCGGCGATCTGCCGCGGCGAGCCAGAGCCCGCCGCGGCGGTGGCCGCCGGGGCGGTGGCCGCCGGGCCCGGCTGGGCGGCGGCCTGGGCCTGGGTCCGGGTCCGGGCGGGCGCCGGGGTCGTGGCCGCCGCGGCTTGCCGCTGCGCGATCGCGTCCCGCGTCTCGGCCAGGCGGACCTGGTAGGCGCGCTGCACCAAGGTGGCGCTGCCCTGCTGGCTGGCGGTCTCGGCGATGGGCAGGGCCAGCTGGTCCCTGACGGTCAGCCGCGGCGCGCCGGCCGCGTCATGGGTGCCGGCGCCCGAGATGTCCGCGGGGCCGCCGGGCCCGGCCGCGGATGCCGGGGACCAGGTCGCCGCGGCCGCCGATGCGGCGGTGGCCACGGACAGGGCGCCGGCCGCGGCGAGGACGACGGCCTTGGATCTGCTGAGCTTGACTTTCCGGTGCCGTGACAAGGGGGCCTTTCGGTGGCTCGCGTCACGCGATCTGCTTCACCCTTGATCGCAACTACCGCCGGGCCGGCGGCAGGCATCTGCGCGTGGGACGTGGCGCGGGTCAGGGCGCCGGGCTAACTCGAGGTGGCCGTCGCACGGGCGGGGTGCTGTCGGCTATCCACCATGCCGGACGACATCGGGTGCGGTGACCAAAATTGACGTGAGCTAAATCACCATACCGGGACATCGCCCGGCCGGCCGCCAGAATTGGCCCGTTTACCTAAGCGTTCATCGCTCAGCGAACGACCGGGAAAACTCTATGACGAAACTCACACTGACGCAGAAACTTCGCATTAGGGACGACAACGGGCGGCGCCGGTCCGGTAATCCGGTAACTGTCCGTGCGGTCATATCGTGAATCCCGTCGCGCGGGGGCGGAATCGGCGCGCGGGGTGGCGGAATCGGCCCGTTCGGGTGGCGGAATCGGCGCGCGGAAATCCGGACCGTTGACGCCGGTCAGTAGTAGCCGTTGGCTTCCTCGAACGCCCACGCTTTACAGGGATCCCCGTAGATGGCCTTGATGTAGCCGAGCCCCCACTTGATCTGGGTGGCCGGGTTGGTCTGCCAGTCGGCCCCCGCGCTGGCCATCTTGGAGCCCGGCAGCGCCTGCGGGATGCCGTACGCGCCGCTGGCGTTCTCCGCGTCGTACCGCCAGCCGCTCTCCCGGTTCCAGATGTCCACCAGGCAGCCGAAGAAGATCTTCGGGTCGAAGCCGAAGCTGGCCATCATGTTGTAGGCGATGGACTGGGCGGTGCCCGGGTCGGGCGGCGTGGACGTGACGTAGACGATCCCGCCGGTCCCGGTCCCGGTTCCGCCGCTCGTGCCGGTACCCGGGTTGGCCGCGGCCACCTCGGCGGGCGAGGCCAGCTTGGGCTTGGCCACCACGACCAGCGTGTTGGCCGCCTGGGTCATCGCGATCAACTGCGCGCGCTCGGCCTCGAGCGCGGCCATGGTATGGCTGCCCGGCACCATCTCAATGGCCTGAACGGCGCTGAAAGCACTCGATCCCGGCGCGAATACCTTGCCGCCCACCGCCACTCCGGCGACCGCCAGCACGGCGATAACGGCGGCCGGGAAGACAATGCCGAAACGTCGGATCAGGCCCCGCTTGCGCCGGCTGCTGCGAGCCCCAGTCCGGTGTCGCGACAAGGCAATCCTTTCGTCGGGCCGCGCCCGCGAGATGCTAGCCGCCGTCCCGGCGGAAACCTGGCATTCCGGCCGCGGGCCTATGCGGTAATCAGGCCGCGCCACTGACCCGCCGCACCTGACCTGGTGCGCCGCCTGGCCCGCCGCGCGCAAGTACCGCTGGCGGTCAACAATGCCAGAAAGGCACCCGTACGCGCGGCACTTCGGCCAGAAATCCCCGGACGGTAATACCGGAGCGCCGGCGGCCATGACCACCTGATGGCGACACTGTCCGTAGTCTATTATGGTCAGGCAGTTATTACCAGGTTCCGCGGTCGGCATGATCCGGGTCCCGCCGCGGTCGCGGCACCGCACTCCTCGCACGCTAGTGCTGTCCCGCTCTCATTTACCTCACCAGCCACATCCGCACACTGATACGCTCATCAGTTCGATTAACTTAGCTATATCGTGGAGGATTCGGCCTTAGTGGTGGATTTGGTACCCCAGGCGGTACCAAATCCGCCACACAACCCGGATCTTCCAAGATCTTTGCGCGGGTAGGCATATCAGTGCACGCTTGGGCATCACCGCTCTCACCGGCAACAGCGGGGTGAAGGGACATCGCACGCGGGTCCCGGCTCACGGAACCGGGCCTCGGCTGGCCGGTGCGGGGAGCGCACGGGGCAGGGGCTTGGACCACCGGAGCATGCTGGCGGGGGGGCCGGGGCACGCGCCGGGCCGGTTAGGGAAAATGATCTTTTTGTTGAAACCCATAAGGCAATCGATTTCCGCTTGTCCGAACCCGCGCGAAGCTGTCGACTTAGGCCAAAGTTGTGTCGGTTCGAAGGGAAATTTGATGCAAAGACCTAACGATCAAATCACCCGAACGGGCGAGGGTCCTGCTCTCGCCCGCCCTGCTTGCCTCCCGGCCGGGACGCCGCGGCCGGCCAGGCGCCCGGGCCTGATGGCGGCCGCCAGGCGGCGGCCGCGGCTCGTGGCCGCGGCCTGCGCGGTCCTGCTGGCGGCGCCGCTCGCGGCCGTCGCCGTGGGCGGTACGGCGGCGGGCGCAGTCGGCGGGGCGGCGGCGGGCGGCGCGGGGCCGGCGCCCACCGTGAACTGGGCCCTGTCCGGCACGGCCACCGCGACCACGGCGGAGTCCGGCCAGCCCGCGGCGAACGCGATCGACGGCGACGCGGGCACCGACTGGTGCACGTCGGGCTGGACCGGGACGCTCACCGTCGACCTCGGCCAGGTCAGGTCGCTGGCCAACCTCGGCCTCACGCTGGACGCCGCCAGCCCGTCGGCCTCGGCCACGATCGAGCTCGCCAGCACCGCGGGAGCCTGGCAGCAGGTGCCCGCCCTGCGTAACGTCGCGCTCGACCCCGGCAACCCGATGTACTTCCCGCTGCCCGCCGGCAGCCAGGCCAGGTACGCGGAGCTGACCGTGTACAGCGACACCGGGGCGGACGTGTGCGTGGGCGAGTTCCGGATATACGGCCCCGACGCCGCCGCGTCCGGCATGGACTTCGGCACCGACCTGTCCTTCACCCCCCAGGAACTGGCCGCGGGCGCCACGTTCAGCTACGACGGCAGGCCGGGCACCCCGGTGACGATCACCCGCGCGGCCGGGGCCAACTACGTCCGGATGCGGCTCTGGGTCGACCCGCCGCCCGGCTACAGCGACCTGGCCAGCGACCTCGCGCTGACCCGGCAGGTGCACGCGGCCGGGATGAAGATCTACCTGGACATCATGTACTCGGACTTCTGGGCCGATCCGCAGCATCAGGACATCCCGGCCGCCTGGGCGGGCCAGGACCTCACCCAGCTCACCGCCACGGTCCAGTCCTACACCCAGCAGGTCATCTCGGCGTTCGCCCGGCAGGGCACGCCGGTGGACATGGTCTCGATCGGGAACGAGATCAGGAACGGCATCCTGTGGCCGGTCGGCGAGATCAACTGCACCGACTGCGGCGGCTGGGACAACCTGGCCCAGCTGCTCAAGGCGGGCGTCGCGGGCGCCCGGGCGGGCAACCCGGCGGGCCACCAGCTGCTGATCCTCATGCACTACGACCAGGGCGGCAACAACGCGCTGAGCTCGGCGTTCTACTCGCAGCTGACCTCGTTCGGCGTGCCGTTCGACGTGATCGGGCTGTCCTACTATCCCTTCTTCCACGGGGCGATCTCGGCGATGCGGGCCAACGTGGACGCTCTGGCGACGCAGTTCCGCAAGCCGATCGTCATCGCGGAGACCCAGTACCCGTGGACGCTGGCCAACGGCAACTCCCCGCTCGGCGACAGTACCGGCGACTTCGTCTGGCAGACCAGCCAGCTCTCGCCCGGTTACCCGGCGAGCCCGGGCGGCCAGCTCTCGTTCGTGACCGACGAGCTTTCCATCCTGGCCCAGGTGCCCGGCGGGCTCGGCGCCGGGCTGTTCTACTGGGCGCCCGACTGGATTCCCGGCGTGCCCTGGGAACCGGGGACGGGCATCGGCTCGCCGAACGTCAACCTCACCCTGTTCAACTTCGAGGGCGCGGCGCTCCCCTCGATCGGCATCTTCCAGAACCCGGCCGGCGTCTGCGAGCGATACGCGCCGTTCAGTTCTCCCTGTGTAGTCGGCTGAGCGTGGCCGGCTGAGGTACGGCCCAGTCCCCGTGGCGCGGCGAGCCCGCACGTCCGCGCCACGGGGGCCGGGTAGTTTCCAGGGGTCGGAGGGGCCCGGCCGGGCAGGACCTTCGTCCCTAGCCCGATCGCGGCGCCTGCCACAATCTGAAGCATGGAAACACCACTGTCGCCGCTGGATTTCGCCCGCCGCACCCGCAGGCTGCACGCCGACCGCGAGGCGGTCGTCGACGGCGACCTGCGGCTGACCTACCGGCAGTTCTTCGACCGCTGCGACCGCTGGTCCGCGACGCTGCAGGGCCTGGGCGTGGCGCAGGGCGACCGGGTGGCCACGATCGCCCCGAACACGCACGGGCATCTCGAGTGCTTCTACGCCGTGCCGCAGATCGGCGCCGTCCTGGTGCCGATCAACTACCGGCTGACCCCGGAGGACTTCACCTACATCGTGAACCACTCGGGCTCGACGGTGCTCTGCGTGGCCGAGGAATACCTCGCGGTGGTGGACGACGTCCGGGACCAGATGCCCGGAGTGCGGCATTTCGTGGCCCTGGAAGGCAGCAGGGACGGCTGGCTCGACTACGAGGCGGCGATCGCCGCCGCCGAGCCCGGCTTCGCCCGGCCGGAGATCGGCGAGCGAGACCTGATCTCGATCAACTACACCAGCGGGACCACGGCGCGGCCGAAGGGCGTCATGATCACGCACCGGAACGAAGCCATCAACATCATCGGCACGCTGATACACCTGCCGATGGCCGTGGGCTCACGCTACCTGTGGACGCTGCCGATGTTCCACGCCAACGGCTGGACCTATACCTGGACGGTGACGGCGGCCGGCGGCACCCACATCTGCCTGCGCAAGGTCGACCCGGCCACCATTTTCGGGCTGATCAGGGACGAGCGGGTGAGCTGGCTGTGCGCGGCGCCGACGGTGCTGATCTCGCTGGCCAGCGCCCCCGCCTCGGTGCGGGGCGAGGTGCCGGCCGGGGTGCATGTGCTGGCGGCCGGGGCACCCCCGGCGGCGGCCACCATCGAGCGGATGGAAGGCGACCTGGGCTGGGAGATCACGCAGGTCTACGGCCTGACCGAGACGTCGCCGTTCATCACGGTCTGCGTCCCGCTGCCCGAGCACGCTGAGATGCCGGCCGCGGACCGGGCCGTCATCAAGGCGCGGCAGGGTGTCGAGCTGCTGACCTCGGGCGAGCTGCGGGTGGTAGACGCCGACGGCCGCGAGGTTCCCGCGGACGGCCATACCGTCGGCGAGATCGTGGTCCGCGGCAACGCCGTCATGGACGGCTACTACAACGATCCCGAGGCCACCCAGCACGCCATGGGTGACGGCTGGTTCCACACCGGCGACGCGGCGGTGGTGCACGTGGACGGCTACGTGGAGATCCGGGACCGGCTCAAGGACGTGATCATCAGCGGCGGCGAGAACATCTCCTCGGTCGAGGTCGAGGGGGTGCTGCTCCGCCACCCGGCCGTCCAGGAGGTCGCCATCGTCGGCCTGCCGCACGAGAAGTGGGGCGAGACCCCGCACGCCTTCGTGCTGCTCCGCGACGGCGGCCAGGCGACCGAGGAGGAGATCATCGGGTTCGCGCGCGAGCGCCTCGCCCACTTCAAGGCGCCGCGCGGCGTCACCTTCGTCGACGAGCTGCCGAAGACCGCGACCGGCAAGATCCAGAAGTACGTGCTGCGCAAGGGGGCACCCAACCTCGCCCGCCAGTAAGGGCCTGGCCCGCGGTTCCGGGGTCAGGGCACCCGGAACCGCGGGCCAGCCGGAACCGCAGGCCAGCCGGTTACCAGGCGGCCAGCCGGTTACCAGGCGAAGGTCTCGGCCAGGTTCTTGTACTCGAACAGTTCGGTCTTGTCGAACCACAGATTCACCTCGTACTGGGCTTCTTCCCGGTTGCCCGAGGCGTGCGCGAGGTTGGCGACGGCCTTGCCGGTCACGGCGGCGACGGCCTTGGACTGGTGCGCGAAGTCGCCGCGGATCGAGCCGGGCTGGGCCTCGTTCGGGTACGTGCTGCCGACGATCTTGCGGACGGTGGCGACCGCGTCCTCGCCCTCGAGCACGAAGGCGATGACCGGTCCGCGCTGCATGAACGCCGCGGTCGCGTTGTAGACGGCGGCCCCCAGCCGCTCTTCCAGGTCGAAGTAGTGCTTGCGGGCGAAGTCGGCGTCGATCTCGCGCATCTTCATGCCGATGATCTTCAGCGATGCGTCTTCGAATCGCTGGATGATACGCCCGGCCAGGCCGCGGACCACGGCGTCTGGCTTCAGCACGACAAGCGTGCGCTCCCGCAACTGCTCGGAGTCGGCCACGGTAATCCTTTCCCCTTTGCGAATGGAGACAGGGTAGCGGCCCGTACCCTCGGATCCGCATATCGCCTGGCCTCGGGCACGTCACGCTCTGATACCAGAACACCAGCAGCGCACCCGCGCATCACCGGGCTCAGTTCCGGGGGGTTCAGCGGGACGCGGCGGCCAGGTCGAGGCCGAGCGCGACGGGTTCAAGAACCGTGGTCAGGCTCCCTGCAGCCGGGGGCTGCCGGCGCAGCAGAACGAGCGCGGTGAGCGTCGCGGCGATGACGAAGGCTTCCACGGCCATGATCCAGGCCGGCGCGCCGGCGAAGAATGCAGCCACGGCCCACCGCCGCGTGCTCGCGGTGCTGACGTACCTGCGCGCCGCCTAGGCCAGGACCGTGACCACGTTCTGCGCGGTGAACGTGGACGTGCGGTCTCTACCTATGTAGAGTGACGTGGGTGACGTCATCACCCGGGTTCTCCGCGCAGACGCGCCTGAGGTCCGGCACGCTGGGGGTGGTGCGATGAACAGGCTGAACCGGGCGGCAGCCGCGGCCGGGCGCGCCGCGGCGTGGCTGCTGCCCGCCGGGCGGCGGGACTGGGTGGCGGCGGTCTGGGCCGAGGCGCACGAGGTGCCGCCGGGGCTGGCCCGGCTGGCCTGGCGGGCCGGCGGGGCCTGGATGCTCGCCCGGGAGGCGCTGATGCCGCGCCGCCTCGGCTGCGCGGCGCTGTTCGCGACGGCCGCAGGAGCCGCGGCCTGGGCGGCCTGGCCGCAGCCGGGGGTCGGCCACGCGGCGGTCAGCCAGTTCCACGTGATCGCCACGGTGCTGCTGCTGGCCGGGCTGCCGCTGCTGGCCCGGAGGTTCTTCGGGCCGGCTACTCCCAGCCGGGCCGGCCGGTTCCTGCGCGTCTTCTCCTGCGCGGCCATCCTGGCCCTCATGCCGGCCTTCGCCATCGTCGAGGCGTTCGCCAACCTGACGCCGGCCCGGCCGGCGTACCGGTACGTCTTCTGTACCGCCCAGGGCTGGAGCAGCGTCCAGGGCTGCGGCGGGGTGCCCGGCAGGTCGACCGGGGGTCCGCCCTGGGCGGGCGAGATCCCGCTGATACTGATGACCATCGCATACCTGGGCGTCATCTTGTTCCTGACCTCGCGGCGGTCCCAGGTGACCCGGAGCACGCTGGCCATCGGCGCCGGCACGGGCCTGCTGTTCGGCGTGGTCATGTACGCGGTGGCACCTGTCGGGATCACTAACGGGGCCACCGATCCGTGGCTGCCGGGATCGAAGGCCGATCCGCTGGTGGCGCTGGCCTGGGTCCTGCTGTTCGGCGGGCCGGCCGCGGCCGCGTGGCTGGCCGCGTGGCGCGGCTGCGGCCCCGGCGGCGCCGCGCTGCCCCGCGGCGTCAGGATCGGCCAGGGCATCGCCGCCGGGGTGCTGGCGAACGGGATCGCCGCGCTGTTCACCACCGCGCTCGGCACCGGCACGATCGCGCTGATGCTCAGGTCCGCATGGCTGCTGCGCTGGTTCAACCACGGTCACCAGCTGACCGCGATCGCCGCGTACCGCTACGAGAGCAACGCCGGCGGGGGCGCGAACGTGTACCTGTTCATGCTGATCTGGTTCCCGGTCATCGGGCTGTTCATGAGCGCGCTCGGCGCGGCCTGCGCCCCGCTCGGCCGACCCGCGCCAGGAGAACTGACCCCCGATGCCGGCAGGGTTCCACGGAGCTCGTTCCCGCGCTCACAGGTTGCTGGCCAGGAACGTCTTCAGCGCGGCGCGCAGCTGGGCGGAGAACGGTAGCGACTCGTTGTAGTCCGCCCGTGCCGTGGTGATGTCCACTTGCATGGAGATGTCCTCCTTGAGGAAGTGGTCGACCCCGGCCAGGTGCACGTAGTCGAGCCTGGCCGAGGCTTGTGCGAGGCCTGCGGCGAGGTGGTCTTCCAAGGCGGACGGGACCTCGATGTCGGCGTTACTGCAGGTGAGCAGCACCGGTGTGTGCGCGGGGAGCTTGGCGGCGACCGCGGCGGGGTCGTAGCGATCGATCTGCACGGCCTCTCGCAGCGGCTGCTGGAACACCCGTGCCGGCCCCGCCCCGGGCGACATCCCAGGCGGCAGTGTGCCGGTGCGGCGCAGCGACGCGACCATCCGGGCGACCGCCTGCTGCATGCTCCGCGCCTGGGCGGCCGTTTCATGATCCTGCTGGATGGCAACCGCGTCCGACGCGATCGTCGACTGTTCGACCAGGTCGAGGAAGCGCAGGGGGACGGGCTCGAGCAGCACGACCGCGCGGACCCCGGGCGCGGGACCGGCGAGTCCGGAGGCGAGCAGCAGCGCGTAGATGCCGCCCTCGCTGTGCCCGGACACCGCCAGCCGGGCCGGGTCGACCTGCCGCTGTCCGGCCAGGAAGGTCAGCGCGGCGGCGGCCTCCTGCTCGTAGGTCCCGAGCCCGGCCTGCCCGGGATGCGCGGCGTACTTGCCCCATCCGGTCTGGCCGCTGCCCAGCTTGTCATAGCGCAGGCTGGCCACCCCGCCGGCCGACAGCCAGCTGGCCACCGCCTGGAGCAAATTCCGGTCCGGCTGGCCCGGGTCATTGTCGTTGCGGTCTGTCGCCGACCCGTAGCCGGCGATGAGCAGGGCGGCCGGGAGCGTGCCAGCGGCCGCGCTGCCGGGATGGGTGTACGTGCCGTAGATGGTGACCCCGCCGGCCCCGAACGTGACCGGCTGGGCCACCCACCCCGGCGCAAGCGCGGGGATCACGCTCGCCGGCGAGGACGCCGCCGGTGCCACTTCCCGCGTCTGGATGCTGCTGATCAGGCCGTGGGCGTCCACCGTCAGGACGATGCGGAACCGCTGCCCGCCCCGGATGGACACGACGAACGCCGCGGAGTCCGGCTGCGTGCTCGCGGCCGATACCAGGCCGAGCTGCTGCCACTTGGCGAGTGAGGCGTTGACCTCAGCCGGGTCCCGTTGCCGAGAAGCGCCGGAGCGATATGGGCGCGGAGCGCGGCCGCCGGTATCGGCAGCTTCCCCAGCGCCTGCAAGAGCCACTGCGCCTGGGCACCGGCCGGGGTGCCCGGGAACACCGGTCCAGGACCCGCAGATGAGGCAGGGCTGCCGCCGCACCCGGCCAGCACCAGGCCCACCACAGCCACCGCCACCAGAACAGGCCGGCGCCGTCCGGCCGTTCCTGGCCGAGGCCGGCCCGTGGTCATTGCAGGGGCGGGATAATAGATTGTGGTGCTCTTAGCCCGGCCGCCCGGGAAGGCCAGCCTCGTGAGCCCCATGACACGCCTTTGCCTTCCTGATGAGGCTCCCGCCGAGCAGGTCCTCATAGCGGCGACGCCGTCCAAGGTCTCCGCAGGAACCGCATCTGCCCGGAGACGCCCACGTCACGTGGGGCCACTCGCTCGCCGGACCGCCGCAGACGCCCCCTGATTCAAACCTGCCCGGGCAATGCCCGGCGTCCAGAGCCGCACGGCCTGTCATCCCGGGACCTACGCCCGTGCCCCGGCTCAAGGTTGAAGCCACGTACCCGCTCTTACAACAAGTCGGCACTACCGCCGCTCCCCATCACGATGCGGGGAGCGCCGGCGTTGAGGCCCAGCATTACGGGCCGTTCTTGTGAGTCGGCCCACGGTCGGTCGGCGCCGACGGTCCTTCGTTGACCCGCCTTTGGGTCATTTGCCAGGGCAGCTGGTGACCTTTGGCCTGCCCGGGGCGGTCACCGGTGATCCTCCGTCATGTCAGGAGGCTCACAACAGAGTCCAGGCTCCCAGGGTTAGGAGGGGAGTCGAGATGAACAGCGACGAGAAGCTCACGCATGCCGATCCAGATGCGCGCGCCACCGCGGGACGGCTCGCTCGCGAGCAGGCGATCAGGCAGATCGAGCGCAGGCGCCGTTACTGGATCAATATCGACATGGCCGCCTTCGGCTTGATTATCATCCTTACCGTCACGGCTTTTTGGGCCATGATCTTCCACCCGGGCATCGCGTGGGTGTTCCTGATCCCCGCGATCGGCCTGGGCTTTTGCCCGCGTTACCTGCACGAGCCGATTTCGGAGAGGCAGATTAAGCGCGTGATGGAGCGGCAGGCGCGCTCGGCGCGCTGACGCCCGGTGGCAGGAGTCCTGGCCGTGCAGGTCTTCTTGGCAGGGTGACGCACGCGGCCATCTGATGCGGCCAACGAGATGCTGATGAGGCTGCCGAGACCGGTGAGGCATTTGTTCCGCCGGGCCGCGGGTCGTCGTCTAGCCGGCCAGTCAATGAGAGTGGCTCTCTACCCGAAAGAGGGGTCTTTGATAAATCCCACAACCATCAGGCCAGGTCAGCGCACCGTCTGCTGATCGAGGCTACCTACCCGCTATGACGACTCGCATCGTGGGGATCAACTCCACCACGGCGGAGATGCCGGCCAATGGCACCCACAGGCATGGAGGGGATCACTCCTCGCCACGTGCGGGGTGCAGTCTGCGAAACCCTGGCCATCGCGCCGCAGGGATCCGGTCACCGGTGGCGTTCGTTCCCGCGCTCACAGGTTGCTGGCCAGGAACGTCTTCAGCGCGGCACATAGCTGGGCGGAGAACGGAAGCGATTCGTTGTAGTCCGCGGAGATCCCGGTGATGTCATCCTTGAGGAAGTGGTCGACCCCGTTCAGGTGCACGTAGTCGAGCCTTGCCGGGGCTTGCCGCAGGCCTGCGGCAAGATGGTCTTCCTGGGCGCAGCTGATCGTGCCGTCGGCGTTGCTGCAGGTGAGCAGCACTGGTGTGTGCGCGGGAAGCTTGGCGGCGACCGCGGCGGGGTCATAGCGGTCGATCTGCGCGGCCTCGCGCAGCGGCTGCTGGAAGATCTGCGCTAGTCCCACCCCGGGCGACATGCCGGGCGGAAGCGTGCCGTTGCGGCGCAGCGACGCGATCATCCGGGTGACCGCCTGCTCCATGCTCCGCGCCTGGGCACCGGTGTACTGACTCTCAATACTCGCGAACACCGACTGCTCGATCAGGTCGAGGAAGCGCAGGGGGACGGGCTCGAGCAGCACGACCGCGCGGACCTTGGGCGCAGGGCCCGCGAGCCCGGAGGCGAGCAGCAGCGCGTAGACCCCGCCCTCGCTGTGCCCGAACACGGCCAGCCGGGCCCGGTCGACCTGCGGCCGCCCGGCCAGGAAGGTCAGCGCGGCGGCGGCCTCCTGCTCGTAGGTCCCCAGCCCGGCCTGCCCGGGATGCGCGGCGTACTTGCCCCATCCGGTCTGGCCGCTGCCCAGCTTGTCATAGCGCAGGCTGGCCACCCCGCCGGCCGACAGCCAGTTGG
>Ga0335081_10006264_pt1 | contig 18926 bp, 15 predicted proteins | sample Lox_Sample_35_FD_206713 | JGI IMG/M metagenome (GOLD analysis project Ga0335081, IMG submission 206713) | Soil microbial communities from Loxahatchee National Wildlife Refuge, Florida, United States - Lox_Sample_3.5 | ecosystem: Environmental > Terrestrial > Soil > Wetlands | place: USA...
GGACGACATTGGCCGGCTTGATCCAGGCCGTGATCGTCAGACCATCGCCCTTGCCGACATCCAGGCTGGAACTGGCGGGGATTTTCATCCACGAACTCAATCCATTCAGCGAAAATGCCCTCCCCACTTTTCCATCCGCATAGGTGATGTCCATCAATTCCGCATCATGGTTTCCGACCGAATCCTTGCCATCGTCTTCACCCGACCAGAGCGCCACGAGACCCGGGCGGTGCGCGCCGTTTGAGCTGATCGCTGCCACGGTGAGCTTGCGGATGGCGTCCGTCGCCAACTCCACCTTTCCGAAACTGGTGTTCACGGCAAATGTGGGATTTACAAACCAGACCGTCAAGGTGTCGCCATTGGCCGTAAACAGCCTTGCGGTGTTGCTCGCTACACATTCGACCTCGCGCATGTCCTTTACTGCCAGTTTCAAGTCACCTAACAGTGCAGAATGAAATTTGAAATTTTTCTCCACACTTCGCCCGATGACGCGCGAACCGTCACGCAATTCTACAATCAAATGGAAGTCTGTCTGATTGGTGTCCATCGGTTCAGCGGCGGGGGAGCCGAAGGAAAAAGCCAGAGAATTCAGCGCACAAAGTATCGTGCAGGATATCTTCTTCATCTTGCGCGAATGATGATTCCCCCGCGAAACGCGCGTCAAGCAAAAGTTCGTTCCAGCGAAGCCGGACGGGATTTCTGGCAAGGGGCCGATGTTACTTTTCGACCCTGCGCCCAACCGGTAAAGGTTACCCACCGGCTTCTCCGGGTTACAAATTCATTGGCAGACTTCCCGCCATTTGCTAATCTGCATCGGAGCCTGAATTATGAAGCGTTGGATTCCCATCGCCATCGCCGCTTTGGTTCTCGGCGCGGCGGCCACCCGGGCCGCGCAAGTCGGGCTGATTAACATTGACGGCGCCATCGGCCCGGCGACCGCCAGTTACATTTCCCGCGCGATCAATCTTGCCGGCGAAGACAACGACGTATGTCTGGTTATCGAATTGAATACCCCCGGGGGACTCGTTCAATCCATGGATGACATCGTCCAGAAATTCTATGCTTCGCAAGTTCCAATTGTAGTTTACGTGGCACCGGAAGGCGCCATGGCCGGCAGCGCCGGTTGTTTCATTACCCTGGCAGCGGATGTCGCCGCCATGGCACCCCATGCCACGATCGGCGCGGCGCATCCGGTCATTTCGGGCGACGAAAGTGAAACCACCAACAGCATCATGATGCAGAAAGTCGGTAACGCGTACACTAAAGTCATGCAGACTATCGCCGAAAAGCGGCATCGCAACGTCGAGTGGGCTAAATCGTCCGTCACCGAAAGCAAGGCCATCACGTCCGAGGAAGCGCTGAAAATGAAAGTGATTGATTTGATCGCCACCAACGTTCCCGATTTGCTGCAGAAGTTAAACGGCCGTTCCGTCAACGGGAAGACCCTGAAAACCAGCGGCGCGACCGTTGCGGAAATTTCTATGACGCCGGGCGAGAAATTTTTCCAACTGTTCTGGCAGCCGGAGGTAATGATGATTCTGATGCTCATCGCCATTTATGGTATTATTGCCGAAATGAGCCATCCGGGGGCGATTTTCCCGGGCGTGGCCGGCGCGCTCGCGCTGATTTTGCTGCTGTACATGTCGGCGACGCTGCCGGTAAATATCGCCGGCGTGGCGCTGATTCTCCTGGCCATTGCGCTGTTCATCATTGACATCTTTGCGCCAACGCATGGCGTGTTGACCGGCGGCGGCATCATCGCATTTTTCCTGGGCGTACTGATGCTGTTCAATCGCGCGCCCGCCGGTTATCATTTACCCATGAGTTGGGTCATTGCGACCACGGTCCTCACGGCGGTGTTTTTTATATTTGTCGTCAGCAAGGGCATCCGCGCCCAGTTCCGACCCATCCAATCCGGCAAGGAAACGATGCTCGGCCAGACGGTGAAGGCGCTCTCGCGGATTGACGCGCAGGGCGGCAAGGTGTTTATCGAAGGCGAAAACTGGAACGCCGTGAGCGAAACGCCGGTTGAATCCGGGCAGCCGGTCGAAATCACTGGCATCGAAGGATTAACGTTGAGAGTTAAACCCAAAACGTAGAAACGGAGAAAATTATGAACGACCTCATTATCAGCGTAGTCCGCACTTTGGGAGTATGGGTGGTCATCGCCATTGTGCTGGCCGTCATCGTGCTGCCACAGGCGCTGCGTATCCTGCGCGAATACGAACGCGGAGTCATTTTCCGGCTCGGCAAGCTGCTCCATGCCAAGGGGCCGGGCCTGATCTTCCTCATTCCCATCGTGGATCGCATGGTGAAAATGGATTTGCGCGTCGTGACCATTGACGTTTCCAAACAGGAAATCATGACCAAGGACAACGTGCCGGCTACCGTGGACGCCGTGGTCTATTTCCGCGTCATCAATCCGACCGACGCCGTCGTGAAGGTTGAAAATTTCTGGAAAGCCACCTCCCTCATCGCGCAAACGACGCTGCGCAGCGTACTCGGCCAGGCGCCGCTCGACGATTTGCTTTCCCAGCGCGACGCAATCAACCAGAAATTACAGGAAATTATTGACCGCCAGACCGAGCCGTGGGGCATCAAGGTGACCGCGGTCGAGGTAAAGGACGTGGCATTGCCGGACAGCATGAAGCGTGCGATGGCCAAGCAGGCTGAAGCCGAACGCGAACGCCGTGCGAAGGTCGTGAATGCGGAGGGCGAATATCAGGCCGCCGAGAAAATGGTGCAAGCCGCGCAGATGATTTCCAAGGAGCCGATTGCGTTGCAACTGCGTTATCTCCAGACCATGCGCGAAATGGCCAGCGAACACAACACCACCACGTTCCTGCCCCTGCCGATAGATTTGTTCAGTTCGTTTTTGAAGAAGTAGCAAAGTTGCTGGCAATTTCGCTTTTGCGTGGTGAGCAATCTGAAGTCGCTCTGGGTGTCGGAATTTCAAGATGAACTCGCCTAAACGATTTGTTTTAGAAAGTTTGAGACAAGCCCGTTCGGTGCTTCTGTTGCTTCTATTTTTTGGCGTGCTGATTTGGTTACTCATGTACGGTTCAGCTTCGTGGTTTGGAATGGGACGCCACGGCGGGATTTCTGACGTATTCTATCGTGTGGAAGCACTCACCGTAGTGTTTGCAGCGAGCGCCCTATGTGGACCTGTGCCGACTCTTTTGACCTACTTGGATGTGTCCAACCAACAGCTCCTCATCTTTTCGGGCGTTCTGATAATCCCATATTGGGGAATTCTTGGAACTATCGCCGGTTTTCTGCGTTGGACGTTATGCGCTCGGACTTCTGAACAAGGACAAATCGCGTCGTCAAAACGAAACAAGAAATACACACGTTGGATAATTGAAATTATGGTGGTTGTCATCGGGGCTATTTTTTTCTGGTGGGGACCGCTCGTCAGGCCTCCAGTAAACAGCGGTCGTTATTCTACCGGTTGGGTGGGAAACTCGGTAATCAACAATCTCCGACAAATTGACGCTGCTAAAAATGAGCTCGCTTTGGAGAAAAAGCTCCCGCCTGATTATGTCCCGACGGAAGCTGACCTTGCTCCTTATTTGATTGGTGGTACCAATTATTTTTACAGACCGGGTAGGTCCCTTCGCTTTGTGCTAAATCCCATTAAAATGCCTCCATATGCCATTCTCGATTCAGATTGGAGGTTCCGAAGGCGTGGTTTAAGCGAGGGGTTCGTCTTGACGAACGGGACGGTTTTTCGACTTCCTTGAAAATGGGTTTGGCTTGCGGCAGAGTTAAATCATGCCTCTTTACGAATACGAGATTTGCGAAGGCGAATGCAAGGTGTGCGGCGGGCGGTTCACGCTGCGCCGGCCGTTGAGCGCGCCGGAGTTGACGAAATGCCCGGCCTGCAAAAAGCCGGTGCGCAAAATCATCTCCGCCTTCAGTACGCCGCACAAACTCAAGCCGCTGTCCATCAGCGACGCCAAAAAGGCCGGCTTTACCGTGCTCAAGCGGCTCGGCAAGGGCGAGTATGAGAAACAATGAAACGCGGTTGCGGATTCGGATCAGTCCAGCGCTTTGGCCCTAGAATTGAGGAGTTTGGCGGGTTTTGAATTCAGTTTTGACGAGGACTGTCTATTACATTAGCGTGTAACCTGAACCATGACTTTTCGCCCGGCAGATTTCAAAACGCGGTTCCTGGCAGGCGTAGTGTCGGCGTTATGCTTGTCTGCCGCGGCGCAGAATGGCGCCCCGCCGGCGAGCAAGCCCATCATCTTCTCCGCGCCGGCAGGCGACACCGTCGGATCCAACGCGCCGTCATTCGCGTCACAACTTTCTTCCCGGCCGAATTTCCTCAACGAGGTGCGGGCGCCCGTGTCGGTTTTCAGAGTCGAAAGCCCGGCGCCGCCGTCACCCGTCATACCCCGCGCGCCCACGCTTTCGCGCGCCGAGGCCCGGCGGCTGCAAAAAATACTCGACGAGCGGGAGAACTGGGCACTGTTGACGCCTGAAGAAATTTTGGGACTGGATGTTTCTCGAAATACGTTCCGTACGCCGGAGCAGGAAGCTGCCGCCGATGGTCAAAGAAACCTGACCGTCGTTGAGCGTTTTCTGGAGCGACAAAGGCAACCCCGCACGGCGGCCACCAACGGGTACAGCGACGATTCGTCACCGGGTTGGGATTCGTCGGGAGGCCAGGGGGGGGCGACCAATGGCATTTCGTTGAGTGCTCTGGGCTTCGGGCTGCCGACCACCAAGCAAATTTGGGATCGGCTTTTCAATGATACACCGGCCAACGATCCATTCGCCGGGCGGGACGAGAGCCGTGGCGCCGGCTGGTTCAAAACGCTCGGCCAGCCCACCCAACCGGCCGCACCGACTCCGGAACAACGGGCAGAACGAGAGCGGTTCAAACAATTGTTGGATCTAGGTTCGTACACCGACTTGGCGACAAAATCCGCGCCGGGCGGTAAATCCATTTCTTCGCTGCAATCGTTGTCAGCCGCGCCGCTTGATCAAATGCCGTCGGTGAATCTGATGGGAGCTTCGCTCACGCCGCTGAGCAGCGGGATCGGGCGGCCGACGGGTTTGATGCCCTTGCCCGGCATTGCCGGTCCAACCAACTGGCAGTCGTCCGCCAGCCTCTCGTCCTGGGCGCCCCAACCGCCCCCATGGCTGTCGCCGACACCGCAGCCTTTTACCGCGCCGCAACGGAAATTCTGAACGCGGTCAGTGCAATGAGGTAATGAGCAGCACCTGTTCCAGGGTGGAAATACCTTCGCGGGCCCGGTCTAGGCCGACCATGCGGAGAGTGCGCATGCCCTGGCTGATGGCAACTTTGGCCATTTCGCGACTGCTCGCGCGGGCAATGATGAGCTTCCGAATCTGGTCACTGACCGTCATGGCTTCAATGATGGCGAAGCGGCCGGCATAACCGGAATTTTTGCACCGATCGCAACCGCGTCCGCGATACAGTTGCACCCCGCCAAACATGGCCGGGTCAATCCCCAGGTCTTCATACATCTTGGGCGGATAGGTCACCGGCTCGCGGCAATGCGAGCAGATGCGTCGCATCAGGCGCTGGGCACAGGCGAGAATCACCGAGGAGGAAATCAGGAACGGCGCGATGCCCATATCGTCCAGCCGCGCGATGGCGCCCGGGGCATCGTTGCAGTGCAGCGTGCTGAGCACCTGGTGGCCGGTGAGCGCCGCTTCGATGGCGATTTCCGCGGTCTCAGTGTCGCGAATTTCCCCGATCATGATAATGTCCGGGTCCTGCCGCAGAATGGAGCGCAGGGCGTTGGCAAAGGTGAGGCCGATTTCCTTCTTGGTCGGCACCTGGTTGATGCCGGGAATTTGATATTCCACCGGGTCTTCGACGGTGACGATGTTGTAAATCGGGTTATTCAGCTCGTTGAGCGCGGAGTAAAGAGTCGTGGTTTTTCCCGAGCCGGTCGGCCCCGTGACCAGAATCAGCCCGTGCGGCGCGTCAATTGCCGCCTTAAATTGCTTGAACGTGTCAGGATCCAAACCAAGTTTGTCAACGCTCGCCGAAAGGCTGCTCTTGTCGAGGACGCGCAGAACGATTTTTTCGCCGTGGACCGTGGGCAGGACCGAGACGCGCAGGTCATAATCCTTGCCGCTAACCTTGACGCGCATGCGGCCGTCCTGCGGCAAACGCCGTTCGGCGATGTCGAGGCTGCTCATGATTTTGAAACGCGAGGCCAGCGCCAGTTGCAGTTGTTTGGGCGGCGGCGTCGCGTCCAGCAGCGCGCCGTCAACGCGATACCGCAGTCGCATGTTTTTCTCGAATGGCTCCAGATGCACGTCACTGGCGCGATCTTTGATAGCCTGAACGATGATGAGGTTCGCGAGCTTGATGACGGGCGCTTCCTCGCTGGAAGCGGCGAGTTTGTCGAGGTTGACCTCCTCGATGGCTTCCCGGACGGTTTCGATGCTGTCGGCATCGGCTTCCGCGTCGCTTTGTTGTTGGGCATCCTGAATGATGTCTTCCATCGAGCCGCTTTTGGCGGCGTCCAGGGCATTGAGCTTGTCAATGATGGCCTTTTCGGACGCGATCAGCGGCGTGATTTCGAGCTTGGTCAGGCGCTTGACGTCATCCAGGGCCAGGACGTTCAGCGGGTCGGCCATCGCCAGAAACAATTTGTTCTCCAGCCTCGATACGGGAATGACCTTGTGGTTGTGGGCCGTGTCATGCGGCAGCAACTCGGCAATGTCCACCGGGATGTTCACGCGCGAGATGTTAATCGGCAGGACATTGAGTACGCGGCCCATGGAAACGGCCAGGTCCTGTTCGCTGACGTATGATTTGTCAACGATGAGCTTGACGAGACGCGCGCCTTCCTTTTTTTGTTGTTCGAGCAGTTCCTGCACCTGGGCCGCGCTCAACAGACCGTCCTCGACGAGGGCGTCGGCGATGCGTTCTCCAAATGATTTGACCTTGGCCATGGCTTAACGAAATGCTTTGCGGAGGTAGGTGATCAATTCCGACGGCGAGGCCAGATACCACAACAGCCGGTGCGAGGTTGCCTCGGCCAGTTCCTTGACCGCCTGTTGATTGAACGGGTTGGCTGTTGCCACCAGGATGGCCTTGCTCATCCGATCAAACGGGAGCACGCACCAGCGCCGGCACACTTCCGCCGGAAACCCGCGCGTCAGGTCAATGTCCACGTCATAGCGGTCCAGCGGCAGGAATGCCGTGCGCGACTTGTCGGTCAGCAGCTTCAGTGATTTTTCAATGTGGAACAGGCTCTTTTCGTGCAGCGTGTAAATGAACGGCTCACACACGTCCGGCGGCGCTACCGTCAAGTCCGACGCGCGCCAGCATAAATCAAAATCGCCCGTGCTGATGAGTTTGCTGTCAACGAAAAGCTTCTGCATGGTCTGGCGGCCGTCATTGATTTCTACCGGTTCGGCCGTACGCGTCTTTTTGCGTAATTTCGTCTCTTCCGCCGGGGCGGCTAGCGCCACCGGTTCTGCGGCCGCCGCCTCAATGGTCACATTGCTCGCCTTGTCTTCAATTTGCTTGAGGGCCGCCTGCACGTCCGCGTCATCCGGACGGCGTTGCAACACGGTCTCATATTCCAGGATCGCCGAAGAGAGCTGTCCCTGTTGCATGTAAGCCTGGGCAATCCGCTTGGAGGTGTTGATCACGTCCTGCTCGCGGCCCAGCTTCGAGTAGGCTTCCTTGAGAATTTCCAGTGACTGGCAATCGTTCGGCTGCGATTGCACAATGACCTCGAACATCTCAATCGTTTGCAGCAATTGAGCTTCTTCGCCTTGCGTTTGTGTCAGCGTCGCCATGTCGTTGAATTCCCCTGCGCGAGGTTTTAATAGCAATCCCTGCGCCATTCTTGGGTAATGGCCGGTTAGATTGTGCTGATTTTATTGGATAATTCCTCGATTTTCGCGTTTGATCGGTCTAACTGGCTGACCGGGCTCGTGTCTGCTTTGTGGTCAGGTTGGTCCTGTTTCTCTTTCCCCACTCTGCCGGCCAAGCACCCGGCACCCGCTTTTTAGGCGTTTTTTCCCGCAGAGCAGCGTTGCTTTCCACCGGCGTCTGCGGAATGGTAACGCCGTCCGGTGGTCAACCCCGGATAAATATGGCGCAATTGACACCCGTCATGGAACCGGCGGCCGGCGAACGCCTCTTGCGCTTCGTTGGCGACCGCGTTCGTTTCACTGTGCGCAGCGCGGACGCACCCTCCGCCCGGCGCGCCTTGCTCCGCACCAATCTCGGCCGCGCCGTCGCCCGCCGCCGCGAAATCATCGCCGCCCACGCCGGCGGCGAGATGCATGCCGGTGCCTCCTGGCGCGACGTGCCGATGCAAAAAACCGGTGATGGCTGGCAGATCGAATTCCCGCTCGCGGAAACCGGTTACTTCAAGGCCAAGGCCTACGTGCTCGACGAAAAGGACTGGCAGTATTGGCCGGAAGGACCGGACGTCGGCATCAGTGTCCACCCGGATTTCGCTCGCACGGCCAACCTGATTTACTGCGCCTTCACGCGGCTGTTCGGCGCCACCAGAAATCTGGCTGCTGCACGGGACGAAAGACTCGAAGCGCAGATCAAATCGCTGGACGGGAAAAATTTCACCGTCATTCCGCCTTCCGGCAAATTGCGTGACCTCGCCCGCGCGTTGCCGCACATCGTTCACACCCTCGGTTGTCGGATCGTTCATCTGCTGCCGGTGCAGCCGGTGCCCACCACGTTCGCGCGGTTTGGCCGTTTCGGCAGTCCGTATGCGAGTCTCGATTTGACGGCGATTGACCCGGCGCTGATCGAATTCGACCGACGCACCACCGGGGTGAACCAGTTTTGCGAGTTGACCGGCGCCGCGCATGCCCTCGGCGCCCGCATTTTCCTCGATATTGTCATCAACCACACCGGCTGGGGCTCGACTTTGCAGGAAAATCATCCCGGTTTTTTCCTGCGCCAACCCGACGGTACCTTCGCCAGCCCGGGGGCCTGGGGAACAATTTGGGAAGACCTTGTCGAATTGAAACAAGACAATGTCGCTCTCTGGGACAAAATCGCCGAGGCGCACTTGACCTGGTGCCGGCGGGGCGTGGATGGGTTCCGATGCGACGCCGGCTACAAAATTCCCGTGCCGGCATGGCAATACATCATTGCCCGCGTACAGGACGAATTTCCCGAAACCATTTTCCTGCTCGAAGGTCTGGGCGGTTCCTGGGAAGCCACCGAAGCGCTGTTGACCGAAGGCGGCATGCAGTGGGCTTACTCGGAGCTTTTCCAGAATTACTCCGGCCGCCAGGTTGCCGACTACCTTGATTACGCCAACCGCCAGAGTTCGCGCGGCGGCACTTACGTTCATTACTCCGAAACGCATGACAACGACCGCCTCGCCGAAAAAGGCCGCGCCTGGTCGCTGCTGCGCAACCGGCTTTGCGCGCTGACGAGCGCAACCGGTGGATTCGGTTTCACCTGTGGCGTCGAATGGTTGGCCGCCGAAAAAGTCCGTGTCCACGGCTGCACCGGATTGAATTGGGGCAGCACCGACAACATCATTCCCGAACTGACACAACTGAATCAACTGCTTGCCGGGCATCCCTGCTTTTTCGATGGCGCAAAATTGACCCGCCTGAGCGCGCCCGATTCGTCAAGCTATGCGCTGCTCCGTGAATCCGCCGAAGGCAAGGATTCCATCCTCGTTCTCGTCAACACTGACGTTGCAAAAGAGAGTTCGATTGCCATCCCGCAACCGGCCATCGGCCATCGGCCATTAGCCGTTGATTTGCTCGGCCAGCCGCTTCCCCAAACCTCTGTCGGGAAAAATGGAACCGTTTTCACGCTCGCGCCCGGGACGGTTTACGCGCTCGCGGCCGCGGAAAAACCAGCCGGCTTGAGCGGTGATGCCTACCGGCGCGCCCGCGCCCAGGCCGCCTGGGCCATCGGGGCCTTGAACAGAATTGCACCGCTCGAAACGATTGAAGACCTCGATTGGCGCCGGCTTGCCGAATTCGTTGAAAGATCCCCGGCAAATTTCCTCGCGGCCGCCAGCGCACTGTCGGCGCGCACCCGCAAAAAACCATTCGCCCAACTGCTGCGTGATTGCGAACAGCATGCAATCTTCCCACCAGTCGTCGCGTGGACCTTGCTCGATCACCGTCGGATTACCCTCGTGCCACCCGGTCACTGGTTGTTGATTGAAGATTCGGCGCCGTTCCGCGCCGCACTCGAAATGGCGAACAACGAATGCCAAATGACAACCGGAACCGGACGCGCCATCCACGCGCAGTCCATCGCCGCGGGAGACATACATGTCGCGTGTTTCCCACCATTCGTCATTCGTCATTCGTCATTCAGCGACGCCCAGATCTCCCTCGAACGTTACGCGACGACTTCGCAAAACGTTACCGCCGCCATTCGGTTCCTTGCACCCGCTCTTCCACCTTCAACCGCCAAGCCTCAACCTGCAGACCTGGTGTTGCTGACCAATGGCCGCGGCGGGATGGCGCAGATTTGCGTGGACCTGGGCCGTGTGAATTCCAAATACGACTGTGTGCTCGGCGCCAATCTGGATCCCAATGTGCCGGTGGACCGGCACGTTTTTGTCAAACGCATCCGCGCCTGGGTCAACGCCGACGGCTTTCTTTCGCCGCTCGATTTCAAGAATCTCGCCGTGTTCGACGCCGGGCCACCGGCGACGTGGCAATTTGTGGCCAACGCCGGCGATGGACGCACCGTTGAAATCGAACTGCGCGCGGAAATGGTTCCCGGAGAAAACACGATCATTTTTCAGTTCCGCCGCCCGACAGAAAAACTCGCGCACGGCAAACAATTGCCGGCCGAAGCGGACGTGCGGCTGACCGTGCGCTATGATATTGAAGACCGGAATTTTCATGGCGAAACCAAACGCAACGGCGGCGCGGATTATCATTTTTCGACGAACACGCATCCACTCCTGGGAAATGTAGAGCGCGATGTCCCCATCGCGCCGCCATCAGGCGCAAAACGGGTAGTACAAGGCGCTGAGAAGAGCACGCCCTACCGGGTTGGATTTTCGTTCGCTCCGGCGCCGGATCGTCAATTGCACGTATCCGCCAGCAGCGGCGAATATCATCCCCAGCCGGAGTGGTGTGAAAACATCCCGCATCCGATTGAGCAAAGCCGTGGCCAGACCGCCAGCGGCGATGCTTACAGTCCGGGTTGGTTCGAAATACCGCTGCCCAAAGGCGCGAGTGCCATGCTGGTAGCCACGGCGGAAACCGACTCGTGCGGAATCCCGTCCTGCCAAGCGGGCCCGAATGACCGGCTGAGGCCGGAACCCCAAATCTTTGAGGCAAGATTAATTCGCGCGGCCACACAATTCGTCGTCCGGCGTGGAGAAAGCAAAACGGTCATTGCCGGCTACCCGTGGTTTCTGGATTGGGGACGCGACACGTTCATTTGCGCGCGCGGTCTGCTCGCGGCCGGTCTGGTTGAGGAAGTGCGGCAAATCCTGGTCATGTTCGCAAGATTTGAAAAGAATGGCACGCTGCCCAACGCGATTTACGGCAACGACGCTTCCAACCGCGACACCTCCGATGCGTCCCTGTGGTTCGCGCTTGCCTGCGCGGAGTTGGCCGATGCTGGGAAGGACGATTTTTATTCAACATCGGTGGAGGCCAACCGTTCAGTCCGCGATGTTCTGGTGAGCATCGCGGAAAATTACGCCCGTGGCACGCCCAACGACATTCGCATGGAGGCTGATTCGGCGTTGATCTGGAGCCCAAGCCATTTCACGTGGATGGACACGAACCATCCCGCCGGCACGCCGCGCGAAGGCTATCCGGTCGAAATCCAGGCATTGTGGATTCGTCTGTTGCGGCTGCTTGAGAAAGTCGGCGGATCCGCCAATCGGGAAAGATGGGGTGAGCTCGCTGACCGCGCGACCGATTCGTTTGAAAAACTGTTCTGGCTCGAAGACCGGGGCTGGTTCGCTGACGTGTTGCTCGCCAAACCCGGGGTCGCAGCGCACGAGGGGAAACCCGATGATGCGTTGCGCGGTAATTGTCTGCTGGCGGTCAGTCTCGGGCTGGTGACTGGCGACCGCGCGAAACGGTGTGTGGCCGCAGCGCAAAAATACCTCGTCGTGCCGGGCGCACTGCGTTCGCTGGCACCGCTGCCAGTCTCCACGCCGCTTCCGGTTTACGGCAACGACGGCCGGCTGTTGAACAACCCGGTTGAACCGTACTGGCCGCGTTATGAAGGCGACGAAGACACGCGTCGTAAACCGGCGTATCATAACGGCACGGCGTGGACGTGGATGTTTCCGATTTTCTGCGAGGCGCTCGCCCGCGCGTGGGATTATGCGCCGGAAGCGGTCGCGGCGGCGAAGAGTTATCTTGGCAGCGCGGATAAATTGTTGAACGAAGGCTGCCTCGGCCAGATTCCGGAAATCCTCGACGGCGACACCCCACACACTCAACGGGGATGCGATGCACAGGCCTGGGGAGTGACGGAGGCGCTGCGTGTCTGGAAATTGCTCCGGCGTGATTGAATCCCCGGACGCCATGGGTATCTCCCTCCTCCAGTTATCGGCCTGTTTGGTTGCAGGCGTCTCTCTCATTGTTTTGTTGACGGCGAGATACCGGGTGCACGCCTTTTTCGCCCTGCTAATAGCGTCGTTTGTGGTGGGTTTTGGGGCGCAACTGCCCGTGCCGGACATCCTCAACGCCATGAAAGACGGCTTTGGCAACATCATGAAGTCGTTGGGATTCATTATCGTGTTGGGAACGGCCCTGGGTGTTTTGCTCGAACACACCGGTAGCACCCGGGTGATGGCGGCTTTCATTTTGCGCAAGGTCGGTGAACGGCATGCAGCACTGGCGGTCAGCATCACGGGTTTTATCGTGGGCCTGCCTATTTTTTGCGATTCGGGTTATATCGTTCTCAGCGGATTGAACAAATCGCTGGCGCAGCGCACTGGGATTTCCATGGCAATGATGGCGGTTTCGCTGGCGGCAGGTTTATATTCGGTGCACTGCCTGATTCCACCACATCCGGGCGCGACGGCGGCCGCCGGAGTTATCGGTGTGGACTTCGGAAAATTGATTCTGACCGGAATGCTGGTGGCGATTCCCGCCACAATGGTCGGTTATTTCTGGGCGAGTTTTGCCGGCAAAAAAATTCCCGTGACCGTTGCCGAAGAAGAAGTCATGGCAGAAGAAACGTCGCAACCACCCTCCGACATCAAAGCATTTCTGCCGGTGGTCGTGCCCATCATTTTGATTGCGGCCAGATCCTTTTTCACTTTCCATTCGCCGGCCGTCAGCGGTTGGTGGTTCTCCGCCATGCTTTCACTGGGTGATCCGGTGGTTGCCTTGTCCATCGGTGCGTTGCTGGCGTTTAATTGCCATCGGCGTTGGAACTCACAGACCGTCGGGCATTTGTTGCAGGAAGCGGCGGAAAAGGCCGGCGGTATCCTGGTCATCATCGGAGCAGGCGGCGCCTTCGGGGCGGTGCTGGCGGCATCCGATATTGCCCGACATTTAAGTCAGTCGTTGGCGTTGGACGGTCTGGGCATTCTGTTTCCGTTTTTAATCACCACAGTTTTGAAAACGGCGCAGGGATCGTCCACGGTCGCCATCATCACCGCGGCATCCATCATCCAACCTTTGCTGCCCGCCCTGGGGCTGACGACGGAAAGGGACCGATTGTTCGCCGTGCTGGCCATGGGGGCGGGATCCATGATGATTTCCCACGTGAACGACGCTTATTTTTGGGTGATTACCAAATTCTCCGGCCTGGAAACGAGGACCATGCTGAAAGTTTATTCGGTGGCGTCGGTGTTGATGGGGTTGGTTTCGTTATTGATGGTCTATTTGCTGTCGTTGATTCTACCTTGACCGCGTCGTGCGTATCCTGATTGCGCTCAACCCTTTTAAATATGGACGTTGCCAAGTGGCGACGGCTGGACAAAGATTGTGTCGTGCATTTCCGTGATAAAATCATTGCGTGGGACAAGCTGCCGGCCTGGCGCGCCGCCCTGCGTGCTGCGGGCAAAAAACTGGTCGTGACCAACGGCTGCTTTGACATCTTGCACCTGGGCCATGTGAGTTATCTGGAATCGGCGCGCAATCTCGGCAACGCGCTGCTGGTCGGTGTCAACGGCGACGAATCCACGCGGCAGTTGAAAGGTCCCGGGCGCCCGGTGAATTCCGAAGGTGACCGCGCCGCCGTGCTCGCCGCGCTGGCGAGTGTGGATGGGGTCTGTGTTTTCGCCGACACCACGGCCGTGAAATTCCTGTCCGCGGTCCGGCCCGATGTTTATGTCAAGGGCGGCGATTACACCCTGGACACGTTGAATCAGGACGAACGCCGCGTCATCGAATCGGCGGGAGGGAAAATTGTGATTTTTCCGCTGGTGCCCGGCAAATCCACAACAACGCTGTTGGAAAAAATTTCGCAAATATAGATCCGGGGGGATGCCGTGTCGGCGTCCCAAGCAAATGAAAATTCTGGTCATTTCCCTGGCGGGCATCGGCGACGCGCTGTTGGCCACGCCGCTCATTCACGAGTTACGCGCGAATTTTCCCGACGCGACGATAGATGCGCTGGTGCTGTGGACCGGTTCCCGGGAACTGCTGGAAAACAATCCGCACCTCAACCGCGTCCTGCAACGGAGCCTTGTCAGCGGCGGCAAACTGGACCTGGCCGGCAAGCTGAAAGCGCTGCAATTTTTCTGGTCGCTCCGGCGCGAACAATACGACGTTTCCCTCAACACGCATCCGCAGAGCCAGAGGCCTTACCGCCTGGCGGCGCGCATTATCAACGCATCCACGCGGATCAGCCACGAATACGAATGTTTCGGCATGCTCGACCGGTGGCTCATCACTCATACGTTGCCTCAGGATTACTCGCGGCACTCGATTGAGAATAATTTCGACCTGCTGCCATTGCTCGGTGCGCAAAAAAAATTGCCGGCGCACCCGCTCGAAATATTCCTGACACCGGATGAGGAAAAATGGGCGGATGATTTCCTGTCCCAATATAAACTTGCCGGCCGCACGTTGCTGGGAATTCATGTCGGCTCCGGTTCCACCAAGAACCTGCGCCTCAAACGCTGGCCGTTGAAGCATTACATCGGGCTGGTCCGGCGTTTGAATCGCGAGCGGCGCGACATCAGCCTCCTGCTTTTTGGCGGCCCGGATGAAGCCAATGACCACGAGGCGATTCTATCACAGGCCGACCGTGATTTGACGCGGGAAGCCAGGACACGAAATTTCCGGCAGACGGCGGCACTGCTGAAACGATGCCGCGCCTTTCTCAGCGTGGACACGGTCTTGATGCATCTCGCCGCGGCCGTGAAAGTCCCGAAACAGATCGTTATCGAAGCGCCGACGCTGAATGTGACCAATTTCCCCTACGGCAATCCCTACACGCTCGTAACGAATCCGGTCGTGAACGGGCGCGGGCTGGATTTTTACCGTTACGATGGCGGCGGCATCAAAGGCACGCGCGAGGAACTGCTGGCGTGCATGGCGTCGGTGAAAGTGGACGATGTATTTGCGACGGTGACCAAGCTGCTTTGATTTTTGATTTATGATTAATGACTGGGAACGGCCTGCGGGCAACACCAATCGTAAATCATAAATCATCAATCATAAATGGAATCCCGCTGCCTTCGCGTCTGCGGCAAACATTTTTACGGTGTCCAGCGACATTTCCTTCAAGCCAATCCCTGCGAGCTTGAAGGCTTTGTTCAGGACCTCATGTGTCACGGTCACGATATCGCAGCCGCAGGCCTCGGCTTGAAAAATGTTCAGCACCTCGCGCACGCTGGCCCAGAGCAGCTCGGCCTGGGGCAACCCGGCCAGTTTCTTTTTGGCATCGCGCATGTGCGGCATCGGGTCAACTCCCGTGTCGGCGATGCGCCCGGCGAACACGGAAACCACGGCGGGCACTTTCGAATCGAGCGCCTGCGCGACCCCGGCGACCTGCTCCTGCGTGAGGATGGCGGTGATATTGAGTTTCACGCCTTCATGTGCCAGATCGCGCACGAGCGACAATGACGATTCACCACGCGTGTTGGTGATGGGGATTTTGACATAGACGTTTTTTGCCCAGCCGCTGATTTTTAACGCCTGCCGCCGCATTTCGGGAAACTCGTCGGAAAACACTTCAAACGAAATCGGCTTCGCCGTGATGCTTTGCAGAATGTCTCTGGCGAACGCCTCGAAATCCGTCAGTCCGGCTTTGCGCATGAGCGTGGGATTCGTGGTCATGCCTTGGATGAGCGGGTTGGCATTCAATTGGAGCATGCCGGCCTTGTCCGCGCCATCGGCGAAAATTTTTATCTTCAAGTCTTTCAGTGTGCTCATGGTTCAATCCAATCGGTGAACACTAAATATCACTGATTCTCTGATTCGCGCAAGATAATGTCCGCGGCTTCGCCCAAGTTCCCGGCGGAAAAGTCCGGTTTTTGCCGCAATTCCTCCGCGTAACCGCGATCAATAAAAATCGTGCGGCAGCCTGCGGCATGGCCGCAATCCACGTCCCGCCAGCGGTCGCCGACCATCCAACTTTGTTTGAGGTCAATGTCCAGCTCGCGCGCCGCGCGCCGCAACATGCCGGGCCTCGGCTTGCGGCAATCACATTCCGATAGTCCTTGGCCGGAATGGAAACAGACCTCCACGCGGTCAATCGGCAGCCGACGGCACATTTCCGCGTGAATTGTTTCCACCACTTCTTTTGTGAGCGTCCCGCGGCCGACATCGGGCTGGTTGGTCGCTGCGACCAGCAGATAGCCGGCGGCCTTAAGCCGGGCGCACGCAGTGGGAACTTCTGGCAGGATTTCGAATTCGTCTAATGACCTCGGTGGATAGGGCTTGCTGTCACGCTCCAGTGCACGGTTGATGACGCCGTCGCGGTCCAGAAATACTGCGCGCCGCAGTTTTGTAGCAGCCGAGGTAACGAGGCTCTGACTGTTTTGGTTCACGAGAAGTTTGAGCCTCCTTACGTCGGCTGCTGCAAAGTCATTTCGTAGATTCCCATTTCGTCTGGCCGACCTTCAATTTCGGATGCGACACGAGCAAATGCCAGATGACCGCCTGAAACGCTTCGCTGTGCGGCGTCACGTGGGCCGGATTGACTGTCGGCACAATCACGCACGCTGTCGCCTCCTTCGCAGTATAACCACCATCGCGCCCGACGATGCCGATAATCGAGGCGCCGGCTTTCTTGGCGAGTTGAATGGCCGTGACCAGGTTCGGGCTGACGTTTTTTTCCAGATTGCCACCGCCGACGGAGAAAATCAGCATGCCATCTTTCGCATCGAGCCGGCTGCCTTTGAGCCATTCGGCAAAAATCGTGGCCCAGCCCTCGTCATTTGTCCGCGCGGTCAATTCGGAAACGTTGTCGGTGGGCGCATAGGCCTCGAACCCGCAGATTTTGCGGAAATCGTTGACGGCATGGCTGGCGTTGGCCGCGCTGCCGCCGACGCCGAGGATGAACAGCCGGCCGCCGCGTTCGCGCACGCGCGCCAGTTCGTCCGCGGCCTTTTCGATGGCGTCGGTGTTCAGTTGCGCCACCAGTTTTTGGACTTCATCGAGGAATTGTTTGGCAAAACTCATGGTTTGTTACAGCCCAAATGAGAACACAGTCATGTGAAAAATGAAATCCTAATTCCTAAGCCTTAATGCCAGAATAATAACCAAAGACCAAACGGCAAATCACAAGCATCCAGTTTTAGGGTTTTTGACATTGGGAATTCTCTAGTCATTCGGATTTAGAAATTAATCATTCCGGCTCGCGGTTTTAAGCAGCGTTTCGAGCTCATTCAATCCGGCCGGTGAACCGATTTCATAAAACCGCTCCCGCACTTCATAACCGGCCAGTTGCTCTTCCTGGACGAGTTTGCCCATGACTTCGGCCAGGTCAAAAGGCAGGTCAGCCGGGTACGCGTTGAACACGGTCGCCTGGAACAGGCTCAATCCATAGTCAATGTGCCGCATTTCCGGCAGCCGGTTCTTTTTGTCGTAAACGACGACATTTCCATCACGGAAGACGACGTTGCTGGTGTCGTAACGGCCTTCGTTGCGGTAAACGGTCATGCAGCCGAGCTTGCCACTGCGCCGGAAAAATTCCGCCACGGGACGATATTGAATCGGCAAATACGAATCGCCGTACAGCACAAAAAAATCCATGCCGAGCAACGGCAGCGCGTTTTTAATGGCGCCACCGGTACCCAGCAATTTCGGGCCGTCAAAGGAGTATTCGAGTTGAAGACCGAACACCTTACCGTCGCCAAATTGACGCTGAATCATTTCGCCGAGATGCCCGACGCAAAGCACGACGCGGCGAATGCCGCGTGAACGGAGCAATTCGAGTTGATGCGCCAGAAACGGTTTGCCCGCGACGGGGATGAGTGATTTGGGGATTTTTTCCGTGATCGGCCGCAGCCGCGTGGCGAGCCCACCGGCCAGAATGGCAACCGGAATATCCAGTGACGCGCTCACGAAATTAACAGCTTGGTGCCCTCGAAATCGAAACGAAAGCGGACTTCCTGCAAGCCGGCCTGCCGCATGGCCTGACGGAGCTTGGCCTTGTCCTCGGCGTAAAACATGAGAAAGCCGCCGCCGCCTGCGCCGATGAGTTTGCCGCCCAGTGCGCCATTGGCCATCGCGAGGTCGTACCATTCGTTGATCTTCGGGTTGCTCATGCCGCCGCTGCGCCGTTTTTTGTGCTGCCAGTGCACGTCCATGAGCCGCGCGAATTCGTGCAGGTTTCCATATTCGAGCGCGCGCTGGCTTTGCAGGCCGAGGTCTTTGACAAAATGCAAATTCTCGATCATGGCCTGGTCGGCCTGTTTCGATTTCTGGTCCTGCTCCTTCAAAATGGCCGAAGCCGAGCGCGAAAAGCCGGTGAAGAACAGCAGCAGATTGTCTCCCAGATTGTCCCGCGTTTCGCGGGAAAGCTTCAACGG
>Ga0335081_10006265_pt1 | contig 18925 bp, 20 predicted proteins | sample Lox_Sample_35_FD_206713 | JGI IMG/M metagenome (GOLD analysis project Ga0335081, IMG submission 206713) | Soil microbial communities from Loxahatchee National Wildlife Refuge, Florida, United States - Lox_Sample_3.5 | ecosystem: Environmental > Terrestrial > Soil > Wetlands | place: USA...
GGATCGGAAGCCGTAAGCGGCGGCTGGAGCGGTTAGTTGTAGAGACGCTGATCCGCACCTAGCTCGGCCGCATTGCTGGCGGAACGCAAGCACTACGATCCTCTCGGTGATTCCGCTACTTTGGAACCCCCTCTCACCTTAATTGCAGTACCCTTGCTCGTAGCTGCGTGCGAATCGATGTCGCCTAACCGAATAATCCGGACTGAGTCTGTGTAATTCTCGGTTCGTCCTGTTGCTGCAATGCCAAGTCGCTCATGAACACGGGACGCCACACTTTCAGGAATAGAAAGGGTCGCATATTTCCGCTTACCCGTAACGTCATTGGCGAGGCATATCACACCAGCCTCATCGGCGAATAGTCTGATTACAGTTTTCGGCGCTAGTCCCCACAGTCCGGCCAGTTCTTTCACGCGGTAGTGTTTTTCAAATGCAAGGCTGCCCATCGCGCTCCATTCCTTTGTGGCCGAATCGATTTCGCCCCTGCGGCATATTTCCGCCGGAAGTTTTGAAGGCTGGCGGGGTATCCGTGCGCCATTCGAGAACCATCCGCCGTCCACATTCGTGATTACCGTTAGAGTTGCCGATCCTCGCTTTCTAGCCGCTCTACGCCGTCGAAGAGCTCAAATTCAGGCGCAGGTAATTAGTCCGTGAGGCGAACTGCTCTGTGTGCCTGATCGCGAACTTGAAACGATCAACTGGAGGCTATAGTCAGGCATCATCGCTTTGTCACCCGAGTGGCAGTTTGTCGAGCTGCTCGAACAGTTCGCGTTGTACGATGTAGAGCCGTGATTTCTGAACGAGCATGAATTCCTCAGACTGAATGGCTTCGTCGAAGGTTAACTTCTTGGTCCGCATGAGCTGGATGCTCTCGCCGAAAGTATCAGGACTGCGCTGGGGAATGCCAATGGACCCCAGCATTCTGTTCGTGTGCGCCTGAAAGACGGTGACTTGGTCGAGCGCTTTTCCGTCACGTGACACAGGGCCGAAGTATTCGTTGATCCAAACGACAACATTCTTGTCCGGAGTGCTCTGAGCCAAGGTCTCGAAACCAAGGAGCGTGTCCGTTAGCATTTCACCTCCGCTGATTACGCAATGTACGTACAGCTTGCGGCCGGCATCACGGAGGACACGGACCATTTCGCTCTCGACTATGTAACTCCAGAAGGGTAAGAAGGCCGTAGCCCCAGAATCCATAACGAACACGCCCTCCTCGGTGGCAAACCTCTGTACCAGCGCGTCATATCGCGCCCGGACCACCAGCCCCTCCTGACTGACCAGGTCGAGCTTCTCAGCGTTGAGCGCCTTGTATTGGGCTAGTGACCGGTTTACCGGGTCTCCGTCTATGCAACGGACGTTCTTCCCTCGTTTGATCAGGTATTCGGCCAGCCAGGACGCAACCACGCTCTTGCCGACCCCGCCTTTTCCCTGCAAAACTAAATGGATCACGGTTTTGTTCGCATTCCCATTCGCGTTTTTATCTTCACTTGCTGTTGCCATCGTCCTTGAGCCTCCTTGCTCACAACAAATTTCGGCCAGTGGGATCACCGTCTCCATGAATCTTCCGGATGTCGAAGCGGGGTTTTGACAATGCTTCCATTGCCTGGGCCAAGGGATCTGGAGGAGCCGACGGTTTCGCCGACGCCGTGGCGACAGGCACCTCTTCTGGCTTCTTCCCCAAGGAAAGCTGAATCGCTGAAGGCGTGCCCGTGGGTGTGGCAAGAGCCGCTTCAAGAAACCGCCTTTCTGCGTCGGCTCGCTGTTTTCGGCGAAGTCGCCAGATGTATGACCTTAAGGTCCCACTGGTCAGTGTTAATCCCTCTTCTTTTAACCAGTCACGAATCGTTTCAAGGCTCTGGCCGTCATCCATTGCGTTTTGAACCTCTCGCCACAACGCGCGTAGTTGTCCTGCTTTCCTCACTGGCTTTTCTCCGCGGCGGGTGGCAAGGCGCTGTCGAGCCCGGTCAATCCACTCGTCCCGTCGATTGTTATGGTGATCACGATCTACGCTATACATGAGCGCCCGTTGACCCCTTCACCTTGAAGGAAGTGGGAGAGGCGTTCCGTGACAGCCGGACCCAAAAATATTTGAAGGCTAAAAGTCGCGCCCAAGTCCGCACCCTGACCCGAATCTAAGACCGTGACCCTATAGAATCCGTTCGCCACGCATTTTCCCCCTCTACCTATAAAGGAGTGGCAGAGACCTTCCGTGACAGGTCATCGAAAAAAAATTCCAATCGCTGCGGATTGCTGCGTTCGGCTGCGATCCGCTGCGTTCATAAGGAGGCGCTGCACCGCGTTGCGCTTTGCTGTGCCTTGCTGCGTTCCGCTGTATTCCAGGAGAGCCGAAAGTTAAAAGAATGGCCCTAAAACCCGGTAGTGGAACATAAAGTGTCAAACAGCTACTGTCGCTCTTGTGCCTATGTTTCGTTGCTTCAGTGCGTTACTTGGTTCAACAAAACGGCACCATTGTCAAACACCTGTTCAACCGTGATTTTTTTGGTTCCGGCTGTCACGGAAGGCCTCCGCCACTTCTTTCAAGGTGAAGGGATCAAACGAATGGCAAACCTGACTATCTACCGAGGCATGAAACTGACCAAGGACCTGGCTCAGAAACTGGAGGCCGCCGCCAGGGAAAGAGGATTCTCCTCCCCCAGCGCCTTCATTCGGGCAGCCATTGAGAATGAACTCACCAGTAGAAAACCCGTGTTTGATGAATCGGAGGGGCGCATCGTCGCCACCATCGACCGGCTGGCCCAGGAGATGCGGAAAATGTCCACCGGCCAGCAGGCGCTGTTCGCCTTTGTGGACTCGCTCACGAAGACTCTGTTGACCTGCCTGCCTGAACCATCTGGTGAGGCCTATGCGCAAGCGGTGGCGCGGGCCAAGGCCCGTTACGAACGATTCATCAAGAACGTTGGCATGAGCATGGCAGGAGATTCCCGCGCCGCGATGGCTGAGTTGGTGGATCGCATACAGTGAACATGGACGAAAGGGAGTTTCGCCTCTATCCCAGGCGGCCGCGGTCGTCACGCGCCAACGAGCCGCGGGCATGGTCTCTGGCATTCAAACAGGTCCTTTACTTTGCTCGAATGTCCAGGAAGGCTCGCCAAAGTGCATTCTCGGGGTCATCAGGGCGCCCGCGCAAGCCCTACCGACAACGTTGTGCCGTTCGCGTTATTTACTCCCAAAACAAGATTAAGACGCGTGGCCAATGGAAAGCCCACGGCCGGTAGGGCCGCGAGGATGATCTTACCGGTATCGCCCAATCCGCTACACAGGGAACGGTGGGCCAAAAGGAACTTGAAGTTCGTCCCATTCTTCGCTCGGGAGAGGTCCTGGAGACGGTTCCCGGGGTTATCATCACGCAACACGCCGGCGGGGGCAAGGCCAACCAATATTTTTTGCGCGGCTTCAATCTCGATCACGGCACGGACTTTGCCGTTTTCCTCGACGATATGCCACTGAACCTGCCGTCGCATGCGCATGGCGAGGGGTATGCCGACATGAACATCGTCATCCCGGAGTTGGTGCAACGGGTGAATTACGAGAAAGGTCCCTATTATGCCGACGTCGGCGACTTTGGCGCGGCCGGAGCGGCGCATTTGCAATTTTACAAGGCGCTGCCTGAAAACTTCTTTCAGATCGAAGGCGGCATGTATGGCTATGAGCGGGCCGTCTTCGGCGTTTCGGAGAAAGTCGGCTCGGGCAATCTGCTTTTCGGCGGAGAGTTTTATCACGACGACGGTCCCTGGACGCACTCGGACAACTATTCGAAGTTAAATGGCCTTCTCACGTACAGCCACGGTGACGAAGCCAATGGATTCAGCATCACGGCCCACGCCTACCACGGGAATTGGAACTCAAGCGACCAGATCCCTGTCACCGCCGTGCCCCTGGTGGGCTTCTTCGGCACGCTGAACCCGACGGACGGCGGCAATTCAGATCGTTACAGCTTGCAGGCGGAATGGCATCGCCAGGACGATCATTCCCGAACGCAAGTCATGGCTTACGGGTTTTACTATTACCTCAATCTCTTTTCCGATTTCACCTACTACCTCGACGACCCTGTCACGGGTGATCAGTTCGAACAGCAGGACAAGCGGAAGTGTTGCAACAGCGTTTGATGGAATGACCGTCTGGTGTGGCGGTTTCTACAGACCGTTAATTGATACCGAGCAGAGCACTGAACACCCAGGCTTGCCCATGCGGGTTCTTTCTAGTAATCCCAAGTACTTGCCCTTTGCGAATCATCTGCACGGCCTCAATTCCCGCAATCACTGCGCGAGCGGTCGCGACCGTCCGCGGACCCTGCATGGCACGCAATCTTCTTTTCACATGCCGGTGGTCGGATTCGATGCGATTATTTGAGTAGGGGCGTGTTCGGTGGCGACATTTCCGATGGATTTGGCCTTCCTTCTGCAGTTCTCGAATCGCGGCGGGATAACTTCGCAGCCGATCCCTTGAGAACACGTGCGGAGCTCGATTATCGGGATTGGCCAAGGCGCGCTTCAAGAAGCATTTGGCGGCTTCCCGATCGCGAGTTTCGGATAAGTAGAAGTCCACCGTCTGCCCGCGGCTATCGACGGCGCGGAACAGGTACATCCAACGACCAGAGATCCGCACAAAGGTCTCGTCCATGTGCCAGGTCGATCCTTTGCGCTTGATCTGCCCTCGCAACCGGCGCTGCACCTCCGGAGCATAGGTCTGTGTCCAACGCCAGATTGTGGTGTGGTCCACCGACAAACCTCGTTCGGCCATGAGCTCTTCCACATCCCGGAGGCTGAGTGAGAACCGAAGGTACCATCTCACGCAGGTAGCGATAATCTCGGCAGCGAATTGGCGCTTGTGGAACAGAGACGCTCGGCAAGAACCCATTCGCCCACCCTACCAGATCCCCAGTGCTGAAGTTGCAACACTTCCATCCACCCGCATACGGGCCCATGAAGCCAGGCTGGGGACGCATCCTCACGTTCGCCCTAGATGGAACGGCAACCCTGAAAGTTCCACCGTTCGGTCATAAAGATCTACCTGTGCCGGCCATCACCGGAAAACAGAATCCCAGGATGGTCCACGAGGGAGCCTTGCTATTCAACAATCACTGTTTCTTCTGTCATGGGCTGAACGCGATCGCCGGCCCCTTGCCTGACCTGCGCTATTCCAGTAAAGAGGTACTGGATTCCTTTCTGCCTATCGTGCTCGGCGGAGCGCGAGCTTCGGACGGGATGTCATCCTTCAAAAAGATTCTCTCTGTGAAGCAAGCGGAAGCGATCCGGGCGTATATCATTTCGCGTGCGCAGGAAACGGCCGAGCCAAGGCAATCGCGGTAATGCGACGCATACTTGGCCGCGTCAGGCGCGCTGCGACACCATCAGGTGCCATACTCCGCTGGCCTTAACGAAACGAAAATTTGGAGGTGCATAGATGAGAAAGATGGAACGCCGGCCGTTTCTCGGCGCCGCGTTGGCCGGATTCCCGCTTGCAGTGCTGGGCCAATCCGTCAACACGTCGGGATCTGCCAGGATTCCTCCAGTACTGAATGGCGACGATCGGCTTGGCGAACACCACACGATCGGAGTCAGCTCAACCGGTTTCAAGGTGCTCACTCAAGACACCGGCGGCGGCTTGTTCATCATGGAGCACACGAACCGAAAGAAGGGTGGTCCTCCACGCCATCTGCACCATAACGAGGATGAGTGGTTCTATCCTAGCGAAGGCCGGTACGTCGTGGAGGCCGGCTCAGAGCGGTACGAAGTGAAACCTGGAGATTCGATACTGGTGCCCCGAGGCACACCACACACGTGGGCATTTATGGGCGATACACCCGGCAGGATGTTGATTGCTTTCGCGCCCGCGGGCAAGATGGAGGCGTTCTTTCGCGATACAGAGAAGCGCGACCGAGGCGGCTACGTCAATGACGCCGAATTGTATCGCCACTATGGCATGGAGCTCCTCGGTCCGTCGCTCGAGCTGGGGTAGGCAACCAGCTGAGCGATTTTTACCAAGATGCTACTTAAATCTGCTTCAACTGCCCGAAGGGCCAAAAATATCGAACCCGTTGAGAACATGAGGTTCTCTATGATGGACGCTGGGGGACGATGGACAACAAGTGGGCGCGCCTGTTAGCGTACGTGACCGGTCGGTCCGGCAATCCAGGAGATTTGGCCGTCATCGGATGCACCGATTCACGACTTTAACGTAGTCCTCGGTGGCACGGGAATCGTAATTGACGTCCGCTATCAGGCCGCCAAAGATCTGAGCGATGTGCCCATCAACATGGTTCTGCAAGGCTTGCAAACCAAACTCGGCATGCCCAATCTGACTCTGAAGGCGCAAAGAATCCGGCCGCCGCGTTCCTCCGAGAAACGAAAACGGCGTTAAGACCCGAGTGCCACCGGCACAGGATAGAGAACAGTCTGTGCGCGTTTAGAGTCGAGTGGTGCGCGGGCCGTTGAGAGCGCTACAGAACTTCCGGCCAAGTCGGCGATGCGGCGAAGGCTGCGCGGATCAAGCCGACGTGCGAATACGCCTGGGGAAAGTTGCCCCACATGCGGAGGCTGGACGTCTCATAGTCCTCAGAAAGAAGTCCTAAGGGCGATAGCGCCGGCTGAATCTGCTTCATGAGCGCCTTGGCCTCCTCCTGACGTCCAGCAACGGCTAACGCCTCGATCAACCAGAAGGTACAGATGATGAAGGCCACGGTCGGCTGACCAAGCCCGTCGTCGCGCCGGTAGCGGAAGAGCCATGCGCCGGAGGCGAGTCCTTTCCGAATCGCATTGATTGTTCCTTGCAGCTTGGGATCTTCAGCCAGCAGAAAACGAAGGGGCGCCATCTGCAACAGGGAAGCATCCAAGTCTTGACCGTCATAGTGGCCGGTAAAACTCCCAATGGTGGGGTGCCAGGCATTTGCCAGGATTTCATCGCGGATGCGTTGAGCAGCGGTGCCGAATTCCTCGGCGATGGCCGGGGCGTGCGTCCCCGCCACCTTTGCCATTCGTTCTGCAGCCGCCCAACACATCAGGCTGGAAAACGTCTGCGGTTCCCACGCCTTCCGGAATTCCCAAATTCCGGCATCGGGCTTTCCCGCCACGGATATGGCTTTCCTAGCCAACCCGTCCAGGAGCTTGAGCGTGGCAGGAGAGCGTTCAGCGCTAAAACGTTCGTCGAGAAAGATAGGGGTAAGAGCCAGAACCATTTCCCCGAACACGTCATGCTGAGGTTGCAACGCCGCTGCATTTCCCACGCGGACAGGCCCTTCTCCATTGAAGCCGGGCCAGTTATCAAGAATTCGCTCCTCCAGATCCTGGGTTGCATCCACTCGATAAAGGGGGGCGAGGTTTAGATCGGGAGCCCCGCCTGCCACGTTCAAAAGATAGTTTGCGAACTGTTCGCGCTCTTCAAATTGACCCAAGAGCCCGAATGCGCCCAGCACGTAATAGGCATCGCGCAACCAGCAGTAGCGATAGTCCCAGGTGCGGCCGCTCCCAGGAGCCTCCGGGAGCGAAGTCGTCATCGCCGCGATGATCGCTCCGGTATCTTCAAAGCAATGGAGTTTCAGAACGAGCGCGGAGCGGATGACCTCCTGCTGGAACATCGGCGGGATGTCGCACCGTTTTACCCACTGCTGCCAGTATCTGGCGGTCTCGTTCCAAAATCGCTCGCATAAGGCCTGAAGTGGCTCTTCGACTGGCGCGCCCCAGGTGAGTACGAGGTGCCTGCGCTCAGTGAGCGCGAATGGCTGGCCACCGATATAGGAGAGAGGAATGTCTGTCGTGAGCCGAAGTTGGCTCGAGAACCCATCAAAACGGACGTGGTGTGAGCCCGTTATAAATACCGGCGGCGCCTTCGACCAGCCCAATTTGGGCTCGCATATCACCTTGATTCGAGGCGTTCCTTCGAGCGGCTCCAGAATCCGGTAAAGCTGGGTCGGACGGAACGCGCGATTATGCTGAATGATTCGCGGTGCAAAATCGATCAATCGAAAGGACCCCGATGGCGTGTGAAACGTTGTCTCTAGGAGGTTTGTATTCGGCAGGTAACGCTGCGAGCCCAACTCGCCACCGGCCGGCCCAGCCAGAAAGCGCCCGCCGGCACGGGAATCCAACAGGGTTGAGAAAACGGGATCCGAATCGAAGCGGGGCAGGCAGCACCACATAATCTCTCCGGTCCGATGGATCAGCGCGGAATACTGGCAGTTCCCGATAAGACCCAGGTTTTCGAGACGCACATCCAGGAACATAACATAGCGGCGCACCGGCAATCGTGCTGAAATGAAAACATTCGATGCCTCGTCTGGTCCAGTTCGTGCTGGCCTTGATCGCGGGCTTGGCATTACTCGCGTGGGTGGTTACTGGATTCGTGCAGGAAACGGCCCGCAAGTGGTTCGAGCGCGATGTTAGTCTGCGCGCGAGGCTGGTGGTGACGGGAGCGCGCGCATCTCTGGCTGCTCATTGGTCCAAGGACCATCGGCAGGAGTTGGAGAACCAGTTGATCGACATTGCGCGCGACGAGCGCGTGATGGCAGCCGCCGCCTGCGATACGGATCTGTCCACATTGGCCAGCACACCGAACTACCCGAGCGAGTTCAGTTGCCGGGAGCTTGGCGGGCACGTGTTCCCGTCCGATGAGCCCTTTGCGGATGGCTTACGGGAGTGGGACGCCGTAAGCCGATTGCCTGGGGGTAGCGTGCACGTCAGCGCCGTGCCCCTCTGGGATGCGGGCCGGCAGCGTGGATTTGTGGTGTTGATTCATGATCTCAGCTACGCCGAACGGCGAGAAGCCAGCACGCGGCAATTCCTGCTCGTCTCCTTTGGCCTTATCGGTTTGATGGCGTCTGGGATAACTATATTCGTCGCACGACTGAGCCGGCGAAGTTGGAGCGCTGAACTGCGGAGCATGCTGCACGGTGACAAGCAGCAAAGACCAGAATTTCAGCCTATCCTGCGCGACGTGCGCGAATTGATTCAGCGGGTGATGGATGAAAGGGAGGACGCTCCCGGAGTTTGGACCGCGGAAAGGCTCAAACAGACTCTCAGCCAGTATCTTCACGGAGAGAGGGTCGTGATCCTCGCAAATCGAGAGCCCTACGTTCATGAAAGGGCGCCCGACGGCAGTGTCAGGGTGCTACACCCGGCAAGCGGCCTTGTTACTGCGCTCGAGCCCGTCATGCGGGCGTGCTCCGGCGTGTGGATTGCTCACGGAGGTGGGTCGGCCGACCGCGAGACCGTCGACAAGCATGATCACGTTAGAGTGCCTCCAGGCGAGGAGTCTTATCACATTCGCCGCGTGTGGTTGTCCCCTGAAGAGGAGAACGGTTACTACTATGGCTTTGCCAACGAGGGCTTGTGGCCGCTCTGCCACGTCGCACATGCCCGCCCTACGTTCCGCGCAGAAGACTGGGCGCACTACCGCCTCGTCAATGAACGCTTTGCCGCTGCCGTCTGCGCCGAGGTGGACTCGGATGATCCGATCGTGCTTGTGCAGGATTATCATTTTGCGCTGGCTCCGTTGATGATTCGCAAAATGCTGCCCGCTGCAACGGTGATCATGTTCTGGCACATTCCATGGCCCAACTCGGAGCGCATTGGTATTTGTCCCTGGCGAAACGAGATTCTCGAAGGGCTGCTTGGCAGCAGCATTCTGGGCTTTCACACGCAGTTTCACTGCAACAATTTCTTCGATTCAGTCGACTGCTTCCTTGAGGCCCGCATCGATCGGGAGACGCACGGCGTTGTCATGCGCGGCCACCGCACTCTGGTCCGGCCCTACCCTATCTCCCTGGAGTGGCCAGTTCGATGGCTAGCGTCAGCTCCCAGCCCATCGGAGTGTCGTGAACAAGTGTGGCGCGAGCACCGATTGAAACCAGACGCTCTCCTCGGAGTTGGTATCGACCGGCTGGATTACACCAAGGGAGTTGAGGAGCGACTGCTGGCGGTGGAGCGCCTGTTGGAGCGCTTCCCTGAGTTCCGGGGCCGGTTCAGCTTTGTTCAAGTCGCCGCTCCCAGCCGAACCAAGATTGAGCGTTATCACCAGTTGAACGATGTGGTGGTACAGCTCGCTGCCCGAATTAACGAACGATTCGGACAGGCGGAATACCGTCCGATCATTCTGCTGCGGTCCCATCACGAGCCACCAGATGTGTTTCGGTACTATCGGGCAGCACATCTCTGTTATGTCAGCAGCCTTCACGACGGAATGAACCTGGTAGCCAAGGAATTTGTTGCCGCCCGTGATGATCAGATGGGAGTCCTGGTACTCAGCCAATTCACCGGAGCAGCGCGCGAGCTAACCGAAGCGCTAATCGTGAATCCTTATGATCTGGAAGAGGCCAGCACCGCGATGGTGACAGCGCTCAATATGCCGGCGAGCGACCAGCAGGTGCGGATGCGGTCCATGCGTTCGCTCGTGGCCCACTTTAACGTATATCGATGGGCCGGAGAAATGCTTGTCGACGCGGCGCAGCTTCGGAGTCACGAGCGCCTCACTGGTAGGCTGACGGACCACATCAGCTTCAATGTGGCGGCGAAGTAACAATGCTCTATGCGCTGTCGCGTAAATCCGTGGCGATTTTTCGGGAATTAACGGAATCCAAGGCGCTTTTGGCCTTTGATTTCGATGGTACGTTGGCTCCTATCGTCGACGATCCGGCGCGAGCGCGAATGCGGCCTAGTACACGGCGCCTTCTGGGCCGGCTCGCGAGTACCTATCCATGCGTCGTGATCTCCGGACGGTCCCGGGCCGACCTACGAGACAGGCTGACCGGGACAGGTATTCGTCGCACCATCGGGAACCATGGCGCGGAACCTTGGGAAGGTGCGGCCGCTCTCCGCGATTTGATTGCGCAATGGAATGCCGTGCTGGCTAAGGAACTGCTTCCGCTCCGCGGCGTAAGGATCGAGAACAAGCAATTTTCGGTGACGGTTCACTATCGCCAGTCGCCCTCCAAGACCAGAGCTCACGCACAAATCCTCAAGGCGGCTCGGTCGCTTCCAGGAGCCCGCCTGATCTGCGGTAAGCAGGCTGTCAGCATTGTCTCAGAGGACGCCCCGAACAAGGGCACCGCATTGCGGGCGGAAATGGACCGTCGCAGGTGTGACCGCACCCTTTACGTCGGTGACGACGAGACCGATGAAGATGTGTTTGCCCTTGACGAGGGGTTGCACCTCTTGACAATTCGTGTGGGACAAAGCCGCACGTCCAGAGCAGCGTATTTCATCCGCAACCAAGGTCAGATTGACAAGCTGTTGAGAGTACTTCTCTCATAGAGAGCGCTGGCGCAACCGAATGGCCAGGCGAGTTTGCTCCGAAGCAGTCCGAAATGGCTTTTCGAGGGAGTAGCCTCGGGGTGGGGGTTGTCCTATTCTTTGTTGGTGACGGCGGCTCTCCGACAGTAGTTTAGATCATGCGGTTTTCCTCATCACCTTCGAGGAGCCGAGCCGCGCATCAAGGATGTCAATGAACCTTGGGAGCTCGCGGTAAGCATCGATGCGCCGATATTTGTATTCAGCGAAATGCAAGCCTGAGCAGATCCAGCGTTCCCGCTGGTCACCGGGTCTCCATCGCTTCACGTTGCGGCACACGGTACGAACAGTATCGAACACGGATTCGATCGGGTTGGTGGTACGCAGTGTTTTGCGCAGGGGTGCGGCACGTTCAGTTGGTGCAGAGTGAGTGTTTCTTCGAGTCCCTCCTGCAAACTTCGCGCGGCGCTGGGATTCACGCCCATCAACTCACGATGGATCTGATCCAGAGCTCGCTTGGCTTCCTGGTAGCCGATCCGATCGTAGGCGTCGGCCAACTTGTTTTCCCAATACGCTCGCTGCTCTTCGGCGAAGTGTTCGCCGATGTTGCGCTACTTGTGTTGGACGCAGCGCTGCACCAGGACCTTGTCTCCGCAGTACCTGCGGATGGAGGCACGCAGGGCACCGCCCCCGTCCAGAATCGCCAGCATGCCCTGGCGGAGATCCAGCCCCCGAGCGGCGATGCCAGCCAGTAACCGATCACAAATTTCTTGGTTTTCGGAGGCTCCTTGGTGATCTCCCAAGATCGTTTTCGTGCCCGTTCTATCTATGCGAGAAGTTCAACCAAAGCTGTGGGATCTACGGGAATCCGCAGGGATTCGAAATGACTCTGGCACCGGTCACGCAGTTGGTTCGTCGGAGTCGTCGCCGTTTTCGCCGTCGTCTGTCTCGTCTTCACGGCAGTGGGCCGTTTCTTCCAGCAGCGGCTGGTACTCGGCCGTTGAGCGCGCGGCCAGAGGAGCCTCCTGCAGGATCTCGTTGAGATGTTCTTGGGCTTCGATAGTCAACGATTCCATTGCGGAACGCGGTCTGGCCTGGGTGGTGACGATGCGTTCAACCGCCGACCAGGAGAAAGCGCGATACCGCACGGCACGCTCCAGAGCCCGCACCAGATCTTCCCGGCGATAAACGGTTAGCAGCCGGAGCACACGCAACGCCTCGTCTTTGCCGTGGCGCCTCGTGCGCAGCAGTTCGTCGAAGAAGGTGATCCCGAAGGGCCAAAAATATCGAACCCGTTGAGAACATGAGGTTCTCTATGATGGACGCTGGGGGACGATGGACAACAAGTGGGCGCGCCTGTTAGCGTACGTGACCGGTCTGGTGAATCAAGAACTCCTTCTTCAGAACGAATATCTCGCGGCGGAGAACCGCATTCTGAAAGCGCACCTCCAGCCGGGATTCCGCCTGACCGATGGCGAGAGGACCACGCTGGCCGAAATTGGCAAGCGTCTAGGGCGGAAAGCGCTGCAGAAAGTCGCTGGTATTGCGAAACCAGATACCCTTCTTGCTTGGTACCACAGACTCATCGCTCACAAGTTCGACGGATCCAAACGGCGCCGGTCGGTGGGACGACCACGCATCCACCCAGAGATCGAGGATCTGGCGGTTCGCTTGGCACGCGAGAATTCCGGCTGGGGATACGATCGGATTGTGGGAGCGCTGGTAAACCTGGGGCATCAGCTGTCCGATCAGACCGTCGGCAACATTCTGCGCCGGCATGGAATTCCACCCGCCCCCAAGCGCAGCCAGACGACCACTTGGAAGGAGTTCATCCGCCGGCACATGGACGTTCTGTCCGGAGCGGACTTCTTCACGGTCGAAGTACTCACCTGGAGGGGTCTGGTGACGTCTTACGTGCTGTTTTTCATTGACCTGGATAGCCGGCGAGTCACCATCGCCGGGATCACCGCGCATCCTGACCAGAGTTGGATGCAACAGATGGCCCGAAACGCCACACTGGAGCACTGGGGTTATCTGAATCCCTGCCGTTACGTTTTGCACGATCCAGATAAGAAGTTCTGCGCTTCGTTCCGGGACACTTTGGCAACAGCGAATGTGAAGTGCCTGGCGCTTCCCCGCCGGAGTCCAAACTTGAACGCGTTCGCCGAACGATGGGTCCGATCGGTTCGGGATGAGTGCCTCGGTCAGCTAATCCTATTTGGAGAGTCTTCATTAAGGCGCGCCCTAACTCAATTCACAGAACATTATCATAGCGAACGAAATCACCAGGGCAAGGGAAACGTTCTACTGTTCCCCGAAGTCGAAGAGTTCCGCCAGACAAGTGGACCATCGATTCGATGTCGAGAGCGCCTCGGCGGCCTTCTCAAGTATTACTACCCAAGGGTCGCATGAATTTCTTGGCCACACGAGATTTTCCGATCGCGGTACACGGCTCTGGCGCAGATTGTAGATGTGCGGAACCGAAATCGCACACAGCCTCCGGTAGCGCTCATCGCCATACTCGTAGAACTCACGGTATAGAATCTTTTGCGTCGCTGGCCCGCTCAACCGTTTCATGCGCTCCACTGCGGCCAACTGTTCGATGTCTGCTGGCGTGTACCGGCGGGCGAACCGGTTCCGGCGATAGCCGCGCTCCTGCACCATCCCGCTTTGCTGGTACCGCCCGATCAGCCGCGTCACCTGCGCCCGGCTCAGACCCGTCATCTTGCCGAGGTACTGTCGCAACACTCCCTTGGCTTCGCGCCGATGACCGCTGTATTCGTGCTCCACCAGCGTCCCGGTCACCCAGTCGTAAACCTCCTTCCGTTTGCTTGCTGCAAATCTAAATTCCTCGCTGGCCTCCAAAAACACCCGGATCTGCTCCAGGCTCAGCCGCTCTCCGTTCTTCATGCTGGCGATCAATCCCCAGCATGCGGCCTCCCCTCCCCTTCAGGCTCATTCTGCGTTAGTTAGAAACACACCCCGCTTCGGGCTCGTCCTGCGTTATACAAGACTAGCCGGAGCCATCCATGTACAATCTGTGTACAATAGCCCACGGGTTTCGTGGGCTTTATGGGGCTTGTGGGAACGGAGTTTCTATAACCTACGCATTCTATTTGGGGTGGAGCCATAGCGACCCCCACTAGCTTCCGCCAATTCCTCCTTACCGGGCCTGCTATTCTGTAAGATTGCGGCGGGTGTACCAAACGTGCTGCGCCCAACGCCGTCTAGAATCTAAAGGCCGATGCAAACCGAAGTACGCGACGACACCACAGCCGGAAACTACTTCGTCTCAAACTACCCTCCCTATTCGTTCTGGACTCCGCAACATGCCGGGGAGGCGCACGCCGCACTCGACCGGCCGGCGGAGGCGACGACTCCGCTGGGGATTTACATCCACATTCCGTTTTGCCGTAAGCGGTGCCATTTCTGCTACTTCAAGGTCTACACGGACAAGGATTCGGATGAGATCAACACCTACCTGGACGCCGTGGTACAGGAGATGGAGCTGTATTCGCGCCGTCCGTTCATCAACCGGCGGACTCCGCGGTTCATTTATTTCGGCGGCGGCACGCCCTCCTACATCTCCTCGCGACAGCTGGCGTATCTCGTTGATTCCATGAAAGCCGCTCTCCCGTGGGGTGAGCCGGATGAAGTGACGTTTGAATGCGAGCCGGGGACCATTACTGAGGGTAAGCTCAAAGTCATCAAGGACACCGGGGTCACGCGGTTGAGCCTGGGGATCGAGAATTTCAACGATCACATCCTGCAAATCAACGGCCGCGCGCACGGATCGAAACAAATCGATGAATCCTATGAGCTGGCGCGCTCGATCGGATTTCCACAGATCAATATTGACCTGATCTCGGGGATGGTGGGCGAGACGACCGCAAACTGGGAAGATTGCGTGAAACGGACACTCGCGCTTAAACCGGACAGCGTCACGATCTACCAGATGGAGATCCCGTACAACACCACGATCTTTCACAATATGAAAGTGGAAGGCCAGACGGTGGCGCCGGTAGCGAGCTGGAGCCTCAAGCGGCAGTGGGTGGACTACGCGTTTGCGGAATTCGAGAAGGCAGGCTACACGGTGGCCAGCGCGTATACGGCCGTCAAGGACGCGGCGAAGACGCATTTCGTGTATCGCGATCTGCTGTGGATGGGAGCGGACATGGTGGGGCTGGGGGTGGCGTCGTTTTCCCATGTCGGCGGCACGCATTTTCAGAATGTGCACGAGTTTGAGCCGTACATTGCACAGTTGAAGGCGGGCAAACTTCCCATTTATCGCGCGCTCACCCCGACGCATGAAGAGCGCATGATTCGCGAATTGATCCTGCAAATGAAGCTCGGGCGCGTGCAGACTCCCTATTTCGAGAGCAAGTTCGGGGTCGATATTCAGGAGAAGTTCGCCGCTCCGATCAGCAGCCTGCGGGAGCATGGCTGGCTGAAGGTCGAGGGCAAGACCCTGCGGCTGAGCCGCGACGGCCTGCTACAGGTTGACAAGCTATTGCACGACTTCTTTCTTCCCCAACATCGCACGGCACGCTACGCGTGACACAGACCATGGCTACCAACAGCTCGTATGACGCAATTGTAATTGGAGGTGGACCGGCGGGGTCCGCGGCGGCCGCAATATTGGCCCAGAAAGGCCGCAAGGTGGTGCTTCTCGAAAAGGAGAGGTTTCCGCGCTATCACATTGGGGAATCGCTCATCCCGTACACTTACTTTCCGCTCAAGCGCATCGGGATGCTCGACCAGATGAAGCGGTCGCACTTTACCAGGAAGTACAGCGTACAGTTTGTCAGCATCAGTGGAAAGCAGTCGCAGCCTTTTTATTTCTCCGAGCAACTGCATCATGAGGCCGCGGACACCTGGCAAGTGCTGCGCAGTGAGTTCGATCAGATGCTGCTCAACAATGCGCGGGCCAAGGGCGCGGAGGTAATGGAAGAGACGCTGGTCCGGGAGACCATCGAGGAAAATGGAGCGGTTGCCGGAGTTCGGGCTGTGAGCCGGAACGGCCTCACTCACGACTTTCATGCTCCCATCACGATTGACGCCACGGGGCGGGATGCGTTTAGTCTCGGCCGCCGCGGGTGGAAGGTGCGCGACCCGCGGCTGAACAAGATTGCCGTATGGACGTATTACAAAGGCGCAATGCGCGATCCGGGAATCGATGAGGGCGCCACGACAGTAGCCTATGTGCCGGAGAAAGGATGGTTCTGGTACATCCCGCTGCCGAATGACATCATCAGCGTAGGCATTGTCGCGGAGAAGGATTACTTATACCGGGACTCGCGAGATCTGAAGACCGTTTTTCATCGCGAGGCAGCGGTGAATAGGTGGATTGGGCAGCACCTGGCAGCCGGGCAGCAAATCGGGGAATACAGGGTCACCGGCGAATACTCCTACCGGTCGCGCCACTGCGCGGGAGACGGATTGCTTCTGATCGGCGATGCCTTTGCTTTTCTCGATCCGGTTTTCTCTTCAGGCGTTTTTCTGGCGCTGCGAAGCGCTGAAATGGGGGCTGATGCGGCCGACGCCGCGCTCGAAGCCGGCGACTGCTCGGCATCGCGATTCCGCGACTACGGTGAACAACTCTGCAAAGGGATCGAGTCCATGCGCCGGCTGGTGTACACGTTTTACGACCACGAGTTTCGTTTTCGCACGTTTCTGACGCGCTATCCCGACCTCAAAGGAGAGATGACGGATTGCCTGATGGGCAATCTCTGGCTGGATTTTGATCCTCTGTTTCAGGCGGTGGCTGAATTTGCCAGCGTTCCGGCGCCCCTCGCGCATGGCGTGCCATTAGAGACCGGCAAGGAAAAGACTTCTTCCACGAACGCCAGCACAAGCGCCGATTAGTCGCATGCGGTTCTCCCACGCCTCGCCTTCGCTCCGCCGGCTCGCGGTGGAAACAGAGCAACTCAGCAAACTGAATACGCTCGTGGCGGCCTTGCGCACAGGCAACCGATTCTACTCAGGGAAACTCCGCACGGCGCGCCTGGAGTCGGGCGTACCGAGCCTGAAAGAATTCTCGCAGCGCATGCCCTTCACGCGGAAAGATGAGATCGTTGCTGATCAGCAGAACCACCCGCCGTACGGCACCAATCTGACGTTCAGCCTGGAATGTTACCGGCGTTTCAGTCAGACGAGCGGTACCTTAGGACGGCCAATGTACTGGCTCGATACGGTAGAGAGCTGGGATTGGATGCTGGATAACTGGCTGCGCGTGTACGGCTCCGCTGGCGTCACGCCCCACGATCACATTTTTTTCGCCTTCTCGTTTGGACCGTTTCTTGGTTTCTGGACGGCGTTTGAATGCGCGGCGCGGCTGGGCTGCCTGTGCCTTCCGGGCGGCGGGATGAGCAGCGTCTCACGATTGCGCACCATCCTCGATAACAACGTAACTGTGCTTTGCTGCACGCCGACCTATGCGATTCGCCTGGCGGAGGTGGCGGAAGAAGAAAAGATCAGTCTCTCGGATGCGAAGGTCAAGACTCTGATCCTGAGCGGCGAGCCGGGCGCGAGCATTCCCGGAACGCGCGCCCGCATCGAGAGTCTGTGGCACGGCGCGCGCATTTTGGATCATCACGGGATGACGGAGACTGGGCCAGTCAGCTACGGTTGTCCCAAGAAGCCGGGCGTTCTGCATATCATCGAATCGGCTTTCATTGCCGAGATCGTCGATGCGGAAAGTGGACGGGCGGTAGAACCGGGCGAGAGTGGAGAACTGGTGCTGACGAATCTGGGCCGCATCGGCTCACCGCTGTTACGGTATCGCACCGGCGACGTAGTGCAGGCCACGATCCAATCGCCTTGTGAGTGCGACACGTACGACCTGGCGCTCGATGGCGGCATTCTCGGCCGCACGGACGACATGCTGGTGGTGCGTGGCGTGAATGTGTACCCCAGCGCGATTGAGCAGATCGTCCGTGCGAGCGGCGACGTAGCGGAGTATCGCGTGGAAGTCCACACAGACCGCGCGCTTCCGGAGATCAAGATTCAGTTGGAACCGGCGCCTGGTTGCGCGAGAGAAACGGGACTGGCCGAGCGCGTGGAAACGGCCATGCGGACGGCGTTCAACCTACGGGTCGAGGTTTCTGTGGTGCCGAGCGGCAATCTGCCGCGATTCGAGATGAAGGCCAAGAGGTGGGTGCGGGTGTAGAGCTACTGCCCCGGATTCTGGGCTTTCGGACACGGACTCGCCTGGCGTTTCGATTGATGTCCCAAAAAATTCTTAGCGCGCTATCTCGGGGTTACGGGAGTCAAGATTTGTGTTTCCGCTGGAGCTATGTTCTACATCATAAGGAGGAGGCCACTATATGGCCCTTAAGCGCGAAATGCGCCCAATGACATTGGTCGGGGCCTGCCACGATTGCTCGCGGACCGGTCGAACCGCTTCACCTCACTCAGACGGAAGATGTCGAGTACAAGCTTGACGGCCTCGTCCTGCTCATCGAAGGCAAGAGCAGCAGCGCCGACGGTAAGGTGCTGTTCAGCGCCCTAGCCACGATTGCGTACGCTGTCAAAAAGAAATTCGTATTGCGCAAGCCGCAAACCCTCTATCGCATCACGGAAGCCGGCCGCCAAGCGCTCACCGAGTACGTCCGGGCATTGAAACAATTGCTGGGCCCAGCCATCGATACGTAGGCCCAACCCCTACAGGCGCCCCAACGGGCTACCGA
>Ga0335081_10006267_pt1 | contig 18924 bp, 16 predicted proteins | sample Lox_Sample_35_FD_206713 | JGI IMG/M metagenome (GOLD analysis project Ga0335081, IMG submission 206713) | Soil microbial communities from Loxahatchee National Wildlife Refuge, Florida, United States - Lox_Sample_3.5 | ecosystem: Environmental > Terrestrial > Soil > Wetlands | place: USA...
GATCTGATCGGGGTCTCAGGCAGAACGGAACGCGGCTGCTACGCAAACGAACAACTCGCTGTTGGCAGTAGCGAAAATGAAGTTGTCTCCCGCGGCGATGTAGGATTCGGCGCCGAACAACTCCAAGTGGCCCCAAAACTGCGTTTGCTGACGTATTTGTCCTGCGGCGAGGGCCTTCGCGCCGGCACGGTCCCAGGTTGGATGCGACTCGGCCAGGCACTCCTCTGGATGCTGAAGCGTGAATCCTCCAAAGTTGATGAAAACTTCGCACGAGCAGAGTCTGGCCGGCGAGGCAAAGACATACCACTCATCGAAAGACCGGAATGGAGGCCGGCTGAGAGATTCCAGCCGGGGACTGTAGGCCAACTGGTTCTCCAAACGCCAGCCAGCGGCCGTTTCTTCGGCGTTGGGGTGAAAAGGACCGCTGTCGAAACATGCCACGGCGACGTAGCGATCCAGCAACGCCTCGGGGCATCGTTCCAGCATATGCCCGATGCCCTTCCGCCGGTCCATTAGCCATTGATACCGCCCATGCGATCCTGTGACCATGCTTTGCTGGTCAGCGTAGCACGGCCTCCCGCCGAAGCAGCCGCCGACCCGCCGCAACCTCACCGGCAGTCGAAGACAGGCTTCCCCTCCATCCACGCGGGCGGGTCCACGCCGAACAGGCGGAGAAAACTCGGCGCCATGTCCTCGATTCCGGGATCTTCCGCTCCGATCGGCCGGTTCGCGAAGAGAATGCCCGGCACCAGGGGCGGATCCACGCAGTGATCGCCGCTCCAGGGACGGTCATTCTCCTCGAACACCGGGCCGCTGGTCTTGCCGACCGCGGCGCCCCAGGCGGTGCGATAGCCCTCGTGGTAGCCGATCACCAGGTCGGGCGCGCGGTCGAGATACGGGCCGGAGTAGATCGCATCGGCATCGTAGACATTACGGATCGCGGCCTTGCCGCCGGCCTCGTCGTGAAGGCCGCTGAGCCTGGTGACCAGCTCCTGCTTCAGTGCCGCTGCCTCCGCGCCCGGTGCCACGGTGCCTTCCGGCTCGCGTCCTCGCAGATTCAGATACAATCCGCCGAGTCCCAGCGCATACACTCGGGTCGCCCGCCAGTTCACGCCGGAAAAGTATTTTCCATCGGCGGTGGCATCCACGCTCAGGTATCCATTCTCCACGAGCCAGGCATTCAGATTGACCCCGCGGTCGAAAGCACAGAAGCCGTGATCGGAAAGGACTACCAGGGCGGTCGCGGAATCCACGTGCCGGGTGGCCATCCCCACGACCTCATCCATCCTCCGGTACATCGCCTCGATCACACCGCCGAATTCACTACCGGCCGCGCCATCGCGCATCTGGCGGAAGAAGAGGTGCTGAATCCGGTCGCTGGTGTCGAACACACACCCCGCGACGCCACGCCGCGTCTTTTCGAGCGCGTCGGTGAACATGCGAAGCCGCTCGTCGAAGATGGCGTACGCCTGGCTGAGGAAGTCACCCTCGGAAAGCACGCGCTCGTTCAACGCCCAGGTGTCTTCCGCCATCCCCAGCGTGGCAAAGCACCCGATCAGCTTCGAGAGGTAGACGGCATATGCGCCCGGGTGGCTGATCGGGAGGCCCGGATTTTCGGGATCGATCTGCACGGGAGAGGCGTAGACCGAGAATCGCGCGCCATCCGCGGTCATCAGAAAGCGCACAATGCCGGCGACCGACCGGAAGCGGCCGGCGCGAAATCGTACGCGGATCCACGGGGTGTACTGGTGCGGCCGCAATTGGTAGGACCCACCTTCGATGCGCAAGACGGGTGGCCGCGAATCGCTGGAGACGTTCACGCGGAACGGGACGCGCAGTGGGTGTCCGGTACCCGTTTGCGGATCGCGGGGACCCTCCAGGAACCCGCGATAGCCTTGAGCGTCGCGTTCCAGAGGATAGTGCGCGCCGCCCTCCACTTCGGCCTCCGGCGGGTCGGCGTGAAACAGTGAGAACGATCCCTGGGTACCCTTCAGATCGGGTGTTCCCATCGCGGAAAGCAGCATGCCGTGGAACTTCTCCGGCGGAAACGTCACCGGCACGCGCAAAATGATGGAGCGGATGCGGTGGCGCCCCAGGATTGCCCAGAACGATTCGCTGCGCCGCTTTCCTTCGACCGCCTGACGGCGGAAACGGAACCGGCCGCGCACGCCGCCAGCGATCTTCGCCGACGAGAGCTCGGGCACGTAGCTTCGCGCGCCGCGGCTCAGGAAGTCGAAGATGTTGTGGCGGGCTGGGTTCACGCCGGTGGCGAACGTGGACCACGCCACCGGCGAAAGCACCGGGAACGTGGTGCGCAGCCGCCGGTAGCCGCCCGACTCACGCAGGCGCGCCAGGTTTGGCAACTTTCCTTCGGCCATGAGCCGCTCGGTGAGCCGCGGGTCGAGGCCGTCGAAGCCGATGAAGATCAGCTTGCGGATATGCGCCTTTCGCAACGCCCGGCGCGACCGGAGGTAGCCCCAGGCGGCGCGAAACGGCCAGAAGAGGATCGCGAACACGTTCGCGGCCAAGGCCAGCAGGATCGCCAGCAGCGACCCGCCTACAGCAAACCCGGCCCCCGGACCGATGTAGGCGAACAGGGCGTCCCGCAGCATCTCAGCGGATCTTCCCTTCCACGAAGGGCACTTCGAGTACCTTGGGGTGGTGGATCGGCCCGTGTCCGAAATATCCGTCCTCCCCGAACAGCTCGCCGTGGTCGGAAGTGATGGTGATGTAGGTGTTCTTTGGAACGGTGTCGAAAAGCCTCTCGATGGCGCCATCCAAAAACTTCACGGCATCGATCTGCCGCTGCCGCAGTTCTTCGAGCTTGGCGGCGCGAAAGGGGCGGGGCCTCGTCAGGGTCTGCGAATCGAGATGCTTGAAGACGCCGTGGACGCCGCTGAGCTTCGGCCAGAGATCGGGAGGCTCGCCCGCCAGTGCATAGGGATAATGAGTCTCGCCGGCGTTCAGCAGATAGAACGCGGGGCGGTCTTCGGGGAATTCGAGTTCGTCGAGGATCGCGGAGAAGTCGTTGTGCCGCGGCATCAGCTTGTAGCTGTCGAACCCGCAATTCAGAACGGTGTGCGGATTGAGCACCGGCATCGAGACGCGGGCGTGCGTGCGGTAGCCGAGTTGCCGCTGAAGAAAGGACGGCAGGTAGAGGTCGGGAACCAACGATCGGAATTCGATGCCGTTGCCGCCCAGCCGCTCGTTGAACTTCAGGAAGTCGGCCTTGTAGTATTCCGAGGCGTACACCCGCTTCGGACTGGTGTGCGGCATCAGGCCGGTCAGCAGGTTGTAGTGCGAAGGCGCGGTCCACGAGGCGTACGACCAGCGGCGCTCCACCTTCCCCAACTGGCGTATGTGGCGCGGACGCGCGGCCACGAACGAATCGTAGCGGCAGCTATCGAACACGATCAGCAGGTAGTGATTCCGGGGGGTGGCACGCACGGAGGCCATGTTTCAATTCCAACGATACACCAACGATGTGGCGCGGGCACTCCTGCCTGTACCCACGGGCCCGGCCTGCCCACCGAAATTCACGAAAACCCGCCAGTCCTCAGATGCGATGGTGGCGCAGGCCCTCCGGCCTGCCGCGCCCCGACTCATCGGGGCGCTTGCGGGCGTGTACAGTGCCAGTGGCGGCGAAGGTTTGAGGCTGCCGCGTCGGCATCTACAGCCCATAAAAACGACAGGCCGTGCCTCCCAGCAATTCCTCGCGGACCTCGATCGATTGCGCACCAATTGCCTGCGTAAATGCTGCCAGTGATGCTTTCCATGTGGTGTCCGGCAGGCCCGCCGGCCAGTCGCTGCCGAACATCAGGCGGGAAGGTCCGAACACCGCCATCGCGTGCTGCACACACGCCCGGGCAGAAGCCGCGAGGCGCGCCACCCCGCTGAGCTTGCAGAATACCTGCGGAAACGCCGCCGCCTGCACCAAGTCCTGTGCCCATTGGTCGTCAGCCGCGCCACCGCTCCCCATTCCCAGATGGTCGATCGCGATCCGCAGCGAAGGACAGCGCTCCACCATCCGCGGAAGCACGCCAGGCACCGCCGCCGCGTCCAGCAGGATGCCGCGGCGTTCCACTTCGGCGAGCCCTTCCGGCAGACTGCCATCGAATTGGTGACACACGCCCTTAAATCGCGGGTCGAGCTGCCAGCGGTCGAGGAGATGGGGCAGATTCGGGTCGCAAAGGTCGGCCCGGATCACGATGCCCCGGACGAACTCCGGGTAGTCCGCCACGTCTTCCGCAATCACGACCGAGCCTTCAAAACGGTTGCGCTTCAGAATGGAGGCCAGATATTCGAGCGTGTAACGTTCGGAGAAGGAATGGTGGGAATCGATGCGCAATCAGAAGATGAAGCTGAGGCCGCCGCGGAAACTGCGCGGGGTTTCCACCAGGAGCATCTGCGGTCCACCCAGCGTATTGATCGGCAGATATCCCTGCGCCAGCATGTTGCGCATGTCGGCGGTCGCCTCCATGCGCCACGGCAGCCCCGCGAAATTCGGAATCGGCTGGCGGATATACACGTTCAGGCCGGGAGTCTGGCGAATCGCCTGGGTACTGTACGGATTGCCGGTCAACGCCCAGCGGGGGTCGTTGGTCCACTGGTAGCTGGCGATCATGTGGGTCCCCAGATGCGGAATGGTGGCCGTGACGCGCCCGGTGGCAGCCTGACGGCGGCCCGCGCGGATCATCGATCGCAACTCGTCCGGGCTGTTGGTGGTGAGGTCCTGATTATCGACCGTCAGTGCGCCGGTCGATCCATACATCACCGTGGCCGTGACGTGGTCTCCGAGATTCTGAGTCATCGCGGCGGTATATCCCGTCGCCTGGTAGTTGCCGGCGTTAAAAATCGCGCTGTCGGAGAACAGATCCGGCAGGATATCCCCGCTCAGGAACTGGCCCCCCGGGGCGACCATGGAGAGCGCGGCATTCACTACCGACTCGCGGTGCGCCGACACATACCACGTCCGCGAGCCCATCTTGCGCGAGTAGGTGATTTCGTACTCTTCGCCGCGCTGGATCTTCGGCCGGCCGTTCAGCAGCGAGACATTCGGGAACATCGCCAGAGAGTTCAGATCGCGTTGCAGGTCGGCATCCGGCGCGGGCTGGCCTGCCAGATCGGGACGCGCGTTTCCGGAGGTATAGGCGAGTTCGAGGTCGCCGCCATCCGGCATCGCATAATCCAGCCGGGCGTACGGACTCAGGTAGTTGAGGTGGTCCATGAAGACCACCGAGTCCATCGTAAAACCGTATTGCAGGGTGACGTTGTCGGCTACCTGGGAGCGGTCGTCAAACGATGCCGACATGGTGCGCAGCATGGGCAGCGCGGATTCGTTGCCGGCGAGCGAGGGACCGAGCCGCGAAGGCACGAACAACTGCCGCATGGTCAGTGAAACCTCCGGCGTCTCGCCTAACACGTTCCGGCTATAGCTGGTGCGGAACGCAGCGGTGGGGATACCGGTCTGGGATCCATAACCCACGTTGCCGCTCACCTGCACCATGTTGCTTCCGTACACCGAGGTAGCCAGCGCAAATGCCGTTCCGAGGTCCGCTTCGTTTCCGGCGCCGGTGAGAAGCCCGCCTTCTCCCGCCGACACCTTCAGAATTCCGCGAGTATCCGAAAACACGGCGGAGCGGCGGGTGCCGGCAGGGGTGGACTCTACATCGAGCGTCTGGTCCGCGGTGGCTTTGTCCAGGAACCGCAATACCGGGCGCGTTGCAGCGGCACTGCGTAATACCCATTTCCAGTCGTCGGTGATCAGGCTGCCGTTGTCGAGCGTCGGATAGGAGATCTGGATCGTGCTGAACAACCCGCTCAGGTTGACATTCAGCACGCTCCGCATTCCGGGCTGCACCAATATGTTCTGCCGGACGGCGGGAAGGAAGGTGGCCAGAGTAACGCGCACAGAGTAGAGATCGGGGAACAGGCTAAGAAACTGGAACTCACCCTTGTCGTTGGTCGTGACCTTCTCAGTCAGGCGGTCCTGGCGATTGTACAGGACAACCGTGGCGCCCATCTGAGGAATCCCCGCGCCATCCACCACGATCCCGGAAATCGCACCCGAGAGGCGTACCGGAGACGCGGCTGGAGAGATGCCTGTCGCCAGAACACACGCTGCGCCCCAGAACAGCGCCGACACCGTCATGTGCGTCCTCGTTCGAACCATCCGACGCTCGATCTCTGGTGCGGGCAACGCCCGCATATACCTTAGATTACCGTAAACTGGGCCGAAGGGGAGACTACCTGATTCCGATTTTTGTCCGTTACCTTCAATTGGATGGTATATTGCCCAGGAGCCAAGTTATTGAGAGGAAGCAGTTTCTCAATTGTGGTCTGGGAAGCCGAGGCGTCCGGAATCTGGGTGATCTCTTCCGTAAAATCGATAATTTTCTCGTTGCTGCCGTTCTTCGAAAGGACGTATTCCACTTGCCCGTCCGGCTTGTGAGTGTTCTCGTCCGCACCTAAGTTGTACAGTTTCATATAGATACCCATCTTCTCGCTACGCGTGAAGGTAGGCGGAACATGGGCCGAGGCGTCCCCGATGCGCGGGCGCACCTTCGAGCTTCCGATCACAAACTGGCCGGTCCCGATGCTCCTGGTCGGAACCTTGCCGATCTGGTCCGCCAGCACCAGGCTGCTGGTGGACATTTTATCCGCATCCAGGCGCGGCACCGTGATGGCGAATTCGTGGGCACTGAGATTGCCGCCGATGATGTCCTTGGCGATCACGTTCAGCCGGTAGGTCCCCGGCGCCAGGGGAACGGTGTGCTGGAAGAGCGATTTGTTCTTGGCATACTCCTGCAGCATCTCGTTGGGCGCGATTACCTCCACGGTCTTTTCGAAGTTGCTGACCGGGCGGCGCGTAATCGAGGTCACGGTGCCCAGGATATTCACCGCCGCCTTCTGCACGCCTTCTTTCGCCTGGAATTGCAAATCCTTATTATCGAACTGGATGGTGACGTTGGTCAGGACCGAAGCGTCGGTCACCGGGAAGAAGTCCACCTGCACCTTCATGGGCAGGATGTTGTAGCTGATGCGCGACTGGATGACGGCATCCAGGTCCTTGAACTTGATGCTGGGCGGCTTCTGCAGCTTGGCGAACTGCTCAATCCGGTTGAACTCGTTCATGCTGGCGGTCTCGCCGCCGAACGGGACGCCCAGGTGGGTTCCGTCCGTCCGGTTGAAGCGCTGGGTCTTGTCGGAAAGCCCCATCTGCTCCATCATGGTCAGGCCGGCGCCGGGAACATACAGCAGCGCATCCTTTTCCGACGGGTCGCTGGTCATCCGGTACTCGCCAGACATGGTCGGATCGACAAACTCGATGATGATGTTATTGCCGATATCTTCGATGTAGCGGTACCGCCACTGCTCAAACGGGTAAGTGGAGGTGGTGCCGCCGCCCTCTTCCGGGGGCCGCTCGTAGGTTCCACCGGAGGGGTGGGATTCGATTTCGTCGGGAGGTCCGAAGGTAATATAGATGCGGCCGCGATCTGTCTTCCAGCCGGGAATGCCCGACGCGTAATGCTCATTCGCGTAGGCAATCCGCCGATAGTGCTCTTCGCGGAATTCGTTCTCGAAGGTGTCCGGGGTCGGGTCGCGGCGCAGCCAGAACTGCTCGATGAACTGTTCGCGCTCTTCGTCGGTCTGCAGGCGCTTAAACGCCGAGCGCTCCTCGTCGGTAATGATGTACGCCACGTCTTCATTGAGCCATTTGCGATACGGCGTCTCCAGCTCTTTGCGGAGCTTCTCCTCGTTCTTCTTCTTGGTGCGCTCGCTGATCGGACGGGCGACGGTCTCACGCTGATCTTTCGACTTCTTGGTAGTGTCTGTCTTGGGATCGTCTTTTTTCGGGGTGTCTCCTTGTTGGTTCGCTGCGCACAGACACACCGCGGCACACAGGAGAGCACCGGAGATCGAAAGGCGTATAGCAGTCATACGGCTCACCGCCCCTTCAGGCACATGCAATTCAGTCTGCAATCCATTTTAGATCCGTATACTTCGGGTGGTCAATCCCGTGAAACGCGAGCACAGGTGTGAAGCCCCGAAGCGGATCCCGTTCCAGGCGCACTGCGTGGCCCGGAAGCCCGCAGACCATTCCCGCCATCGATCGGCCGGGCGCCGAACGTTGTAGCCTGAAGAAGACCCCGCAAATGCTCGAAAAACTGCTTACCGAACAGCCCAATCCCGAGTCCGCATCCATCGATACCGTCTCCACCGAGGCCGCCCTGCGCATCATCAACGGGGAAGACCGGAAAGTCCCGGAGGCGGTGGAGCGCGAGATTCCGGCAATCGCGCGCGCCGTGGATGCCGCCGTGGCGGCGATCGAGCGCGGCGGCCGCCTGTTTTACCTGGGCGCCGGCACCAGCGGGCGGCTGGGCGTGTTGGATGCCTCCGAATGCCCGCCGACGTTCAGTGTCTCGCCCGAAATGGTGCAGGGCATCATGGCTGGAGGTGAGGCGGCCCTCAGCCGCGCTACGGAAGCGTCCGAAGATGATCCCACCCTGGGCGTCCGCGACCTTCTGTCACACGGTTTCACGGAGCGCGATGTGCTGGTAGGCATCACCGCCAGCGGCCGGACGCCCTATGTTCTGGGAGCCGTGGCCGAGGCCAAACGGATGGGCGCCGTCACCGTCGGTCTCTGCTGCTCCCCGGATTCCGAACTGGCGCGGATCGCGGACATCGTCATCGCACCCCTGGTGGGACCGGAGGTCATAGCGGGTTCCACGCGCATGAAAGCGGGGACGGCGCAGAAGCTGGTACTCAACATGCTTTCCACCGGGATGTTCATCCGGTTGGGCTATGTTTACGGCAACCTGATGGTGAATGTCCAGCCGAAGAATCTGAAGCTGGTAGACCGCGCGCGCCGCATCGTGGCGCAGGCCGTGCCGGTTTCCACCGAGCGTGCCGCGCAGTTGCTGGCCGCTTCGGGCAACAGTGTTCGCATAGCGATCCTCATGGGCAAGTCCGGGATGGATCGTGAAACCGCGGAGCGGCGCCTGGCCGCGGCATGCGGAAGGATATCGAAAGCTCTCGAACGGGAATGACCCCGGAACGACAGACGGAAAAACATGGATAAGTTCGTGATTACGGGCGGACACGCCCTGCAGGGAGAGATCCCCACCAACGGATCGAAGAATTCGGCGCTGCCGGCGTTGGCCGCGGGACTGCTTACCGACGAGCCGGTGATCCTCCGCCGCATCCCGCGCGTGCGCGACATCCGCACCATGCAGCGCCTGCTGGTGGATATCGGCTCGAACGCCGAAGTGGACGGCGAGACCGTGCGCCTGCACACCCCGCACGTGGTCTGCCCCGAGGCTCCCTACGAGCTCGTGAAGACGATGCGCGCCTCCAGCCTGGTCTTGGGCCCTCTGGTGGCGCGCTCCGGACGCGCGCGCGTTTCTCTGCCGGGCGGCTGCGCCATCGGGGCCCGTCCGATCAATCTGCACATCCTGGGCCTCGAGCAGTTGGGCGCCCGCATCAACCAGGCCCACGGGTACATTGAAGCCGAAGCACCCGAGGGGCTTCACGGCGCCTCCGTGCATTTCGACCGGGTCACCGTGACCGGTACCGAGGACCTCATGATGGCGGCCACCTTGGCCAAAGGCGAGACCGTGCTGCGCAACGCCGCCCGTGAGCCCGAAGTGGTGGACCTGGCCGGTTTGCTCGTCCAGATGGGTGCGAGGATCGAAGGCGCGGGCACCTCCACCATTCGCATTCAGGGCGTGGAGCGGCTGGGCGGCGCCGAGCACACCATCATTCCGGATCGCATTGAAGCCGGAACCTTCCTGATCGCCGGAGCCATCACCGCGGGCGATGTCGCGGTCACGGGCTGCGAACCGGACCACCTCGGCGCGCTCGTGTCCAAGCTGCAACAGGCCGGTGCGGACGTGACACAGCCGGACGCCACCACCCTTCGGGTGCGCGGTGGAGGCCGGCTCCGCTCGGTGGACATGACCACCGAGGAGTATCCCGGCTTCGCCACCGATCTTCAGGCGCAGTACATGGCGCTCATGACGCAGGCCGAAGGGATTGCCATCATCGTGGAGACGATCTTCGAGAACCGCTTCATGCATGCGCAGGAACTCGCGCGCATGGGCGCCAACATTCGGCTGGACGGCAAACAGGCCATCGTGGCCGGGCCGCGCGAATTGACCGGCGCCGGAGTGATCGCGTCAGACTTGCGGGCCAGCGCCTCGCTGGTGCTGGGAGCCCTGGTGGCGCGTGGCGAAACGGTGATCGACCGCGTCTACCACATCGATCGCGGCTATGAGAAAATCGAGTCGAAACTCTCGCTGGCGGGCGCCCAGATCCGGCGAGTGGATTGAGGAGACTGCATGCAGCACAATCCGGGGTTCCTGAACCTGGTGAATGATGCCAAGTCGCGCGTGAAGCAGATCGACATCGACGGATACAAGAAGATGCTGGCAGCCGGCGAACCGCACCTTCTGGTGGACACGCGCGAAGACCGCGAGTGGGCGAACGGACACGTGGCCGATGCGATGCATCTGAGCAAGGGCATAATCGAGCGCGACATCGAGACCCAGGTTCCCGACAAAGACGCGGTGCTGGTGCTCTATTGCGGCGGCGGCTTTCGCTCGGCGCTGGTGGCCGACAATCTCCAGAAGATGGGCTATCGGAACGCAATCTCACTCGACGGCGGCTGGCGGGCGCTCAAGGAGTCCGGCATCCCCCTGGAATCGTGAGGCGCGGACAAGCGTGTCTGGAGCGCCAACCAGGTCCGCTGCCATTCACCCCTGAAACGCCGCGGCGTGATCCGTGGCCCAGTTCAAAAACGTCCGTGCCGGTCTTCCAGTGACTTCTGCGACCGTCGAGGTCACGTACGCCGGTTGCCCGATCGCCGCTCGCCAGGCCGTAAGCAGCATGTTCACCACAGGCGGAGGCCAGGTGGCGAGCCACTCCCGCCGTGCCTCCTCCGGCGACATCTCTTCGATGCGCAGCGAACGGCCGATCGCGCGGCCGACCGTGGCGACCTGCTCGTATTGGGTGAGGGATTCCGGCCCGGTCAGGACATAATCGCCTCCCGAATGGCCATCCTCGCAAAGCGCCTGCACCGCTACTGCCGCGATGTCGCGCTCGTCGATCGGAGCTGTCGGCGCCGACAGATAGGGCCACTTCACCACATCTCCTTGACGAGTCTGCGGCGCCCACCATTCCCGGGCGTTGGCGGCGAACATGCCGGGCCTCAGGAACGTCCACTGGAGCCCCGAGGCCTCGATCAGCCGCTCGAGCTCCACGTTGAGCCGCGAACTCGAATTGGGTAGTGAACTCTGGAAGAGCGGGTGTTGCGTTTTAATCGGGGCGGAGAGGTACACGATGCGCCGTGCGTGCTTGGCGATCCGCTCCACGGCAGCGGCCGCGGTGGCCGGCGGGGCGGTCCACACCAGGAACACGGCATCGACCCCCTCCAGGCAGGCATCCAGGGACTCCGGGGCGGCCAGGTCGCCCCGCACCATCTCGACGCAGGCCGGCATGCGAGCCGTATCGGGATTGCGCACCAGTGCCCGAACCCGCACACCTTTATCCTGCAATTGAGAGAGAACCTGGCCGCCTACGTGGCCGTTTCCGCCGATTACTAAAATTTGATCCATAAGGATTATGGTAACCGTGCGATTCCAGTCTGCCAGGCAAATCTCGCAAAGATTGCAAGCGTAAACTCCCCAGAGGCCACCGCGGTTCTACTACAGGAATTCAGTCACTTCGCCGATGTTATGTAAGGGCCTCCTCTGATTGGCTCCTGTCGGCCACGGATTTACTGTAAGGGTGGAGACGTTCGTAAGGGCAATGCAAGCGCGCCAATTCAAAAGTCGACGCCGGCGGCGCGGAAGCGCTTTGGTGGAAGCGGGGCTCGCCGCACTGCCCTTGCTGGCCTTTTTCCTCGGGATTGTCGATGTGTCGTTTGCGGTCTTTATCAAGAACACGCTCCTGTTCGCCGTAAGGCAGGGTGTCCGTTACGCCGTCACCAGTCAGACGATGACTGGCATGGGGCAGGACGACTCCATCAAGACTACGGTGAAGAACAACGCCGTTGGACTGGTGGACGCCCTGAGTCCCAACCAGAACGGCTCGAATCAGATCACCATTACCTACTACGATCCGGTGTCCATCACCCCGGTCACCGGTCCCAACAGCAACATCGGCGGAAACATCGTTGTCGTTTCGATTCAGGGGCTCACCTGGAACTGGATGTTCCCGCTTTGGCATCAATCGAACCCGCTGCAGTTCGGCGTGGCGTCGGCTGACATCATGGAGGCTACTCCCCTTGGCGGACCTCCGGCACGCTAACACCTTCCAAGACGACCGCGGACGCCGGCTGTTCCCGCGCGCGGTTCCCAGGGCAAGGCACCGGCCCCCATCCACGGCATTCCACTCCCATCGGCGACAACAGACTCGCGGCAGCACTCTGCTCGAGCTGGCTCTGCTGCTCATGGTGGCCGTACCGCTGCTGCTGGGAGTCTCCGGCGTTGGCCTCCAGCTTGGCCGTACCCTCAGCGCCACCCAGGTGACCCGCGACGTCTCGCACATGTACGCCCTGGGCGCCGATTTCTCACTCCCCGGCGCACAGAATATCGCGGCGACGCTCAGTCGCGACTTCACTCTCACCAGCAATGGAAACGCGGTCTTGATTTTGTCTCAGATCGTCCAGGTTTACCAGACAGACTGCACCGCCAATGGCCTGCAGTCCTGCCCGAACCTCGGACAGACCGTCTTCGCGCAGCGGATCGTGATCGGCAACGGGTCGCTTTTCTCGAGCTATTTCGGAACCCCGCCCGCTTCTTATATCGACACTTCCGGCAACATCAAACCCACGGACTACTGCCAGCAGTCCACGCTCGTCGCCAACGGGTTTTCCTCGGTGCTCTCTTTGCAACAAGGCCAGGTCGCGAGGGTAGTAGAGGGATACTTCTCGATGCCGGAGTTGAATCTGGTCGGTTTGACGAAGGGAGGCGCTTACTATGCCCGGATGCTGTTCTGATTGGAAATCGAAAAGTGCCTGCCAGAGCACACCCGTTCCCGATCAAGGCGCGCAAGCCGGATCCCGGCACCGATCCGGGCGAAAGGGCTCTGTCATGGTCTATGGCACCCTGATGATCGCCTTCGTGGTCCTGCCGTTCACAGGTCTTGCGATCGATGTCGGCCTGATGTACCTGGCACAGAGCAGGCTCCTGGCAGCCGCCGATGCCGCAGCCATCGCCGGCGCGAGCGCGCTCAGCCGCGGGAGTGACGATTCCAGCCAGCGGGCGAATGCGGTGACCACCGCCAACGCCTACTTCTACGCCAATTTTCCCTCCGGGTATCTGGAAAGCACGAATCTGCAGGTGAACAGCGTGGCCGCAACCGACGACACGCATCTGCGCTCCATCACCACTACCGCCAGTGTCGATATGCCTCTGATCTTCCTGGGCATGTTCAATACCGGCGCCCGTACCATCACCGTCACATCCAAATCCACCCGCCGCGACATCAACATCATGGTCGTAATGGACCGGTCCGGGTCATTGGCCACCTCGTATAACGGGCAGCCGGCCGCCTGCAATCCGCTCAAAGCCGCCGCGGTGAATTTTGTCAACCAGTTCGCCGAGACCCGCGACAACCTCGGGCTGATCACCTTCGCCACCAGTTCGAACGTGGATTACGCTCCCGCCACGACGTTCAAGACCTCGGTCGAGGGGTACCTGAATGCGGTGAACTGTACGGGGGCCACCAGCTCCGCGCAGGCCCTCTGGCAAGGCTACGACCAACTCGTGAAACTCAACCAGAATGGCGCTTTGAATGCAATCCTGTTCTTTACCGATGGCCGGCCGACGGCGGTGACGGAGAATTTTCCGATGAAAGGCACCTGCGCTTCCTACGGCGCCAATCCCCGGGAGGGCGTGCTGACCCTGGGGTACAACAACAACGTCCCCAGCACCGCCATGGGGCTGTACAAGTGGGCCGCCCCGGGCCCCCCGCCTCTCGCTTCCGACCTGAGTGTGATCACCGACCAAAGCCACTGTTCCTTTGCCACCAACCAATCCAACGTATCTTCCGATGTTTCGAATGCCCCGGTTACAGATGTCTGGGGCAACTCGCTGACTGCCACCGCTTACCGCTCGGTGACCTACAGCGGCAGCGGGCTCAGCGTCACCAATGCGCAGAACGTGGAGAACTTCGCCACGAATGCCGCCGACCATGCGGCGCTGCGCATCCGGCGAGGCGATCCAGACCCGGCCCAAGCCAACAACTCGCTCTCCGGCGTGGTGATTTATTGCATCGGCTACGGCGGTGACGTGGACTCGGTGCTGCTGCAGCGCATCGCCAACGATCCCTCCCTAACGACCAACCCCGTGGCCGCCGGGAGCAATGGCCGATACTACAATGCCCCTACACCCAGTGACTTGAACCAGGCGTTCATACAAGTCGCCTCGCAGATGCTCCGCATCGCGCAGTGACTTCCCCACAGAACTTGCGGAGCCTCGTGGCGCAGCCAATCGTGTCCTGTATGACCCGGCGAAGCGCTTCGGGGTTCGGACATCTCGCCCGACGCCCGAACCGCGTTTTACTGTCCCAGCAGTTGTCGGCACCGGTCCGCTTTGGCTCGCAGGTCCCGCATCGCCGACAGCAACTCGGACGGCAGGAGGTCCGTAGAACCGTCGCTGCGGGCGGCGCCCAGCAGGACCGAGACCAGCACCTCGACGCGGCGCGAGGACTGGAACAACTCTTCCGCCGCGGGTTCCCACGCCGATTGGCTGCCCGCCTGGCCGCCCCCGGCCGTACCGCCCATGGCGGTCAGGATCGGAACCAAAGCGCGTTCCATGCCGGAAGCTTCGCGCAGCAACGCGGTGGTGTCATCGCGGGCCATGTCCCCCAGAGTTTTCTGTTCCGCAGGACTGAGACCTGACTCCTGGTCCGCCGGGAAACGCTGAGCCAGCGCCCGAAGGGCATACGCGCGCGCCATCATCAATTCGTTCCGGTCCAACACCTGAGAGCTGAACCGCTCGAACTCCACCCGCCCGCCCACCTGCTGCTCCACTCGTGCCGCGATCCCGGCGTTCCTCGCACTGCCGTTGCTCGTACCGGGGCCGCCAGGCTCGGTTGGAATCTCCGCCGCGGATGGCTCCGAGAACTCGATCTGAACGTGCGCGATGCCGTCCAGCGCCTCGCGAATCTGCTTCTGCCGCGCCGCCTGAATCCCGACCCCGCTCACCAGCACGCGCCCCCCGGAGCGTGTGACCTCGAGGGGATCGCCCAAATCCGCTCCAATATCGTGCAGAGCCGACAGAACCTGTAATTCGTCCGCCACCGAAGCGGCCGGCTCGGCCATGCTCCCGCCAGGTTGTCCGCCCTCTCGAACCCGCGTGGTCCCTTCGGCACCCGGCGCTGCCGGAAGCCCGATATCGCCCGCCGCGGCATCGGCGATCTCGGTGAACTCCACCCACTCCTGGTCGCGGAATTCCAGCTTGCTCTCCACGGGACGCAGGTCGCTCTTGCGGAGCACCAGGCTCGCCGCCGCCACGGTGCCATCCTCGGTGACCGTTCGGATCTGGAAGCATTTCTCAGCCGGCAGGACGGGATCGGCCACAGTGGTCACCTCGTCGTGCCGCTCGGTCAGGTGGTCGTACCACCCCAGGTACGCCTTGGCGCTCAGCGGATCGCCGCCGTCGTAGTGCGCCCCATCCAGCCGTGCCTGAAGCCCCCCCGGCAGGACTCCGCTGCGCCCCACCGGACGGCTTCCCACGAGTTTGACCATCCGCGCGGTCGGCGTTTGTACCAGAATCCGGTGCGGCCTCATGGGATGCGCATCCGCGGCCGACACGGCTTTCCGTAAGAGAGTCGCCGCCTGAACCGCCGGGACTTCGCGGAGTTGCTGGAAAACTCCCACGGCCAACACCAACAAGGCCGCGAACGCGAGGCCCCACCGCAGGACGCGAGGTCCTAAGAAAGATCGCTGCAGACGCGCCACCCAGGGTTCCTGGCTCATGGATGCATCGACGCGCGCGAATTCCCGGTAAATGTCCGGCCACGGGTTGGGCGGAGGCGGCAGGTGCGCCTGCAATACGTTCCGGCGATAGCGCACGCAATCGGCCACCGTGCTTTCGAGTTCTTCCATCTCACTCCGGCACTGCCAGCACGCTTCCAGGTGGCGGGCCACCTGTCGGACTTTCCGCGCCGGCAATTCGCCGTCGATGTAACGAAGCAAAAGACCGTCTTCTGGATGGTGTACCTGCAGACTACTCATCCCGCACCTTCCTTAACCGGGCCACCGCGCGCCGCAGAAACTCGCCTACCGCCGAGGCGCTGATCCCGAGGACCGAGCCGATTTCCGGGTATCGCAAGCCCTCCATACGCAAAAACAGGCAGCGCCGCTGCTGCTGCGAAAGCCCTTCGACCGCCTGATGAAACCGCATCAACCGTTCCCGCTCCAGGAGCGTCCGTTCGGGATCCTCCGATCCGGACACCAACCGGCCTTCCAGATCCAAGTCGAACGGCGCCTCGGAAGCTTGCCGCGCGCGAACCTTCAGACCATAATTGTGGGCTACCCGAAAAATCCAGCCTCGGGGGCTCTCGATGTTTTCCCCCTTTTTCAAAGCCACATACAGCCGCAGGAAAACCTCCTGCACGGCCTCCTGGGCCGCCGGCGGATGCAGCCCGATGGTCAACAGGTACCGGTAGACGTCCTGCCGGGACTCCTCGAACAACCGCGCGACACGATCCTGCAACACGTCGCCGGTTCGTTCCTGGCGGAGAATTCCCACAAACATTTCACCAGCAGACTGCGACATTGTTACAAGCCATAACCAAGACCCCTGGTTGACCCTGCCAACTACAGGGAAATGGAGAATTTCGCCACATTTATGCGAAAAGTCCAACCCCAGTGTAGTGGAATTCCGAGGTTTTCGGTCTTTGGAACAGCGGACCTGAAACCAGTGCTTCGAGGAAGAGTGTGCATCGCGATCGTCACCTATAACAGCGGTCAGTATATCCGCCGCTGCCTGGATGCCGTATTGCAGCAGGAGGGTGTGCCGATCGAGGTGGTGGTAGTGGACAACGCCTCTACCGATCACACTTGGGAAATCCTCCGGGAATTCAAAGGCCGCATCCGTAAGTTCTTAAACGCCACCAATTTGGGATTCGCCGCGGCACAGAATCAGGCGATTCGCTCGACCCGCTCAGAGTGGGTGCTGACGTTGAATCCCGATGTCCTGTTACTTCCCGGCTTTATCCGCATGCTGGTGGACGCCGCCAAGTCCGATCCCGGCGCGGGCGCGGTGTGCGGCAAGCTTCTCTCCATTGGGCCGGGCTTCGAACACCTTCCGGAAGCCCGCATCGATTCGACCGGTATCTTTTTTACTCCCGCAATGCGTCACTTCGACCGCGGCTGGCACCAACCCGACGTTCAGTGCTTCGAAAACATGGAGTACGTATTCGGGGCCAGTGCCGCCGCGGCCCTCTTTCGGCGGCGCATGATTGAAGATATTTCGGTGGGAGGCAACTTTTTCGATCCGGATTTCTTCGTGTACCGCGAGGACGCAGACGTGGCATGGCGCGCTCAACTCATGGGATGGCGGTGTATCTACACCCCTGCGGCAGTCGCCTACCACGTGCGCGCCGTGACTCCCGGCAACCGCCACCAGATGCCGGCGATCATCAATATGCACTCGGTGAAGAACCGGTTCCTGATGCGCATCAAGAACGTCACCCCGGGACTGTATCGCCGCTACTGGTTCCGCATGACGGCGCGCGACCTGGTGGTGCTGGCCGCGACTTTATTCTGGGAGCCTGCCTCGCTCCCGGCCTTCTGGCGCCTCGCCGGCTGCACACGGCGGGCCTGGCGGCAGCGGCGATGGATTATGAGCCGGAGAAAGGTGAGTGATGAAGCCATGGCGGGCTGGTTCAGCTTCAAGCCTGCCGCCCAGCCGATTCACCAGAGCCCGGATCTCCAGCCCGCGCGGCATTTGCTTGCCCCCGCTGTGACTTTGGCCGGGCGGACGACGTAGAGAGTTTCAACCCCCCCACCACGATCCGCGTGACCGGGGCGGCTCCCGCGGCCGGCCCATGAGGGCCGGTCTGTCTGCACGAGTCTCAAACTTGGCGGTCAATACCTCCGAAGACGCTGGCACCGCCCGATTGTTGACGACCAGAAGCGTCGTCATGGGGTGCCGTCGCGATAGGCACGAGTGCCCGCGCGACGTCAGGATGGCGCTGGAATTGCCCAAATGGCGGCACTGCGAGCCAGTGTGGTCCTTTCGGAAGCAGCCGTCACTTGGGCTGATGGCCGTGGCACTCGCCTTGCACCATCGTGGTGCAGCGTATGCTCAAGATCACGATTCACGACAGTGCGCCTGAACTCCGGCTGCGGCTGGAGGGCAGGCTGTGCGGTCCCTGGGTCGGCGAGTTGCGGCAGTGCTGGCAGACGGCGGCTTCGACGCTTCATGGAAGGATGATGGTCCTGGATCTGCGCGAGGTGGACTTCGTGGACGCCGAGGGGCGGTCTCTGATGGCCGAGATGCGTCATGATGGCGTCGATCTGCAGGCCTCTACACCGCTCATCCAGGCACTGATCGATCAGATTTCCGGCGACCGCGGTTATGGTACGGTTGAAGGAAGGCCTGCCCGGCTGCCCGATGCTTTCGCCTGTCCTGACAGCCCCCGACGCGACCCACGCCCGCTATGAAACGCTGCTGGAAGTCGCCGAGTCCATAGCGGCGCACCGCCAGCTCTCGACCCTGTTTGCCGATTTGAGCCGCTGTCTCAAGCGGCTGGTTTCGTTCGATTTCATCAGCCTCACGCTACTCGATCCGAAGGAGCGGTCGGTACGCCTCCACATCCTGCAGACCGAACGTCCCGTGGCGGAAAGCCGCGTCGAACCGATTCCTTTCGACCAGACGCCGACCGGGCTCGCGCTGGAAACACGGAAAC
>Ga0335081_10006268_pt1 | contig 18924 bp, 19 predicted proteins | sample Lox_Sample_35_FD_206713 | JGI IMG/M metagenome (GOLD analysis project Ga0335081, IMG submission 206713) | Soil microbial communities from Loxahatchee National Wildlife Refuge, Florida, United States - Lox_Sample_3.5 | ecosystem: Environmental > Terrestrial > Soil > Wetlands | place: USA...
GCGTATCTCTCCGCGCACCATCGCGGCGCATGAGTCGTTCCGCCAAATCCGCCGCGAAACCGGCAAAGCCGGCCGCCGCGCCCCGCCTGCCGCTGGGTGAGGCGCCGATCCGCCCGAGCTTCCGGCGCGAGCGCGCCGCGATGAAGCGCGGCGTGTTTCCGGTCGCGGGCTGCGATGAGGCGGGCCGCGGCCCGCTCGCCGGTCCGGTGGTCGCTGCGGCGGTCATCCTCGACCCCGAGCGCATCCCGCGCGGCCTCAACGACTCGAAAAAGCTCGACGCCGAGGCGCGCGAGAAGCTCTATGCCAAGATCTGCGCCACCGCCCAGGTCGGCATCGCGTTCGGCTCGCGCGCCCGCATCGACCGCGACAACATCCGCCAGGCCTCGCTGTGGGCGCTCAGCCGCGCCGTCCTCGCCCTGCCGGTGCGGCCGCGCCTCGTCTTCGTCGACGGCATCGACCGCATCGACGTTCCCTGCGAGTGCGTGCCGGTGGTGAGCGGCGACGCGCTGGTGCTGTCGGTCGCCGCCGCCTCGATCGTCGCCAAGGTGACGCGCGACCGCCTGATGGTGCAGGTCGGCGCCGCCCATCCGGGCTACGGCTTCGAGCGCCACATGGGCTACAGCGTGCCGGAACATTTTCGCGCTCTCGCGTCGCTCGGGCCGACCGTGCACCACCGCCGGACTTTTGCGCCGGTCGCCACCGCCTGGGACGCGCTCGCCCTCGTGCCGGAGGCGGGCGCCCCCGCGGTCGACGCCGCGGAGTGACCGGCATCTCTCCTTTAAGCCGTTGCCTCGGCGGCCCGACCGGGCTTAAGTCGGCGCCCGTTTCCGTGCTTTGTCCGGTACTTGGCACCTGATGCTCCACGTCTCCCTCTACGTCGAAGGCCTGCGCTCGCGCCCAGCCGTGATGTTCTGGCTGGCGGCGCTGATCCAGGCCGCGATCTGGTGGCTGCTGCCGTCGATCTTCTACTCGGCGCCGCCCGGCGCGCTGCCCGACGTGCTGGCCGTGGGGCACGAGCTGCAGCTCGGCACCGACCTCGGGCCGCCGCTCGCCTTCTGGCTCGCCGAGGCCGCCTACGACATTTTCGGCATCGTCGGCGTCTACCTGCTCTCGCAGGTCTGCATCGTCGCGACTTATTGGGCGGTCTTCCAGCTCGGCCGCTTCATCGTCGGCGCCCAGCACGCCGCGATGGCGGTGCTCTTGATGCTCGGCATCACGGTGATGACCGTGCCGTCGCCCGACTTCGGCCCCGCGATCCTCGGCATGGCATTCTCGGCGCTCGCCGTCCTGCACCTGTGGCGCGCCATCGGCCGCAAGGAGCGGCACTACTGGTTCGTGCTCGCCCTCGATATCGGTCTCCTGCTGCTCACCACCTATGCGGGGCTGATCCTGTTTGCCTGCGTGATGACCTTCCTGTGGGCGACCGAGCGCGGGCGCGCCGCCCTCCAGAGCCTGGAGCCGTGGTTCGCCGCGCTCGTGGTGGCGGTGCTCTTGTTTCCCCACCTGATCTGGCTCGACATCTCGGGCCGTGCCGCGTTCGGCCCGGTGTGGGAGCGCCTGCATTCGAGCGAGGCAGCGACGACCAACTGGCTCGACTGGACTCGGCTCATCGCCGGCATCCTCATCACCCATGCGGGGCTCCTGGTGCTCGTGAGCATCGCGGCGGGGTGGTGGCTCAAGGCGCAGGAGCAGATGCCGACCTTCGTGCGGCCGAAGCTCGATCCGTTCGCGCGCCGCTTCGTGCTCTTCTTCGCGCTCGCGCCGGTGCTCGCCGCGACGCTGATCGCCGCGGCGGTCGGCGAGCCGGCGCCGGCCGGCGGCGCCGCGCCCTATGTGGCGCTGTCCGGCCTCGCGGTCGTCATGCTCGCGGGCGATGCGATCGCGATCCATCGCCAGCGCATCGTCGGCCTCGCCTGGATCCTGCTGCTGCTGCTGCCGCCCGCGACCGCGGTCGCTGCCATCATCGCGTTTCCGTGGACCGTCGCGGTCGAGCTGCGCAGCGCCCAGCCGGCCGGCGAGATGGGAAAATTCTTCGGCGAGACGTTCGAGCGCCGCACCGGCAAGCCGCTCGCAATCGTGTCCGGCGATCCCCGGCTCGCCGCGCTCGTCGCGCTCGCGGCGCCGTCACGCCCGAGCGTCTACGATTTCGCCGCGCCGGTGCGAACGCCGTGGATCACCGCCGACGATATCGCCCGCAACGGCCTCATCGTGGTGTGGCCCACCCAGGACACGCGCGATACCGCCGGCGCGCCGCCCGCCGACATCAGGGCGCGCTTTCCCGACCTCGTCGCCGAGGTGCCGCGCGCCTTCGACCACGCGATCCAGGGCCGCCTGCCGCTCGCCCGGGTCGGCTGGGGCATGATCCGGCCGCAACAACAGCCGCCGACGCAGCGCTGATCCGCCAAGCGATTCCGTAGGGTGGGCAAAGCGAAGCGTAGCTGAGCGTGCCCACCGGTGATTGTCCACGTGGGCACGGCGCGTTCCGCGCCTTTGCCCACCCTACGCGCCCCGGCTATGCTCGGTAGCGGCACACTGGGGGACGCATCATGACCGATCAGACGGCGGGCACGGGCGGTTTTTTCGAGCGCTACTTCGGCCTCGCGGCGCAGGGCACCAACCCGCGCACCGAGCTCGTCGCCGGCGTCACCACCTTCCTCACGATGGTCTACATCGTGTTCGTCAACCCGACCATCCTCGGCAATGCCGGCATGGACAAGGGCGCCGTGTTCGTCGCGACCTGCATCGCGGCCGCGGTCTCGACCCTCGTGATGGCGCTCTACGCCAACTACCCGATCGCGCTCGCGCCCGGCATGGGGCTCAACGCCTTCTTCGCCTTCACGGTCGTGCTCACCTACAAATACACCTGGCAGCAGGCGCTCGCCGTCGTGTTCTGCTCCGGCGTGCTGTTTTTCCTCATCTCGGTCTTCCGCATCCGCGAATACATCATCAACTCGATCCCGAAGAACCTGAAGCTCGCGATCTCGGCCGGCGTCGGCCTCTTCCTCGGCATCATCGCGCTCGAGGAGGCGAAGATCGTGGTCGCGCATCCCGCGACCCTCGTCACGCTGGGCGATCTCAAGCAGCCCGCCGCCGCGCTCTGCCTGCTCGGCTTCGTGCTGATCGTCGCGCTCAACGCCCGCAAGATCATCGGCGCCACCCTGATCGGCATCCTGATCGTGACCGCGATCGGCATTCCGTTCGGCCTCGCCCAGTTCAGCGGCGTGGTCTCGGCGCCGCCGTCGCTCGCGCCCACCTTCCTGCAGCTCGACTTCTCGGTCATCCGCGACCCGGCCTTCGCGGGGATTCTGTTCACCTTCCTGTTCATCGACCTGTTCGACAATGCCGGCACGCTGATCGGCGTCACCCACCGCGCCGGCCTGCTCGACGCCGACGGCAACCTGCCGCGCATGAAGCAGGCGCTGATCGCCGACAGCTTCGCCGCCATGTTCGGCGCGCTGATCGGCACCTCGACGACGACGAGCTACATCGAGAGCGCGGCCGGCGTCTCGGCCGGCGGGCGCACCGGCCTGACCGCCGCGGTGGTCGCGCTGCTCTTCCTGCTCGCGCTGTTCTTCTCGCCGCTCGCCGGCATGGTGCCGGCCTATGCGTCGGCGGCGGCGCTGCTCTATGTCGCCTGCGTGATGGCGCAGGGCCTCGCCGAGATCGCCTGGGACGACATCACCGAATACGGCCCCGCGGTGGTCGCCGCGGTGACCATGCCGCTCACCTATTCGATCGCGACCGGCATCGGCCTCGGCTTCATCACCTATGCGCTGGCAAAGCTCATCGCCGGCCGCTTCGCCGAGGCGAAGCCGGCCGTGCTCGTGCTCGCGCTGCTGTTCGCCGCCAAGTTCTATTGGGTCGGGTAGGGCCGATGAAACGGGTCGCGCTTGTCGTCGGAGCCGCGCTGATGCTTGCTCACATCGATCCGGCCGGCGCCGCGGACCTGAAGATCTTCGGCTCGCGCGTCACCAAGATGGTGGTCGGCGACCTGGGGCCGGGCTACACGCAGGCGAGCGGCAACACGCTGACCGTGGTCACCGACGTCGCCGCCGTGATGAAGCGGCGGATCGAGCAGGGCGAGCCGTTCGATCTCGCCGTGCTGGTGGACTTTCAGGCCGACGATCTGATCCGGCAAGGCAAGCTCGTCGCCGACAGCCGCGCCGACGTGATGAGGTCCGGCATCGGCGTCGCGGTCAAGCGCGGCGCGCCCAAGCCGGACATCTCGACCGTCGCGGCGTTCAAGCAGACGCTGCTCGACGCCAAGTCGATCACCTATCTCAAGGAGGGCGCCAGCACGCTGCATCTCGTCAAGGTGCTGGCCGCGCTCGGCATCGTCGACGCATTGGCGGCGAAGACCATCAAGCCGTCGACCGAGGCGGTGTCCGAGATGGTCGCCGCCGGCGAGGCCGAGATCGGCATCATCGTGATCCCGAACATCCTGTCGGTGCCGGGCGCCGAGCTGGTCGGCCCGCTGCCGCCGGAGATCCAGTCCTACGTCACCTTCACGGCCGCGGTGTCGGCCAATTCGCCCAACCGGGACGCCGCGCGCGCGGTGATCAAGCTGATGCAGAGCCCGGCCGGCATCGAGTCGATCAAACAGACGGGGATGGAAAGCCCGTAGCCCGCATGGAGCGAAGCGGAATGCGGGGACGCCGATCCCGGATTGCGCTGCGCCATCCGGGCTACGACAGCATCCGGCTACGTGAGCGCCTTCTTGATCGCCAAAAAATCGCGCCAGGCGAGGCGCTTGTGCAGCGGCTGGCGCAACAGATAGGCCGGGTGCAGCGTCGCGATGGCGCGGATGTCGCGCGTGCCGGTGTTGAAGGTGAGCCAGCGGCCGCGCGTCTTCATTATTCCGTCGGTGAAGCCGAGCAGGGTCTGGCTCGACGGGCCGCCGAGGCAGACCAGCACGTCGGGATCGACCAGCTCGATCTGGCGCAGGATGAAGGGCAGGCAGATCTGGCTCTCCTGTGGCGTCGGCGTGCGGTTGCCGGGCGGGCGCCACGCGATGATGTTGGCGATGTAGGCGTTGGTGCGGTCGAGGCCGATCGCCTTCATCATCAGGTCCAAAAGCTTGCCGGAACGGCCGACGAACGGCCGGCCTTCGAGATCCTCCTCGCGGCCGGGCGCCTCCCCGACGAACATGATGTTCGCCTCCGGATTGCCGTCGGCAAAGACCAACTGCTTGGCGTGGCGCTTGAGCTCGCAGCCCTCGAAGCGCGCGAGGATCTCGCGCAGCTCCGCGAGGCTCGCGGCCGCCCGCGCCTGCGCGCGCGCATCGGTGACGGCGGCCTCGGGCGCGACCGGCGCCGCGAGCGCAGGGGCCAGCACTGCCCGCTCGAGGCGGGCGCTCGGTGCGGGCGTGCGCGGCCGCGGCGCGGCTGGCTCGGCCGGCGGGGCGGGCGCGACGCGCGGCGCCTCCTGGTCGGCGAAACGGTTGACCGGCTCTTCGCCCAAAAGGGCGTCGACGCCCGCCTCGAGGTAGAAGGCGAGCAGGTCGCGGGCATCCTTGGTCGGGTCGGGCGTCATGACGATGAGCAAGATGATATTCGTCATGGCCGGGCTTGTCACCGAAAGTCGGGTTTACCCGACTTTCGGCCATCAATATTTGCGGAACTCGGGCACGCCCGAGTCCGATGCCATCCACGTCTTTTGCCGGACAAAGCAAGTCGTGGATGCGCGGGTCAAGCCCGCGCATGACGGTGATCGTATGGCCGTATCGCGGGGGGCGAAAATCCGCTAAATCGAAATCCGATCGACCGACAAGGATGATCGGATGAGCGCCCAGGAATTGCCCGCCCGCGAGTCGATGGAGTTCGACGTCGTGATCGTCGGCGCCGGCCCGGCGGGCCTGTCGGCGGCGATCCGGCTCAAGCAGCTCTCGTCCGACATTTCCGTCGTCGTGGTCGAGAAGGGCTCCGAGGTCGGCGCGCACATTCTCTCCGGCGCCGTGATCGATCCGATCGGCTTCGACCACCTGTTGCCCGAGTGGCGCGACGAGGACACGCCGATCAAGACCGCGGTGACGACCGACCGCTTCTACATGCTCGGCTCCGCCGGTGCGCTGCGCCTGCCCAACTTCATGATGCCGCCGCTGATGAACAATCACGGCAGCTACATCGTCTCGCTCGGCGAAGTGACCCGCTGGCTCGGCCGCAAGGCGGAGGGCCTCGGCGTCGAGATCTACCCGGGCTTTGCGGCCGCCGAGGTGCTGTTCGGCGCCAACGGCGAGGTCATCGGCGTCGCGACCGGCGACATGGGCATCGGCAAGGACGGCAAGCCCAAGAGCTCCTTCACGCGCGGCATGGAGCTGCGCGGCAAATACACGCTGTTCGCCGAGGGCGCGCGCGGCAGCCTCAGCAAGCAGCTGATCGCGCATTACCGGCTCGGCGAGGGCCGCGAGCCGCAGAAGTTCGGCATCGGCTTGAAGGAGCTGTGGCAGGTTGCGCCCGAGCGGCACAGGCCCGGGCTGGTGCAGCACACCTTCGGCTGGCCGCTCGACAATGCGACCGGCGGCGGCTCGTTCCTCTATCACTACGACGATCGCCTGGTGTCGGCCGGATTCGTGGTCCATCTCAATTACGCCAATCCCTACATCTCGCCGTTCGAGGAGCTGCAGCGCTTCAAGACCCATCCGCTCGTGCGCGACACCTTCGCGGGGGCGAAGCGCATCGGCTACGGCGCGCGCGCCATCAGCGAGGGCGGCTATCAGTCGGTGCCAAAAGTCGCGTTTCCGGGCGGCGCGCTGATCGGCTGCGCGGCCGGCTTTCTCAACGTGCCGCGCATCAAGGGCACGCACAACGCGGTGCTGTCCGGCATGATCGCCGCCGGCCACGTCGCGGAGGCGCTCGCCGCCGGCCGCGCCAACGACGCGCTTTCGAGCTACGAGGAGGCGTGGCGCACGTCGGCGATCGGCAAGGATCTGTGGAGGGTGCGCAACGCCAAGCCGCTGTGGTCGCGGCTCGGCACGATGCTGGGCATCGGGGCGGGCGGCATCGACATGTGGACCAACACGCTCGGCTTCTCGCTGTTCGGCACGCTCAGGCACGGCAAGCCGGATGCCGAATGCCTCAGGCCCGCCGCCGAGTTCCGCCCGATCGCCTATCCCAAGCCGGACGGCACGCTCACCTTCGATCGGCTCTCTTCGGTCTTCCTCTCCAACACCAATCACGAGGAGGACCAGCCGGTCCATCTCCGGGTCGCCGACCTCGCGCTGCAGAAATCCTCCGAGCACGACGTCTATGCGGGTCCGTCGACGCGCTACTGTCCGGCCGGCGTCTACGAATGGGTGGAGGAGGGCGGCAATCCGCGTTTCGTGATCAATGCGGCGAACTGCGTCCACTGCAAGACGTGCGACATCAAGGATCCGAACCGCAACATCACCTGGGTGCCGCCCGAAGGCGGCGGCGGACCGAACTACCCGAACATGTGAGCGGCGGCCGGCGCGGCTGTGGAGGCTCGCGGCGGCGCCGGCACGCTGATATAAAAGGCGAATCGGGCCGCCACGATACCGCCATATCAGGGTCGTCAATGCGTTGGCGGGGCAGATAAATGGGGCTTTTGGGCCCGCATCCTTGCAGCCTTGTCGCAAACAGGCCATTCTCCGGCCCGGGCCCTTTCCGCCGGGCGAGGCCGGGGCCCACTCCATGGAGAACCGCGCGCCGTGACCAAGATGCCCTCATTCCGCTGCCTCACCGTGGCCTTTGCCGCCGCGGCTCTGACCGGCGCGCTCGCGGTGCAATCGCTTGCGGCGCAGACCAACGTGCCGAGCCCGGCCGATCTTGCCCACAACACGCCGTCCGGGAACTACCTTGCGGCGCGCTCCGCCAATGTCGACCGCGACGCGGCGGCCGCAGCGGCGTACTACCGCGCGGCGCTCAAGGCCGATCCGAAGAACACCGATCTGCTCGAGCTCTCCTTCTATTCGGAGCTCGCGAGCGGCAATGTCGAGGAGGCGGTGCGGCTCGCCGAGCGGCTGCTCACCCTCGACCACAGCAACCGCAATGCCCGCCTGATCCTCGGCGTGCACGCGCTGAAGCAGAAGCAATACGCGGCGGCGCGCACCCAGCTCGCCCAGGCCGGCAAGGATCCGATCACCAACCTGACCGCGACGCTGCTGTCCGCCTGGAGCGCCTACGGCGCGAACGACACCAAGGGCGCGCTAGCGACCATCGACAAGCTCACCGGACCGGACTGGTTCGGCGTGTTCAAGGATTTGCATGCCGGGCTGATCAATGATCTCGCCGGCAACAAGAAGGATGCCGGCAAGCATTTCGAGCGCGCCTACAAGCTCGACCAGAGCGCGCTGCGCATCGTGCAGTCCTACGGCAGCTGGACGTCGCGCAACGGCAGCAAGGACGACGCCCTGAAGATCTTCCAGGACTTCGACAAGGCGTTGCCGCGCCATCCGCTCATCGTCCAGGCGATGGACAAGGTCCGCCGCAGCGACAAGCTGCCGCAGATCGTCGACAGCGCGCAGGCGGGCGCCGCCGAGGTGCTCTACGGGCTCGGCGCCGCGCTCGGGCGGCGCGAGGAGGAGCTGAGCCTCGCCAATCGCGGCCTCGCCTATCTGCAGCTCGCGACCTATCTCGATCCGTCGAACACGCTCGCGCTCCTCTCGCTCGCCGATCTCTACGAGGCGATGAAGAAGCCCGAGCTCGCGATCGCCGCGTATGAGCGGGTGGCCGCCGACTCGCCGCTCAAGCGCAACGCCCAGATCCAGATGGCGATCGACCTCGACTCGCTCAACGGCACGCCCGAGCGGCCGGAGAAGACCGAGGAGGCGCGCAAGCAGCTCAACGCGCTGATCGCGCAGCATCCCGACGACATCGAGGCGATCATGGCGCTCGGCAACATCGAGCGCGAGCGCAAGCAATACGCCGAGTGCGCCAACACCTATGGCCGCGGCGTCGCCGCGACGCCCAATCCGGCGCGCAACAACTGGACGCTCTTCTATTTCCGCGGCATCTGCTACGAGCGCGCCAAGGACTGGCCCAAGGCCGAGGCCGATCTCAAGAAGGCGCTCGAGCTCTATCCCGACCAGCCGCACGTCCTCAACTATCTCGGCTATTCCTGGGTCGACCAGGGCGTCCATCTCGACGAGGGCATGGACATGATCAAGCGCTCGGTCGAGCAGCGGCCCGACGATGGGTACATCGTCGACTCGCTCGGCTGGGCCTGGTACCGGCTCGGCAAGTACGACGAGGCGGTGAAGCAGCTCGAGCGCGCGGTCGAGCTCAAGCCGGTCGACCCGACCATCAACGATCATCTCGGCGACGCCTATTGGCGCATCGGGCGCACGCTCGAGGCCAAGTTTCAGTGGTCGCACGCCAAGGACCTCAAGCCCGAGCCCGAGGATCTGAAGAAGATCGAGGAGAAGCTCAAGAACGGCCTCGCCGACGCGACGCCGCCGTCCTCGCCCTCGGCCGACGCCGAGAAGTCGAAAAAGCCGCACGACGGCGGCTGAGGAGGCGTTTCGACCTCATTGCGAGCGCAGCGAAGCAATCTCCGCCGCACGCACCTGTGGCTGAGATTGCTTGGTTGCGCTTGCGATGACCACTCAATCGCTCCTTTCCGAAACTGCCCCGGCCAAGGTCAATCTGACGCTGCGCGTGCTCGGTAAGCGCGCCGACGGCTATCATGATCTGGAAAGCCTGGTGGTGTTCGCGCGCGTCGCCGATCGGCTCACTTTGTCGCCTGGCAGCATGCTGGACCTCGAGGTCGCCGGACCGACCGCGGCCGCCGCCGGGGATCGCTCGGACAATCTGGTGCTGCGCGCCGCAAAGTCGCTCGCCGCCTGCGTGCCCGATCTGCGGCTCGGCCGCTTCGCCCTCACCAAGGAGCTGCCGGTGGCGGCCGGCATCGGCGGCGGTTCGGCCGATGCCGCCGCGGCCCTGCGCCTGCTGGCGCAGCTCAATGGTCTCGGCGACGACGCCCGTCTGATGGAGGCGGCGCGCGCGACCGGCGCCGACGTGCCGGTCTGCCTCGATCCGCGGCCGCGCGTGATGCGCGGCATCGGCGATGTCCTCTCGCCGCCGCTCGCCTTGCCGGCGCTCCCGGCCGTGATGGTCAATCCGGGCGTACCGGTGCCGACCAAGGACGTTTTTGCCCGGCTCGGCCTTCAACCGGGCGAGCGGCGCGACGATCCGAGCGCGATCGACCCGGTCAAGCTCAAGGCGCGCGACGCGCTCATCGCCTATCTCAGGTCCCAGCCGAACGATCTCGAAGCGCCGGCCGTCGCGCTGCAGCCGGTCGTCGCCGACGTGCTGGCCGCGCTGGCGCGGCAGGGCGGCTGCCTGCTCGCCCGCATGTCGGGCTCCGGCGCGACCTGCTTCGGCTTGTTCGAGACGGATGCGGCGGCGCGGTCGGCGGCGCACGCGCTTCACTCGGCACATGCCGCCTGGTGGGTCGCGCCGACGTCGCTCGCGGGCTGACGCGCCCGGCTCAATGCGTCCGGGCGATCGTGAACTCGACCGCCTCGGTGAGCGCCGCCTTCATCGGCGAGGCGGGAAACAGCGCGAGTGCGTCGGTCGCGATCGCACCGTAATGGCGCGCCCGGGTGATCGTGTCCTCGAGCGAGCGGTGCTTGGTCATCAGCCCGATCGCGTGCTCGAGATCGGCCTCGGTGGTCTCGCTGCGCTCGAGCGCGCGGCGCCAGAACTCGCGCTCGTCGTCCGAGCCGCGGCGATAGGCGAGCACCACCGGCAGGGTGATCTTGCCCTCGCGAAAATCGTCGCCGACGTTCTTGCCGAGCTTCGCCGCCTTGCCGCCGTAGTCGAGCGCGTCGTCGACCAGCTGGAAGGCGATGCCGAGGTTCATGCCGTAGGAGCGGCACGCCGCCTGCTCGGCCTTCGGCCGCCCGCCGATCACCGGCCCAACCTCGCAGGCGGCCGCAAACAGCTCGGCGGTCTTGGCGCGGATCACCGCAAGGTACTCGTCCTCGGTGGTCGCCGTGTTCTTGGCGGCGACGAGCTGCATCACCTCGCCCTCGGCGATCACGGCGGCGGCGGACGAGAGGATCTCCAGCGCCCGCAACGAGCCGACCTCGACCATCATCTTGAAGGCCTGGCCGAGCAGGAAGTCGCCGACCAGGACGCTCGCCTCGTTGCCCCACAGCATGCGCGCCGCGAGCTTGCCGCGCCGCATGTCGCTCTGGTCGACCACGTCGTCGTGCAGAAGCGTCGCGGTGTGCATGAACTCGACCGCGGCGGCGAGCTTGACGTGACCCTCGCCCGCGTAGCCCACGAGCTTGGCCATGGCGACGGTCAGGATCGGCCGCAGCCGCTTGCCGCCCGAATTGATCAGGTGCTTGGCGACCTCGGGAATCATCGTGACCTCGGATCCGGTGCGGGACAGGATCGCGGCGTTGACCCGCTCCATATCGGCCGTCACCAGGTCGACCAGCGGGTCGATGGAGGCCTTGCCATGGGTCTCGAACGGAACGACGACGGCCAAAATTTCGACTCCAGGGAATGAGGGACAAAGCCAGCATAGAAACGCTATGATGGACCGGCAAGTGCGTTAGCAAATTCCCGCGCTCCCGACAAAGGACGAGGGGCTGGGACGTGGGGCCGGGCAGGGAGCGATATGCGACGGGCGGCTGAGCCGGCTGAAGGACGACGCGGAACGGTCGTGGGCGCGCGCCGCCGCATTGCCGTGCTGGTGCCGTGCTTCAACGAGGAACGCACGATCGCGGGCGTGATCGCCGATTTCCACGCCAACCTGCCGGACGCCGAGATCTACGTCTATGACAACAATTCGACCGACCGCACCGTCGAGATCGCCCGCGCGGCCGGCGCGACCGTGCGGCGCGAGCGCCGACAGGGCAAGGGGCATGTGGTCCGGCGCATGTTCGGCGACGTCGATGCCGACATCTACGTGCTGGTCGACGGCGACGCGACCTATGATGCGCCGAGCGTGCACGCCATGATCGCCCGCCTGCTCGACGGCGGCCTCGACATGGTGGTGGGCGCGCGGCGCGACCAGGAGGAGGCGGCCTACCGGCCCGGCCACCGGCTCGGTAACCGAATGCTGACCGGCTTCGTCGACCGCGTCTTTGGCGCCGCCTTCGCCGACATGCTGTCCGGATACCGTGTCTTTTCGCGGCGGTTCGTAAAGTCCTTTCCGGCCCTGTCGGGCGGCTTCGAGATCGAGACCGAGCTCACCGTGCACGCGCTCAATCTGGAGCTGCCGGTGGCGGAGATCGAGACGCCCTATTTCGCCCGGCCGGCCGGCTCGGTCTCGAAGCTCTCGACTTGGCGCGACGGCCTGCGCATCCTGCGCACCATCGTGCGGCTCTACCGCGCCGAGCGGCCGCTTCCGTTCTTCACCGGCATCGGGGCGCTGCTCGCGCTGGTCGCGGTCGTGCTCGCGGTCCCGATCTTCGTCACCTTCGTCCAAGAGGGCCTGGTGCCGCGCTTCCCGACCGCGCTGTTGTCGACCGGGCTCATGATCCTCGCGTTCCTGGCCGTCGCCTGCGGACTGGTGCTCGACACGGTCACGCGCGGGCGGCGCGAGATGAAGATGCTCGCTTACCTCGCCCAGAAGGCTCCGGGCGAATCCCCAATCGTGCCGACGGAGGAAACGCCGTGAGGGAGCTGGTGCGTACCAACGACAGCATTCTGGTCACCGCGATCGAGGCGCTGCTCAAGGGCGCCGGCATTCCCCACCTGATCGCCGACCAGAACATGAGCGTTCTCGAAGGCTCGGTCGGCATCCTGCCGCGCCGCGTGCTGGTGGCGGACGAATACCAGCGGGCGGCGCGTCTGCTCCTGCAGGACGCCGGGCTCGGCCACGAGCTGCGTCCCGATGGGGCGTGAGCTGTCGGACGCGGCGCTGACCGACGACGCGGCGCTCGGCGGCCGACTGCGGCTGCGCCAGCCCGCGCGCGGCCACCGGTTCGGCCACGACGCGATCCTGCTTGCCGCCGCCACGCCGGCCAAGGCCGGCGAGGTCGCGGTCGATCTCGGCGCCGGCGTCGGCGCGGCGGGGCTCGCGCTCGCGCGGCGCGTCGACGGCCTTGCGGTGCGGCTGGTCGAGATCGACGCCGCGCTTGCGCGCCTCGCGGCGGACAATGCCGCGCGCAACGATCTCGCGGCGCGCGTCAGTGCGCATGCGCTCGACGTCGGCGCGCCGCCCGCGGCGTTCGCCGCCGCCGGACTTCCGCCGCAGAGCGCGGACCGCGTGCTGATGAATCCGCCGTTCCGCGCCGCCGACCGCGCGCAGGCCTCGCCCGACGCGCGCCGGCGCGCCGCCCATCTGGCGGCGCCGGGCGCGCTCGCGACTTGGCTCGGCACCGCCGCCCGCCTGCTGCGGCCGGGCGGCACGCTGGTGCTGATCCATCACGCCGAGGCGCTGGCCGAGGTGCTGGAGCTCCTCGAGCCCGCCTTCGGCGGACTGGCGATCCAGCCGGTCCATCCCAAGCCCGGTGCGCCCGCGATCCGCATCCTGGTGCGCGCGACACAAGGCGGCCGCGCACCGCTCGCGCTCCTACCGGGCCTCGTGCTCAATGGCGACGACGGCCGGCCGACCGCGCAGGCGGACGCGGTGCTGCGCGACGCAGCGACACTTCCGCTCGCGCAGCTCTTCTGACTTGGGAACTTGCGACCGGGTACTCGGATCAGGCGATTTGAACTGAGATGTGTGGCACTCCGCCCGGCGGAGCAGGCCTCACAGGTTGATTCTTCGTAAACACAACCTCGCGTGCCGGTTTTATCAGCAGCCGTGCCAAATCGTGCAGCAGCAGACGCTACGAAGTTTTGCGCTTGATCATGCCGGTCCAGTCGGGTTTCTCCGCGCCGGCGACGATTGAGCCCACTAATACCGCGAGAAGCAGGATTTTGATGACCATTTCGGGTAAACCTCTTCAGCCCGGCCGACGCAATACCAGCAAATTTCGTTCCAAGTTCGGCGGGAGGGGCACAGGATCGTGACAATTGGGCAGCTTGAGCCCGTTGACGCGGCAGCCTATCCAAGGGTCATGAACGATCCGTTGACCACGCCAGATACTCTCGGCCGGTTCCTCGCGCGCGGCCGCGACGCCGTGCGGCCCATCATTCCGAAGCGTTGGCGCGGCCTGCCGACCGTGCCGGTGGTGCGGCTCACCGGCGTGATCGGCTTCTCGACTCCGCTGCGGCCGGGGCTCACGCTCGCCGGCGTCGCCCGCGCGCTCGATCGCGCGTTCGGCATGGGCAAGCCCAAGGCGGTCGCGCTCGCGATCAACTCGCCGGGCGGCTCTGCGGTGCAATCCCACCTGATCTATGCCCGCATCCGCCAGCTCGCGGCGGAGAAGAGCGTGCCGGTCATCGCCTTTGTCGAGGACGTGGCGGCGTCCGGCGGCTACATGCTCGCCTGCGCGGCCGACGAGATCGTGTGCGATCCGTCTTCGATCGTCGGCTCGATCGGCGTGGTCGGCGCGAGCTTCGGCCTGCATGAGGCGATCCACAAGCTCGGCATCGAGCGGCGGGTCTATACGGCGGGCGAGAAGAAGGTGATGCTCGATCCGTTCCTGCCCGAGAAGCCGGAGGACGTCGAGCACCTCAAGGCGCTGCAGCGCGAGGTGCACGAGACCTTCATCGGCCTCGTCAAGACGAGCCGCGGCGCGCGCCTGGCGGGCCCTGAAAATACCCTCTTTTCCGGCGAGTACTGGGCGGCCAAGACGGCGCTCGGCTACGGCCTGATCGACCGGCTCGGCGACCTGCGCGCGGTGTTGCGCGAGCGCTTCGGCAAGGACGTGCTGACGCCGTTGGTTCCGGCCGAGCGCGGGTTCTTTGGCCGGCGCGTGCCGGGTGTCGGCGCGGCCACGGCGCTGGGCGCGAGCGCAAGCCTCGCCGAGGACATCGTGTCGGCGATCGAGGCGCGCGCCATGTGGGCGCGCTACGGATTGTAGAGGCGAAAGCGATGCCGCCGTTCGTTCCGCAGGTGATCGGCTGGGCGCTCGGCGCGCTCGGCGCCGCCGTGGTCGCAAAAATCCTCGCCAAGGAGTGGCAGCGCGTCAACGACGAGCTGCATCCGGCCGAGCCGGTGACCGAGGCGCCCGCGCATGCGCGGATCCCGAAGCTGCGGCGCGATCCGAAGAGCGGGGTCTATCGGCCGGAATCGTAGGACGCATTGTCCTTCTCGAACGCCGTCACCTGCGGGGCATCGACCCGCTCGCCGCAGCACACGCAGCGCCAGCGCCGCACCAGGTAGTCGAACACGTTCCGGTGCAGGTCGCCGCGATTGGAGCGGCCGGCCTTCTTCTTGAGATCGTCGCCCTCGACGACGAGCCGCGGCCCGCCGGCCGCCTCGGCCAGCAATTGCACCTGGCAGGCCTTCTCGAGCTTCAGCGCGACCCACACGGCCTCCTCGATGCTCGCCGCCGCCGTGACGATGCCGTGATTGCGCAGGATCAGCGCCGCATGCGGCCCGAGACAGCGCGCCACCGCGCGGCCGCGCGGCGCATCGATGATGAGGTCGGTGGTCTCGGCGAAGATCGGCAGCTGGCCGACGAACCACGAGGCGTCGTTGCCGACCGCGAGCAGCGGCTTGCCGAGCGAGGAGAACGCGACCGCGTGCATCGGATGGGTATGCACCACCGCATTCACGTCCGGGCGTGCGCGAAAAACCTCGGAATGGATGAACACCTCGTTGTGGCGCGGCATCGTGCCGTCGACCTTGCGGCCGTCGAGGTCGACCGTGATGATGTTGTCCGGCCGCATCTCCTCGAGGCCGATGCCGGCCGGCTTCATCAGGAAGCGGCCGGGATCGTCGGGCAGGCGCACCGAGACGTGGCCCGCCACGTAGTCGCCTTGGCCCTCCAGCGCGAGCACGCGGCCCGCATTGGCGAGCGTCTCGCGCAGGCCTGCGCTCATCGTCACTCTTCCTTGATGCCCTTCTCGCGGATCACCTTGCCCCAGCGCGCGAGCTCCTCGCCGAGAAAAGTGCGGAATGCCTCCGGCGTCGAGGCGGCGGGAACCGCGCCCACCTTGACCAGCTTGTCCTTGAGCACCGGATCGGCCAGCGCGGTGTGGACTGCCTGGTCGAGCTTGGCGATCACCGCCGGCGGCGTCTTTGCCGGCGCCAGCAGGCCGTACCAGTTGTTCGTGATCGCATTGGCATAGCCCTGCTCGCCGAGCGTCGGCACGTCCGGCAGCGCCGGATTGCGTTGCGTGGCGGCGACGCCGATCGGCATGAGCTTGCCGGCCTGGATCTGCGGCAGCAGCACCGGGGCGTCGGCGAACATCGCGATCACTTGTCCCCCGAGCAGATCCGTGATCGCGGGCGCGGCGCCGCGATAGGGGACGTGCACGAACTTCACGCCCGCCGCATCCTGGAAAAGCTCGAGCGCAAGATGCGGAGGGCTGCCGACGCCGGTCGACGCGAACGCCAGCGTGCCGGGCTTTGCCTTGGCCATGTCGGCGAGGTCCTTCGCGGATTTCGCTCCCAGCTCCGGCCGCACCACCAGCATCTCGTCGACGTCGACGACGCGCGAGATCGGCGCGAAGTCGCGCAGCGTGTCATACGGAGTGTCGGCGCGCAGGTTGGGCGTGATCGTCACGGCGCCGGACGTCGTGAGAAACAGCGTATAACCGTCGGGCGCGGATTTCGCCACTTCGTTGGCGCCGATCGCACCGCTGGCGCCCGCCTTGTTCTCGATGATCACCGGTTGGCCGAGCAACTCCTTGAGCTTGTCGGCGAGCAGCCGCCCGACGAAGTCGGTCGGGCCGCCGGGCGGGAAGGCGATCACCACCTTGATCGGGCGGGTCGGATAATCCTGCGCCCGCGCGGCTGCGGCGAGCGCCGCGCAAGCGAGCGCGGCGGCAACGAAACGCATGATGCGACGAACTATCATGGACGCTACTCCCCTTTTATTGCGCGTCTTTGATACCGGTCTCGGCAACCACCTTGCGCCAGCGCGCGGTCTCGCTCGCGATCAGCGTCGCGAGGTCCTCCGGTGTGCCACCGATGGTGGAGACGCCGTTGTCGGCGAGCCGGCGCCGCACCTCCGGGTCCTTGACCACCGCGTTGAACGCCGCGTTGAGCTTGGCGACGATCGCGGCCGGCGTCTTGGGCGGGGCCAGCACGCCCGACCAGTTGTCGGCGACCACGTCCGGGTAGCCGAGCTCGGCAAAGGTCGGCACGTCGGGTATCACGTCGGAGCGCGCCTGCGCGCTCACGGCGAGGACTTTGGCCTTGCCGGCCTTGATCTGCGGCATGATCACCGGCACCTCGGCGCTCATCGCGCTGACCTGGCCGCCGATCAGGTCGGCGATCGCCGGGCCGGCGCCGCGATAGGGCACGGTCTGCAGCTTGATGCCGGCCGCGCTCTGCAGCATCTCGACCGCGAGATGGGAAATCGCGCCGACGCCGGTGATCGCCACCGTGATCGTGCCGGGCTTCTCCTTGGCCCGCGCGATCATCTGCTGGGCCGTGTCGATGCCGAGCCCGGTATTGATGGCGAGCAGCACCGTGTTGCGGGCGGTCGGCACGATCGGCGTAAAACCCTTGATCGGATCATAGGGCAGGTCGGTGCGCATGCTCGGATTGATCGCGAGCGCGCCGGCGGTCGAGAAGAACAGCGTGTAGCCGTCCGGCTCCGCCTTCGAGACGAAATCGGCGCCGATCGCCCCGTTGGCGCCCGGCTTGTTCTCGACCACGACGGCCTGGCCGAGCGGGCCCTTCACCTTGTCGGCGATCAGGCGGGCGACGAAATCGGTGGTGCCGCCGGCCGAAAAGGCGACGATCAGGCGGATCGGGCGGGTGGGGTAGGCCGGGGCGTCTTGGGCCGCGGCGGTCGCGGCCGCCAGCGCGACGCAGAGCAAGGGAAGCCAAAATCGATGTCGCACGTTATTCTCCCGGGGCGGCGCCTTTCCTACGGGGCCGGGGCAGGGGGCCGCAAGAGGGCGTAGAACGTGTAAAACGGCGCGCCTTGACCCCCTCAGAGGTGCCGACTACGTTCCGCGCCCACTCGTTCCATCGTCAGAACATGCAGAACGCCGACCTTCCCGCGCATATGCGTCCCCAGCGCTCGTTCCAGGGCCTGATCCTGGCGTTGCAGCGTTTCTGGGCCGACCAGGGCTGCGTCATTTTGCAGCCTTATGACATGGAGGTCGGCGCCGGCACCTTTCATCCGGCGACCACGCTGCGCGCGCTCGGCCCGCGGCCGTGGAATGCCGCCTACGTGCAGCCCTCGCGCCGGCCGAAGGACGGCCGCTACGGCGAGAACCCCAACCGGCTGCAGCACTACTACCAGTTTCAGGTGATCCTGAAGCCGTCGCCGCCCGACATCCAGGACCTCTATCTCGACTCGCTCGCCGCGATCGGCATCGACAGCACGCTGCACGACATCCGTTTCGTCGAGGACGACTGGGAGAGCCCGACGCTCGGCGCCTGGGGGCTCGGCTGGGAATGCTGGTGCGACGGCATGGAGGTGTCGCAGTTCACCTACTTTCAGCAGGTCGCCGGCTTCGAATGCGCGCCGGTCGCGGGCGAGCTCACCTACGGGCTCGAGCGGCTCGCGATGTACGTGCAGGGCGTCGACCGGGTGTTCGATCTCAATTTCAATGGCCGCGACGACGGCCGGAAGGTCACCTATGGCGACGTCTTCCTGCAGGCCGAGCAGGAGTATTCGCGCCATAACTTCGAGTTCGCCGACACCGCCATGCTGTTCGAGCAGTTCAAGATGGCCGAGGCCGCCTGCCGCAAGTACATCGCGGACGGCTGGGCGCAAGGCGGGAAAGTCCATCTGATGGCGCTGCCGGCCTACGACCAGTGCATCAAGGCGAGCCACGTTTTCAACCTGCTCGACGCGCGCGGCGTGATCTCGGTGACCGAGCGGCAGAGCTACATTCTGCGCGTGCGCGAGCTCGCCAAGGCGTGCGGCGAGGCGTGGCTGAAGACCGCGGGAGGCGGAGCATGAGCATGAGCGACACCCCGGAGATC
>Ga0335081_10006269_pt1 | contig 18917 bp, 21 predicted proteins | sample Lox_Sample_35_FD_206713 | JGI IMG/M metagenome (GOLD analysis project Ga0335081, IMG submission 206713) | Soil microbial communities from Loxahatchee National Wildlife Refuge, Florida, United States - Lox_Sample_3.5 | ecosystem: Environmental > Terrestrial > Soil > Wetlands | place: USA...
AGCGGTAAAGCGTTAGCCAAAGTGATGGAGTACGCCGGCGAGGCGATTGAGGAGCTTAGCGTCGACGAGCGCGCCACCATGACCAATATGGCGGCCGAGATCGGCGGATTCACTGGCATCGTCGCCCCGGACCGCAAAGCAGTTGATTTTCTGGCCGAACGTCGAGGCATGCGGCAGGCCCGAGCTGAGGCCCTGATTGAGGGCCTATACAGCGATCCAGATGCCCAGTACGCGCATGTCATTGAACTTGACGCTGCGGAAATCACCCCGATGGTCGCGACGCCCGGCGACCCTGGCAACGGCAAGTACATCCGCGACTTGAACACGCCAGTTCCGGTCGAACTGGCCTACGGCGGTACCTGCACTGCCGGCAAGAACGAAGACATGGACATGTACGCTGCCGTGCTGGCGGATGCGCTCAAGCAAGGCAAGCGCGTCGCCGATTCGGTGCAGTTCTATATTCAGTTCGGATCACAGGAGACTCGCGAGTACTGCGTGCGGAAAGGCTATCTGGAAATCTTTCAGAAGGCTGGCGCGCGGGTGATCGAGCCGAGTTGTGGGGCGTGCATCAATGCCGGGCCGGGAGTGACCACGCGTGCTGATCAGGTCGTCATCAGCGCCCAAAACCGTAATTTCCCCGGCCGCAGCGGCCCGGGACAGATGTACCTCGCTAGCCCGTTGACTGTCGCAGCAAGCGCCGTGGCAGGTTACATCGTCGAGTACGAACCAAGCGAAGATCGAGAGTTGGCCAGAGTCTAACTGTAATCATGAAACGAGGCGTGACTTCAGTTGTGACCCAATGGCTTGTAATGGAGACTCACCTTCTTCCAGATCACGTCTTCATTATTGCGGCGGTCGATTAGGGCATCGACCTTCCCATCATCGTCGCGGCGGAACAGAATTCGGCCTTCCACCCCCTTGCGGAAAAATATGTCCCCCGCTTCGGGGATAAGTTCTTCCTTCGGACGCATGCCCCGTTGGCGGTATAACTTTCCATTCTCCACCGACACGGTCTGCTGATTGTCGGGCGCGAGTTCATAGGTACCTGTATACGCAGTTAGTCCGGCCGGAGCTTTTCCCGGCGCCGGATCTTCGTAATAGCGCAACACCTGGCCGGCAACGATCTGCCACTCCCCGTTACGCCGCATCCAGGTGTCGGTTTCGTGATACCGCGCGGTCAGGTCCTGGCCGAAGATCGTTTCCTTTTCGTCCAGGTCATAACTCAGGATGGCGACGTCCCCCTCGATGTGGCTCTGCACTTTGCCGATTTTGATGTTGCCCGAATAGCCGGAAGGCAGTGGCGTCACGTCGGCCACCAGCGCCGGCTTATTCATGTTTCTGCCTTTCTCGTCAAAGAACATGCAGTCATCGGCAAAGTACTTCTCCCACGGGCCCTGGTCCCCGGTTGCGACCGCGTCGAACAGTTTCTGCGTTCGGCGGACAAGTTCATCCTGGGTAATTTCATCGGCTGCGCGACTCAGTCCAGGAGTCAACAACATTAGCCCAAGCGCCAGTAATGAAAACATCTGCTTCGCCACGGTCCCCCTTAATCTGTTCATCCTATATTTAGACGCACTGCCCTTAATAAGTTTCCCATATTATGTGTGACATGAATGTCACGCTCTCTTTGGATGATCGCCTGGTTCGGAACCTAAGTAGGATCGCAGCGGAACGGGGCACGACCCTGACAGCCCTGATTCGGGATTATTTGGTCCAATTGGTCGAGGAAAATGTTGCCTCGGGACGACGGGAAAGGGAAGCGCTGAGGCAGAGTTTCTCCGAATTCAAATTCCACGTGCGTAAGCGGACCTGGAAGCGTCAGGATCTGTATGATCAATCCTGATTACTGATAATGACATATTCCTCGCTCTGCCACTCCTCCAAGCTGCGATATCGCCGTCGGGACACCAAAACTTACCATTCGCTGATTGCCGCAGCCATCGCGGAATGATAAGGCTTATTCTGTACGCCTGCCGCCAATTCTTGCTAGAATGGCGATTTCCGTTTACATTCAGTTATATCAGGAGAAAACAGATTTTATGGCTTACGTGATCGCGGAACCGTGCATCGGCACCAAGGATACTGCTTGCGTGGACGCTTGCCCGGTGGATTGCATCCATCCCAAAAAGGATGAACCGGCGCATGGCGAAGAAGAGATGCTCTACATTGATCCGGTCGAGTGTATCGACTGCGGCGCGTGCGTGCCGGTGTGCCCAGTGTCCGCCATCTTTGCGCTGGACGATCTCCCGGAGAAGTGGAAGAGCTTCACCGAACGCAACGCCCAGTACTTCGGCCGCTGACTTCATTTGCCTTGCCGGCGCCAGGCTTTGCTCTCGGCGCCGGGAGAAGGCCTACTTCTGATCGCTTGGCTTTTCCGGTTCCTTCATTCCGTCTTTAAAGGCGCGAATTCCGTCGCCCAGCCCTTTGCCTAGTTCGGGCAGCTTTTTGGGGCCAAAGACCAACAAAGCAATAAAAGCGATCACCAGCAAGTGCATCGGTTGAAAAAGACCTTCACCCATCGTTCTCTCCAAGCGGGCTTTTGAGCAGCAAACGCCCACATCCCTACGGTTCAAGGCTAGCCTGTGGCGGGTCAGTTCTGTATGGCCCTAGTCACAGAGGCATGTGATGTGTGTCACCAAAAGTCCTTCAGATTGTCATTCCCGATTACACGTGCGGCGCCCCACGTTCCGCGAGCCGCCGGCGACCTAACGTGGGAGATCTCTTAACTGTCGAGGAATTAGAAACTGGCGCGCCCGAAGGGACTTGAACTTGAGGCGCTTTGCGGGCGTGAGCGGAGCGGGAGCCCGCAGCTGAAATCCCGAACCGGAGCGCAGCGACCGGAGAGGGACCTCCTGCTCCTCGAACTTTCTTAGAAACTGGCGGGCCCGAAGGGACTCGAACTTGAGGCGCTTTGCGGGCCCGTTCGAGACTTCGCTTCGCGAAGTTGCTCAGGGCAGGCTGAAACCGAGCGGAGCGGGAGCCCGCAGCCGAAATCCCGACCGGAGCGCAGCGACCGGAGAGGGATCTCCTGCTCCTCGAACTTTCTTAGAAACTGGCGCGCCCGAAGGGACTTGAACCCCTAACCTACGGCTCCGGAGGCCGGCGCTCTATCCAATTGAGCTACGGGCGCGCTGTTTCTAGTTTACATGTACAGCCGAACCACCATCAATTTCCCAACGACGAAAACTAGACCCTTACCAATTTCGTACTCCCCCACGGGCACCGCGATCGCGCCCGCCCCCCCCGGCGCGCTCCGGTGTTTTGGATCGCGCTTCATTAACGTTCAGAGTTCTTCCCCCAACTTGCGAACCATTGATTCCGGCGATTGCTTTGTCGCCTTCTTCGGCATTCATCATTTCGACGAAGGCAAAACCACGTGAGCGGCCAGTGTCACGGTCGGTCACAATGCATACGCGATCGACCTGTCCATAGGACTCAAACAGCTTGCGCAATTCCTCTTCCCCTGTGTTGAAATCCAGGTTGCCAACAAAAATATTCTTCATTGGACGTGCCTCGATCTGAGCTACTTGAATGGAGATATTCGGCAGGGGAGAACGCAGATGTGTAGTGCGTAAACCGAAAGACCCACAGTCAAATGCGGCAGGAAGTATATCAGGTTATGGGGCGTTACAGGTAAAAACTGTGTTAATCGAGCTGGAGGGACAGAATCGTCTTCCTTAAAATCTCGGCTGAATGGCGCAGCTTCTCAAGTTCCGCATCGTCCAGTTCAAGCCGCAACACCTTCTCAACTCCTCCGCGATCGATCACCGTGGGCAGGCTGAAGCACACATCCTTGAGACCATGGAAGCCTTCAATCAAACTGGAGACCGAAAGCACCGTGCTTTGATTGCGAAGAATCGCCTGCGTGATCCGCATCAGGCCGGCGGCAACCGCATAGTACGTTGCCCCCTTCCTTTCGATGATGCGATAGGCCGCATCGCGAGTCTGCAGGAAGATGTTGTTCATCTCTTCGGGGTCGTAGGGCATGCCGTGAGCGCGAGAGAATTCCGGCAGGCGCATGCCGGCGATATTTGCCGACGACCACACTGGCACTTCGCTGTCTCCATGCTCTCCGATGATGAAGGCATGAACGCTGTGCGCATCGACTCCAAAATGTTCGCTCAGCAGATAGCGAAAGCGCGCTGTGTCCAGAATGGTCCCCGAGCCGATCACCCGCGCCGCGGGAAATCCTGAAAGCTTCCACGCCGCGTAGGTCAGCACGTCCACCGGATTAGTAGCGATCAGCAGAATTCCATCAGAATTATGTTTCGCGATTTGCGGTACGATGTGCCGCCAGATTTCCGCATTCTTGCGAACCAGGTCGAGCCGGGTTTCACCGGGCTTCTGCCCAGCTCCGGCGGCCAGTACGGTGACCGACGCACCGGCACAATCAGCCAGTTCGCCGGCCCAAATCCGGGTGGGATGGCTGAACGGGACCGCGTGGTTCAGATCCATGGCCTCGCCCTCAGCCTTGGAGCGATTCGCGTCAATCAAAACGATCTCAGCCGCCAGGCCGCTAAGCAAGAGAGCATATGCAAAGCTGGATCCCACGTTGCCGGTGCCAACAATCGCGACCTTTGTAGGATGAAAGGGATGTTCGTTGCTGGATTGCGAGGCCATCGAATGAAAGTCGCCCTGGGGTGGACAATCCATTGCGTCCCCAGGGCAGGCGGTCTTATATTCCCAGTTTTTTTACTTCTTCCTGGTAATACTTGCGGTACAGAATGTCCCACTCCTGGCTGCCCTCAAGAATGGTGCGTTTCTGGCTTTCGATCTTTTGCCGGGCGGCGGAATCGATCTTCGCTTCCTGGTTGAGCAAGTCTTCCATGACCTTGCGGATTTCCAGGCGAATGGTATTGCGGTCCTCGAGGAAATCCACTTCTTTCATGTCGGCTAGAGCGTCGGAAACGACGTGTGCGACTTTGTTGGCTTTGTCGCGATTGACCCTCACAGGACCGCCTTGTATTTGCGCACGAGTTCGTTCTTCACCTTGCGGAACATCTCCTGATAATTGGCGCCGGTCTTCTGCATTTCGTCGGAATAGGCCTCCAGGATCACGCGCACTTCGTCATTGATGCGGTCCTCGAGGGTGAACTCTTCAAGCATCGCGGCGTGCACCTTTTCCGTGACCGCCGGAGCAGACTTGGTCGCGATGAACTGCCCCGCAATGAGCTTTTTGGTGATTTCGCGGGCCATATAGCCCACATATTCTTTCGACAGGAGCATGGGTAGATCAGGAAGCTGTTCGCGAAACAAGTAGTTTAGCACACGAGCATCGATTGCTTCGGGACGACTAACAGCCAACCACGATTCCGTCATACAATGCGTAAAGAGCACTAATTCCTATGCCGTCAGCGCTTGACGATCTAGCAACTCTAAAAGACGACATGATCGCCTTTATCGAAGGCCAGGGGATGCGCCGTTTTCCCGGCTTTGTTGATTTCGAGGAAGTGCAGACTGTCAGCTGGAAATCGGAAGAAAATCCCGATGGCTGGAAAGATTTTGTAGAACTGGCCAAGGCCGCGGGTGCGCCATTCCTAACGATGGACTCGTGGCGGCTGGGGCGCGACGAACTCGATGCCATGATTGAGAGGCTGAGCAGCGCCGAATTTGCCGACGATGAAGACATCGAAGATGCGCGCTGGTTGCGCACCTACGTCGGTAAGACCGGATTTGTACAGTTGGGTCTCGCTTATCAAGGCGTAATGTTGGTGTTCGAAGCTTCGACCGACTGGTACCAGCGCTATCAGAATATTCTAGAGATGTCGGAAGAGTTTGCCGGCCTGCCCTTCGACGATTCCGACCCGGACACCGAACGCTAGCGGACCGGCAGAATATTCATTCAATTGCGAAGAATGCGCTCATCGCGTGGTTCAATCAGAAATTCTGTCTGGGAATGTATTTTGATCGTCTCGCCCGCAACCTTTCGCGTTCCGCGCGAAGCTGTTACGATATGAAGGCGACATCAGATTTGTAGCACACGTTTTCGTGGGGACGTAGTTCAGTTGGTTAGAACGCTGCCCTGTCACGGCAGAGGCCGCGGGTTCGAGTCCCGTCGTCCCCGCCATTCCTTTCAACGAGTTGCGGTAATAGCACATCCTCAGGCTGCGGATGTGTGCCGTGATTTGTGCCATAACCCCCTGTCAAACCCCTCCCTCCGAGTGCGTCCAGGGCTTTGCGTTTGGCGTCCAGGCGAACGTGGCTATAGTGCTCCAACATGCGTTGTGAGACGTGGCCTGCGATGCTGCGGATCGTCTGGTCGCTCGCCTGCCCCTCAGCTAATTCGGTGATCGCGTGGTGCCTACAATCGTGGAACCTGAGACCATGCAGGGGACTCTTGAGGCCCCGAATATCGGCCTTGCATTCTTCGTTAATGCACATCTCGCCAGGCTGCTGTAGATGTCCGCAAATGGGACATTCAACGGCTCGCGTGAGGCTACGCCACGCAGAACGCCAGCCACTCATGGGGCGCGTCGGATCGGGACGGCTGTAGCCCTCTGCGTGTGGGAATACGTACCAATCCGGTTCTGGGCTATCTCCAAACAACTGGCGTGCCTTCTCTCGTAAGAGGAGGATAGTAGCCCAAGCATCCGCATTGAGCGGTATCACACGTTCCCCGGCCCTTGTTTTGCTTCGGGAGATGGTAATCGCCCGTTCCATAAAATTTACATCGCACCAGCGCAGTGCTTTCAGCTCGCACCCACGCATGGTTGTATTGAGAGACAGAATCGCCGCAAGCCGTGCCGTCTCCCATTCCGGTTTCAACGCAGCCATTCGCAGCAACCGCGCCTTTTCCTCGGAAGTCAGAGCGCGTCCAACGTCGCGGCGTTCCGGCAGGCGCGGAAGCTCATCGGCTATGAGACTCCAGCGTTTGGCCCGCTTCAGCACCCGACGGAGAATCCCAATCTCCATATTGACAGTCGTATTGGAAATCCGCTTGTCCTTTCGCTTCCGGATGTAGGCGAGGACAGTTTCTGCCGTGATGCGTGCTACAGGTGTTCCGGCAAAGTATTCACGCAAGGGTTTTGCATGGTCTGATTCTGTGCGATGGCTACGAGGTGCTACACGAACAGATCGATCAATCAAGTAGCGGTCTAGCGCCTCAGGAAATGCCAACCGCGCAAATGACTGCCCTGCCACTGACAATCTGCCCGCTTGGGCTTGACCAATCAAGTCCTTTTCACACGACAGAGCTGCACGCCAGTCCGTTGTGTCAAGCGACTGCCGAAAACGCTGGCCATTAACCGAGAAATCTGTCCACCAAATCTTGTTGCGTCGAAATAGTGCCATGTCTACCTCCTCATCCCTTTTTGAGGGAATCTTTCTTCACTGTCTTTCCTCTGTGCTCGCGCCACCATTTACGCTTGGCCTCTTTCTTCGCAGGCCACGCGCAATCCGCGGAGCAGTATCTCTGATCGGATCGAACAACGAAAAAGTAGCGAGCCGCACACTGCGGATTGCCGCAAATCCCAAGGCGGTCAGCGTGACCTATGCATCCGAGAGCCAAGACAGCAGGCAGCGATCGTGGGTTGGCCCGAATCCTTTTCTTCTTACCCCATTCGACAACCCACGGACTCTTGGCTTCACGCAGCCATTGTTCAATGATCACCTTTTCTTCCGGATCGCCCGGAAAGTGCTCACGGGCCACCTCTAGGATCGGTGCACTTCTCTTGGTCTCTTGCAGCGGGATTGCGGTCTCCCAGTCGCTCATCCGGCGAATCCTGGAAAACGGCACGGCCCACACGAGCCGCAACTCATCTCTCCACCGCAGAAGATCTCCATCGCTGAATCCCGCGTAGAGGGAAGCCCACTTCTTGCGAAATCTGCCTAGTCCGTCATCTCGCATATTGGCCAAATCACGGAGCAACGCCTTCGTGAGCGGCTCTGACAGTGGTTTGTCACTAGAACTCTTCATGTTGCATTCCTGAGTAACTAGATCGCTATATGCAATCTAGTGATCAAGTTCTGTCATCATAGTAGTAGAAGAAGACCGGGGAGTCAAGCCCCGCAGATAGGAGAAACAAAATGGCAAAGAATCTCACCTCAAGCCAAGCAGCAAGGCAAATGGGCTGCACTCTCGACTGGATTTACCGGGAATTGCGGGCAAATAGATTCGCGGGTGCGAAGAAGTTCGGGAAGGAATGGCAAATTCCCATCTCTGCGATTCGAGCACGCCTCAGAAGACGCAAGGAGCTACGGGGCGAGTAGGAGGAGTCATCGTGGTCACAGTCCCAGAGCCGCTAGCATACACGGTCGCAGAAGCGGCCCAGTTAACACATTTGAGTTCCCGCACGGTCAGGCGGGCGATCAAGGCCGGAAGGCTGCATGCGGTCCACATTGGCAGGGCCGTTCGGGTGCCGCGGGATGCGCTTGCGGCTCTCCTTGGCTTGGGTCGGTCTAACGATGGCAAGGATGATGCAGCAATTTCAGCATCTGAGCAGCCGGAACACGAGGAGGCGAAATGAGCAAAGAACTTGCCGCGCCCGCAGCAGGCGAATTGAACGCACGAGTTTCAGTTGGTCAACGCCGCCGCCGCAAGAGACCCAAAGCAAAGCGCTCGCCTTCTCCGGCACTTGTGAAGCCAGCGTTCAGGCAGGCCAAGGTGACCCGTCACCAAGAGCCGGAACCCAGGGCAAAACCGCCGGATGACCTGTCAGCCGCAGCAACGGTTAACAAGAGCCATTTCTTCCCTGACCTCGAGAGCGGAATCGTTGCTTTCAACGGGATGTTCTGTTACATCGTCGTCAACGGCGCCATCGTTCGGTTGTCCGACTGCGAGGTCTTCAAGCCCGAACCGTTTGTCCGTCACCAATACAACAACTACTTCTATAAGACAGTTGGTAAAGACGGCAAAGAGCACTGGCACCCGATTGCCTATGAATGGATCGAACGGGCCGACCGCAGGCAGCGCGATCGGATGACGTACGCTCCTGGGCAGAAGTTGTATTGCAAAGGCGCATTGAACAGATGGCGCGGATGGGGCTCGAAGCCCTTCGAAGGCGACATCACACCGTGGAATGAACTACTCGACTTCATGTTCCCCAGTGCTCCCGAGGAACGGCGCTGGTTCGAGCAATGGCTGGCATGGCCACTGCAACATCCCGGTGCCAAACTGAAAACTGCAGTCGTGCTGCACAGCCAGGCGCAAGGCTTAGGCAAGAACATCCTGTTCGAAGCAGTGGAGAAAATTTATGGCCCGAATGCTATTGAGATTGGCGAGACCGAACTGTACGCGGATTTCAATCCTTGGCAGAAAGACCGCCAGTTCGTTGTGGGCAACGAAGTCCAGGGTGGACGTGACAAGCGGAAGGTCATTGAAAGGCTGAAGCTCCTTATTACGTCGCCGGAGATCACTGTCAACGAAAAGTACAAGCCGCAATTTTCCATTCCGAACGTAACAAACTTCGCTTTCACGTCCAACAATTTTGATCCTTTCTACCTGGCAGACACTGATCGCAGATTTTGGGTCTGGGAAATTCCGCACTCGAAGCCGTTGCCTGCCGATGCTTACGAGCGGTTCCATCGCTGGAAAGAGTCAAGGGAAGGCATTGCTGCCTTGCATTACCATCTGCTTCACCTTGATCTGACTGGGTTCAACCCGGATGCGCCTGCGCCTATGACGCAAGCGAAGGAGAGCATGATCGAGCTGAGCTACAGCGAGCTGGAGCGTTGGGTAAAAGAGTTGCCGGACACTATGCGCGCAGTCGTTCTCGAATCGGGACTAGATGATTATTGTTATGAGAATGCATCTCAGGTGACCCTTTTCACCGTTTCAGATTTGCTGCAGCTATGGAAGGCAACTCGCCCCTATAGCAGAGAGGGCCATGCAGCCATGCTGAGGGCACTGAAGAAGTATCACAAGCAGGCCTACGGAGGTAAGCAGGTGAGAATCCGCGGCGTTCAGGCACGCCTGTGGATCATCGCTAAACCAGATGAAGCGACGGCGTTGCTGTCAGTCACGGAGCCTAGCGTGTTAGCTGCGGAGTACGAAAGGCAGCGTCGTGGTCGGGCGAGCGACCCTGTCACAGCAGCCTCAGGACACGCTAAATCGTCCGTGACTGATACAAGTGCCGTTGAATGAAGGAGTTTAATGCGTCGTGTCACAGTCACAGTACCGTTGCTACTTCTTTTCGCCACACATGTATGTCTACTTGGTCCTCTGCACTTCTATACAAGAGGAGTGTGACAGTGTGACAGGAACCCCACAACCCCAGGTCGAGAAAGAGCTTCGGCTTGTCACAATAGTCCGGCAATCTCTGTGACAACTATGACAGCTGTGACAGCCCGGAACGTGATAGATCGGATCGCAGAACGAAAATGCCTTCAGCCGGATCAAGCCGACGCAATTTAGAAAAGGCTCGACGCGCCCTCTCTCGGCAGGAACCTCGATCTTTTCAGGAAACGTTAATCATTAAGCGGCTGGTGTGGCAGTGGGTGGTCCAACCGCAGCCCAAGCCGCCGCAACGCCAACTGGCGCGGCAGCTGAATGTCAGCCAGCCCTACGTTCAGAAGATTGCACGGCGATTTCCCGCCGAGGGAATGCAGACCCTTCTCGACAACCGCCCCGTCACGGTTGACGACCTAGTGGGAGCCAGAAAAAGATGCTTTGCCGGATCTACGAGGCAGTTCACCTCTTGGGCAGCCGAGACGAGAGCGCAGAGCACACAATCCTTCGAGCCGCCTAACGTGAAGCTAATCCCAGACCCCGCTGAGGCAGTTCAAGCGTGCGGCCCATCTATGACCTATGCCGAATGGGAGCAACTCGAGGAGGACGGCAGGCGATACGGATCGAAGCCGGTCCAACGGATTCGGTTCCCGCTGCTCTGAAAGTATGGCTCTCTCTGTGGGCGGTTTTAGTGGTTATCATGGCCCACGTTTAACGGTTGCATTCCCTATCTAAGCCCTTGTTCACGAGAGGCTTGACTACATCGCCCGCCCTGCGTGTGGGCCTTAACAGGAATCGGAGCGCTGCCGAACGCTCTTTACGCGGCGTGGCCCTGGGCCGGAAGAACTACCTGTTTGCCGGATCGGATGCCGGCGGCGAGCGCGCGGCAGCGATCTAAACAGCCTGATCGGTTCGGCGAAACTCAACGAGCTCGATCCAGAAGCTTACCTACGCGAAGTGCTGAGCCGCCTCAAGATCCTCGGCAACTGCGCCAATCGCCAGTTGTATTTGTACACTGAGAAAGAGGTTGACAAGATAATCTCGGTGATTGACCGCCGCGTAAAAGAAGTACGGGCTAAGTTTCATTTTGGGAAGAACGATAGGTTCAAGCTGTAACCCGTGTTGCGATGGGAGCATACCCGAAGGAGGAAAGCATGAGTGGCGAGATGTGCGAGGTCGGAGACATGCATCAGAGGATCTTAAAACTCGAAAACGAGAGACGCCGTCTCAAGCAAACTGGAGTTGTTGCTTTGCTTCTTGTTGGCGCGTTCCTACTTACTGGACAAGCCTCGCCAAAGAAAGTAGTGGAGGCGGATGAGTTCATCTTGAAGGACGCCAGCGGAAATGTACGGGCTATGTTGCGAATGGGTGGAGACTTTTTCCAAGTGCCAGAGCTAGAGCTGGTAGATGAAAAAGGTACTGTGCGGATGCGGTTGCGGGGTGGATACGACCGAGTCGGAGGGGCGGCGAACTTTAGTGGAGTGAGTGTCTTCGACGAGCATGGTAAAGAACGCGGACTCTTCGACGCAGATGAAAACGGCGCTGCGCTAGCATTCATCAATGTTAAGGGAACCGATGACGGCCTAGTACGCGCAGAAGGAATAATGGTGTCGGGTCCTGTGACTGTTACTGACGACCAAGGATTCCAAGGAACATTAGGAACAACTGACCTTGTGACATCGCGAACCGGAGAAAAGCACAGAACTTCCGCAGCATCATTAGTCCTTTTCGACAAGCAGAAAAATGTGATCTGGAAGGCACCGTAGGAGTCCGACAGCCAGTGGCTCCAAGCCAGCAGTTGGCGTCCGGGTTTTCGAAAGCAGTATTCAGCGCTGGAGAAGAAGAATGATACGGCTTACCGTCATAAGTGCTTTGTATGGTGGAGACGCACACCGCCGAACCACGGGGAGATTGGAAACTGCCGCTATTGCTGGTCGCCGCATCGACAATAGGGTTCTTGTTGCTCATCGTCTATACTGCGTACTTCTTCGTCTGGATTCCCTTCATCGCCACTATCGTTGGCCTCGTCTGCCTCATTCTGATGGTTATCGCCGCCATCCGCAAACGACGACGTCAAATCATATTGCTACTGCTGGCGACAGTAGCTTTCGTAGCCACGGCAGCGGTGTTGGATAAAGGTGGGGACTCGCTCCGCAGTTATCTTCGTTGGTTGCTGTGGTCGCGGCGTTTCAAAGCCGAAGTTCTGGCGCAGCCCGCCCCAAGCAACGGTGAACTAAGACACATGGTCTGGGAGGAGACCGGGTTTGCTGGTGTCGCAAACGTCACTACCTATATCGCTTTCGATCCCTCCGATGCTTTATCGAAGGCACATCTGCCCGGCAAAGTCGCCGGGATACCCTGCACAGTGCTGCGTGCGTTTCGGCTGGAGCGTCACTGGTACTCCGTCTGGTTTTACACTGATGAAACTTGGTCAGAATGCCCGTGGAGCAACAAAGCGGCAGCTGAGTTGAGGAATGATTGACGTAATATCGCCATAGCACTCAAAATCCGCGGAAAAGGCGAATGAAAAGCGCATGCTTGCGAGATCGCCTGTGTCTGTTGAAAAATCTCGGTTCACAAGACGCTTTGTGTCCCTGCTGGTCTTCGGGTTATTCGCTTTTTCGTTTCTTCATGCCACGTTCATGCAGTTGCGAGCTGCGGGGTTGGTTTACAGCTCAGGAATCGCACCAGCCGTTTCAGGTTCTGTGCCGTGGCCGCCAGGTAGAACTGCTCGCGCACGAAGCGCATCCGGCGCAGCCTCAGTCGGCGTAGTCCGATGTAATTCTTCAGCTCTGCGAAGAGTGCTTCCACCTTCCGCCGAGCCCGTTGCGAGATCGCGAACGCGGGTGTCTTGGCCAGGGCGTGGGCACGCTGCCGTGCTGACTCGCAGGTGTGGATGGCTAGGGTCCGATACTTGCCTCGCGTGCAGCGGCTCTTCTGGGAGCACTCGCGACAGCGCTTCACCGTCGAATAATAAAGGTGAGTGCGGTTGCGGGGATTGATGCCGACGTATGTCAGCGGCTTGCCTTCTGGGCAGATATAGCAGTTCTCCTCAGGCACGTAGGTGAACTGGTCGATGCCATACAGATCAGTCGGCCCATGGGGGTTTTCTTTCACGCGGATGTAAGCCGCGATGCCGCGCTCATCCAGCCATTGCAGCAGTTCGCCGTTGCCGTAGGTGGTATCCGCGGCCAGTGTCTGCGGCAGATAGCCATACCGTTCGCGATAGCGCTCGATCATGTCTCGGGCCGCGACGCTCTCCTGACTCAATCGCGCCGGCGTAGCTTGCACGCCCACGATGACGCAACTGGCGTTATCCACCAGATAGTTGTCGTAATAGCCGAGTCGCGCCGGACCGCCTTTGGTCGCATACGTCGAATCCGGGTCCGTGGTCGAGACCTTGTCTTGCTGCGGAACCGGAGGTTCGACCGGATTCTCCCGCTCCAGCTCGACTAAATACTCGCGCACCGTGTGGTTCACCTTCGCCACTTCCCCCAGTTGTTCGCGGGGAACGCGGCTGTGATGATCCGCATTGGCTTGAATGAAACTGCCGTCCACCGACATGTGTTCGCCCTTCACCAATCCAGCTGCGACGCAACGGGTGACGATCTCCTCAAACAACTCCTGAAACAGATTCGATTCCTGGAATCGTCCATGCCGGTTCTTGGAAAACGTAGAGTGATGCGGAATCTCCTGATCGAAGCCCAGTCCCGTGAACCATCGCCACGCCAGATGCATGCGTAGCTCTTCCACCAGTTTCCTTTCGCTCGTGACCCCGTAGAGATAACCCACCAGCAGCATACGCAACAGCAGCTCTGGGTCGATCGAGGGCCTTCCCCCATCGCTGTAGGAGTCCTTCAACTTGGCGCGAATAAATTCGAAGTTGACGTGGCGATCGATCAGGCGTAGCAGATGGTTTTCAGGAACCTGATCTTCTAGGCGGAAATAATAAAACAGCGACTCCGCGCGGCAATGGTGTCCCATCATTCTCAGCAGGCCTCCGAAAGTAAGAGTGAACCGCAGCATCGGAAACTCTGGCCTGCTTATAACCCGAACGTTGCACCGCCACAAGCATCAAGTAATGGACTTTTTCAACAGACACGCCTGATTTCGTCAGTTGACCACGGTGCCACTTCGCGGTGCGAATAGAAAAGCCGCCCGAACATCGGGCGGCGACGAGATGAGTTCAGTGGGTTGTTGCTACTACTTCGTCACGTGGAGGTAGTACGTAATGTCGTTCCAGGCGGATCCAAAATGGACTACGTGATCCCCTGGCGGCAACGGGGCGAGCATCACATCCCAGCCATCGTCCACGGAGGGGAAGTATTGCCCTGCCGGAAACGTTACGCCGTAGGCCGCAGTCCAAAGGTTATTGTCGGGAAGAGTGATGCCAAAGGCGGGGGACTGGAACCTGAACGCATCTGGAAAATTCCGGATAGGCCTACCGTCCACGGTGCAGTACAGGCCCGATACGCCTTGAAGCCCGGTTTCGACGAACAAGCGCAATCCATCAATCTGTTGATAGACGGGGTCACCGGGGTGTTCCACCATGCTCTCTTCAATGATCGAGTCCTCCCAGTCGATGACGGGGAAGAAGAGAGCCTTCCCATACGGAATGTTGCAGTGACGAACTCGGGTCCAAGGGGCGACGAAACTCCCGCCCAGGAACCAAACCGAACCAGTCTGGCCCACGCTGCAGTCTCCGTCGGTGAACAGAGGGTGCACGTCTATAGGGAGCGAAAAGGACCATTGGTCCCATGCCGCCATCCACTCACCCTGGGTCCTGCCGTACGCCACGGAATCCCGGTCGATCACTTTGGGCTCTCCCCAACCGTGGGCCATGACACTCGGTACTGCCAGCACTGCCAGGCCTAAGACAATTGCAACAGCTAGGATACGTTTCATGACATTTCTCCTTATTTTCTATCCGATTTGGGCCGCGAGGCCGACTGAAGCGCTCGCGGCGCGTGGTCAAGATCACCGGTGTTTTCTCGCTCTGCACTCGACATGCTTCAGTTCCCCACCGTGAGGTTGTACGTAATGTCCAGCGTGAAGTTGTACGCCGGCATGTACCCGTGGAAGTGAACCTTGTGTGGGCCCGCCCGCAGTGGCGCTAGCATCACATACACCCCGTCGTCCAGCCCCGGAAAGTACGCTCCGCCTGGATACGGTCCCTCCCCTACCGCATTGAACAGGTTGTCGTCTGGGATCGTGAAGACGAAGGCCGGAGATTGGACACGGAAGTCCTGCAGCAGGTTCCGAATCTGTTTCCCATCAATGTCGAATTCATTGGTTGTTGTATCCATCGCCTGCGCGGCAAGCAAGCGCAGGTCGTCAATTTGTTCCAAGGGGTTGTTCGATTCGAGCACCGAGAACTCGCCGTTGAGTATGGGGATGTAGAGAGCTTTTCCGGCGGGCACCCTGCAACTACGAACGACGCCGCTGTAGCCACAATCGGGATTGTTGATGTTGCAAAACTTCCCCCCCAGAAACCACACCGGACCTGACTGCCCGACACTGCAGTCGCCGGTGTCAAAGAGTGGATGGTTAGAGGCAGGTATGGAGAGCGCCCATTGCTGCCAGGCTGCGGACCATTCGCTGTACGTCCTGCCGTAGGCCACGGAGTCCCGGTCGATCACCTTGGGACCGTCCTTATCCCAAGCCATGACGCTTGGTACCGCCAGCACTGCCAGGGCCAGGACAATTGCAACAACTAGGATACGTTTCATGGCATTTCTCCTTTTTCTATCTGGTTTGAGCCGCTGGGCCGATTGATGCGCTCGCGGCCGTGTTGGTCAAACGCGGTACCGCAGGTGCCGCAATGAAAAAGGGCACCGGCCTCGAGAACGAGTTCGCACTACCGTTTGCCCTTTCCGCCCCGAATACACGGGCTGAATAAAAGCATCGGTCTTTCTCGGAAGCCAGCGCGCGGCCCGCCAGTCCAAGCAGGACGGCCATGCATCCGTTCTGCTCGGGTTGAACCTGGCGGATCCGCGCTGACTGACCATTTGCTTCACACCACCACAACGTTCGCTACACGTTTGCCAATGACAATCCTGTCTTTGCATCCGCAGATCGGGCAGACCTCGAGGTCGGCCGCGAAATACCCCTTGCAGTGAGCGCACGGCAGTCCCAAGAGCATCGCTTTCGGGGGCTGTTGCAGGCCGGGCGGTACGGGGTCGGAATTTGCAGTTCGAGGTTGCATTGCTCGCACCTTCAGGATGATCTCGGGCAAGCACGCCCATACTGCTGTACGGCGTAAGAAAGCTCAATGCACGGGTAGTGAATTCGAGGTGAACTGTTGGTGTACTGACGCCAGAATGTTCCCACTTTAGCCCAAACGCCATGGGAGGGGATTGACGCTCCCTTCAATAGGGCGTAGCGTTCTATCTATAAGAAGAATCGGTGGGTAACTGACCATGCAAGTACCCGCCACAGAGCGACGAAACGTCCGTTTCGGCTCCTTCGAAGTCGACTTGGCCTCCTGTGAACTGCGCAAGGACGGTCGCAAGGTCAAGCTCCAGGAAAAGCCTTTCCAGATCCTTGCTATTCTGCTCGACCAGCCCGGGGAAGTGGTAGCGCGGGAAGAATTCCGGCAGAAACTGTGGCCCTCCGACACCTTTGTCGACTTCGAGCACAGCATCAACACGGCGGTCAAGAAGCTGCGCGAGGCGCTGGCGGATCATGCCGATGAGCCGCGCTACATCGAAACCCTGCCGAAGCACGGATACCGGTTCATTGCTCCGGTGGCGGAGGAAGGGCCTGTACCGCTCACCGGGAAATCGCAGCGGCATCGTCGCTGGTACGCGGTCCTACTCGGAGCATTCCTGGTAGCAATAGCGGCTTTGCTGGTTGGGCTGAACGTGGGTGGTGTACGCGACCGGCTGCGGTGGCAGCGGACTTCGGGGCTGGGCACGGCGGTTCCCATCCAATCCCTCGCCGTGCTCCCCTTCGAAAACCTTTCCGGGGATTCCTCCAAGGACTACGTCGCCGATGGGTTCACCGACGAACTGACAACTGACCTGGCAGAACAATCTACGATCCGAATCGTTTCACGGTCTTCGGTGATGCAGTACAAGGGATCCCGCAAACCTCTCCCCAAAATCGCGCGGGAGTTGAACGTGGATGCGATTGTGGAAGGTTCGCTGTCGCTCTCCGACCAGCAAGTGAGGATTACCGCGCAGCTGATTCAGGCGTCGAGCGATCGGCACCTGTGGGCCTACAGCTACACAAAGGACAGGAAGGATCTCTTATCTATCAAAAGCGAGGTGGCAGCGACGATAGCCAGCCTGATCCGCACCAAGGCAGACAGCACGGACACCATTGTTCTTTCCGATTTCGACAACAAGACGGGCGATCCGGTATTCGATGAGACGCTGAAGCAGGGACTCTCGGTACAGCTTGAGCAATCACCCTTTCTCTACCTGGTTTCCGAGCGCAGGGTAAATCAGACCTTGAAGCTGATGGGCCGTCCCGCCAGTCACCGGTTGACACCGGAGGTTACACGCGAGGTCTGCCAGCGCACGGGCAGCAACGCCATGCTGACCGGGTCGATTGCGGGGCTGGGCAGGCAGTACGTGATTGGCCTGAAGGCAGTGAACTGCAACACGGGCGATGTGCTGGCGGAAGCGCAGGAGCAGGCGGCGGGCAAGGAAGCGGTGCTCAAGGCTCTGGACAACGCGGCGATCAGTTTGCGCAGCAAGCTGGGTGAGTCGCTCAGTTCAGTGGAGAAATACGACACGCCGTTGGAGGAGGCCACCACGCCGTCGCTGGAGGCGCTGAAAGCCTACAGCCTGGGTGTGAAGGCGGACTATTCCAAGGGGAGCACCGCCGCGCTGCCCTTCTTCAAACGGGCAGCGGAACTCGACCCGAATTTTGCTATGGCCTACGCCGCCCTGTCGGGAACCTACCGCAACCTCAACGAAGTCGGACGAGCGGCGGAGAATATGCGCAAGGCTTACGAACTGCGGGGGAAAGTAAGCGAACGGGAGCGGTTATTCATAGAGGCAACCTACCACCTGCTTGCAACGGGAGAACTGGAAAAGGCGGCGCAGGTCTACGAGCAGTGGCAGCAGACTTACCCGCACTGGGCGCCTCACTCGAACCTGGGATTTGTTTATGTAGAGCTTGGAAACTACGAGAAGGCCTTGGACGAGACGCGCGAGGCAATGCGTCTGGAGCCGAATGATGAGACCAATTATTTCAATCTCAGCCAAATCTACGCGAACCTCAACCGTCTGGACGACGCGGACGCGGTCTTCAAGGAAGCCGAGAAGCGCAAACTGGAGGGCGAGATCCTGCTCCAGAACCACTACCAGTTGGCGTTTCTGAAGGGTGATACAGCGCAGATGGCACAGTTGCTCTCAGCTGCCATGGGCAAGCCGGGCACCGAAGACGTGCTGCTGGCGTCACAAGCCGACACGGAGGCCTGGCAAGGGAAGTTGAAACACGCACGCGAACTGACCGGGTGGGCGATGGGTTCCGCCCAGCGCAACGACGCCAAAGAGACCGCTGCAGCATATCAGGCAGCGGCAGCGCTACGCGAGGTGGAATCGGGCAACCGGGAGCAGGCACGTGCCGAGGCCAACGCGGCAGTGACGCTGGCCCCTAACCGCGATGTGCGGGTGATGGCGGCTTTGGCACTGGCTCGGGCAGGCGATATGGCACGGGCAGAGAAGTTCTCTACCGAACTCGACAAGGCATTCCCGCTGGACACGCAGATCCAGAGGTATTGGCTGCCCGCGATCCGGGC
>Ga0335081_10006270_pt1 | contig 18911 bp, 21 predicted proteins | sample Lox_Sample_35_FD_206713 | JGI IMG/M metagenome (GOLD analysis project Ga0335081, IMG submission 206713) | Soil microbial communities from Loxahatchee National Wildlife Refuge, Florida, United States - Lox_Sample_3.5 | ecosystem: Environmental > Terrestrial > Soil > Wetlands | place: USA...
AGGGAATGACGTGGACGGGCGCGCCGATGTTCACCAACCCCGACCAGACCGTCACCGTCGCCGGCAGGACCTACTCGCTGTTCTATTCCGGCCAGCACCTGATGGTCGTCGCTTGGTACGCGCACGGTGCCGTCTACTGGGTTCACAACTCGCTGAACGATGCGATCGGCAATGGTGAGCTGCTGGCGATCGCCGAGCAGACCAGGCCCATCGGCGTTCCCGGCAGCCCCGTCAATCCGGTCGGTGCCGCGGCCGGCGGGGGGCGCTCCGGTCTCCACGCGGCCGTCGTTCCGGTGCGGACGACCCCCGCGCCGAAGCTCACTCCGATCGAGACCATCGGCGCGATCGGCGGCGTACTGGCGCTCGTAGCCGCGCCGCTGCTGTGCATCGGTCTGTTCCGGCGCCGGCGGCGGCTGACCGCACTCCGCGCCGAGCTCGATTCCATGCTCGCGCGCGAGCTCGAGCTCCAATCCGGCATCGCCGGGACAAGCGCCCTCGGGCGGCCACCCGCACCGTCAGCGCCACCCGGGGGGCAGCGTCACCACCGCGATCGTGAGATGGCGACGCCGGGCGCGCCCCGCGGTCGACCTTAGACGGCCCGCCACCTAGATGGCCCGCCACTAGCCGTTTCCGGCGAGGCCGTGGGTGTAGGCGTAGTGGACGGCCTGGGCCCGGTCGCGGGCGCCGATCTTGGAGAACAGGTGGTTGATGTGGGTCTTCACCGTGGCTTCGCTGACCACCAGCGTCGAGGCGATCTCACCGTTGGACAGCCCGCGGGCGATCAGCGCCAGCACCTCCGCCTCGCGCCGGGTCAGTTCGTCGGGCAGACTCGGCGGCGGCGAGGGTCGCCTCGCGGCGCCGGCGGCTTCGATCAGCCGGCTCTGGACCACGGGATCGAGCAGCCCGTGGTGGCCCGCGGCCGCGTGCACGGCGCGGGAGATCTCGGCGATGCCGGCGTCCTTGGTCAGATATCCGCGCGCGCCGGCGCGGAGCGCATCGAGGATCGAGTCCTCGTCGGCGTGGGTGGTCAGCACCACGATCTCGGTGTCGGGCAGCGCGTCGCGGATCCGGCGCGTGGCCTCTACCCCGTCGAGCCGCGGCATCCGCAGGTCCATGAGCACCACGTCCGGGCGGTGGCGGGCCGACAGCGCCACGGCCTCCTCGCCGTCGGCGGCGGCGGCCACCGGATTGATGTCGGGCGCGGCCTCGAGCAGCGTCATCAGCCCCTCGCGCACGAGCGCCTGGTCGTCGACCACGAGCACGCGGACGGGACCACTCATTTCGGCTGCTCCCCCGGGAGGGCCGAGCCAACGGGCGCCGGCAGCCGCAGCTCGACGCGCCAGCCCTCGCCGTCGGTGCCGGCATCGAGGGTGCCGCCGAGCAGAGCCGCGCGCTCGCGCATCCCCTGCAGCCCGTAGCCGCCGCCGGTCGCGGCGAGCCCTTCGGCACGCGGCACCGGACTCGTCCCGGACAGCCGATCTTCCACCAGCAGCACCACCTGGTCGTCCGGATTCTGTCCAGCGTGGACGGTAACCGACACGTCGGCGCCCGGAGCGTGCTTGCGCACGTTGGTCAGCGCCTCCTGGACGACGCGGAGGACGGCTTGTCCGGTCTGGCCGGTCAGCCGGGTCGGGTCTCCGTCGACGGTCAGCTCGACGGGGGCGTCCGCCGACGCTCGGTAATCGGCCACCAGCGCTTCTATCGCCGCCGGCGCCGACACTTGATCGCCACGCAGGGCCCCGACCGCCTGGCGCGTCTCCTCGAGCCCCTGGCGCGCGAGCGCATGGGCACGCCGGACACGCGCCAGGACTTTCTCGCGGTGGGCGCCCTGCTCGACCAGCGCGCTCGTCGCCTCGAGCTGGATCGCGAGGCCGGCCAGGGTGTGCGCCAACACGTCGTGGATCTCGCGCGCGATCCTGGTCGACTCCTCGAGCCGCGCCGACCGGAGCTGCTCCTCGTGCGAGCGCTGAGTCTGAGCGAGCAGGAGCTCCGCCTGTTCTGCCCGCTGCGACGATTGGCGGCTGGTCGAGGCCGCGAACGCGGTAGCGACGAACCCGAGTGAATACGCGAGGAACCCGAGCGCGCTCCCGTTGTAGGCGAGGAACGCCGCCCCGACCGCCAGTGCGGCGACCGCGACCACGATGACGGCACGCGCGAGCTCGACGCGTAGGCCCGCCGCCGCCACGGCCACGAACGCGAACGCGCTGGCCGCGCTGTCGGGCGCGGCGCCCGCGAGTACGCCGCCGGCCGCCGCGAGCACGTAGACGTCGGGCGTGATCCCGCGGTCGCTGTCCGGCCGGATCGTCCACGCGAGCCACGCCACCACGCACGCGGCGAACGACACGCTGACCACGAGCCCTCGCCCTGTGCCACCGGGGTGATGGTGAGAATGCAGCACGCTGTAGCCGATCAGTACGAGCGAGAAGACTCGGATCAGCATTGCGAGTCGGGGATTGAGACGGCTCAGAATCATCGGGAGGGAAGGTACGGGCTCCTCGCCACACGAGGAAGCGGGACCCGCATCTCGCGGATCCCGCTCTCGCCTGCGTGATGCGGTGGCCCCGGGGCTCGCTCGAGCTCAGACCAGCTCCGGAGCGATGCGGCCCACGAGCTGCTCCCGGCGAACCGCCTGGACCAGGGTGCGGCCGCACACCTCGAACACCACCATCGCCAGGAGCGCCACCGTCCACGCCTCGCCGCTCGTGATCGAGTGCGTCGCGCTGAAGTGGCCGATCGTGGCGGCGCCACCGTTGTTGATCCAGATCAGGAACGCAAACCGCGATCCCATCCCGAGCACCCAGAAGAAGGCCGAGGCCCAACCGGCACGGGCCAGGACGTCGCCTTCGGGGCCGCGCCGCATCAGGATCGACTGCCCGCTGGCGACGCCGATCAGGAGTCCCAGGAGAGCGAGCACGGCAACCAGCACGAGATCGTTGCCGGCGGTGGGGATGCCGTGGAGGTAGTTGGCGACAGCGATGCCGACGATGATCAGAGGACGGACAATCGCCTTGGTGGTGAGCTTGCGCTCCTTGATCTGAAGAAGGACGAGGAGCACCAGCGCTGAGTCCATGAGGTAGTCGGTAAATGTCATGGCTTCATGGTCGTCCCGGGGCGCCGTTTGCACATCGGCGCCCGGGTCGATTTGCGGGTGGAGATCGCCGTCGTCTCCACCCACGGGTGGAGGCCGTGCGACACTCGTCCCGTGAGCTCAGGGCGTCCGCGGCACGTGTCCCTGTCTGGCGATGTATCCGGCGACTATGTGGTTCTCGAGGAGCGCCCGGACGGGTCGCTGGTGGTCGCGCCAGATTCCGCACGACGCCCGTCCAGCGTCCAGCGCCAGCCGCCTCGGCGCTCCGGTGGCGGTCTGCTCGCCGCGCTCCTCCCCCAGGCCTCGGCCGAGCCGGCGACAGTCCCCGAGATGCTCAACGAATGGGGAATCGAGCTGGCCAAGGACGAGGTCGTCGACGATTTTCTCCTTGCCGAGATCGATGGCAGGACCGGTTTCGTGGCGGTCACGACTCACCGCTTCATCTTCGCCGCGCCCAAGCGTAGGGAGCCCACCGTCGTGCAGGAGCACCTGCTCTCTGCGGCGCGCAACGTCGAACTCGTCGGCCGCCGCCGCAAGCAGCGGCTCCGGGTCAACTGGCACGGCTCCGAAAGCGTGATCTGGGTCCCGGATCAGGATGCCTTCGCACGTCTCCATGGCAAGCTGACCGGCCACGACAACATCTAGAGGTTTCAACGCGGGATGACTCGGCCGAGCGCCGCGATGGCGGGCTCGATCGCGGTCTCGTGCATGCGTCCGTAGCCGATTACGAGCCCGCGATCGCCGCGGTCCTCGATCGCGTACCGGCTGAGTGCCTGGACACGAATGCCCGCCTCTGATGCCGAGCGCTCGACCGCGCGGTCGTCTGATCCTGCGGGCAGGTAGAGCGCCGCGCTGAGCCCGGCGGCCGCGCCGCCGACCCGCAGGTCCGGCAAGTGCGTGGCCAGCGCGCCGACGAGCGCGTCTCTCCGTGCGCGGTAGATCGCCCGCGCTCGGCGGATGTGGCGCTGGTAGTGCCCCCGCTCGAGCATTTCAGCGAGTGCCAGTTGCTCGAGCGTCGGAGAGAAGTCGTCGAGGAGCAGCTTGACGGCGGCGAGCTGCTCGACGAGCGGCCCGGGCACCACCAGCCAGCCGAGCCGGAGCGCCGGGGCGAGCGTCTTCGACGTGGTGCCGAGGTAGAGCACGCCGTCGGGATGAAGACCCTGGAGTCCGCGCACAGGCTCGCGGTCGTAGCGGAACTCCGCGTCGTAGTCGTCCTCGATCACGAGGCCGCCGGTCTCGCGGCTCCAGGCGATCAGCTCCCGGCGACGCGCTCCCGAGAGGACCGCGCCGGTCGGGAACTGGTGGGCCGGCGAGACGATCACCGCCGCGGCGTCGAGTCCGTCGACAGTCACCCCGTCGCGGTCTACCGGCAACGCGCTCAGCTCCAGCCCGAGACCGGTGATCTGGTCCTGCTGGCGGTCCAGCGACGGGTCCTCGACCGCGATCCGGCCGGCGCCGGTATCGCGCAGCGCTCGTAGGACGAGATCGACTCCCTGTGAGGCGCCCTGCACGACGATGATCTGAGCGGGCTCGCAGATCACGCCTCGCGTGCGACCGAGTTCGTCGGCTAGCGTCTTCCGTAGCGGGAAGCTGCCCCTCGAGTCGCCATAGTCGAGCGCGGCGGCCGGCGCTTCGCGGACGGCGGTGGCGAGCGCCGACGCCCACAGACGGCGGGGAAACAGGGTCACATCGGGCGTGGTCGGGGTCATGTCGAAGCGCGGCTGGGTCACGTCGGCGTCCTCGGCGACCGCGGCGGCCGGACGCGCGCCGGCGACGTCGGCGACAACCGGCGGTCGGCGGGGCATCACCTCGAGGTAGCCCTGGGCCTCGAGCTCGGCATATGCGTCGCTGGTCACGCCTCGGGAGACACCGAGCTGGTCGGCGAGGCGTCGCGAGGCTGGGAGCTCGACGCCGGCTCTCAGCGACCCTTCCCGGATCGCATCGCGCAGCGTGCGCTCGAGGCACGCCCGCAGGGACTCGCCGGCGTGCCGCTCGAGCTTCCACAGACTGGCCTCATCGAATTGCTCTTCGGTGGCTCTAGTCATAGGGCCAAGCTTCACCGAGACTAACGCCCAATGACACGTGCCAGGTCAACGCGAATCCGGGTTCGTCGCATCCCCAAGAATGCTCGCTATGACGCCGACTCGATCAACCGGGTGCTCGACCGCGGCCGGATCGCGCACGTCAGCTTCGCCACCGACGGCCAGCCCTACTGCATCCCGACGCTCTACGCGCGCGTCGGCGATCGAGTGCTGATCCACGGCTCCAGCGCCAGCCGCATGATCCGGCACCTCGCATCGGGAGCACCCGCGTGTGTGACCGTGACGATTCTCGACGGCTGGGTGCTGGCGCGGTCGGCGTTCGAAACGAGCGTGAACTACGACTCGGCCGTGTTGTTCGGGCGCTTCCGCCCCGTTACTTCACCGGAAGAAAAGCTCTCCGGGCTGGCGGCGTTCATGGAGGTCGTCCTCCCAGGTCGGTGGGCTGAGGTCCGGCAACCGAGTCGCCAGGAGCTGAAGGGGACCGCCATTCTCGAGTTCGAGATCGACGAGGCGTCGGTCAAGACGCGCAGCGGCCCACCCGACGATGACGATTCATCCGACGCCGAGCGCGACACCTGGGCCGGGGTGATCCCCATCACCCGCAGCTACGGCGCGCCCGAGCCCTCGCCCGGGCTTCGGGCAAGCGTCCCGCTCGACCGGAGCATCGGGCGGTTCGTCGACCGGGACCGGATCTGTCATCCATAAAGGGTGATGCTGCTCGCCCGGCGGCCGATCAAAGTCCTAGCGCAAGCCGGAGCGTCGACGCCGTCAACGGAGGCACCCATATGGAAGCGAACGAAATAGAGCTCGGGCCGATCGACATGGTCGTGATCGGCTATCCACCGGGCGCGCCGATGAGCGGCGAAGCGATCCCGATCCTCCTCGACCTCGTTGACCGCGGGATCGTTCACGTGCTCGACGCCCTGTTCGTGACCAAGAACGAGGACGGGACGTTCTCGGGCTTCGACATCGCCGACCTCGAGCCGGGCAGCGTCGGTGACCTCAGCGTGTTCGCCGGGGCCGCGACCGGCCTCATCGGCGACGAGGACGTCTCGATGGTGGCGGAGGAGATCGAGCCGGGGACGAGTGCCGTGATGATCGTCTACGAGAACAGCTGGGCGGCGCCGTGCTCGGCCGCGGTTCGCCGGAACGGCGGCAGGCTGATCGCCAGCGAACGGATAAGTGCGCAAGACCTCGTCGACGCCCTCGATGCCGCCGAGGCCACGGCAGCGAGCTGAAAGAGAGGGAACAATGCCCGGACTACTTCGTGGAATCGCCCGCACGACGGTGATCGCGGGAACGGCTACCGCCGTTTCGAACCGCGTCAGCCGACGTCAGTACAACCGATGGGCGGCGCAGGACGAGCAGCAGAACCAGGAGCAGCAGCAGCAGCAGTACCAAGCTCCCGCGCCTGCACCGAGCGCACCGGCCCCGGCTGCCAGCAGCACCGACGACAAGATCGAGCAGCTAAAGCAACTGGGCGACCTGAAGACGCAAGGGATTCTCACGGACCAGGAGTTCGCCAGCGAGAAGGCCAAGATTCTCGGGGGCTGAGCGCTCCGAGGGTCGCGGTCATCGACGCGCCGGCGTCGGGAACTGCCTGATCGCGACCCGGCGCTGACCCTAGTCGCGACATGACAACCGGGGACGCACAAGCCGAGCTGTCCTCCGAACAAGCCGACGAACTCGTCCGGAGCAGACGGTTCATCGTCCTGCTCGTCATTGTCGCGGTGGTCGGCGTGGTCGTTTCGGTGGCGGCGTGGGGCTTTCTCGAGGCCACGGTCCAGGTCCAGCGCGAGCTCTACACCCACCTCCCCCACGCTCTCGGCTACCAGAACGGTCCGCCGAAGTGGTGGCCGCTTCCGGTGCTGGCCGTCGGCGGGGTGTTCGTGGCCCTTGCGATCATGCTGCTTCCAGGTAACGGTGGCCACATCCCGGCCGAGGGCCTGGCTGTCAGCGGACCGGCTGGACCGAAGGTCCTTCCAGGAGTCATCGTCGCGGGCCTCGCGACTATCGGCTTCGGGCTCGTCCTCGGTCCCGAAGCTCCGCTGATCGCACTCGGCGCCGGCCTGGCGGCGTTGTTGATTTTGCTCGCGCGCCGGGACACGCCGCCACAGACGCTGATGCTGGTCGCCGCTGCCGGGAGCTTCTCGGCGCTGTCGTTCATCTTCGAGTCTCCGTTGATCGCCGCCGTCCTGCTGATCGAAGCGACCGCGATCGGCGGCCCCCGGCTCCGGGTGATCCTGGTTCCCGGCCTGCTGGCCGCGGGCATCGGAAGCCTCGTCTCAATCGGGATGGGATCGTTCACCGGGCTGAGCAGCAAGGACTTTGCGCTCGGTCCGCTCCCGCTCACCACCGCACCACATATCCATCTGGGTGAGTTCGCGTGGACGATCGCGATCGCGATCGCGATCGCGATCGTCGCCAACGTGATCAAGCGCGGGGGACTGCTGACCTATCACCGCATTCCCCGCCACTGGCTCCTCGTCTGGCTGCCCGCGATCGGGCTGGTGATCGGCGGACTGGCGATCGCGTTCTCGCAGATCACAGGTCACAGCGTCAACGAGGTTCTGTTCTCCGGCGAGAGTCAGCTGCCCGGTCTGATCAGCCAGTCGGGAACCTGGTCGCTGGCCGCGCTGGCCTGGCTGATCGTGTTCAAGGGCATCGGCTACGGGCTATCGCTCGGCGCGTATCGCGGCGGCCCGACCTTTCCAGCCATATTCCTCGGCGCCGCCGGTGGCATCATGGCCTCTCACCTCCCGGGGTTCCCGCTGCAGGCCGGCGTCGCGGTCGGGATCGGCGCCGGCACCGTCGCGATTCTGCGACTCCCCCTTTCCTCCGTCGTGCTCGCGACGCTTCTTTGTTCCCACGCGGGCACCAACGTCGAGCCGCTCGCGATCGTCGGCGTCGTCGTCGCCTACATCGTGACGCTGGTCATGTCGAACTTGTGGGCGCCGGCGCATGGACCGGCTGGTCAGCCCGCGTCGGCGCCCGAACCCGCAGCCGCAGCCGCCGCCCCCACGGCATGAGCGACGTCATCCTCTTGTCGCTAACGGCGTCGTTCAACCCGACGCTGGTGGCGGTTGTCACCGTCATGCTGCTGCTCGACCGGCCCGCGAAGCTGATGGCCGGTTACCTCGCCGGCGCGCTCATGACGAGCATCACGCTCGGGATCATCATTGTGTTCTCGCTGAGCGATTCGAGCGCGGCCAACACCACCGAGAACACGGTCAGCCCGTCGGTCGATATCGCTCTCGGAACGATTGCGCTCATCGTCGCGTTCGTCCTCTACACCGGGCGTGCTGAGCGATTGAGGGAGCGCAGACGCGCGCGCAAAGCCGCCAAGCCCAATAAGGAACCGCCCCGTTGGCAGCGCGAGCTCAACAAGGGATCACCACGGATCACCTTCGTGGTCGGCGCGCTGCTGACGCTTCCGGGCGCCTCATACCTCGCCGGGCTCGCTTCGATCCACAAGCTCCATTACTCCACGGCCGAAACCGTTCTGCTCGTGATCGGGTTCAACCTCGTGATGCTCTGGTTGCTTGAGGTGCCGCTGGCATGCTTCCTGGTCGCACCCGAGTGGACACCCCAAGCGATCACGCGGGCCAAGGCCTGGATCTCCCGGCACGCTCACATGTTTGCGATCCGCGGTTTTACGGGCGTTGGCGTGCTCCTCATCGTCAAAGGAATCATCGGCCTGCTCTAGTGAAAGGAGCTGAACATGGGATTTCTGCACAGACACGACGGTCCGGACGGCACTCGCTATCAGATGCGGGAGAAGCTGTTCGCCATCGGTGACGACTTCTGGGTCGAGACCGAGGGCGGTGAACGTGCGTTCAAGGTCGACGGCAAGGCGCTTCGCGTCCGCGACACGTTCATCCTCGAGAGCCCCTCGGGGGAGGAGCTGTTCAAGATCCAGGAGAAGAAGCTCCGGATCCGCGACACGATGGAGATCGAGCACGACGGAGACACGGTGGCGACGATCAAGAAGGCGCTGGTCACGCCGTTTCGCGACCGCTTCTCGATCGAGCTCGAGGGCGGCGGCGAGCTCAGCACCAAGGGCAACATCGTCGATCACGAATACGAGATTGAACGAGACGGCAATAAGGTCGCCGAGATCTCGAAGCGCTGGTTCCGGGTTCGCGACACGTACGGGATCGAGATCGCGCCCGGCGAGAATGACGCGCTGATCCTCGCCGCCGCGGTGTGTATCGACGAGATGGCCGAACGCTAGCGAGCGTTCACGCGAATCAGTCTGGGATCGTCAGCCCCGGCACAGAACCGGGCCGCCACCTTCGCGTGGGCAGGTGGGGATTGCGGCAGTGGAGCAGGCATGCCGACTTGACGGGCGTGAGCTCGTAGATGGCCGCGGCCAGGATGACGCTACCGGCGACATACGGTCCTGCCTTACCCCAGGCCAGCCAAGAGAGCCCGAGGCCGCGCCCACCCCTGGATCACTCCGTAGGCCAGCACGCCCGCAGCTACCCGGGTCAATAGGTAGCCGCAGGTGAACACGCTCGTCGCCGCGGTAGGTACCGACGCACCCGACCGTCGGCTCGTCCCCGCGAAAGTCAAGGCAATCGGCACGAGCGAGGGAAGCATCATCGCCGCCATCATCGTCACCCACACGCCCGCGAACCAGCCGAGCGCACCCAGGTCGGTGCCTGGGCCCATGTCCATCCCCTGCATCCGGTCGGCGGTGATCACCCAGCACGCCGCGGCGACCGTGATCAGCACGATGACCGGCGTGAGACGGCGGAGCCGCTCGCCGAAGGCAATCACAGGATCGTCCCGAGCTCGTCAAGACAGGCGTTCCATCCCCAATCCTGGGCGTCGCGCCGTTCGCTCGTCGAGATCGCACTGTTGACCAGGACCACCGTGGTCGTGCCCTCGGACTCCAAGAAGGAGAGCTCGATCACTTGCTCGTTCGAGGGGTCATCGCCGAACGTCCAGGTCATCTCCAGGCGGTGTGGCCTATCGATCAGCGTGTACTCGCCTTGCATGTGGGCCTCTCCGCCGTCGGACCTCCGCATCACCACTCGGACCTTACCGCCGACGCGGAGGTCGACCTCCGCCACCGGCGTGTCCCACTCCGGACCACAGTGAAGCCAACGCCGCATCACCTCGGGGCTGGTCCAGGCGTCGAAGACGTCCTCGGCCGAAGCGGCGAACACTCGCTCGATGCGTATGACACGACCGGACCCCGCCGTCATCTGTCTCTCTTCTGTTCCTCGAGGTACTCGACGACGACGTCGAACAGGCGCTCCCAGCGTGCGCGCTGGCTTTCGATCCACTCCGAGGCCTCGGCGAGCCTATCTGGCCTCAGCGTGAGGCGATGGGTCCGGCCGTCGATCACGCGGCTCACGACACCGGCCTCCTCGAGCATCTTCAGGTGGCGCGAGATCGTCGGCTTCGATACGCCGAAATCCCGAGTGACCTCGCCGACGGTCGCATCCCCGGCGCTCAGGCGCTCGACGATCTCGCGCCGGAGCGGGTGCGCGAGCGCCTTGAAAGCATCGTTAGCCATTGTGCTAACTATATACGCAGCCCGGCGGACACTACATACGAGGAGACCGCTCATGACCGAGCACAGGATCGGCACGCAGGAGGAGTGGCAGGCCGAGCGCGACGAGTTGCTGAAAGAGGAGAAGGCGCTCACCCGACGCGGCGACGAGTTGGCGAGGCGACGGCGCGAGCTGCCCTGGGTGCCGGTGGACAAGGATTACCGGTTCGAGACCGAGGCCGGTACCAAGACTCTCTCCGAGCTCTTCGACGGCCGCTCTCAGCTGATCGTCTACCACTTCATGTTCGGGCCGTCGTGGACGGGTGGATGCCCGGTCTGCTCCTCGATGGTCGACACGTTCGCCGCCCAGGTCCCCCACATGGAGGCCCGGGACACCACGCTGCTGCTGACCTCCCGCGCCCCGCTCGAGCAGCTTCTGGCCTACCGGGAGCGGATGGGCTGGGACATACCGTGGGTCTCGAGCGGCGGCAACGATTTCAACCGCGACCTCGGCTTCCTCTACACCCTCGAGGAGCTGAGGCCGTTCCTCGAGGGCGATATCCCTCCCACCGTCGAGCAGAACGCGCGGATGTGCGGGACCGACGCGGGGGGGTATGTGTCGCAAGGCCCGGGCATGAGCGTGTATGCGCTGTCAGACGGGACCGTGTACCGGACCTACGTCACGACCGCCCGCGGGCTCGAGGCCGGCATGGCTTACTACAAGCTGCTCGACCTGACCCCGAAGGGGCGCGCCGAGCCTCCATCCGAGCCGCTGTGGATCAGGCGCCACGACGAGTACTGATCGCCGCACCGTGCCGAGCGCTCCGCCCCTAAGCGAACGGGGCGCTCGGCACGAACGGGTGTAGCGTCCCAGGGGTTCCCCGTACACACAGCGCGCCGTATACCGTGAGCTGCAACCGGGCCTGCACGAGCGCCGCGACCGCCCACTGCTGATCGCCCGTGAGCCACCGCACCCGCGCCGGGGCGCCGGTCAACGCCAGGGCGTGCCAGAGCAGTGCGGTCGCCGCCTCCTCTTCGCGCGCCACCAGGAGCCACAACGCGCCGTCCTGATCGACGACCACGAAGCCCCGGTCCTCGAGCCGTAGCAGCCGTGCGCCCCGCCCAAGCGCATAGCGCAACTCACTCGTGTAAGGCGCCCCCCGGATCGCCCGGGCGAGTGCGGCGAGAGACTCCAGGTCCTCGTCCTCGCGGATCCCGGGGTGTGCTCTCGGAAGCGCTCGGCGGTCGACCACCCCGTCGCCCCGGAGCGTCGGTTCCAGCGCGAACCCGGCGCGCGCGTACAGGCGCAGTGCCCGGGGGTCGTTCGAGCTGACGATCAGGCCGGCCTCGGTCTCGCGCCCATAGCCGACAGCATGCTCGAGCAGCGCGCTTCCCGCGCCGCCGCTCTGAGTGCCCGGCTCCACAGCGAACATCGAGAGGATCCACAGCCGCTCGCGGACGATCGCCTGGGCTACCCCGATCACGCGTTCGTCGAGCTCCGCGACGAACGTGCCGTCGGGATCGGTGGTGAGTGGGTGCGCGATGCGTTCGCGCCAGCGATCCTTCGCGACCCCGTCGCTGAGGTCCCGCGAGAACGCGGCGGCCGTCAGCTCCGTCACCGCTTCGAGATCGTCCGTGCGCATCCGGCGAACGGACGGCGTGTCACCGCGCGCCATCGACCGTCAGGCGAACAGCTCGCGCAAGTGATCGTTGAGGAAGGTTCCGGCCGGGTCGAGCTCTCGCCGCAGGTTGATGAACGTATCCGCCTCCGGATACAGCGTATGGAGTCGCTCCGGCGTGAGGAAGTGAAGCTTCCCCCAGTGAACGCGGGCGGAGAAGTCGGATAGGAGTGAGTCGACCGAGCGCAGGTAGTCCCAGTAGTCGGTGCCAGGCTTGCCTGACACCGAGATGACAGTGGTCGCAGTCTTGTAATTCGGAGACAGGTACGCGTCATCTGGCCCGACCGTGCGGACCTCGAGTGGGTAGACCGAGTCGGGCAGGCTCCGCAGCATCAGATCGCGCATCGCCGACAGGGCGTCAGGCCCGAGCTCGAGCGGAACGAAGTACTCGAGCTCGTGGAAGTTGGGGTCGTAGACCATCGGATAAATGCGGTAACAGCGATCGGTCCGCCGTCCCTCGAGGTCACTATCGGGCTGATCCGGCGCGGCGTTGTCGTAGATCTTCACGTAGCACTTGTCGGCCATCGTCTGATCATGCGAGGAGAGGTTGTATAGCGCCGCCGACTCCTCGGTGGGCAGCCAGAAGAAGCCGAAGTGGCGATGCTGGTGAACGAGCTCATCCCAGCGCTCGAGCACCACCTCCCACGGCCACAGGTCGATGTGCTCGGTCAGGCGGTAGGCATCGGTGACCTCGAGCTCGAGCCGTGTCATCACCCCGAGCATCCCGATCGACACCTGCGCGGCACGCAGAAGTTCGGGCTCGCTCTCGTCGATGTCCCGAACGTCCCCAGTCGCCGTGACGAGTCGGATGCCCCGAACCACACCCGAGAAGCATGTGTTCCCGATCCCCGATCCGTGGGTGGCCGTCGACACCGCGCCGGCGATCTGCTGGGTGTCGATATCCCCCTGGTTCTTGAGCGCGAGGCCTTCACGCCACAACGGCTCGTAGAAGTCACGGATCAGCGTCCCAGCCAGCGCGGTCGCGCGCTTGTGCGTCCGGTCGGCCGCGACTACACCTCGCAACCCGGAAAGGTCGAGCAGCAGCCCATCGGTCTCGACGATCGGCGTGAACGAGTGCCGCGCGCCGGCGACGCGGACACGCGACCCCGCCTCCGAGGCGTCGCGGACGAGGGTCGCGACCTCCTCCTCGTCGCGGGGCGCCGCCGCGTAGCCCGGGGTGAACGACTGGTTTCCGACCCAATTGCTCCACAGGGTCGCGGGCGGCAAATCCGTAAGCACGATCGTCGGATCCTAGGTCAGGAGCTACGCCGGCGGGCGATTAAGCTGCGAACCGCCCACGGGACTCGACAGGAATCAGCGGCTTCGTCCCCCGCACCTTCAGCTCCTGAACGGCCCAGGTGTTGCCATCGGGATCGGAGAAACCGAAGAACGTGCTCCCGTCCTGATCGCCGAACGACGTGACCTCGCTGCATTCGACGCCCCGCGAGACCAGCTCGTCGCGGGCGGCGCCCGCGTCGGCCACGCACAGCTGCAGCGCCCGCATCGAGCCGGGCTGCATCTGGCGTTGCGCGGGCAAGTCGCCGAACACGATCGAGCAGCCCGAGCCGCGCGGCGTCAGCTGCGCGACATGCATGTGCTCGTTCGAGGTCTCGTGGTCGAGCACGAACCCGACCTGGTCGCGGTAGAACGCAATCGACCGACCGATGTCGTTAACCGGAAGGACGACGACCTCCAGAGTCCAGTCCATGCTCACGCTCCTCTCCTGGCCCGCGTCGTTCTGAGCTCTCGCTGTTCAGACTGTACGCGGATAACAGCCGACGAACCTGACCGGCGCTCGACCGCTTTCACCGCGGAGTCGGTGCCCAGTAACTACTCGATGCGGTTGGGACCGTCGTGTTCGAGCCGTGGGCGGAGGTGCTGCTGGATGCGGTGGGCGTCAGCTCCGGCGACCGTGTGCTCGACGTCGCGAGCGGCACGGGCGCAGTCGCCCGGGCAGCCGGGCGTCGTGCCGGACCCGAGGGCAGCGTGGTGGGCACCGATGCGCGCGAGCCGATGCTGTCCCTCGCGGCGGCGCGTCCGCCGCCCGACGATTCAGCGGCGATCGAGTATCTGGAGGCGCGCGCCGATCGCCTTCCGTTTCCCGATGAGTCGTTCGACGTCGCCCTCTGTCAGCAGGGGCTGCAATTCTTCACCGAGCGTCTCGACGCGGCGCGCGAGATGTACCGCGTGCTCCGCGCCGGCGGGACGGTCGGGGCCGCGGTGTGGGCGGCCGGCCACCGGCTCGAGCCGTTCGACGACTACGCCGAGGCCCTGGCGGCCACGGGCGTCGAGCCGCCATTCCCGCGCCCCTTCGACAACGGGACGTTTGCGATGAGCGATAGCGCGTGCAGAGACCTGTTCGAGGAGGCGGGCTTTCCCACCGTCGAGGTCTCCGTGGTCGAGCGGACGGTCACCTTCCCCGATCCGGGGTCGGCGGCGACGGGCATCCTCGGTACTCCCTTCGGACCGGTCGTCGCCGCTTTGCCCGGCGATCACAGCGATGCGCTTCAGGCGGATCTGATCCAGCGGTTCCGTCCGGAATCGCCCCGAGAGCCGATCCGCCGAACTACCGCGGCCGTGGTCGTTCGCGCCACCAAGGGGTCGTGAGCGCGGGCCCCCAGCCTGGGATCGTCACCTCGCAGACGCCGCCGATCGCACCGGCGATTCCGGTTAACCGCTCACTCGCCAGCCACCCAGGGGTGAATTCGGATTCACCCGGCCCTGGCGCGGTTAACCTCGCACTCGCGGCCGCGGAGGCGGCGAGTGTTGACTTAACCGGAGACGGATCGCCATCGGCTAGGTTGCCGTGTGTGCGCGCCCTAGTGATCACCCACCACGGTCCTCCCGAGGTTCTGCAGATCCAGCAGCGACCCGATCCCGCTCCGGCCCAGGGCCAGATCTTGATTGACGTCCGCGCCGCCGGGATCAACTTCGCCGACCTCATGGCGCGAATGGGGCTATACCCGGACGCGCCGAAGCCACCGTGTGTGGTCGGCTACGAGGTCGCCGGAACGGTCGCTGCGCTCGGCGACGGCGTCGATCGATTCGCGGTCGGAGATCGCGTGGCGGCACCGGTCCGGTTCGGCGGCTATGCCGAGCGGGCGGTGACCGCCGCCGACGGTGCGTTCCCACTCCCGGACGCCATGAGCTTTGAGGACGGCGCGGCGATTCCGGTGAACTACGCGACCGCCTGGGAGGCGATCGTCCGCGGTGGCAACGTCCAGCCCGGCGAGCGCGTGCTGATCCACTCAGCCGGCGGAGGAGTCGGCATCGCGGCGACGCAATTGGCAAAGCGCGCGGGTGCCGAGGTGTGGGGCACGGCGTCGCCGGGCAAGCACGACGCGATCCGCGGATTCGGCGTCGATCACCCCATCGATTACACCGCGGCGGGTTGGGAGCGCGAGGTCCCCCAGCTCGATCTCGTGATGGACGCGATCGGGGGCGCCAGCTTCAGGCGAAGCTACAAGCTCCTGCGGGCGGGTGGCCGGCTGGTCTGCTTCGGCGCCTCCGGATTGGTGGCCGGGAACGAGCGCAACGTCCTCGCCGCGGCCAAGACCGCCGTGCGGATGCCGTGGTTCAGCATCGTCCGGCAGATGTCGGCATCGAAAGCCGTGATCGGGCTCAACGTCCTTTCGCTATGGGATGAACACGGATCGGGGCGGTGGTCGGGGCCGCTCACCGAGCTGATCGAGACCGGCGCGATTCGCCCCATCGTCAGCAGATCGTTCCCCCTCGAGCAGGGCGCCGAAGCGCATCGGTTCATCGCCGAGCGCCGGAACACCGGGAAGGTCGTGCTCGTCCCCTAGTGGACGACCAACGCGACTATCAGCGCGACCGGAGCGGCGATGAACAGGAGGACGGCGAGCCCCATTGTCCAGCGGCGGGCGGGATTCGGACGCGGCTGCGCGTAGTACGCCGGCTCGTCCCATTCGCCCGGCGCTACTGCGTTCTCCTCACCCGCTTCGTTCACCTGACCTGAAGGCGGACGTGAGAGCGGCACCGCCTCGGGACCGTCCTGTGCCTCGCCGTCCAGTACACCGACGGAAGCTGCGCCCGCGATCCACGGAGGTGCCGACATCTCGACGGCGCCGGCGGCTTCGCTCGCGAACTCGCCGGGAGTCTGGTGGCGCTCCGATGGGTCCTTTGCCATCGCGCGCCTGACCACGGCATCGAGTGCCGGCGGCACGTCTGGCCGGCGCGCGGGCACCGACGGCGGATCGGCCGAGCGATGCGCGTACATCTTTGCGGCCGGCGTCGGCTCTGGATACGGGACCTCGCCGGTGAGACCCTCATACAGCACGCATCCGAGTCCGTAGATGTCGACGCGGGCGTCGACGGGACCACCCTCGAGGTACTCGGGGGCCAGATACTCGAACGACCCGACGAGGTGCTCCTGCATCGTCAGCCCGGTCAGATCACTCGCCCTCCGCGCCACGCCGAAATCTGTCAGGTAGGCGTGGTCGGTCTCGGTCACGAGCACGCTTGAGGGCTTGACGTTGCGATGCATGATCCCCAGGGCGTGGGCCGCCTGCAGCGCGGACGCGACCTGGTTGACGATCCGCACGGCGCGCCTGGGCTCGAGCGGCCCCTGCTCGGCCACGAGCGCGCTCAGACTGGTGCCGTTCACCCATCGGCTAGCGATGTACAGCCGCCCGTCGGATTCCCCCGCGTCATAGATCGGGACCACATTCGGGTGGTCGACCGATCCGAGCGCGTTGGATTCTCGGTTGAGCCGCGCGCGCGTGACCGCATCGCCTGCGACGTCGGCCGCAATGATCCGCAGAGCGACGTCCCGCCCGAGGCGGGGGTCGCGTGCCCTGAAGATCACGCCCATACCGCCTTCCCCGATGCGTTCCTCGAGTTCAAAGCCGGCGAAGCGCTCGCCGGGAGCTATCGCTGATTCCCGCTGTCTGATCATCGCTTCCCTGCGTTTCCCCGCAACGGCGTCGCTAATCACTCATGCGCCTGCATCATGAGCCGAGCGATTAGCTTGCGAGGGCCCGGGTAACGACTACAGGCGGCCCGCTCGACACGGACCTTCCCGGGCCGCCCGTAGGTCATGCTTGCAATTGCCCCGGCAAAAAGCCCTGCCCGCGTGCGCCGGCGCGGCGCGAACCGCGCCGTCGCGGCCGGCGAGCCGTTTCCCCTGAACCGGCGAGGGCGCGCCCGCCTCCCCGTCAACCAGGGTTTACGGCAGGGGACGCTGGCGATCATTGTGGCGGTCGCAACGATCGCGGGTGCGGTCGTGCGCATCGCGGTCAATCGCGATCTCTCCCTCGACGAGGTCAGGACTGCCGATCTGGCGCACCTCTCGTTCGGCGCGCTCATCACGAGGCTTGCCCACGCCGGCACCCAACCGCCGCTCCATCCCGTCCTTGAGTGGCTCGTGGTCCGGGTGCTCGGGGCCGGGGAGTTCGCGCTGCGCTTACCGTCGCTCGCGGCCGGCATCGCGTTGATACCGGCTGCGTCGTGGCTGGCGAGCGAACTGTTCGACCGTCGAGCTGGGATCGCAACCGCGCTGTTCGCGGCCATCGCGCCGGCGCTCGTCTGGTACAGCCAGGAGGCCAGCGGCTACGCCCTGGTGGCGCTGTTCGCGACGCTCGCCGTCGTGGGCGCCGTTCGAGTCATCCTCCGTGGCCGCCCCGCCGACTGGGCGCTGCACGCGGTGGCCGCCTCGCTGGCGGTGTGGGCAGACTGGTCGGGCGTCTTCGTCGTCGCCGCGATCGAGATCGGATTTCTCGCCGTGGTGATCCATCGCCGGCGGGCCAGAGAGCCGATCGGCGAGTTCATGGCCGCGTGGGGCGCCGACACGGTTGCCCTGGGTTGCCAGCTCGGCGCCCTCGGGATCCTGTTCGCCTCACAGCTCGAGCACAACGGTGGTCTGTCCGGCGTCACCGACGTGAGCGCGTCGGGCGTGTCGTTCTACACCACGGTGTCGAACGTCTCCTACGGTTTGCTGGGGTTCCACCCCGGCACCGTGACCGGGATCGTCTCGGCGCTGTGGCCGCTCGGGATGCTCGCCAGCCTGGTGGCGATCGGCCGCGAGGCCGGCAACCGGGCGTGGCTGCTCCTGGGGTGTGCGCTGGCGCCTGCCGTCGGAGTGTTCGCGCTCGGGCTCGCCGTCCCCGGCGCGTTCGACGTCCGCTACGCGCTCGCGGCCGTCCCGCTGCTGCTCGTCCTAATCGCACACGTCGCGACCGCGTGGCCGCGGAGCCGCATCGGCCGAACGTTGGTCGTCGGGGCAATCCTGCTCCTGCTGGCCGGCGCGCTCGTCGATCAGCAACTGGATCCGCGCAACCCGCGCCGGTACGACTACGGTCAGGCGCTCTCCCAGGTGGAGCGCGACGCTACTCCGGGCGCGGCGGTGTTCTACGAGCCGGCGGCCCTGCACCCCGTCGTCTTGCGCGACGGTCCCCGGCTGCGCGCGCTCCCACTCAGCACCCACCTGCCGGCGCGACCTCAGGCGAGCAGCATGTTCATCATCACCTCGTTCGAGAACAGCCCGCGACTGCTCGCACTGCGCAACCGCGAGATCGGGGCGCTCCGGGCGACGCGTCACCTCGTCAGGTATCGCAGCTATCCCGGCGTCGAGGTGTGGT
>Ga0335081_10006273_pt1 | contig 18909 bp, 15 predicted proteins | sample Lox_Sample_35_FD_206713 | JGI IMG/M metagenome (GOLD analysis project Ga0335081, IMG submission 206713) | Soil microbial communities from Loxahatchee National Wildlife Refuge, Florida, United States - Lox_Sample_3.5 | ecosystem: Environmental > Terrestrial > Soil > Wetlands | place: USA...
CGGGTGCGTATCCCCCTTGGCGGAAAACACGCTCGGTTCCGCGTAGGCCCTGTCGTACGGCGTCCACCCCGGCACCTGCTCGCCCACCGCGATGCGCGTGTAGCCGCCCCCGCTCCGGCCCAGCTTCTCGCAACCGGTCGTGTCGCTGATGACATGCTTCACGTGGCCGCGCCTGAGCCGATCGTCGAGATCGTCGCGGGTGAGAAGCGAGGTGGAAGGAATGATGACGGCACCGAGCTTCATGGCGGCGAGCATCACCTCCCAGATGGGCGCGGAGTTCGGCAGCATCATCAGGATGCGATGGCCGCGTTCCACGCCCACGCGACGAAGGAAGCGGGCCACGCGGTTCGAGCGCTCGGACAGCTCGGCATACGAGATCTTGCACTCGCCCCCGTCGTCCCCCACGAGATGGAGTGCCGGCCTGGAATTGCCCTCGGCCATGATGTCGAACCAGTCGAGCGCCCAGTTGAAGCCGCCGAGGACGGGCCACTGGAAGCCGCGGTACGCGGCCTCGTAGTCCTCGCGGTGCCTCTGCAGAAAGTCGCGGGCGCGAAGAAACGCGTCGGTAGATCTCACGAAGTACCCCTCGCATGAAGAGCAGATTCTGACGCACGGGAGGTGTCGATGATGGGCGGAAACGACCTCGCGTCGCCGCTTGTCGGCAACGACAACTTCACTCGCCAGCCCCGCCAAGGGGCGCCCATTCCGCACTTCTCGAGGTGATCGCGGATGCCGCCGCGAAGAGTGGCCGAACGGAAGCGGCAGCAGAGATCGTCAGCTCGCAATGCCCCCCTCGTCCCGACCCAGCACGGGGCTCAGCCCACCGCCCGATGGTCCTCCTCGTCTTATTCCGGAAGTCACGCGCGAACAAGAACGCGTCGATCGAGATCACGAAACCTTGGCTGAAACTCGAACGTTAGCCATTCTGACCCGAACGCGCGACAAGCCCCGGTTACCCCGCTCCCCCGGTCCTCTCATGTCATCGGCCCAGTGTATCCTGTTCCTCGCTCGCGGAATGCGGCGAGCCGAAGCGCAGGACGCGATTCGACGCTTCCATTGGGTGCGATCGAGCGATGCCGCGATGTCGCCGGCAACCCACCGTGTCGGCGCGAGCTGTTCGCGTCGCCCAACCCGGAATCTCCGGCCCTTGGACCACAGAGGATGTCAACAGAAAAAACCGGCGACGGTTCCCCGAATCCTCACCCCCGCAGCAAGAGCTTGGACAAGGACTCCCCGAGGCCATCGAGAATGAACTGGATGGCGATGGCGGCGAGCAACAGCCCGGAGGCGCGCTCGACGATGCTGAAGCCGCTCTTGCCGAGCACGCGATCGATGCGCGCCGCACCGGCCAAGACGAAGAAGGAAAGCGCGCTCGTCAGTGCCACGGCGGCGAGCACGAGCGCGCCTTGCCACAGGGGCCCCGCACGGGCGCGTCCCATGAGAACGACCACCGTGGCGATGGAGCCCGGTCCAGCCAAAAGGGGCATGGCGAGCGGCACAATTGCCACATCGCCCCTCTCCACGCCGGAGGCCACCTCGTCGGCTGTGATGCGTGCCTCGGGCGGTCTGGTGCGTAGCATGTCGACCGACATGACGAGCAGGAGCAGGCCACCGGCGATCTTGAAGGCCCCCAGGCTGACGCCGAGCATCCGGAACACGAGGGCACCGGAGAGCGCGAAGAACTCGAGGACCAGGCCCGCCGCCAATGCGGCGCGGAGCGCGGTGGTGCGCCTGCGCTCCGGCGCGCCATCCCCGGTCATGGCGAGAAAGAACGGGACTGCAGTGAAAGGGTCCACCACCACAAAGACCGCAGCGAAGGAGGCGCACGCAAAGCTGACGATCTCGCGGATCACGCCTTCCTCAGGGAGATGCCGCGCCGGATGCGCCACACCTTCCCGACCGCTTCGAGCACGATGCGCCGCGACATCTTGGATTTCCCGACGCGCCGGTCCTCGAAGACGATGGGCAGTTCCGCCACCTTGAACCCCTTTCCAATGGCGCGGTAGGTGAGCTCGATCTGGAAGGCATACCCCGAACATTCGACGCTCTCGAGCTCGATGGCCTCGAGCACCTCGCGCCTGAAGCACTTGAATCCCCCGGTGAGATCGCGCACCGGCACCCCCAGGATCGTCCGCGCGTAGAGCGAGCCACCGCGCGAAAGCAGTCGGCGGCCGAGGCCCCAGTTCACGGTCCCTCCCCCGTCCACGTAGCGAGAGCCGAGCACCAGGTCGACCTTCTTCGCCAGCTCGAGCATCTCCGGCAGGTACCTCGGGCTGTGCGAGAAATCCGCGTCCATCTCCAGGACGAACCGGTAATCTCGCGCCAGCGCCCACGCGAAGCCGGCCAGGTAGGCCTTGCCGAGCCCCTCCTTGCCCGCCCGGTGGAGCACTTTCACACGTGGCTCTCGCGCGGAGATCGCGTCGGCGATCTGGCCGGTACCGTCAGGAGAGGCATCGTCGATGACGAGCACATCCACGTGCGGGGTTGCCTCCAGGATGGCGGCCGCAATCGGCGCCAGGTTCTCGCGCTCGTTATAGGTGGGAATGCACACGAGCGCCGGGCGCTGACCCACGGGGACGCTCATGACAACCCCGCCGTCTTGGCCGCGTCGGGCCCTGGACCCAGGAGCAACCGATCCACCTCTTCGGCCACGCGCAGCGGCGCGCCCGGTTCGCCGAGCGAGGCGCGCACCTCTGCAAGGCCGCGCAGCTGCGCGTCGCGGGCCGCGTTGTCCACGAGCAATCGCTCGATTTCTACCGCCATGCGCTCCGGGCTGGCCTGCCTCTGGAGGAGCTCGGGCACGAGCGTGCGCCCGGCGAGAATGTTCACGAGCGCGAAGTGGGCGAGCCGCACGAAGAAACGGCCGACGAGGTAGGTGAGCCACGAGAGCCGGTAGACGACCACCATGGGTCGCAGCATGAGCGCCGTCTCGAGCACCGAGGTTCCGCTCTTCACGAGCGCGGCGTCGGAAGCTCCCAGCGCCACCGCGGTGGCCCCCGGAGCCAGCTTGACTTCGAGAGAAGCGTGCTTCGCGAGGTGGGGGGCGAACACCTCTTGCGAGAGCGTCGAGGCAAGTGGAACCACGAATTGCACGTTTCCAAGCCGGGAGCGGATGCGCTCCGCCGCCGCCAGCATGGACGGGAAGATCCGCCTCACCTCCATGCGCCGACTCCCGGGAAGCAGCGCGATGGTGGTCCTCCCCGGCGCCAGGCCGAGGGCCTCGCGATACTGCGCGGGTGGGCCGGGCAGCGGCCATTCCGCGAAGGGATGACCGACGAAGCGGGCAGAGACGCCGCTCTCCCGATAGAAGCGCTCCTCGAAGGGAAGAATGCACAGCATCCGGTCCACCACGCGCGCGATGGTCTTGATGCGCCGGCGGCGCCAAGCCCAGACCGAAGGCGAGACGTAGTAGACCACCTTCACGCCCAGCCGCTTGAGCCGCTCCGCCAGGCGGAGGTTGAAATCGGGCGAGTCGACGAGGAGCGCGACCGCGGGGCGGCGAGCCTCCGCGGCCGCCGCAAGCTCGCGCAGGATGCCAAGAATGACCGGGATCTTGGGCAGCACCTCGAAGAGACCCATGACCGACATCTCCTCGGCCTGGCGCAACGACTCGAGCCCAGCCGCCCGCAACCTCGCCCCCCCCATGCCAAAAGCGGTCAGGCCTGGGCGCAAGCGACGGAGCTCCTCCAGCACGCGGGCCGCGTGCTGGTCGGCGCTCGCCTCGGTGGCGACGATGAGCACGCTCGACGATGCGGGGAGCTCCCCCGTCCGACTGATTCCTTCCTGCTTCAATGCCGCCTCCCGCCCCCGACGCATTGTAGCGCGCCGCGCCGGGCCACTTCTGACCAGCCTCGCTCACAAAGACCCGACCGGCATTGGGTCCGTTCTTCCCACCCGATCGCCAACGGCTCGGTCCCGCGTTCTATGACATGGCCCGCCCCTACTGCGGAAATATCGGTCGAGGACGTCGGTCCCCCCCGGCGATGGCGCCAGCGCGGAGACCCGCGAGGCCTACCATTCTTCTCCATCTCGCCGCCAGCGCTGTCCCAATCCTCTCGACCGGTCGACGCTGCGCGCACAAGCCAGCCATCCGGCAGCTCTCGAGCGCCAACCAGCGTGAGCGATACCGTCATGTCGCCAGCAACCCACCGTGTCGGCGGCAGCGAGCTGTTCGCGTCGCCTGAGCCGGGATCTTTGGCCCAAAGGGCCGGAGAGGATGTCCACTTGGCCCGATCCAACCTGGCGAGATGGCGGGCCATGGAGTAGACCCAACAGGGCTGGGTCAATTGGCATCCGTCGCGAGGCCGCGGAGAACGGCTGCGTCAGGCCGGACCGCTCGACATCGAGCGCATGGGTTGCGACCACCATCGGTCCGCCAGCACCCAGGCCGCTTGGGCTGGCATCTGCGAATGACGAAGGGCATTTCTTCACGCGCCATGAAGACGCTCGGCCAGCCAGCACCACCTGAGAAGTCTCCCCCTCCCCGCGATCCCGTCTGCGGCACGCTGGTCAGTCCGGAGGAGCCAGCGGGGGGCACCGTGGAACGGGGGCGATACCGCTACCATTTCTGCAGCGAGCGCTGCCGGAAAACCTTCGAGCGGGAGGCGGAGAAATTCATCGCCATCGACCCCGTGTGCGGAATGGAGGTGAACCCAAAGTCGCCCAGGGGTGGCCTTCTGGAGCACCGCGGCAGAGTCTTCTACTTCTGCAACCCGAGATGTCTCGAGCGATTTCGCGCCGAACCCGAGCGCTTCCTGGCGCATGAAGCCGTCGATTCGCCACGAACAGAGAAGTCCCCCGGGGCCGGCAAGGCGGTCTGGGTCTGTCCAATGGACCCGCAGGTGAGGGAGCGCGAGCCGGTTCCTTGTCCCATCTGCGGAATGGCACTCGAGCCGTTGCTGCTGGAGGGAGCGTCGACCGACGGCGAGCGGAACCCTGAACTCGACGACATGGTCCGGAGGTTCTCGGTCTGCCTCGCCCCCGCCGCGGCGGTCTTCGCCCTCGCCATGAGCCACCTGTTGCCCGCCCCCTGGACGGCAAGTCATGTCCTCGGGGAAGGGGCGAGCGGGCTTTTGCAGTTCGCCCTGTCCGCCCCGGTTGTCCTGTGGGGAGGGTGGCCCTTTTTCCAGCGCGCCCTGGTCTCCCTCAAGACGCGCCACCTCAACATGTTCACGCTCATCGGAATGGGAACAGCCGCCGCCTTCGTCTACAGCACGGTGGCGGTCCTCGTCCCGGCGAGCGCCTTGCCGGCCACCCTTCGGGACGCCCATGGCGGCGTGCCCATCTACTTCGAATCCGCGGTCGTGATCACCGAGCTCGTGCTCCTCGGCCAGCTTCTGGAACTCAAGGCCCGCGGCCGCGCCTCTTCTGCCATGAGAGCCCTGCTTGCCCTCGCGCCCAGGACCGCCCGGCGGCTGACACCGGGAGGACTTGAGGCAGACGTTCCCATCGAGCAGCTGCAGCCGGGCGATGAGCTGCGCGTTCGCCCGGGGGAGAAGATCCCGGTCGACGGCATCGTTCTCTCCGGAGCGTCCTCGGTGGATGAGTCGATGGTGACCGGTGAACCCATCCCGGTGGAGAAGCGCGCAGGCGACCGCGTCACGGGTGCCACCGTGAACGGCAGCGGCAGCTTTGCCATGCGGGCGGAGCGCGTTGGGAACGACACGCTGCTCGCGCAGATCGTTCGCATGGTGAGCGAGGCGCAGCGGAGCCGACCCCCCATCCAGCGCCTGGCCGATGCCGTGTCGGGCTGGTTTGTGCAAGCGGTCATGGTCATGGCGGCGATCTCCTTTTTGTCCTTTGCCGCTTTCGGGCCCGAGCCACGCCTCGTCCACGCGCTCGTGAACGCCGTGGCGGTGCTCATCATCGCGTGTCCCTGCGCGCTCGGCCTCGCCACGCCCATGGCGATCATGGTGGGCACCGGCCGCGGTGCCGCCGCGGGCGTGCTCGTGAAGAATGCGGAGGCATTTGAACGGATGGAGAAGGTGGACACCCTCCTGGTCGACAAGACGGGTACTCTCACCGAGGGTCGTCCCAGGGTCGAGCGCATCGTCCCGCTCGGTCCCGAGGACGAAGGGGAGATGCTCGCGCTCGCGGCCAGCCTCGAACGCGCCAGCGAGCATCCGCTCGCGGCCGCCATCCTGGGTGCCGCCCGCACGCGCGGGCTTTCTCTCTCGGAGGTCCACGCATTCCAGGCCTACCCCGGGAGGGGAATCCGTGGCGAGGTGCATGGACGGGCGGTCGCACTCGGAACCCTCCGCTTCCTCGTCGAACTCGGCACTGACCTGAGAAACCTGGAGGAGCGGGACAGGGCCGCACAGGCTGAGGGACATTCCGCGGTCGCCCTGGCGGTCGATGGACAGGCATGGGGACTGCTCGAGATCGCCGATCCGGTGAAGCAGGGAGCGGCAGAGGCGGTAGCGGCGCTCAAGCAAGCAGGTGTTCACGCGGTCATGGTCACCGGGGATGGCTGGGGGGCGGCCCAGGCAGTCGCGCGCCAGATCGGCATTTCCGAAGTGCTGGCGGAGGTTCTGCCCTCGGCCAAGGCCGAGCTCGTCAAGCGGTACCGCCTGGACGGCCGAACGGTGGCAATGGCAGGTGACGGCCTGAACGACGCAGCCGCGCTCGCGGCCGCCGACGTGGGCATCGCCATGGGCACCGGCACCGATATCGCCATCGAGAGCGCAGGGCTCACGCTCGTTCGGGGCGAGCTGCGAGGAATCCTCCGGGCGCGGCGACTTTCGCGGGCCGTCATGCGAAACATCCGGCAGAATCTGTTCTGGGCCTTCGCCTACAACGCAGTGGGAGTACCCATCGCGGCGGGAGCGCTCTATCCTGCCTTTGGTCTCCTGCTCTCGCCCATGATCGCGAGCGTGGCCATGAGCTTCTCGAGCGTGACCGTCGTCGCGAACGCGCTGCGCCTCAGGAGATCGCGGCTCGACTGAGCCTTGCGAACGCCGCGAACGGGCTAACCGTGTTTTCCCTGGGGGAGCGACCAGGAGAGGAACAGCTGCAGGTCGACACGAACGAAACGATGCACCAGACCGGCGAGTGCGTATAACAACAGTGGAGGACGGCCGCCCGTTCACCAATTGGAAAGAACCCAAGCGGGCCGACGGCGGAACCGTTCTCGTTCGACATGCTTTGTCATTCGTCCGTTGATGTGGTCACCTCGAGTAATGGGGCGACCCGCCGCGAGGAGCCTCGCGCATGAGCGTCAACCTTGGGAGCGCGAAGCCGGAGACCGAGTCGGTCGGCTCGCGTCCTTCACGTCTTGGCCCCTTATGGATGAGCACCGTCGGCAAGAAGGCGCTCATGGCCCTCTCCGGGATGGTGCTCTTCGGTTACGTCGTGGCCCATCTGCTCGGGAACCTCCAGATCTACCTGGGAGGGAAAGAGAGCCCGAGCGGGTGGGTCTGGAAGATCGACCAGTACGCCCGCTTCCTCCACGACAGCCCGGTCATACTGTGGACCGCTCGCATCATCCTTTTGACCGCCGTGCTGGTGCACGCGATCGCCGGTATCCAGCTCTGGCTGCGCAGCCACGAGGCGCGCCCCATCGGCTACCGCGCGCGGGAGAACATCCAGGCGAGCACTCCTTCGCGCACCATGATCTGGACCGGCTTGGCCATCGCCGCCTTCGTCATCTACCACGTCCTTGACCTCACCGTGGGAGTCGCTCACGCCGGCCCCTATCTCGAAACGAAACCCTTCGAGAACCTGGCCACCGGCTTCTCGTCCTCCCATCCCGTCCCGGCCCTGCTCTACATCGCGGCCATGATCGCCCTCGGGATGCACCTGTGGCACGGCGTCTACTCGATGTTCGGCTCGCTCGGGCTCTCACACCCGCGGTACACGGAAGGCGTGAAGCGCCTGGCCGCGCTCGCCGCGACGCTCATCGCTCTCGCCAACATCTCCATCCCCGTGGCCATCCTCACAGGCATGGTCAGCGGCTAAGGAGCGCGCCATGCCCGCCCTCGAACCTCGCCTCCCTGCTGGCCCCCTCGAGAAGAAATGGGGCCTCCGCAAGGACCACCTGAAGCTCGTCAGCCCGGCCAACCGGCGAAAGCACACGATCATCGTGGTGGGCACGGGCCTCGCCGGTGGGGCAGCCGCCGCCAGCCTCGGCGAGCTCGGCTACAGCGTCCTCAGCTTCTGCTTCCAGGATTCGCCCCGCCGGGCCCATTCCATCGCGGCCCAGGGCGGCATCAACGCAGCGAAGAACTACCAGAACGACGGGGACAGCGTGTACCGCCTGTTTTACGACACCATCAAGGGCGGGGATTTTCGCTCGCGCGAGGCGAACGTCTACCGGCTCGCCGAGATCTCGGCAAACATCATCGACCAGTGCGTGGCACAAGGCGTGCCCTTTGGTCGCGAGTACGGCGGAGCCCTCGCCAACCGCTCCTTCGGCGGGGCTCAGGTATCCCGCACCTTCTACGCGCGCGGCCAGACGGGCCAGCAACTGCTCCTCGGGGCCTACCAGGCGCTGCAGCGCCAGCAGGCGGCGGGCCAGGTGAGAACATACCCGCGCCACGAGATGCTCGACCTCGTCATGATCGATGGGCGAGCTCGCGGCATCGTCGCCCGCAGCCTCGTCGAAGGCCGCATCGAGTCCTTTTTGGGAGACGCGGTGGTGCTTGCAACCGGCGGGTACGGAAACGTCTTCTACCTCTCCACCAACGCCAGAGGCTCGAACTGCAGCGCCATCTGGCGAGCCCACCGGCGCGGCGCATTCTTCGCAAACCCGTGCTTCACGCAGATCCACCCCACTTGCATCCCCAGATCCGGCGATTACCAGTCGAAGCTGACCCTCATGTCCGAGTCGCTTCGCAACGATGGCCGCGTGTGGGTTCCCAAGAAGAAGGGCGACACTCGGCCGCCGAATCAGATCCCCGAGGACGAGCGCGACTATTACCTCGAGCGCATCTATCCTTCCTACGGCAACCTGGCGCCGCGCGACATCTCCTCGCGCCAGGCGAAGTACCGCTGCGATGAGGGGCTCGGCGTGGGCCCAGGCGGCCTGGGCGTCTTCCTCGACTTGGCGGACGCGATCAAACGCCTCGGCAGAGCGAAGATCGCGGAACGTTACGGCAACCTCTTCGAGATGTACGAGCGCATCACGGGAGAAGACGCATACCAGGTGCCCATGCGCATCTACCCGGCCGTCCACTACACGATGGGAGGGTTGTGGGTCGACTACGACCTCATGAGCAACGTGCCGGGGCTCTTCGTGGCTGGCGAGGCCAACTTCTCCGACCACGGCGCGAACCGGCTCGGCGCTTCGGCCCTCATGCAGGGCCTGGCCGACGGGTATTTCATCCTGCCGCTCACAGTGGGCGACTACCTGGCCTCGGGGGGCATCGCCCAGGCTGATACCTCCCACCCCGCCTTCCAGGACGCTGAACGCGAGACCAAGGCGCGCCTCGACAGACTCCTCGGAGGGAAGGGCCGCCGCTCAGCCGACTCGTACTGGCGCGAGCTCGGCCACATCATGTGGGAGGAGTGCGGGATGACCCGTTCCAGGGAGAGCCTCACCCGCGCCCTCGTCCAGATCCCGCCGTTGCGCGAAGAGTATTGGCGCCAGGTGAAGGTCCCCGGGACCGGCACCGAGCTCAACCAGGAACTCGAGAAGGCAAACCGCGTGGGGGACTTCTTCGAACTGGCCGAGCTCATCTGCTCGGATGCGCTCCACCGCGACGAGTCGTGTGGCTGCCATTTTCGCACGGAGTTTCAGACCACCGAGGGCGAGGCACGGCGGAACGACTCCGACTACGCCTACGTGGCGGCCTGGGCATTCCGCGGCGAAGGCGAAAAGGCGGAGCTTCACAAGGAGCCTCTTGCCTTCGAACATGTCGAGCTCGCCACCCGGAGCTACAAGTGAAACTGACCCTCGACATTTGGCGGCAGAAGAGCCCTTCGGACTCCGGCGGGTTCGTGCGGTACCAGGTCGTGGCGAACGAGCACATGTCGTTTCTCGAGATGCTGGATGTCCTGAACCAAGATCTCATCTCGCGGGACGAAGAGCCCGTCGCCTTCGACTCCGACTGCCGCGAAGGCGTCTGCGGGATGTGCGGCTTTGTGATCAACGGCTCTCCCCACGGTCCTGTCCACGGCAGCACCGTCTGCCAGCTACACATGCGCCACTTCAAGGACGGCGACGTGCTTCTGCTCGAGCCATTCCGCGCGCGCGCTTTCCCTCTCGTGAAGGACCTCGTCGTCGATCGCAGCGCGCTCGATCGCATCATCAGAGCAGGCGGTTTCATATCCACCCGAACCGGCAGCGCACCCGAAGCAAACTCGATCCTGGTCCCCAAGCCGGCCGCCGACCGAGCCATGGAAGCGGCGGCGTGCATCGGCTGCGGAGCATGCGTGGCGGCCTGTCCCAACGCCTCGGCCTCCCTCTTCACCGCCGCCAAGGTGGCACATCTCGGCCTTCTGCCCCAGGGCCAGCCCGAACGTCGCGAACGCGTGCTCACCATGGTGGAAATGGCCGCGCAGGATCGCTTCGGACACTGCACCCTCATGGGAGAGTGCGAGGCGGTCTGCCCAGCGCACGTGCCTCTCGAGGTCATCCCACGCATGAATGGTGACTTCCTCAGGGCGAGCCTGAAGAAGCGGGACCCGAGTCTCTGACGAACGGCAATGGCTCGGTCAGGACCCGACCTCGCCACGACACCACCAGGCGCAGGAGGCCACGGCGAGATTGGGGTGGTACGGGACGGCCAGACGCACCGTCCGCCGCACGCGCCACCTCGGCCATGCACATGGCGGCCACCTGGTGCACCAGATCGAGGGATGCGGTCGGCTCGTCCGGCTCGACTGAATGCGTGGCGATGCCCAGGCGCGGCAGATCTTCCGAAACATCATCGACACGGCGTCACGTTGGGGGCAGGCGAGCGCGGCGCCCTGGTCGTCTCTCGCGCCCGAGATAGCGCTTGGTGCAGGGACACACGCCGATGCAGATCCCGCAGATGGTGGCATCGACTCCCACTGCCGCCGCGCGTGCACGAGCCGCATCGCGACAGGCTGGAGCCTCGCAGAGCACGTCGCGCGCCGTTCCCATTGCAAAGAGCGCTCCCTCGATTGCCTTCTCTGGACATGCGGCGACGCATTCCGTGCAATCGTCGCAGTGCGACTCCGTGATCGGCGTCGCGCAGTGCAGGGGCACGTCGGTGACCACCGTCGTCGGAGCGTCCGGCGACACGAGCAGCTCCGCCTTCCCGGTCCAACCGAGCCCGCTGCGGGCGCGGCCACCTTGTGCGGGAGACGTATGGCGAGATCTGGCGGTAGACGGCTCACGGCGGGCAGCGTCGCAGCCCCGACCTCGCTGCTGCACGAACTCGTGCCAGAGCCACGAACCCCGAGCACTCCGATCGGCGCGCGTGAAGAAGTGCAGGAACTGGAACCGTTCGCGGCACTCCTACCAACGACCGGCCAAGAAGCGACGAGAACGCGGGCGGCGACCCGCTGCCGAGCGCAAGCGCGCGCCCGGCGCGCTCGCCAATCGAATTCTGGCGCGGCAACACCGCAAGGCCTTCCCACCGCGCCCTCCAGCGCTGCTTTGGAAGGTCCGCGACGATGCGCGGCGCAGGGACGTTCATCGCCGAGCTCGATCGCAAAGGCAATGACTCCCAGTTCTTCCAGGATCTCCATGAAGATGCTGTGTGCGATGAAGTGAGCTCCACCGATGTCCTCGAGCAGCTCGAGCAGCTCGATGAACTCAACTTGCCGCTTCGTCTCCCTGGTCTGAGCGATGACGCCCGCGACTGGGGTGGTCCCGAGCCCGGAGGTTGCGCAACGTGAACCGCACCGTACCTTGTTCCGCACACTGCGGTGGGAGCAAGAGACTCAGGGAAGCCGACATCGGTTGCGAGGCCGGAGACGGCATAGCCGCAATGCGAAGGGCTCAGCGGAGGGACCGACGACCTGATGCGCGAGTGCGCGAGCGTCAATTCCACCTCATGGAGCCCCTCGAATTCACTCGTGAAGAGGTCTGGCGATGCCTGTCGTCGAGGGCAGCGACCGGCAGCGAAGCGCTCTGCGCGCGCACTCCCTCCCAGACTCATCGCGCCGCCCCAAAGCTGCATCGCCAGGGGCGGCGCCGACGTGCCCTGATTGTGAGCAACCGGTGCGGCCTGCGTGCTCAGTGGTCGTTGTCCCCGAAGACCCCGGGAAGGATCTGCGTTCCCTCTTTTTGAACAGCCTCGAGGTGGTCGGGGTCGAGTCCCAAGGCCTTCAGGATGGTCGGGGCCACCTGTGCAGTCTCGACGGGGCTCGCAATGGTGGTCGATTTCAACTTTGAATTGGAGACAAGCATCATCACGTTGGTGTCGTCGTGCGAGAAGCCGCCGTGTTCAGCGAGTTTCGAGCCGCTGCTCGTGTAGACGACCCCGATGTTGGGAGTGACGATGATGTCAGGCGTGCGTGGATCACCGGTCGGAGGCAGGCCCGGCACATCGTACAGCTCCGTCACTGCCGCTCCTGCAAAGATTTCCCCGATACCCGCGAGCGAGGCATTGGCCTCCAGCAAGCCGACGGCCTTGGTCGTCTGTCTGGAGTCGGCCAACCATAGGAGCGAGACATCATCCTCGGTGGGTCCGATGCCGTTGGGATTGGCTGGCGATTCCGACTCCGGCAGAAGAGATGCGAGGATGGTCGCCGGGGACTTGCCATTCTTGCCGGATGGACCCGGAATCGGTAGGAACCGGCCGGGATCAATCGGGGACTGGCCATGCTTGGCTGTTATGACTATCAGTGTTGAGTCGAGGAGCTTGTTCTTGCTCAGCTGCGACACCATCTCGCCGATGGCGGCATCTGCAAAGCGGATTTCGCCGAGAAGTTGGGGACTGGGTGTGCCGTTGGCGTCGAGGTATCCGCCGGTGGCAACGCCCTTCTCGATCAGCTTCTGACCAACGCTCACCACCTGGAAATTCATGCCGAACAACTCAGGTACCGGAGCCGAGGCACTTCCGCTATGCGTCTTTCCCGCGATCTCGTTCAGAACGGCATTGACCTTGAGCGTATCATAGCACTGGATGTTTGCGAAGCTATCCGTCCAGGCGCCAACCTGGGATGGGTCTGGAACCGTGGAGCACGACATCCCGAGGGGAGTAGTGACTCCGGGCAGCCCCACGACCGTCGAGTTGATCTCGGGCGAATAGTAGTCGTCGAGGTTGCCACCATTGCCGGGACCGGAAACCGAGGAATAGGAGGGGTGCTTGTCGCACCATGCCGTGTAGCCGCCCGCGGCGTGAATGACTCCGAAGACGGTGTTGGTCCGAACGAAATTCCATGGAAACACGGGGGCGCAGTCGTGGCCCGGATCGCGGATCAGCTTCTCCGGATCGATGGACTTGAGCCCGCCATCCGAGCCGGCAGGAGCGCCCCCGTTGAGCTTCGTCTGATCGATATCGATGCCCTCGTCGTATTCGGTCGTTGTTCCAGTCGGCGGCACTCCCGGTGTGCAGGAGCCACCCGCAACGCCATTGCCCGTCGTTTTCGCTGGCGGGTCGAGCGAACGATCGTAGGCGACGTCGTAGAAAGCACCGGTCGTGAGTGGTGAACCTCCGGAGACAATCGCCATCAGCCCCGGAAATGAATCGGACGGCTTGGACGTGGACGCGTTGACATAGGTGGTTGCAGTTTCGCCCAAACGTGCCAGCTGTGGGCAATAAGGTTGCCCGCCATTCACTCCAGCGATTCCCTTCGAGCAATTGAGATAGTCGAGAGCGTGCATCCCGTCGATGCTGATGAGCAAGACGTGGCGAATGGGGCGGTCGTCGCCTTGCGAGCCCGCTGCCTTGGTGGTCAGTGGAACTACGGCCAGAAGGAGTGCGACAGACTGAGTCAAACAGTATCGTGTCATCAGGAAACCTCCTGCGCGATTCGTTAGTCGTGCCGGGTTTCAATTCGGTGGCGGTCCGGTTACATTGACGGTCAATCCTGCTATGGGTTTCCTCGCGCACCGTCCGGCAGCCGGACGCCCCGGCAGCTCGAAGCGTGCTGGATGACGACACCTCCCCACGAATGAATTCAGGGGGTTCCAACATGACTTGCGTCGATCCCGCGGCCGAGCTCACGCCTCATCTGGGCTTCGCCCAAGCACACGTCACCATCGGGTCAACCTTGGCGCCACGATCCGTGACCGTTCAAGCGATTGCAGCGATGCTCTATTGGTTGCATGGTCGATTTCATGGATGGCGCTGCTCAGCGGCGGCTCCATCAGCACTTCGCCAAGTCGGTCTGGTCCTTGGGCAATCGACGACGGCACGAGTCGTTTGCCGCCTGCGCGTTCGGTCCGTCGCGAAGCGCCGTGTCGTGCGCGCTCGGAGCGTTTGCACACCACATGACTGGGTCGGAATGCATTTGCGGCCTTCCTTCGGGAGGCCGCCATGCTCACCGGGCTCTATCCCCGGTTTCGATTCTCCTCGCTGCCGCCCCTCGGATCCCGCTGCGACGACTTCCCCGTCTGGTTGCACACGGAGGGGTTCCCCGATGGCCGATCACCTACCGCATCCGCGAGACCCTACCGAGCCCCTCGTCGCCGCCCCGCATGATTCGAAGGACGACATCGATCCACGCTCCGTTCAGGCCATGCCCCCTTTCCCCGCCACCGTGAGTCGCGCCGCGCTCCGCTCGTTCTGGGAGTTGAGAGCTCCATGCTCCGAAAGGCTTGCTATTCGTGAACAGGACTACCGCCGGCATGTACCCGGTTCTGTCATGGGGGCAACGGCAAACTGGCACCGGAGCCACTTCTTGGAACTCCCCGAGTGTATTCGCGGGGAGGTTCAGGTCTTCACGACACTGCTCTCCCGGGCCAACCGGGCGTGCAGCCCGTGGAGCGCGATGGCGGCAACCGCGACTCCGAACGCCCCGTACAGATTGAAGGAGCGCGAGTAGCCGTTCACGAGCTCGCAGATGAGGTAGCCGACCAAGCCTGCGGACAAGGCACGAGCTTCGGTCCCGACCAAGGGGTCCCCCCCCGCCTGCCACAGCCTCGCGAGCAGCCACAGGCAGAAGGCGCCGAAGGAAACAAGGGCAATGACTCCCAGTTCTCCCAGGATCTCCATGAAGATGTTGTGCGCGATGAGGTGAGCTCCACCCGCAGAGAGCGGTGCAAACCGCTCCCAGGCGTCGATGAAGGCGCCCGCGCCGATTCCCGTGAGCGGCCGCTCGGCGGCGATCACCTCCAGCATCTGGTAGGCCCGCTCTCGCCCCGAAAAGGACACGTCCTCCTCGTAGTGCGCGATCGACAATGAGCGCGTCCAGAAGCTCTGCGGAGCGAACGCTACGAGGAGGACCACTGCCACACCGGCGAGCATGAGGCCCCGCCTCTTGCGGCGGACACGCAGCACGGTGAACGCCAGGGCGACCGCCAGGGCGATCGCTCCCGACCTCGAGTGGGTGAGCACGATGGCAGCGATGCTTGCGACCGCCGAGAGCAGCAGCATGCCCTTGAGCCATCGCTGTTTCGCAGTTGTGATGAGCAAGATCGCGGCGGGCACGAATAGAACCAGGCCCATTGCGCACCGGTTCGGGTCGGCATAGTTGCCGCGCCAGGCGGTCCGGTAGCCGTCGACGAGGTTGTCGCCCGCGATCCAGCGTTCCACCGCCCCGAGCGATGGGGCCAGGGTGGCCAGTGCCCCGACGAGGAGAATTGCGCGCAGCCGCTTCGGCGTGTCGATCGCGTTGAGGATGGCCACGTAGACGACGAGCAGCTTCGCGGTGTCTCCGATCGCCTCGATCGTGTGCTCCGGGGAGATGCTCCAGGTGAGCGAGAGCGGCACGATCGCGGCATACGCGAGGAGAAACCCTGCCGGTGGTCCGCCGAGGCGCAGCCGTTTGCCCGAAATGATCCGCCGCATGAGCACGGCGAAGGCGCACACGGTCGAGGTGACGAGGCCCAGGCGCATCCTTTCGAACACTTCTGGCCAGTAGAAGGCGGGGCTCGCGTACAGGTTGGCCACGAACGCCAGCGCCGCAGCGCTTGCGAGCCGACCCCATCGATCGGCCGCCTGCGACAAGCCCGCGTCGCGGGCAGCGATCGGCATGGTGGCTACGGGACAATCGCCGTCGGTATACCCGGTCATCTTGCCCTCGGACAGACAGCCTGTCGGGCAAGGCGGCGGCCCGGAAACCCGCAAGGCGGCCCTGCGTCTGCCCCGCGTGCGATTCTCCTGCTCGACGTCTCAGGCGAGCCCGCGCGGCAAGAGGCGCAACAAGGCCTCCCTGCGCTCATCCCGCCGCCCGCTCCGCCTCCCCGTGCTCCTGCGCCTCCCAATCCGGACGCTCTCCGCTGGCCGCGCGTCGCCCCATCAGCGCGAAGATGCCGTCCAGATTGCAGGCTGCCACCGCCTGGCTGTAGCGGGTTCCACCGAGCGTGCTGTTCTCCCATAGGGTCTTCCGTTTCAAGGTGAAAGGGTCTTGCCCCCTCCTGTTCTCAGCGTCGTCGGTGGTCACCGCGCAACTGAACCCTGCCGACGCGACCGCGTCTCGAACGCGCGGCGTGAAGACGCCGTTCGGATAGGCAAAATGGCGCGGGGGCTCGCCCAGGTGACGTTCCATCTCGTCGCGACACCCCTCGATCTCCAAGCGCGCCCGCGAGAGCGGGACATTGGCAAGCACCACGTGATTCACGGTGTGTCCGCCCACCGTGATCCCCGCGGACCGCAAGGCTCTCAGCTCGTCCCAGCCCATGATCCGGGTGACCTCGGGCAGGTCCCGCTCGTGCATCCCGAGGCGCTTCTCGAGCGCAAGGGCGATGGCCGCCAGCCGATCGTGCGAGAGCAGCGCGACGAGCCGATCGAGCGTGGACCCACATCCCTCCGCCGCGCACGCATCGAGCATCCTCTGCAGGTGCCCAGAAAGGCCCGCCGCCTGCGGCAGCAGCTGCCGACGCCTTAGCTCGCACAGAGCGGCGAAGAGCCGGTCGTGCAGGAGCCGCTGGGCAGTTCCGACATATCCCGTCGGGACGAAGACCGTGGCCGGGATGCGCAGATCCCGTAGAACCGGCAGAGCCAGCTCGTGGACGCCCATGTATGCGTCGTCGAAGGTGATCGATGCAGTGTCCGCGACGCGGCCGCGCCCCGCTGGGCTTGGCCGCGCTTCGAGGCGGTGGCAAGCCTCATCGAGGGAGATGATCTCGCGCTCTCGCGCCACTTGCTCGAGCTGCCTGCGCAGCGTGGCCGCCGAGATGAGCAGCGAGGGCAGCGCCTCCCGGGCCGTGGCACCGAAGTCGCGGGTCGGCGCGTGGTAGGAGAGGATGACCAGGCGCGCCCCCCCAGCGATCCGCCGCGCCACCGACCGCACAAGCCGGCGCGCTCCTGAAGCGCAGAGCGCATTCGCCAGCGCAGCCTTGGCCGCACGCCGCACGATCCACCTTGCGCTGTTGTCTGCCCGTTCACCCATTCGGCGCCCTCCGCTATCCAGCCGCCTGTCCGCGCTCGCTCCTTGCCTCCCCGCCCCGCGCACCCGCACCCAGACTCGGGAATCCAGCCACGGTCACGCTCTGTCGCGCCCTCTGCAGACGGCGCCACAGCCCGTCCGGGGCAACGGCCTTCGCCGCCTCCCGCGCCATGCGGAACACGCGTTCGGCGGCAGCATCGGCCTCCGAACGTAGGCCTGGCGCGCGCAGTCGCATGGAACAGGTCTCGCGACGATCGCACGACCAGTCGAGCTTGTGTGGTTCTTCGCCTCGCAGAAAGTCGTAGTCGGCGAGACCGTGTGCGTAGGCGTCCTCCACGGTCTGCCCGATGAGGACGAGCCCAGGACTGCGCGCCCTCCAGGCAGGGTCCATCCCCGACTGGTAATAGAAGAAGCGGCCGCCCAGTTCGAACCCGTACACCGACGCGATGCACTGTCCACCCACGAACATCCGGTATAGGCGCAGCCACCCTCGTGCGGCGAAGAGTGGCGCCAGCTCCCGGTGAAAGTCCTCGACCAGGCCCCGTGGGATGCCAAGCGAGCCACCCTCGGCATCCCAGCGCAAGTGGTGCAGCCTCAGGAAGTCCGCCATGGCCTCAGACGCCTCTGCCGGTCTCCTGGCAACCGCGACGCAATAGCCCGGCTGTCGCTCGAGCCAGCGGCGCCGGCGCTGGTACGTCTCCCGGCGCCGAAAGCGCATGAGGTGCTCGGCAAACGTGCCGCGCAGCGCGAATCCCGGACATGCGAACCTGCGCCCGAGCTCGTCCCGCACGCCACGCGGCCTCATCGCGCGGCGCAGCGCAACGATGGTGCGGCTCCCGCAGGGAAGGTCCTCGAGCTCGAGCAGATCCCAGTCCGGCAACGAGCTGGCGATGGCTTGTGCCATGGCGTCGCGAACTGGAGGGCCAAAGCCGGGTCGCACCAGGATGTCGAGCCCGTCGGCCCCGCCGACGCCGTTGCCGAGCAGGCACCAGTGGCGCTTGGAACCCGTCAGGGACCGGGCACAGAGCACCAGGAGACCCACCAGCCGGTTTCCGGCATCGCGCGCCTCGAGGATCCACAGCGGTCTACGCCGAACGAAGGCGCGCGCGAAGGTATGCTGCCACTCCCAGGACAAGAAGGGGTTCAGGCCGCCCCCTGCCTCGAACAGTTCGGACCATTCGCCCTTCAAGCCAGAGAGCCGTTCCGGCTCATCGCTCTGCTCGATGCGTACCGCACAAGCCACGTTCACGAGAGCACCTCCTCCACGGCCGATGCGAGATAGGCCATGTCTTCGGGGGTGAGGTCCTGATGCAGCGGCAGCTCGAGGACTTGCCGCCGGAGCGCCTCGACCTCGGGGAACGCCTCGGCCGCGCAGGCAGGGTGACCCTGGCTCCAGAAGTCCACCGTCTCAATGCCGCAGGCGGCCAGCTTGACCGCAGCGGAGCGCTTGTCGGGACACAGGAGCGGGTAGAAGAGCGGGCACACGCCGGCGGGAAGGTGGCT
>Ga0335081_10006274_pt1 | contig 18908 bp, 20 predicted proteins | sample Lox_Sample_35_FD_206713 | JGI IMG/M metagenome (GOLD analysis project Ga0335081, IMG submission 206713) | Soil microbial communities from Loxahatchee National Wildlife Refuge, Florida, United States - Lox_Sample_3.5 | ecosystem: Environmental > Terrestrial > Soil > Wetlands | place: USA...
ACCACCGGCCGCATCTACCAGGAAATCCTCACCAAGGAGCGCCGCGGCGACTATCTCGGCGCCACCATCCAGGTCATTCCCCACGTCACCAACGCCATCAAGGACTTTATCCGCGACGGCAACGACGGCTTCGACTTTGTGCTGTGCGAGATCGGCGGCACGGTCGGCGACATCGAAGGCCTGCCGTATTTCGAGGCGATCCGACAATTCGGCAACGAGGTGCCGCGCGGCCACGCCGTCTATATCCATCTCACGCTGATGCCGTTCATCCCGAGCGCCGGGGAATTAAAGACCAAGCCGACCCAGCATTCGGTGCGCGAACTGCGCGCCATCGGCATCCAGCCCGATATCCTGCTGTGCCGCACCGACCGGGAAATTCCCGAAAGCGAGCGGCGCAAGCTCGCGCTGTTCTGCAACGTGCGCGAAAGCGCGGTGATCGAGGCGCGCGACGTCGACAACATCTATGCGGTGCCCGAGGCCTATCACCTGGGCGGCCTCGACAACGAGGTGCTGGACGCCTTCGGCATCCAAAATCCGCCGCCGCCGGATCTGGCGACCTGGCAGCTCATCAACGAGCGTATCCGCAATCCGGAGGGCGACGTCACCATCGCCATCGTCGGCAAATACACTGGCATGAAGGATGCCTACAAATCGCTGATCGAGGCGCTGTCCCACGGCGGCGTCGCCAACAAGGTCAAGGTCAATCTCGACTGGATCGAGAGCGAAGTGTTCGAGAAGGCGGACCCGGCCCCGTTCCTTGAGCACGTCGACGGGATTCTGGTGCCGGGCGGCTTCGGCCAGCGCGGCGCCGAGGGAAAAATCCTCGCCGCCCAGTTCGCCCGCGAGCGCAAAGTGCCGTATTTCGGCATCTGCTTCGGCATGCAGATGGCGGTGATCGAGGCGGCGCGGAACCTGTGCGGCATCGAGGCCGCGAACTCGACCGAATTCGTGCCGACGCCTGAGCCGGTGGTCGGCCTGATGACCGAATGGATGAAGGGCAACGAGCTGCAGAAGCGCGGCGTCAACGGCGACCTCGGCGGCACCATGCGGCTCGGCGCCTATGCGGCGGTGCTGCAGCGCGGCTCCCGCGTCGCCGAGATTTACCACACCGCCGAGATTTCCGAGCGCCACCGCCACCGCTACGAGGTCAACACCGCCTACAAGGATCGCCTCGCCCAGCACGGTATGCGCTTCTCCGGCATGTCGCCGGACGGGCTGTTGCCGGAGATCATCGAGTATGACGACCATCCGTGGTTCATCGGCGTGCAGTTTCATCCCGAGCTGAAATCGCGACCGTTCGCGCCGCACCCGCTGTTCTCGTCCTTCATCGGGGCGGCGGTGGAGCAGAGCCGGCTGGTGTAATATAATTTGTTGTCGATTTTGCCCGATGTCCGGCCGGTCGCCGGACATTTGGCGTCTTAGAAACTCAAACTTCGGGAGGAAGCCATGATCTACGAAATGCGCGTCTACCGCACCGTTCCGGGCCGGCTGCCGGCTCTTCTGGCGCGGTTCCAGAACACCACGCTGAAGCTTTGGGACAAGCACGGCATCAAGCAGGCCGGTTTCTGGACCACGCTGATCGGCGATTCCAACCAGGAGCTGACCTATCTGTTGGCCTGGGAATCGCTCGCCGACCGCGAAAAGAAGTGGAACGCCTTCATGGTCGATCCGGAGTGGGTCAATGCCCGCGCGGCGAGCGAAAAGGACGGCCCGATCTTGCAGAACGCCAGCAACCAGATCCTGGTGCCGACGGCGTTTTCGGCAGTGAAATAGGCGCTTTCGGCCCCATCAAGGCGCGGTTGACCCGGCGCGGTGCGGCGGTCATGGTCGCCCGCGAGGGTTGCTCATGGCGAAGCCAAATCCGATTGTTTCCATCGGCAAGGCGAGGTTCGGCAATGCGCTGCCGCTCGCCTTGATTGCCGGACCATGCGCGCTGGAGAGCCGCGCGCACGCCTTCGACATGGCGGCGGCGTTGAAGGACATCACGACGCGGCTCGGCATCGGCCTCGTCTACAAAACCTCGTTCGACAAGGCGAACCGCACGTCAGCTTCGAGCGCGCGCGGGCTCGGCCTCGACCAGGCGCTGCCGATATTCGCGGAGCTCCGCGAAAAGCTCGGGCTCGCCGTGCTGACCGACGTGCACGAACCCGAGCAGTGCGCGCGCGTCGCCGAATTCGTCGACATTTTGCAGATCCCGGCGTTTCTGTGCCGGCAAACCGACCTGCTGGTCGCGGCGGCCAAGACCGGCCGCGCCGTCAACGTCAAGAAGGGCCAGTTCCTGGCGCCGTGGGACATGGCCAACGTGGTCGACAAGATCACCGGCGCCGGCAACGCCAACGTGCTCGTCACCGAACGCGGCGTCTCGTTCGGCTACAACACGCTCGTCTCCGACATGCGGGCGCTGCCAGTGCTGGCCAAGACCGGCGCGCCGGTGATCTTCGATGCCACCCATTCGGTGCAGCAGCCGGGCGGGCAGGGCACGGCTTCAGGCGGCGAGCGCGATTATGTGCCGGTGCTGGCCCGCGCCGCCGTCGCGGTCGGCGTTGCGGGGGTCTTCATCGAAACGCATGACAACCCCGACAAGGCGCCGTCCGACGGGCCAAACATGATTGCGCTCAAGGACATGGAGCCGCTTCTTCAGCGCTTGATGCAGTTCGACGCGCTGGCCAAAAAGGGCTAAAGCAGCGCCGTCGTGCTCCGGCGCGGCCAGCGCGCCAACAACGGACCACCCGCCATTCCGCCCGTCCTCAGAATCGTCAGCCTGGTGATCTTCGCCTCGACGCTGTTCTCGCGCGCCGTCGATCCGGTGGTGCCGAAGATCGCCGCCGACGTCGGCGTCGACGTCAAGACCGCGGCGCTGCTGTCGAGCGCCTTTACCTTTCCCTATGCCATCATGCAGCCGGCACTCGGCACCATCGCCGACTTTTTCGGCAAGACGCGGCTGATGAATATCAGCCTCGCCGCCGTGGTGACGACGACGCTCGTCTGTGCCTTCGCCAACGATTTCTCGGTGCTGGTGACCATGCGGGTAATCGCCGGCGTCTGCGCCGGCGGCATCTTTCCGGTCGGCGTTGCCATCGTCGGCGACCTCGTGCCGTTCCACGAGCGGCAGGTGGCGATCGGCCGGCTGCTCGCCGTCGGGCTGACCGGCAATCTGATCGGCGCGCTCATTTCCGGCGCCATCGGCGACCTTCTGGGCTGGCGCGGCGTGTTCTTCTCCATCGGCGGCTTTGGGCTGATCGTCGCGGTGCTCGCGTTCTTCGCCTTCCGCGGCTTGAGCCCGCCGAAATCGCGTCCGTTCAATCTCGCCGCCGCTATCGGCGGCTTCCGCGGCGTGCTGGCCGATCCGCGGGCGAAAATCTGCTTCGGCTCGGTGTTCTTCGAGGGTCTTTTCATCCACGGCATGTTCCCTTACGTCGCCCTGCTGCTGCTCGCGAGCGGCCAGACCCATTCGTCCTATGCCGGCATCATCATCGGTGGTTTCGGCCTCGGCGGTATTTTGTTTTCGCTCGCTTTGCCGTTCGTGGTGACGCGGGTCACCGAGCGGCAATTGATGCTCTCGGGCGCGGCCGGCGCCGCGGTCGCCTTCGTGCTGATCGCGCTCAATATGACCTGGTACATCCAGGCTGCCGTGTTCGTGCTGTTCGGCCTTTGCTTCTACATGCTGCACAACTGCATCCAGGTGCACGTCACCGACCTGAGCCAGACCGCGCGGGGTGCGGCGCTGTCGATGCATTCATCGGCGTTCTTTTCCGGCCAGGCGATCGGGCCGATCTATTACGGCTTTGCTTTCCGCGATCTCGGCGTGCACATCCCGCCGCTGATCGGCGCCGGCGTGATCCTGATCATCGGGGTGACGTGCGCCCGTCGGCTGCGGCACCGGCGGCCGGTTCCCGCCCTTGTCGAGGGACGTTGAATCCGCCTCAAGCGGAACGAACTGCGCGCCCAGCGGGTAGGGGCGCCTCCAAAGCAATTACGGTCCAAACGTCGGCCATCTCGAGAAGAATCTGCCGCTGATGGTCATCGTCCGCTTTGTCGGCAAAGCGAAGGCACTCACAGGCGAATTGCTGCCATTTCTGGCGGTTAGAAATCACGCAATTCAACCCCGGTCCCAGTGTGAACGTTCCATTCCGGACGGCGTCGCGCCGATTTCCGAATGCACTCCGTGATCAACGTCGGCAGCTTTCTGCCGGTACTCGCGCGCCATCTTCCAGAGTTCGCGCGATACCTCCGTGGAGGTTGCTAACTGCGCATTCCTGGCGCAAATCCCCGCCAGTTCAACCAACTCGTGGCGCGGCATCGACATCGTGCCCGGTCTCAGTAGCCGATGAGGGGAAGGAGCGAGTAACCCGCCACGCTGACGGCAGCGAACGTCAGCACCATTTTCACGCAAGCTGCGGCCGATGGAATTGTAAGCATGGTCGCCACCCTGATTTTGTCTTGGCCAGAGCTAACGGCACCTGCGGCCGGCTGGATGTGTCTGGGGTCACACATGGGACGATCTGTGCGGGTTTGACACAGGGCCAAAAAGCCCTTTGTCGCCAAAGCCGCCTTTTGTGATAGTTTGACAGCGTAAGTGCCCGTAAATACTTGAAAAGAGTACTTCTGCTGGATCATGTCAGCGAAGGGGAGCCGGCTCTGACGGACAAGCTGCCCCATAACGTCGCCAAGCCACGCGTCGCCATCATCGGCGCGGGCGTGGTCGGCCTCGGCATTGCCTGGCGGCTCGCCGCGCGCGGCGCGGCGGTGAGCGTCTTCGACCGCGGCAAGGCGGGCGCGGGCGCCAGCCACGCCGCCGCCGGCATGCTCGCAGCGTGCTGCGAGGCCGAGCCCGGCGAGGAGGCGCTGGTGGCGCTCGGCCGCGACAGCCAGGCGCGCTGGCCGGGCTTTGCCGATGAGCTTTTACGCGCGAGCGGCGTCGATGTGGAACTGCGCCGCGAGGGCACCCTGGTGTTGGCGCTGACCGCCGACGACCAGGGCGAAATCCTGCATCGCCTGGAGTTCCAGAAAAAACTCGATTTGCCGCTCGACTGGCTGTCAGCCGCGGACACTCGGAAAAAGGAGCCGCACCTCGCCGGCAAGATCGCGGGCGCCCTGTTCTCGCCGCAGGATCATCAGGTCGATAACCGGAAATTGGTGCAAGCGCTGCGCGTCGCCGCCGAAGGCGCCGGAGCCAGGGTTTTCGAGCACCGCGCGGTCAAGGAGATCGCCGTGCACAGCGGCAAGGCGGCCGGCGTCGTGTTCGAGGACGGCGCGACCGAGACCGCTGACGTGGTGGTGCTCGCGGCTGGCGCGCGGTCGCGCCAGATCGGCGGGCTGCCGCCGGACCGCCGGCCGTCAGTGCGTCCGGTCAAAGGTCAGATGCTGGCGCTGCGCATGGATGCAGCATCGCCGCTGCTTGAGCACGTGCTGTGGGCGCCGGGCGCATATCTGGTGCCGCGGCGCGACGGCCGGCTGATCGTCGGCGCCACCGTCGAGGAAAAAGGCTTCGACGAGGCCGTCACCGCCGGCGGCGTGATGGCGCTGCTCGATGCCGCGTGGCGCGCGATCCCCGCGGTCGAGGAATTGCCGATCGACGAAATCTGGGTCGGGCACCGGCCCGGCAGCCGCGACGATGCGCCGATCCTCGGCCCCGGTCCGCTCGAGGGTCTGTTCTACGCCACCGGCCACCATCGCAATGGCATCCTGCTAGCGCCGGTGACGGCCGACGCCATGGCGCGGCTCATTCTCGACGATGTGGTTGAGCCTGCGATCCGGCCGTTCGGGCTTGAGCGGTTCCTGCCGGCGCGGGCGGCGGAGTAGGGGGCGCGATGGCGCAAGACCAAACCATCCGCGTCAACGGCGAGACCGAGCCGTTAGCGGCGGCGACGCTCGCAGCGCTTCTTGCGGACAAGGCCGTCGACACTGGGCAGCGCGGCATCGCGGTCGCGCTCAACGGCGCCGTGGTGCCGCGCGCCGCTTGGCCGGCGACGCGGCTTTCGCCCGGCGACAGCGTCGAGATCGTGCGCGCGCGCCAAGGAGGTTAGGAGCATAAGATGTCCGATCCCCTCGTCATTGCCGGCCAGACGTTCGACTCGCGGCTGTTTCTCGGCACCGCCGGTTTCCCGAACCGCAAGATGATGCTCGACGCCGTCGCGGCGAGCGGCACGCAAATGGTCACCGCCTCGATCCGCCGCATCAGTCTCGCCGGCGACGATGAGAGTTTGGTCGACCTGCTGTCCGGACGCGTACGCTTCCTGCCCAACACAGCCGGCTGCCAGACCGCGAAGGACGCGGTGCTGACCGCTGAGCTGGCGCGCGAGGCGCTGGACACCAACTGGCTCAAGCTCGAAGTGATCGGCGACCGCGAACTCCTCTATCCCGACGTCGAGGAGCTGATCAGCGCCACGCAGACGCTGGTGGCCAAGGGCTTCATCGTGCTGCCGTACTGCACCGAGGATCCGGTGACCTGCCGCAAGCTCGCCGACGCCGGCGCCGCAGCCGTGATGCCGCTCGGCTCGCCGATCGGCTCGGGGCTCGGCATTTCCAATCCGCATCTGATCGAGCTTATCTGCACCCGCTCGCCGGTGCCGGTGGTGCTCGATGCCGGCATCGGCACAGCATCGGACGCCACGCTCGCCATGGAGCTCGGCTGCGCCGCGGTTCTGGTCAACACCGCGGTGTCGAAGGCGCGCGATCCGGTGATGATGGCGAACTCGATGCGCGCCGCGGTCGAAGCGGGGCGGCTGTCGCGCCTCGCCGGACGTATCGCCAAGCGCACCCACGCCGAGCCGTCGTCGCCGCAGTTCGGGCTGGTGGGGACGTGATTCCGCGATAAAATCGGGCGACCATGCCTGCGCGCCGCCATTTCCTTGCCGGTGCCGTCGCCTATGCGGTTGCGCTGCCGCGGAACGCGCTCGCCCAAAGTTATCCGTCACGCCCGCTGCGCTGGGTGGTGCCGTTCCCGGCCGGCGGCAGCACCGATCTGATCGCGCGGCTCGTGGGCGAGTGGCTTTCGCAAAAACTCGGCCAGCCGGTGGTGATCGAGAACAAGCCGGGCGGCGGCACAAATATCGGCGTGCAGGCCGTGGTCAATGCCGCGCCCGATGGCTACACGCTCTTGTTCGCGCTCGCTACCAACACCATCAATCCATCGCTCTACAAATCGCTGCCGTTCGACTTCCAGCGCGACATCGCGCCGGTCGCGGGACTGGCCGAACTGCCGCTGGTGTTCGACCTCAATCCATCGGTGCCGGCGAAGACCGTTCCGGAATTCATCGCCTATGCCAAAGCCAATCCGGGCAAGATCAACTTCGCCTCGTTCGGCACCCGCACCATCAGCCACCTCGCGATTGAGCTGTTCAAGAACGCGGCCGGCATCGACGTCGTGCACGTGCCGTATCAGGGCGGCGCGCCGATGCTGACCGATCTCTTGAGCGGCCGCATCCAGGCCGGCATCGATGCGTTGCCGAACTCGCTGCCGCATATCCGCTCGGGCGGCGTGCAGGCGCTGGCGATCATGTCGGCGAAACGCACGCCCGCGCTGCCCGACGTGCCGGCGATCAACGAGACCATCGCCGGCCTCGACGTCACGCCGTGGACCGCGGTCGGCGTGCCGAGCGGTACGCCGGTCGAGATCATCGAGCGGCTCAATCGCGAGATCAACGCCGGCCTCAGCGATCCTGGCATCAAGTCGCGCATGGGCGAGGTTGGCGGCGTGCCGCTGATCTACACGCCCGCCGAACTGCGCGCGCTGATCGCAAGCGACACCGCGAAATGGGCGAAGGTGGTGGCGCAGGCCGGCATCCAACCGGAATAGCCGCAGCCGCGTTTACCCCAGCATCTCCCGCACCAGCGGCATGACCTTGGTGCCGTAAAGCTCGATGCTGCGCATGAGCTTGTTGTGTGGCAGTGTGCCGGAGGAATATTTCATGTCGAAGCGCGAAATGCCGAGCGCCTTGGCGGTGCCGGCGATCCTCCGCGCCACGGTCTCCGGCGCGCCGACATAGAGCGAGCCGTGGTCGGCCTCCTCGTCGAACGAGGCGCGGGTCACCGGCGGCCAGCCGCGCTCGGCGCCGATGCGGTCGCGCATGGCCTTGTGATGGGGCCAAAGCTCCTCGCGCGCTTGCTGGTCGGTGTCGGCGACATAACCGTGGGAATGCAGGCCGATCGGCTTGACCTCCCGGCCGAGCTGCGCGTAGGCGCGCTTGTAGAGGTCGATGAACGGAAGAAAGCGGCGCGGGTCGCCGCCGATGATGGCGAGCATCAGCGGCAGGTCATAGTGCGCGGCGCGGACCACCGATTGCGGACTGCCGCCGACGCCGATCCAGGTCTTCAGCGGTGGCTTGTCGAGCGGCGGATAGACGCGCTGGTTCGCAAGCGGCGGCCGCAACTGGCCCTGCCAGGTCACGGGCTCCTGCTTGAGCAGTGCCGCGAACAGATCGAGCTTCTCGTCGAACAGCTCCTCGTACTGCGCAAGATCGAAGCCGAACAGCGGAAACGACTCCGTGAACGAGCCACGACCGAGCGTGACCTCGGCGCGGCCATTGGATGCCGCGTCGACCGTGGAGAAGCGCTCGAACACGCGGATCGGGTCGTCCGACGACAGCACCGTGACCGCCGAACCAAGGACGATGCGCTTGGTGCGCGTGGCGATCGCCGCGAGCACGACCTCGGGCGCGGAAATGGCGAAGTCCGGCCGGTGGTGCTCGCCGACGCCGAAGGCATCGATGCCGATCTCGTCCGCCAGCGCCCCTTGCGCGATGACTTCGCGGATGACGTCCGCGTGCGAATGCAGCCGACCATCGGGGCCGGCGGTGACGTCGCCGAAAGTGTCGAGGCCGAATTCCATTGCTTGCGACATTCCGATCTAGGACGGCAACTTCGCTGTCAGGCCGAGCCGATCGGCAGCCTCATGTAAGCGCTTATCGCCTGTCCACAGAGCGGCGCCCGCCGTCAACCGGACGGCCGCCAGCAGGTGCACGTCGACATAGCCGATGCCTTGATTGAACAAGCTATGTTGATCGATAAATTGTAAGACTTCCTGTTCCGACGCGATGGATACCCGGGGTAGTTTGCTCAGGAAGCTCAGAACGGGGCGGCGCTGGCGCAGGCTGCCCAGCGCAACTTCGCCAATCACGAATGGGTGGACCAAGACTTGTCCAACATCAAGCAGTTCTATCAGCGTCTTATCGCCTGTGCGCAAATGGCCGACCCAGACGGATGTGTCGACCAGAATCACCGTCGTCTCGGTCGGCGCCGCCGCGGTGCCGTCAGCTTCGGCTCGCTGCCGCCGAGTCGCGCCAAGCGTCGCGCGGCCTCCCGCTCGATCAATGCTTTTAATGCTTCGCGAACCAGGGCGGATTTCTCTTTGACCCCAGTGAAAGCCTGGGCTTCCGCCAGAAGCTCGTCATCGAGTGCCAAGGTGGTGCGCATTCTTCTATCTCACTATAGGCACGAAATATATCATCATATGATGATGTATTCAATGCCTATAGGGCGCGCGCCCTGGACTTTGGTCAGCCCTGGTAACAGGAGGGGTCTGTTGCATTCACGATCCGCGCTCCAGCTGTGGTTGGGTGCACTATGCGCAGTGGCTGCCGGCCTGATGCCACTGCGCGTGGCCGCCGATCCGGTGGCCGACTTCTATCGCGGCAAGACCATTTCGGTGCTGATCGGGGTCGGCGCCGGTGGCGAGTACGACACCGTCGCGCGGCTCGTCGCGCGCCACATCGGCCGCTACATTCCCGGCCAGCCGACGCCGGTGCCGCAGAACATGGTCGGCGCCAGCGGCCTGAAGATGATCAATTATCTCGCCGGCGTCGCGCCCCACGACGGCACCTTCATCGGTATGATCCAGGAAGGCCTGCCGTCGCTGCAGGCGGTCGGCATGGCGGGCGTGCAGTTCGACGCCGCCAAGTTCAACTGGCTCGGCGCCATCGCGTCGACCGACGAGACGCTCACGGTATGGAACGGCGCCGGCATCGCCACCTTGGACGATGCACGCCGCAGAGAGGTCGTCACCGGCGCGACCGCGCGTGGCTCCATCACCTATACGTTTCCGGCGCTGGTCAACGAGCTCCTTGGCACGCGCTTCAAGCTCGTCACCGGCTACAGCGGCGGCAACGAGATCAACCTTGCCATGGAGCGCGGCGAGGTCGAAGCGCGCAACAACACCTGGTCGAGCTGGAAGGCGACGCGGCCAGCCTGGCTGCGCGACCGCAAGATCTCCGTCATCCTGCAATCGGGCCCGCGGCCGGCGGACCTCGATGCGCCGCTGTTCGCCGATCTCGCCGCCAACGCCGACGATCGAAATTTGATCGCGTTCGTGCTGTCGGGCTGCGCGCTCGGCCGGCCACTCGCCACCACGCCCGATGTGTCGCCGGAGCGGGTCGCGGCGTTGCGCGCGGCATTCGATCGGACGGTGCAGGACCCCGAATTCCTCGCCGAGGCAAAATCGCTCAACTTCGACGTCGACCCGCTCCGCGGGGTCGACATGCAAAAGACCGTTGCGCACATTCTCGCAACGCCACCCGACGTGGTGCGCCGCGCAAAGCATCTCTTGGAATGAATCAGCGCCAGGCGTCGACGGAGACGGTCTTGCGGTATTTGGCGCCCATGATGCGCCAGTAGCCGTTGGCTTCGCCGCCGACCACCACCACGTTGATCTCGCTCTCGGGGAAGATGCGGATCGGCTCGTCGGGCTTGGCCTTGAGCCAGGTCGCCATCGGCTCCTGGCCGAAGGTCGCCCACGGATAGACGTAGTTCTGCACGAGCTGCAGATCCCAATAGCGGCCGGCCGGCATTTCCGCGGTCTCGTGGATGAATCGGATCAGCTTCGCCTTGGTGTCGAAGCCGCCACGATCGACGAATTGCCGCGCCGTGATCGGATCGAGCAGCAGACACGGCGCCGACTGGCCGTCGATGCCGGCCAGCATGTCGCGCACGTGCTCGCGCCAGTGTTTTTCCCGCAGACCTAAGCAGAACGTGGTCGAGCGGCAGCCGAAGAAGATGCTGACGGTAGAGTCGGTGGCTTTGAATCCCTTCTGCACGTGCAGCGGCTCGTAGATGCTCTTCTCCTCGCTCTCGGCAAAGGTGAGGTTGTTGTAGCCGTAGCTGTTGCCTTGCGAGCCCATATAGGTTTCGCCGGGCACCGAGCCGCCCTGCAGATTTTGCGACAGGAGACCGTAGGCGCGGCCGATGGTGGCGTTGGCGTGATTGTACGGCCCCATGGCGCCGACGCCGCAATTCATGCCGATCTCATTGCGAACGGGTCCGTTGACCACGACCATCATCGCCGACGAACTCGAGCTCGACGAGCGTGCCGAAAGCTCGGACGATGCGAGCGCGAGGATCACCGGGAAATATTCCGGCCGCGCGCCCGCCATCACGGCGTTCACGGCGACTTGCTCGACCGTGAACTCCCACGCGGCGCGGAACTCGACCGGCTGCATGTGGCCGACGATTTCGTCGGGTGGATGACTGGTACCCTTGAGCATGGCATCGACACGCTCGCGCGTCGGCAGCGCGATGGGTAGCTTGTCGGTCCAGTTGTTGTCGAGGAACAACTTCTGCAGATTGTCCTCGGTGTCCGGACCGATCAGTCCGGCCAGCGGAGCGTCAACGGCCGCCATGGTCGTCATGATGGGCGCCGTCCAGCGCCGCGATCAGCGCGCCGACCACTTCCTGCATCACCGGACGGCCGGTGATCGGATCGTTGCCGTTGACGTAAGCCGCGAGCTCCGCGGCGGCCTTGCCCATCACCGGCTGCGGCACGAAGGCGCGCGGCGCTTCAGGCAGCCCCGCCACCTTGGCGACGGACGCCACCACCTTGTCGAATTTGTCGGTATGCAGCGCGACCGTCGGCACGCCGTATTTGGTCTCGAGCGTGATGGCGTGGGTCGTGACCGCGGGGGCGCAGTTGCTGCAATGGCCGACGCCGATGATGGCAGCATCGCCGTTCGCCTTGATCTCGTTCCAGGTCTTTGGATCGTCCTTCTGGTAGGTCGCCGACAGCGACACGATCTTGGTCTTGACCGCCGGCATGTGGGCGGCAAACCAGGCCGCGACTTCCTTCAACAGCTCGATCGAATCGTCGAACCGGCAATCGACCAGATAGATCGTCTTGCCGTCGAGGCTTTCGAGCCGCGGCGCCGCCGTCTTCTTGGTGATTTTCGGCGGCGTGCCGACCGGGCTCAACACCGTGTAGAGCTTGGCGGCAGGCGAGAGCGTCTCGATCGGCTGGCCTTCGGTCGGCGTAACGATCTCGTTCATTGTCGATGCTCCCACGGTCGGGCCGGCTGATTTGCGCAAGTACAAGTATATGGCGCAACCCTGTTACCGCCAAGCCGCAGGCGGCCGAGCTTGAACGGTGTGCGGGCGTGATCTAGCCTCGACATTGCAATCGCCGTCGCGCAAACGAGGAAACGCATGGCCGAGCTGTTGAGCGTTCACGATCCGCGGGGCTATCCGCCCAAGGTGACCGGCAAGCGCTTGGCACCGCGGCTGTCCGGCCTCGACGGCAAGCTCGTCTACCTGGTCGATTGCCTGTTCGACAATTCGGCGGCGTTTATGGAGCAGTTGCGGCAATGGTTCAGCGCGCACCTGCCGGCGGTGAACACGCAAGTCATCACGCCGCGTGAGAGCTGGGTCGACGACCTCGACATGCGCAGGAAGATCGCCGCCGACGGCAGCGCCGCGATCCTCGGTGTCGGGCTTTGAAGCTCCTGTAGCCCGACGGTCGTCGGGTTGACATCGCTGCTCGAAGGCGACGGCGTGCCGAGCGTCGCCGTGCACACCAATGTCTTCGCCCGCGTCGCCAAATCGACGGCGCGGCTGCGCGGCATCCCGACCTTGCGACAGGCCTTTGTGCCGCAGCCGGTGGTCGGCCGTGCGCCGCCGGAACTGCGCGCCTATATCGAGGGCGCCGACCAGATTTCCGGCCGACCCTTCATGCAGGAGGTGATCGACGGGCTGACGCGGCCGCTCGACGACGCCGACCTCACCGGCGCCACTTTCGAGCGCACGACGCCGCGGCTGGTGCCGCCGGACACCGAGGAAAGCCTGCGGCAATTGTTTTCAGACAATCGCTGGACCGATTTTCTGCCCATCGTGCTGCCGACCGAAGAGCGCGTCGCCGCCATGCTCAAGGCGACGAGCCAGCCGCCCGACAAGGTGGTCGGCCGCATGCGCGCCGGAAATTTCCGCGAGACCTGGGAATACACGGTCGAAAAGGTCGCGGTGAACGCGGTGATGGCGGGCGCGAAGCCGGAATACTTCCCGGTGATCCTCGCGCTCGCCGCCTCCAACACCACGTCGCGGCAAGGCTCGACCACGTCGATGACTTGCCTGAGCGTGGTCAATGGACCCGTTCGCCCCGCCATCGGTATGAATTGCGGCATCGGCGCCATGGGTCCGTACAGCCACGCCAACACCACCATCGGCCGCGCCTACAGCTTATTGTCGCAGAACGGGCAGGGCGGCTCGGTGCCGGGCGAAACCTATATGGGCGCGCTCGGCAATCCGTTCGCCTACAGCCTGTGCTTTGCCGAGAACGAGGAACGCAGCCCGTGGCAGCCGCTGCACGTGCAGAAGGGATTTAAGCCCACCGACAGCACGGTCAGCGTGTTCAACGGGCTGCGCTACATGCAGGAAGGATTTGGCCCGCGCGACACCTGGGAGGAAAAATTCCGCCGCTGCCTTGCCGCCACCGCCTATCTGCCGCCGCTGGTCGTGCTCGATCCGATCGTGGCGCGGCTGTTCCAGTCCCGCGGCATTACGTCGAAGCAGGATTTGATCGACTGGTGCGCCGAGAACGCGCGCCTGCCGGCACGCGACTACTGGGACGATCAGTGGATGCAGACGCTGGTGCGGCCGCGCGCCGCCGCCGAGCCTTACGCGACCAAGCTCAAGGCCGCGCCCGACGCCATCGTCGACATGTACGAGCCGGACGACATCAACGTCGTCGTGGTCGGCGGCGAGACCCAAGGGGCATGGAAGATCTTCGGCGCCAACTACATCACGACCGTCTCGGTCGATGCCTGGCGTTGAGGTCATCTTGCCGGAGCGCGAAAATGACAGCCGCCTTTGACGTGGTGATCGCGGGCGGTGGCATCGCCGGCATGAGCGCCGCGATCACGGTGGCGCGGCTCGGCCGCAGCACGCTCGTGGTCACCGGCGACGTTCTCGGCGGGCAGCTCGTCAGCATCGAAAAGGTCGAAGGCTTTCCCGGATTTTCGGAAGGCGTGCCCGGCTACGATCTCTGCCCGATGCTGCAAGAACAGGCCGCCGCCGCTGGCGCCGAGTTCATGATGAATAGCGTTGCGCGGCTCGATGCGCAGGACGGTCAGTGGCGCGTCATGACAGGCGAGGGTGACACTCTTGCGCGCGCGGTCATTCTCGCCACCGGATCGTCGCTGAAAAAGCTCGGCGTCCCCGGCGAAGAGCGACTGACCGGTGCCGGTGTCAGTCATTGCGCGAGCTGCGACGCGCCGCTGCTGCGCAACCAGGTCGTCGCCGTGGTCGGCGGCGGCGACTCGGCCATGCAGGAAGCGCTGACGCTGGCCGAGCATGTTGCCAAGGTCATCGTGATGCACCGCGGCGACGCCTTGGCCGGCCAGAAAAGCTTTCGCGACCGCGTCACGGCGCATCAGAAGATCGAGCTGCGCTTCCATACCACGATGAGCGAAATCCTCGGCGACGCTAAAGTCAGCGCCGTCCGCGCCCGCAATTCCCGTGATGGCGGTACAGCCGATGTGGCAGTCGCCGGCGTGTTTGCCTATGTGGGGTTGCAGCCGAACACGGCTTGCATTGCCGATCGGTTGCGCCTCGATCAATCGGGGCTGATCGCCACCGATGGCTTGATGCGAACCGAATTGCCCGGCCTCTGCGCGGCGGGGAACATCCGGCAACAATCGCCTTTTCGCGCCACCAGCGCCGCCGGTGATGGCGCCGCTGCCGCGGTCGCCGTTGACCGCTACCTTACCGACGGCGCGTGGCGCGGCGGCTGGGCCGAATAGCGGTCAAGGCGGTTTCGCGCGGCTTCGGCGTCGCGCCATTCGCCGCGTGCATGGGGCAACATTGACAATGCGCGCGCCGCCGGACGACCATCGGCGCGGGAGGACGGCGCGTGAATGCAACGACAATGAAAATCGCCGGCGTCGATCTGGAACTGTTTGCAACGGATGACGGCGGCAAGCAAGACGGCGCGGTTCTGTTCCTGCACAGCGGCCAAGGCTACGATCCCTGGCAGTCGTTTGCAGCACGAGTTGCGGCAAAACGGCGACTGGTGGCGCCGTCGCATCCCGGTTTTGGCAAATCGAGCCTGCCTGAATGGCTCGACAGCATCGACGACATCGCCCACGTCTATCTCGAGCTTCTCGACCGCTTGGAAATTGCGCAGGCCGACGTCGTCGCCTGCTCTGTCGGCGGTTGGATCGCCGCAGAGATGGCGACCAAGGCGCCGCAGCGCTTTCGCCGCCTGGCGCTGGTCGGCCCGGTCGGCGTCAAGATCGGCCCCGCCGACAAGCTCGACATTCCCGACCTGTTCGCCATGCCGCAGGACGCCGCCGACAAGCTCATCTACCGTGACGTGAGCCGCATGGCCGTCGATCTTAAGAAACTCAGCGACGAAGAGCTCGCCATAGTTTTCCGCAATCGCGAGTCGCTTGCGCTTCTGGTCTGGGAGCCGTGGATGCACAATCCGAAGCTCAAGCGTCGCCTGCATCGCGTGACGGCGCCGGCGCTGTTCGTGCGCGGCGACGCCGACGGCCTCGTTTCGGACGCTTATCTGCAAGGCTATGCGCGGCTGCTGCCGAGCGCGCGCACGCGGACCATTGCCGATGCCGGCCACCTGCCGCATCTGGAGCAACCGCAGGCGCTGCATGCGGCGATCGTCGAGTTTTTGGAGCACTGACATGAGGGCGTGGCACTTCAGCGAAACCGCCTATCCGTACCTGCCGCCGGTGGAGTCCTATCCGTCGATCCGGGTGTCGCTGCCGAACCGCATCTACGATCCCGAGAAGGGCGCCGCGCTTTACGACCGCTATATCGACGAATGGTTGGTCGCCGAGAGCGAGGGCGTCGAGATCATGCTCAACGAGCATCACCAGACCGCGACCTGCGTCGATCCGGCGGCGCCGCTGACGCTGGCGGCGCTGGCACGGCTGAGCAAGACCGCGCGGCTCCTCATCCTCGGCAATCCAATCGCCAACCGCCGGCAGCCGGTGCGCGTCGCCGAAGAGATGGCCATGGTCGACGTGCTGTCGCACGGCCGGCTCGAAGCCGGCTTCGTGCGCGGCGTGCCCTATGAAATCCTGCCCGCCAACTCCAATCCCGTGCGCATGAACGAGCGCCACTGGGAAGCGCTCGATCTCATCGTCAAGGCCTGGACCCATCGCGACGGGCCGTTCAGCCACGAAGGCCGCTTCTTTCATCACCGCGCCATCAACATCTGGCCGCGGCCGATCCAGCAGCCCCATCCGCCGATCTGGGTGTCGACCACCTCGACCGGCGGCGCCGCGACCGTGGGCGCGCACGGTTACATCCAGGCGACCTTCCTCACCGGCTTCGACACGACGCGCCGCATCTTCGACGCCTATCGCAAGGGCTGGCGCGATGCCGGCCGCGGGGAGCACGTGCCGATCGATCGGCTCGCCTATGCGGCGCTGGTTTACGTCGGCGACAGTGAGGCCAAGGCCCGGGCCGGCGCCGAGAAGCTTCTCTGGTACATCACCGCCAACAAGGTGCCGCCGCACTTCGCTAACCCGCCGGGCTATGTGCCGGTGGCGATGAACGTGCAGTTAGCGCGCGGCGCGCACAATGTCGTCAGCGCGTTCGGCACCAAGCAGAGCACGGTCGAGGGCGCCATCGAGGCCGGCACCATGTTCGCCGGCACACCCGATCAGGTCTTCGAGCAGTTCAAGAAGCACTGGGACCACGTCGGCGGCTACGGCAATCTGCTGATCATGGGCCAGGCCGGGTTCCTCGAGCATGACGACACCGTCCACGGCATCCGCATGTTCGCCCGCGAAGTCTATCCACGGCTTAAGGAGCTTTATCCGGATACGATGATCTCGGGGGTGCAGGAGAAAGCGGCGGTCACGGCGGCCGAGTGAGGCCGGCTTACACACTCAAATAGCTGTGCAGCACCTGCTCGTTGCCTTCGAGCTCCGCGGTGCTGCCGGTGAAGCAGAGCGCGCCCTTGTTCATGACGTGGTGGCGGTCGGCCACGGCGAAGGCGGCCCGCAAGTTCTGCTCGACCAGAAGGATTGCCAAGCCTTCGCCCTTGAGGCGCTTCAAAACCGCAACGATCTCCTGGACGATCATCGGCGCCAATCCCTCCGATGGCTCGTCGAGCAGCAGGAGCGACGGGTTGAGCATCAGCGCACGCGCGATCGACAGCATCTGCTGCTCGCCGCCGGAGAGTTGGAAGCCGAGATTGCGCTCGCGCGCCTGCAGATTGGGGAACAGCGCGAAAATGCGCTCCAGCGTCCAATAGCTTTTGCCCCCGGTGCGCGCGAACACGGTCAAATTCTCGCGCACCGTCAGGCTTTTGAAGATGCCGCGCTCCTGCGGCACGAAACCGAAGCCGAGCTGAGCGACCGCATAAGGCGGCAGCGCGCCGATATCGCGGCCGTTGTAGCGGATGGCGCCCCGGCGCGGGTGTAGATAGCCCATCACCGTCATGATCGTCGTGGTCTTGCCGGCGCCGTTGCGTCCAAGCAAACAGACGACCTCGCCGTCGCGCACGGTGAACGACACGCCATGCAGAATATGGCTGTCGCCGTAATAGGCGTCGACATGGTCGAGATCGAGCATCAGTGCGCCATCCCAAGATAGACTTCGCGCACGCGCGTGTTGGCTTGGATTTCGGCCGGCGTGCCGGTGGCGAGGGTTTTGCCGTAATAGAGCACGGTGATGCGGTCGGCGACCGAGAATACCACGTCCATGTCATGCTCGATCATCAGGATCGACAGCGTGCGCGGCAAACCTGCGATCAACTCGATCATGCGCGCGGTTTCGGCGGGCGACATGCCCGACGTCGGCTCGTCGAGCAGCAAAAGCTCCGGCTCGCAGGCGAGCGCGATGCCGATCTCGAGCTGGCGCTGCTCGCCATAGGACAGGCTGCGCGCGATCCGTCCGCCGTCGTTGCCGAGATGCACGGTGCGCATCAACCGCCGCGCGCGATCGAGCAGGGCGTCATCGCCCAGGGCCGGCCGGAAGAAATCGAGCGGTTGGCCGAACTTAACCACGAGCGCCAGGCGCAGATTCTCGATGACGCTCAGATTGTGAAACAAATTGTTGCGCTGAAAGGTGCGCGCTACGCCGAGCCGGCTGATGCGGTGCGGCGAAAGCGCGGTGATGTCTTGCCCTTTGAGGACGATGCGCCCGCCGTCGGGTCTGAGCTGGCCGCCGATCTGGTTGATGAGGCTCGTCTTGCCGGCGCCATTTGGCCCAATGACGACATGACGTTCGCCTTGCGCGATGGACAAGCTCACGTCGTCGGTGACGACGAGGCTGCCGAAGGCACAGCGCAGATGATCGATCGCGAGCACGTTCACGACGGCACCTTGCTGAAACGCAGTTGCCGCACGGTGCCCCAGATGCCGCCCGGAAAGTACATCACGCAGCCGATGAAGGCGGCGCCGATGATGGCGAGCCAGTGCTCGCTATAGGAGCTGACGACGTTCTTCATCAGCAGGAAGGCGCCGGCGCCGATGGCGGGGCCGATCAGGGTGCCGGCGCCGCCCAGCATGGTCATGATCAGAATGTCGCCCGACGCCGTCCAATACATTGCATCCGATGAGATGAAGCCGTTGAAGATCGCGTAGAGCCCGCCGGCGAGGCCGGCGAAGGCGCCGGCTATGGTGAAGGCGAGGAGCTTGTAGGCGCGCGTCGGATAGCCGATCGCCGCCATGCGCGGCTCGTTC
>Ga0335081_10006275_pt1 | contig 18908 bp, 17 predicted proteins | sample Lox_Sample_35_FD_206713 | JGI IMG/M metagenome (GOLD analysis project Ga0335081, IMG submission 206713) | Soil microbial communities from Loxahatchee National Wildlife Refuge, Florida, United States - Lox_Sample_3.5 | ecosystem: Environmental > Terrestrial > Soil > Wetlands | place: USA...
AGCTGTCCAGACTGCGCTTCCTCACGCTGCTGCCGACCGTGTTCAGAGGCGCTCACGTGCGTCTCTCGGCCGTGCGTGTCGCACGCGCGCGAACGCTGCACGTGCAAGCCGATCGCCCGATCGTGATGTACGCCGACGGCGACCCGATCGGCGAGCTGCCTGTCACGGTGCGCGTGGCCGCAAGCGCGGTGCGGGTTCTGGTGCCCTCCCGATGAGCGCTCTGGGCGTCAAGATCGTCGCCGCGCGCGCAGTCGGGGAGCTGGCGCGTCGGGCACGGCGGGGTGGTGGCACGAGCCTGCCGGGCAAGGTGCTGATCCGCCTGGACCCGCACGCGATCGCCACGCTTGCGCGGCGCCTGCGCCGCGGCTGCGTCGTGATCTCCGCGACCAACGGCAAGACCACGACGGCGGCGATGACGGCGGCCGTGCTCGGCCGCGCCGACGTCCCGCTCGTGCACAACCGCGCCGGCGCGAACATGGCCGGCGGGGTTGCGTCGACGTTGCTCGCCGCCGCGCGCCCGCGTGGCAGGATCGACGGAGAGCTGGGATTGTTCGAGCTCGACGAGTTCTGGCTGGACCGGATGGTGACAGAGCTTCGCCCGCGCGCAGCGCTGTTGTGCAACCTGTTTCGCGATCAGCTCGATCGCTACGGCGAGCTCGAGACGATCGCCGACCGGTGGGCCGCCGTTGCCGGCGCCCTGCCGGCGTCGACGAGGCTCGTGCTCAATGCCGACGACCCACTGATCGCCGATCTCGGACGCGATGTTGCGGCCGCCGTCTCGTACTTCGGCATCGAGGACGACTCGGCCGTGCTTGCAGAGCTGCAACATGCCTCCGACTCCAAGCACTGCCGCCGCTGCGGCACCGCGTACGGCTACGAGGCCGTCTACCTCGGACACCTCGGGCGCTACCGTTGTCCGGCATGTGGCCAGCAGCGGCCAGTACCGTCGATCTCCGCGAAGCGGATCGTGCTCGACGGCACTCGGGCGGCGAGCTTCCTGCTGCAAACGCCAGGCGGCGCCGCACGGGTGCGACTGCCGCTGCCGGGGCTCTACAACGTCTACAACGCGCTCGGCGCCGCCGCCCTCTGCCTGGCGCTCGGCCTCCCGCTCGAGACGGTGGTCGACGGGCTGCAGTCGGTCGCGGCCGCATTCGGGCGCGCCGAGACGGTTCAGATCGGCGACAAGGAGCTTTCGATCCTGTTGATGAAGAACCCGGCGGGCGCGAACGAGATCCTGCGCACGCTCGCGCTCGAGCGCACCGAGCTCGAGCTACTGGCGATTCTCAACGATCGCACGGCCGACGGCCGCGATGTCTCGTGGATCTGGGACGCCGATTTCGAGCTGCTCGCTTCCCGAGTGCGCAGCGTGACGTGCGCTGGGACCCGCGCGGCGGAGCTGGCGCTGCGGTTCAAGTACGCGGGCACGCCGGTCGAGCGTCTGCGCGTACAGCCCAGCCTCCCCTCCGCGCTCGATCAGGCGCTCGCCGCCAACCGCAGCGCGCGCCTGTTCGTGCTGCCGACGTACACGGCGCTGCTCGAGCTGCGCGACGAGCTTGCTGCTTGCGGACATGTGCCTCGCTTCTGGGAGCCTGCAGCGTGAACGTGATCTGGCACGACCTCGAGTGCGGCGCCTACGCCGAGGACCTGCCGCTGTGGCGCGAACTCGCCGCCGAGCACGGCGACCCGGTGCTCGACGTCGGCGCCGGGACCGGCCGGGTCGCGCTCGATCTCGGGCGCCGTGGCCACCGCGTCACGGCCCTCGACCGCGACGCGGCGCTGATGGCCGAGCTGCGACGCCGGGCCGGCGGGTTGCAGGTGCAGACGGTGATCGCCGACGCCCGCGAGTTCGATCTGCAGCAGCGCTTTGCGCTGTGCCTGGTGCCGATGCAGACGATTCAGCTGCTCGGCGGCGCCGCGGGCAGGGCCCGGTTCCTGCGCCGCGCCCGCGCGCATCTGCTTGCAGGCGGCCTGCTCGCGGTCGCGCTGGCCGAGGAGCTCGAGACCTATGACGATGAGCTCGGCGGGCTCGGGGCGCTGCCCGACATGTGCGAGCGCGACGGTGTCTTCTACTGCAGCAGGCCGACTGCGATCCGCGCCGATCGAGCGGGCTTCGTGCTCGAGCGCCGGCGCGAGACAGTCACCAACGACGGCCACCGCTCAGTCCAGGACGACCTCGTGAGGCTCGACCGGTTGACGCCGCTCGAGCTCGAGCGCGAGGCGCTCGCGGCCGGGCTGCGGCCGGCGGGGCGCACCACCGTTCCCCAGACGCGTGACTATGCCGCCAGCGCCGTGGTGATGCTCGGTGCCTGATCGCGAGCTGCGCGTGTGCGCGCTGTATCCCGAGCTGATGAACATCTACGCCGATCGCGGCAACCTGCTGATGCTCGAGCGCCGCTGCCGGTGGCGCGGGATCGCGTTTGCGCTGACCGCGAGCGACCTCGGCGACGAGCTCGATCCCGACGCGGCGCAGCTCTACTACATCGGCGGCGGCCAGGACCGCGACCAGCGCCTGTGCGCGTTGGACCTCGCGCAGGTCAAGCGAGACGCGCTCCACGCCGCCGCGCAACGCGGCGCAGTGATTCTGGCCGTATGCGGCGGCTACCAGCTGCTCGGGCACTCCTACGAGCTGGGTGACGAGACGCTTGCGGGCGTGGGGCTGGTGGACCTACACACGGTTCGCGCCGCAGGTCCGAGGCTGATCGGCAACGCCGCGATCGAAGTGCACCTGACGCCCGGGCGCGCACATGTGCTCGCCGGCTTTGAGAACCACGGCGGGCGCACGCACCTCGGGGCGTCCGCGCACGCGCTCGGACGAGTACTTCGCGGTCAGGGCAACAACGGCGACGACGGCGGCGAGGGGGTCCGCGATGGCAACGTGATCGGCACCTATCTGCACGGCCCCCTGCTTCCCAAGAACGCCTGGTTCGCCGACTGGCTGATCGCGACCGCGCTCGGGTCCGGCGAGACGCTCGCGCCGCTGGACGATGAGCTCGAGGAGGCGGCCCACGTCGACGCGATGCGCGCGGCCGGCGTGAATGAGCATCGCGCGTTGGGCTGATGCAGTCCGTGCAACGCAGTGTCCGTTGGCGCCTGCTCGCGCCCGTCGCGGCGTGGGTCGTCGCGCTCGCACTCGCCGGTTGCGGGCTCGGAGCGCATTCGCAGACAGAGAGGGTCGCGGCGACGACCAACGCCTCGAGCACCGACCGCGCCGCCACCGGCAGCTCGGCCGCAACCACGACGCAGCTGCCCGGCAGCGGCAAGCCGTCGGTGGTGATCGGCGACAAGAACTTCACCGAGGAGTTCGTGCTCGGCGAGCTCTATTACGAGGCGCTGCAAGCGCAGGGCTTCAGCGTCTCGCTGGACCGCAACATCGGGCCGACCGCAGTCACCGTGCAGGCGCTCGCGACGGGCCGTCTGGCGATGTACCCCGAGTATCTGCAGACGTGGAACGCCGACGTCGCCGGCGACCAGCGGAGCTTCCGCAGCGCCGCCGCCGCCTACGTGGCCGCGCAGCGCTACGCGCTCGACCACGGGTTCGTGCTGCTGAACCCGACGCCGTTCAGCGACAACGGCGCGATCGCGGTGACGGTCGCCTATGGCGCCCAGAACCATCTCGAGTCGATCGTCGATCTTCGTCGCGTGGCGACCTCACTGACGCTGGGCGGTCCGGTGCAGTTCCAGCAGGGCGCCGGCGCGCTGCTGCCGGTGCTCGAGCAGACCTACGGCTTCGAGCCGGCCGCGTTCACCGCGCTGGCGGTCGGACAACAGTATTCAGCGCTGGACGAGGGCTCGATTCAGGCGGCGGACGTCAGCAGCACCGACGGTCAGCTCGCGACCGGCGACTACAGGCTGCTGCGCGATCCCGCCAACGTGTTCGGCTGGGGGAACGTCGTTCCGGTGGTCTCGACGAGAGCGCTCGACGAGGAGGGCCCGGCGTTCGCCGCGACCGTCAACCGCGTCAGCACGCTGCTGACGACCGGCGTGATGCGCCAGCTCAACGAGCTCGTCGACGTCGCCGGCGAGGACCCTGCATCCGTCGCGACTGCGTTCCTGCAGACCCACGGACTGCTGACACCGGCAAATCCGTGAGCGTCGCTCAACGGCCGCTCGACCCGAAGCCGTCGCTACCGCGATCGGTGGCCGCGAGCGCGTCGACCTCGACCACGAGCGGCAGTTCGACGCGGATCAGCACGAGCTGGGCGATCCTGTCGCCGGGCGCGATCGCGAACGGGACCTCGCGGTCGGTGTTGAGCAACAGAACTCGCACCTCCCCGCGGTAGCCGGCGTCGATCAGGCCCGGCGCGTTGACGATCGCGATTCCGTGGCGGATCGCCAGCCCGGAGCGCGGCAGCACGAGCCCGGCCTGACCGGCGGGGATCTCGACCGCGATCCCGGTGCGAAGCGCCGCGCGCTCACCGGGACCGAGGTGAGCCCCTTCGAGCGCGTGCAGGTCGAGACCCGCGTCGTGCGCGTAGGCGCGCGCCGGGAACGGCGCCCGAGGATCCAGCCGCACAATTCGCAGCGTCATCCGCCGGCTGGCACGCTCAACGCGAACGGCCCGTAGCGAGCCGCGGCGGCCGCAGGCAGGCGGGCGACGACCAGGACCCCGTTGGGCGTCTCCTCGCGCTCGAGGTCGCCGGCCAGCGCGTGCAGCTCCGCGAGCCGTCCGCCTTCGTCATAGGGGATCAGCAGCTGCACCTCGCGCAGCGTGCGCGCGAACTCGTCCTCGATCCGCGCCACCAGCTGCGCGATGCCCTCGCCCGTGGCCGCGGACACCAGCAGCGCGCTCGGGTGGCGGTGCAGCAGTTCGGTACGGCGCTCGTCCGCGATCAGGTCGGCCTTCGCCAGAACGAGCACGCGCGGCGGGTTGACCGCGCCGATCTCGAGCAACACGTCCTCGACCGCCGTGGTCATCTCGAGCAGCTCATCCTCGGGGACCGACGCGTCGACGACGTGCAGGATCAGGTCCGCCAGCCGCGTCTCCTCGAGCGTCGCGCCGAACGCGTCGACGAGCTGGTGGGGGAGCTTGCGAATGAAGCCGACGGTGTCGGTCAGCAGGTAGTCACGGCCGCCTGAACGCAGCACCCGCGTGGTTGGATCGAGCGTCTGAAAGAGGCGATCGCCAACGCCGACGCTGGCTCCGGTGAGCGCGTTCAGCAACGTCGACTTGCCGGCGTTGGTGTAGCCGGCGAGCGCAACCGACGGCAACTGGGCGCGCTCGCGCTCACCCCGCATCACCGCGCGGCTCGAGCGGACGCCGGCGAGCTTGCGCTTCAGGGCCGAGATCCGGTCGCGGGCGAGCCGGCGGTCGGTCTCGATCTGGGTCTCGCCAGGGCCCCGGGTGCCGATCCCGCCGTCGATCCGGCCGGCTCCGAGGCGCTCCAGGTGCGACCAAAGGCCGCGCATCCGCGCGAGGTTGTACTCGAGCTGGGCCAGCTCAACCTGCAGCTTGCCCTCGGCGGTGTGCGCGTGAGCGGCGAAGATGTCGAGAATGATCGCCGTCCGGTCGATCACCGGCAGGCCGAGCCTCGCCTCCAGGTTGCGTTCCTGACGTGGGGAGAGCTCGTCGTCGCACGCGATCAGGTTCGCGTCGGCGCGCTCGAGCTCGAGCTCCAGCTCGGCGAGCTTCCCGGGACCGAGGTAGGTGTTGGGGTGCGGCTCGTCGCGTCGTTGCACAAGCTCGCCGACGCCGGCGACCCCGGCCGTGCGCAGCAGCTCGCGAAGCTCGGCCAGCTCGTGCTCGTCGACCTCGGGCAGCGCCGCAATCAGGTATGCCCGCTGGCGCGCACGGCGCTGTCCGGCAGTCGGCCTGAGGCGTCCGTTTCGGTTCTGGTGCACACGGTTGATGTTAGGGCCAGACACGCCCAGCCATTCGGCAAATGTATCGCCGGTGCCGGCCTCGTGCCCGGCGATACAATGCGCCGCCCGGCTTGGCCTGGCGGGCAGAGCCACTACAAACGGCGTAACCGGGCGACCGCCTCGAGCAGGCGCTCGTCGGGAGTCGTCAGCGAGATGCGGAAGAAGCCTTCGCCGCTCGGGCCGTACGCGCCCCCCGGCGAGATCACCACTCCGGCTCGCTCGAGCACGTGCTCACAGTACGCGGCCGCCGACTGAAACCCGGCCGGTACCGGCGCCCAGACATAGATCGTACCCTTCGGCACCGTCACGTCGACGCGCGCCTGTGCGAGCGCTTCGCACACGAGGTCCCGGCGCCGCCGGTAGACAGCGTTCATCGCCCGGACGTCGTCGTCGAGGTCGGGCGCAAGCGCGGCGGCGCCGGCGAGCTGCACCGCCTCGAAGTTGCCAGAGTCGACGTTGGACTTCAGCCGCCAGTATTGCTCGATGGCACCTGCGTTGCCGACGATCGCCGCGCACCGCCAGCCGGTCATGTTGTAGCCCTTGGACAGCGAGAAGACCTCGACTCCGACTTCCTTGGCGCCGGGGGTCGCTAGGAACGACGGCGCGACGTAGCCGTCGTAGGTGGTCTCGCTGTACGCGTTGTCGTGCACGACGAGGATCCCGTTGCGCCGGGCCAGCGCGACGACCTGCTCGAACAGCCCCGCCGGCACGACCGCGCCCGTTGGATTGTTCGGGTAGTTGAGGAACATCAACCGCGCCCGTTGCAGCTGCGCGGGGCCGATCGCCTCGAGGTCGGGGGCAAAGCCGCGTTGCGCCTCGAGCGCCATCAGCACCGGTTCTGCACCGGCCAACAACGGTCCTGCAGTGTAGACGGGGTAACCAGGATCCGACGCGAGCGCCACGTCGCCTGGATCCAGGAACGCGAGGTTGACGTTGAAGATGCACTCCTTGGCGCCGATCGCCGCCATCACCTCCGTCTCGGGGTCGAGCACCACCCCGAAGCGCCGTTCGTAGAACGCCGCGACGGCTTCGCGGAACTCGCGGCGGCCGCGGTTGGAGGGATACGTGTGCGTGCTGGGATCTGCGACCGCGCGTTGCGCGGCGGCGACGATCGGCTGATACGTCGGCGTGTCCGGATCTCCGATCCCGAGGCTGATCACGTCGACGCCGGCGGCGCGTTTGGCCTCGGCCTTGCGCTCCAGCTCGGCGAACAGGTACGGGGGGATTCGCTCGAGGCGCCTACTCGGTCGCATGCAGCTCCTTTAGGAAGTCGTCGGCGAGCGTGCCCCTGAACACCGGGACGGCCCAGCCGCTGAGATTGATCCGCAGGTCTTCTCCGACCGCCACCTCGAGCTCGCCGCCGCCGAGCGCTACCGTCACCGGCGAGGCGCCGCCGTCGAGGACGTAGCTGACCGCGGCGCCGGTGGCGCCTGTGCCGCTCGCCGAGGTCTCCCCCACGCCGCGTTCGAAGATCCGCGCGCCGATCCGCCCGGGCGCCAGCGCCGTATACCAGGAGATGTTGGTGCGGTTTGGAAACAGACGGTGGCGCTCGATCTCCGGGCCAAACGCGCTCAGGTCCAGGAGCGCCAGCTCTGCCGGATCATCAACCGCGATCGCGCACTGCGGATTGCCGACGTGGACGTGGCGAAAGCGCCAGCGGCGCCCACCAGCGAGCAACTCGCCGTGCCCGTCGGGAGGACCCGCTGGGAAGTCGTCGCTCACCAGCCGCGCGCGCCCCAGCTCGATCGTGCAGGACCTGGACGAGGTGATCGACGCATGGATCGGGCCGGCGGCCGTCTGGAGGGCGACCCGGTCGGCCTGCGTCCAGCCTCGGCGGCGCAGGTAGAGGACCGCCTCGCGAGCGCCGTTGCCCGATAGCTCGGCCTCGGAGCCGTCGGGGTTGAAGATCCGCAGCCGGGCGACGAAGCCGGTGCCATCGGGCGCCGACAGCAACAGCACGCCGTCGCCGAACACGCCGGTGTGAGCGGCGCACAGCGCCCGCACCCGCGCCGGGGTCAGCTCGAATGGCAGCCGCGTTGCCTCGAGGATCAGGTAGTCGTTGCCGAGCGCGTGCCACTTCTCGAACTCCACGCGGTAGGAGTCTAAGTCGGTGTACCGTCGCCCGCCGATGCCGGATCGCCTTCGCAACTTCGCCGCCCGCCATGCCCGCCTGCCGCTCGTGCTGCTGGCGCTGGTGTCGCTGGCGTCGTTGGGCGCGCGTGTCGGGGGTCTCGGCGACCCCTGCCGCTCGCCGTGCCGCAGCGCGAGCGACCACTTGCTGATCTTCGACGAGGCCTACTACGTCAACTCCGCGCGCAACATTGCCGAGCTGCGTCCGCCGCCCGGCTCGACGTACGACGACGACCCGCTCGGCGACGATCCAAACGCCGAGCACCCTCAGCTTGCAAAGCTCGTGATGGCAGGTTCGATCGAGCTGTTCGGGGACGGGCCGTTCGCCTGGCGGCTCGGGAGCCTGCTGTGCGGGTCGCTGGCGATCCTCGGGCTGTACGCGCTCGTCCGCGCCGCCGGCGGCAGACCGTGGCTCGCGCTGGGTGCGAGCACGCTGGCGGCCTGCGACAACCTGCTGCTCGTTCACGGGCGGATCGGGACGCTCGACATCTACGCGGTCGCGGCGATGATCTGGGCCGCGGTGGCGTACCTGCGCGGGCGGCCGTTCGTCGCCGGCGCGCTGATCGGCGTCGGCGCCTGCGCGAAGGAGGTCGCTCCGTATCTGTTGGCGGCGCTCGCGCTGTTTGAGGCGTTGCGCTGGCTCGCGGACCGGACCGACCCGCGCGCCCGGCTCGGGCGCCTGGCTGCCTGCACGGCGACCGCCGCGGTCGTATTCATCGGACTGCTCGGAGTGCTCGACGCGATCGCGCCGCCGTTTGCCGACGCGACGCAGACCGCGGTCACCGGCGGCCCGCTCGCGCACCTCGCGCACATGATCAGCTACGCGGCTGGGCAGACAAGCCCTCACGGCCCAACGGGCATCGCCTCATATCCGTGGCAGTGGCTCTACGACTACAAGCCGATCGACTATCTGAGCATCAACCCGGTGCACCCCACGGGGGGCCTGCTGCACCTCCATGCCTCCGTGCACTTTCTCGGCATGATGAGCCCACCGATCGTGCTGCTGGCGCTTCCAGCGATCGCGCTCGGCTTGATCGGACTCCGTCGCCGCGCAGACGACGTCGCGCTGCTAGGCGCAGCTTGGTCGATCGGCACGTTCATCCCATTCGAGCTCGAGAGCCTGATCTGGAGCCGCACGAGCTACATCTACTACATGGCGATCGTCATGCCGGGTATCTACGTGGCGGTCGCGGCGCTGATCGCACGCGTTCCCAAGCGCATCAGGCCCCTCGTCTGGGCGGCGTGGGCCTGGGGCGTCGCGGTGCTGATCGCCGCGATCGTCATGTACCCGTTCGCGCCATGGCCGTCATGATCGCCGCGATCGTCGTGCATCCGCTCGCGCCGCGGCCGTCATGAGACATCGGCACCGGCCGTGCCCTGCCGCCTCCCTGATTACGCGAAAGATCGGCGTCGGTCGGCGCGCTCCACGCGAATTTGCGCTGTTTCCCCCATCCCGGCCACGCGCTTTCTCCCGATGCGCGACACGGCGAACGGGGGATGATTAAGGATGGATAGGAAGGTAGCCAGGTCGTCCCAGGGATAGGAAGGAAACCATGTCGCCCAGGGGTTAGGAGGGTAGCCATGTCGTCCGCGACGCTTTCTGCCCGCTCGCTGCCAGCGAGCGTGATACTGCCGGGGGTCTTTGCCGATGGTTTGCCTGCTTGATGTGGACCCTGACCTCGAGGAGTTGCTGTCGGTCGAGGAGCGGATGATCGCCGGACGGCTCAAGCTTCGCACCCACAAGGTACGGGCCGACGGCGAGGGCGCCGACATCGCCGCAGTGCTGCAGGAGGCTGAGGCATTTGGGGCAATCGTTCTCGACGGCATGCTCGTCCATCGGATGACCGTCGCCGATCAGGCTGGGTTGCGGCTGCTCGGCGCCGGGGATATCGTGATGCGGGCGTCAGGCGCGAGCCTGATGGTCGTTGTCGCATCCGAGCTGACGGGGATGCCCGAGAGCACAGTCGCGCTGCTCGACGACGCGTTGCTGTTTGCGATCCGCCGTTGGCCGGCCGTTGCCGTGCGCCTGCTTGAGCGCTTCTCTGAACAGACGCAGACGCTCGCAGCGCAGTTCGTGATCGCCCAGCTGCCTCGTGTCGATCAGCGCGTGCTGGCGCTGATGTGGCTGCTCGCCGAGCGCTGGGGTCGCGTGACGATGTTGGGGACCCACCTGCCGTTGAGCCTCACTCACGTAACGATTGGCGCGCTGATCGGCGCGCGCCGCTCGACGGTGACGCTCGCGCTGCGCGAGCTCGTCGATCGCGGCGCGCTGCTCAAGCACGAGCAGGGCTGGCTCTTGGTCGAGCCGCCCGCGAAGGCAACCGCCTCGACGTCGGACGCCGACGTACCCGCGCTTCGGAGCTGTGCGTTTGCGCCACAGCCGCCTCAAGAATCCGGGCCACCCGACGAGGCGCGGCCGGCGCGGGAGCTGACAAGGTTCAAGGACCGACAATTGGTCCGAGCCGCCGCCGTCGAGCAGCGGCGCAGAGCTGCGGTCCTAGTCGACAGGGCCAGCCGACTGAGAGGCGTGGCGGGCGCGACCGTTCGGCCGGCCGGCACCTAATCTAAGGGCCCGAAGTCGTCCACGGCGCCATCATCCGACGCGGTGGCGACCGCCTCGCCATAGGGCCACGGCGAGTGCGGCGACCTCGTCGGGCGTGCGGGCAGTCATGTCGATCACGTTGACAGCGGCGAGCTTGCGCATCCAAGTCAGCTGCCGGCGGGCATAGTTGCGCGTACGGCGCTTCATCGCTTCGACGTCGCCCGCGAGCAGCTCATCGAAGCCCAGCGCCTTGCGCGCAGTGACCGACGCGCCGGCTGCGTTCGCTCGCCGAACCTCTTGCGCGGCCCCCGCGGCGACCATCCGATCGACGCGCGCGTCGATCGCGGCGTACAGCCGCTGTCGCTCGAGCGTCAAGCCGATCAGCAGCGTCGGCCGGCGAACGTCTGCGGCCCACAGCTCGGACTCGCCGTCGGGCGGCTCGAGCTCGCCGGCGTCGAGCAGTTCGAGCGCGCGGACGATCCGTTGCCGGTCGGCGGGCTGGATCTCGGCCGCCGCCCACGGCGCCCGGCGCGCCAACACCGCGTGGAGCGCAACAGGACCGCGCGCTTGCAGCTCTGCTGTCCAGCGCTCGCGGGCTCCTTCGGGAGGGGCCGGTCGCAGGCTCAGCTCGGTCAGCGCCGCGCGCAGGTACAGGCCTGTCCCTCCGACCACGATCGGGCGCCGCCCGCCCACCAGCAGCGCGTCGATCTCCGCATGCGCGAGCTCGGCGTACTGACCGGCGCTGAAACGGGCGTCTACGGGCAGAAACGAGAGCAGGCGGTGCTCGAGCTCGGCGCGCTCGGCCGCCCCAGCCGCACCCGTCAGCGTCTCGAGCCCTGCGTACACCTGAAGCGCATCGGCTGACACCGCGACCGGCCTCTCCCCCAGGGCGCGCAGCCGCCGCGCGAGCGCGATCGCGACCGCTGTCTTGCCGACGCCGGTCGGGCCGAAGATCGCGAAAACTTCCTCGTGGGCCATCGATGCCAGTATTTTCTTGACATGGCTTCGCGCAACGCGGCCGAGCGCGTCCTGGCGGGCGCCGGGCTCTCGCTCGAGGCTGACCCGTTTGCGGGGGCGGTCGACGCGGCACGGAGCGCCGCCGCAGCGCTCGCCGGAGAGCCGCCCGACTTGATGGTCGTGTTTGCCACTGGTGCGCACCTGATCGAGCCCGAGGCGACGCTCGCGGGCGTCTACGAGGCGACCGAGCCGCGGACGCTGATCGGCTGTGGTGCCGGGGGCGTGCTGAGCACCGGGCGCGAGCTGGAATCGGGCACGGCCATCGCGGTCTGGGCCGCGTCTTTGCGCGACGGAGCCGCGGCGAGCGCTTTCCACGCGACCGCGACGCCCACTGAGATCGATGGTCTGCCGGACGCGACCGGCGCAAGCGCTGTGATCCTGCTGTCCGACCCGTATTCGTTTCCCACCGACGGCGCGCTCGCCCAGCTTTCGGGGAATGCGGCTCTCGTGCCGGTGCTCGGCGGGCTCGCCAGCGGACGCGGCACCGGTGGCGGTGCCGTGCTGTTCGCCGGCACGCGGGTGTGCACCGAGGGAGCGGTCGGTGTGACCCTCGAGCGTGTCGAAGTGTTGTCGTGCGTCTCGCAGGGCGCCGCGCCGCTCGGGCGCGAGGCGACGATCACCGCGGCGCAGGGAAATGTGATCGAGGAGCTGGCGGGCCGCCCGGCGCTTGAGACGATCCAACAGATCATCTCGGCGCTTCCGGCGCGCGAGCGTGCGCTGCTCGAGAGCGGCATCCTGATCGGGATCGTGATCGACAGCGGCAAGCCGGAGTACGAGCGTGGCGACTTCCTTGTGCGCGGGGTGCTCGGTGCCGACCCGGACACCGGCCGTATCGCCGTCAGCGCAACGGTCCGCGCGGGGCAGGTCGTGCGCCTGCACGCGCGCAATGCGAAGTCGGCCGCCGAGGATCTGAGGCAGTCGCTGAAGCTCCAGCTAGAGGCGCTGGCCGGTGCCGCGCCGGCGGGCGCACTGGTGTTCTCGTGCAACGGCCGCGGCCGCGCGATGTTCGGGACCGCCGACCACGATGCCAAGACGATCGAACGCGAGCTCGGCGGCGCTCCGGCGGCCGGCTTCTTCGCAGCCGGCGAGATCGGGCCGGTGGGCGGTCGGGCGTTCCTGCACGGATTTACCGCCACGCTCGCGGTCTTCCCCAGCTGAGGGCCCGAGCTGACGGTGAGCCTCGTGAGCGGCACCGTGCTCGTGACCGGCGCCACCGGCGGCATCGGCAGCGCGATCGCGACATTGCTGGGAGCCAACGACGCCAGCCTGATCTTGACCGGACGGCGCGCGGACGTACTCGAGCGGCTGGCTGGGCAACTGCACGCGCGCGCGATCGTGTGCGACCTGAGCCGGCGCGAGGAGCTGGAGCTGCTCGCGGCAGAGGCGGCCTCAGCAGCGGTCGACGTCCTCGTCGCCAATGCGGCGCTCCCTGCCAGCGGTCTGCTGACGGAGATCGGGCGCGATCGGCTCGATCGCCTGCTCGACGTCAACCTGCGCGCGCCGATCCTGCTGGCCCGTGCACTGCTGCCGGGGATGATCGACCGCCGGCGCGGCCACCTGGTGTTCGTCTCCTCGCTTGCCGGCAAGGCCGCGGCGCCCGCGTCGTCGGTGTACTCAGCGACCAAGTTCGGCCTGCGAGGATTCGCGCTGGGGCTGCGCGAGGACCTGCGCCCACACGGCGTCGGCGTCTCGGTTGTCCTGCCGGGCTTCATCCGTGAGGCGGGCATGTTCGCGCAGACGGGAGTCGTGCTGCCGTTCGGCGTCGCGACCCGATCGCCCGAAGACGTTGCACGAGGCGTGATCCGCGCAATCGAGCGAAACTGCGCCGAGATCGAGATTGCTCCGCTCACGTTGCGCACCGGCGCCAGCATCGCGGGGCTGGCGCCCGAGCTCGCCGCGAGGGTCAGTCGCTTTCTCGGCAGCGAGCGGCTGTCAGCCGAGATCGCCGCTCGCCAGCGTCACATGCGCTGAAGCATCAGATCACCGCGGTCGTGCTATGGGGCGCCCTCCATTCCACAATCTAAGGGCCTAATCCTTGCTGTCCTCGCACGGCGGCGCGCGGAGCCGGGAGCGCTCACCCGCCGAGGCCGCCGAAGATCGCGAACGGATTCGACGGCCGGGCGTCCATCACGGCGCCGAGGGTTGCTTCGACCGTGATCGTGCTGCCGGATGGTGCCTGTTGACGGATGCGCTCCGCGAGCGCCTGGGCGCTGTCCTCGTCCGCGGCGCCGACGAGCAGGTACTTCCATCGGCGAACGGTGGGCAGCCCCTGCTCACGCAGCTTTACGGCGAACTGGCCGGCCGCGCCGCTCGAGGGGCACTCGATGCGGACCTCGAAATCGGGATGGCCGTGATGGGCGGCCTCCTCTCGTTCGCGTTCGAGCAACTCATCGTGCTCCTCGCTTCGCTCCGAGTCGCTGACAGGCAGCGGAGCGTCGGGGTCCTCCCAATCCTCGGCAACCGGGTGCCAGCGACGCAGCTCGAGCTGCAACGGCCAGCCGTGCTGCTGGGCAAGCGAGCTGATCAGCTCCTGCACACGCCGCGCTTGTTCGAGCGTGTCCGTGTAGCAGAAGAGCTGTCCGCCGTCGCGCGAGACGACTACTCGATCGTGAAACGCGTCGCGCAGGTCGTGCTCGAGGTGCGATGCGTTCAGATGCTCAGTCAGCCGGTGGGCGAGGCCCGACTCGTGAAGATCGATCCGCAGCCGCCAGTCGTCGCTCATCGTCCAGTAAATCGTTGATCTTGCACGTTCGGGCGCCTATTTGCCGTGGCGGCATTGTCGAGGTCGTGCTCGCCGGTGACTGAAGCGAGCGTAGCGATCACCTCGTCGGCCAGCTTCGCGCCGTCCTTGGCGCGCTCGGGCGTTGCCTTGACCCGGATCACCACGTCATCGCCGTCGAGCTCCTCCAGCACCACGCTCACCGACGACCGAGTCGGAGTGGCGATCTGCTCGTCCAGCAGCGCCTGGACCTGGCTCGGCCGGACACCGCAGCCGAGCCGGACCTTGACGTCGACCGGGTCGGGCTCCCGGAGCGGCACGACCGCCGCGGCGAGCACGACGTTGTTGGGGATCATGATGTTGTCCTCTCCCCGTGCCAAGGTGATGTAGAGCAGGCCGAGCGACCTGACAACCCCCTCGACCGTTCCGCCCACCCCGCCCGCCTGCAGCCGCACTCGCTCGCCAACCCTGAACGGCCGGGCGGTGAGCAGCACCATTCCGGCAAAGAGATTGCCAAGCGTCTGCTGGGCGGCGAGGCCGAAGATCACGGCCGTGAACGCGCTCCCGGCAACGATCGTGCTGGCATCGACCTGAGCGATGCGGAGCGCGATCAACAGTGTGATCAGCATCGTCACGAGCCGGATCAGAAAGCCGACGGTCCCTGCGGTGGCGGGATCCAATCGTCGGAAGAACGTGGGCGCCAACGCCCGGCCAAACGCACGCGCCACCCCCCAGCCGAGCGCGAGCAGCACCACCACGGTCGCGATTCGCAGTGGGGTGTTCAGCTGTCTGTATTGGGCCTTCGTGAGCAGCTCGTGGCGCAGTCCGTAGCCGACGACGACGGCAATCATCAACGGCACCAGGATCGCCGCGTCGCGACGTGCGCGCCGGATCGCCCGCTGGCTGACGCTCACGGTCAGCCCGACAGCCTCCCACGCCTCGCTGCGAGTCTCGAACATGCGCTCGAGGTGGAGATCGCGCTGGCTCCTGATCCGGTTCAGCACGCCCTGACCCCAGTCGCCTGGATCATCCCGTTGTTGGTCGCTCATCTTGTTATCTACCACCGGTTCGGCGCGCCAGTTTCATCGTGGTCGATGAAGATCGTCTCAAAACAGCCGCGGCTGGTCTGGTTGGCCGCCCGCGCGCGCCTGGGACCCACGCTCGGTTTGTAGCCAGCGCAGCTCGCCGCATGAGCTCGACATCGCGCAGCGGCAGAGGTGACCAGCCACTCGTCAAATCCGAGCACTGATTGTTGCACGGGCCCTTACGGGTCGCCCGGGACGCCGGCAGGCCGGCAGCGCGCCAGCAGCGACTCGCGGCCGGCAAGCGTCTGGCTGGTCGCGGCGGTGATCTCGACGTCGACGAGCTCGCCGGGCCCGCCGAGGCCGGTGAAGTTCACGATCTTGTTGTGGCGCGAGCGACCGCGCAGCCGGCTCGGGTCGGTGCGCGACGGACCCTCGACGAGGACCTTCACCGTACGGCCGACGAACCGCTGCGCGCGTCCCGCAGCGCCACGCTGGACCAGCTCGACGAGTCGCTCGAGCCGCTGAACCTTGAGGTCGTGCGGAACTTGGTCAGGCAATGTCGCCGCCTCGGTTCCTCGCCGCGGCGAGTACAAGAACGTGAACGCGCCGTCGTATTGAACCTGTCCGGCAACCTCCAGCGTCTGCTGGAAATCGGCCTCGGTCTCGCCCGGGAAGCCGACGATGATGTCGGTCGTGAGCGCGCAGTCGGGGACGTGCTCGCGAATCATCGCGACGCGGTCGAGGTAGCGCTCGCGCGTGTAGGTGCGTCGCATTCGCTTAAGAACCATGCTCGATCCCGATTGCAACGGCAGGTGGATGTGCTCGCACAGACTCGGCAGCTCCGCGTGAGCCCGGATCACGTCCTCGCGCATGTCCTTCGGATGCGGGCTCGTGTAGCGAATCCTGTCGATCCCCTCGATCGCGTCGATCCGCGCCAACAACTGCGCGAACGTTGTTCGCGGCCCGCCGCGCAGGTCGCGGCCGTAGGAATTGACGTTCTGGCCAAGCAGGGTCACCTCGCGCACCCCGTCGGAGGCAAGTCTTCGCACCTCGTCGACGAGCTCGTCGGGATCGCGACTCACCTCACGACCGCGGGTCGAGGGGACGATGCAGTACGAGCACACGCAGTTGCAGCCAACGCTGATCTGGACCCATGCCTGAAATTGCCGGGCCCGCTTGGCGGGCAGTTCGCCGGTAAAGCCCTCGAACTCGAAGTAGCCCTGCGCGGTGAGCGAATCGCTGTTCAGGAACTCGGCGAGCTTGTGAGCCTGACCCGGACCGAATGCGACGTCGACGAATGGAAAACGTGCGAACACCTCCTCCTTGAGCGACTGCGCCCAGCACCCGCCGACGCCGACGATTCGCGCCGGGTCTGCGCGCTTCAGCCGCTTCGCGTCGCCGAGGTGGGCGGCGAGCCGGTTGTCGGCGCTCTCGCGGATCGAGCAGGTATTGAACAGGATCAGGTCGGCCCGTTCTCGGCAATCTGACTCCTCGTATCCAAGCGAGTCGAGCATCCCTTTGATTCGCTCGGAATCGTGCTCGTTCATCTGGCAGCCGAACGTCGTGATGTGGTAGAGCTTCATTGCTGGGCCAAGGGTATCGACGTCAACTGCGCCGGAACCCGGGGAGCGTCAGCTCGACCAGTGCTCCTCGGCCGCCGCGCCCCTCGCGTGCCCGGACTCGGCCTCCGTGCGCGTCGGCGATCGCTCGCACGATCGCAAGCCCCAGCCCCGCCCCGCCCTCGGACCGCGCCCTGGCCGGATCGGTGCGATGGAAGCGCTCGAACACGCGCTCGCGCTCGCCGGCGGGTATCCCCGGCCCGTCGTCCAGCACGGCGAAGAGGATCCTGCCTGGGCCATCGGGGTCGACCTCCAGGCGGACTAGGCCGGCCCCCTCCTCAGTGTGCTCGATCGCATTGCGGGCGAGGTTGCGGATCGCCTGAGCGACCCGATCGGGATCGGCTCGCAGCGAGCCCTCAGGGACCGACCCCAGCTCGAAGCGCCGCTGCGCGGTGAGGCTGACCCCGTCCCACAGCTCTCCGACAAATGGACGCACGTCGATCGACTCGATCTGAAGAAAGTCCATCTCCTCTGCTCGTGCCAGCAGCAGCAAGTCGTCGACCAGCCGGCTGATGCGGGCGATCTCGGCTTGCACAAGCCGCTCGACGCGGCGGACCTCCTGCTCTGACGGGCTGGCCTGCGCTGCGAGCACCTCGAGTTGCCCGCGGATCACGGTCAGTGGGGTGCGCAGCTCATGCGACGCGTCGGCGACGAACTCTCGCTGGCTGGCGAACGCCTCCGCGAGCCGGTCGAGCATCCGGTTGAAAGCTTCGGCGAGCACCTGCACCTCGCCGCCACGCCCGGGCGAGACCTCCATCCGCGGCTCCAGGTCGCCGGCATCGACACGCGTCGCGACCGACGCCATGCGGCGCAATGGCCCGGAGACCCGTGCGCCGGCCAGATAGGACGCGACGAGCGCAAGCGCGAGGGTCAACGCGCCGGCGAGCAGGAATGATCGCGCCACGCCGTGCTGCGCGGTCTCGACGATTGCCAGCGGCTCGCCGGCGCCGACGACGACCGCGAGCGGGCCGATCGGGAGCACACGCTCGAGGATTCTCATCCGGCCCACGTCGGGGACCGTCTGTACCGAGTAGCCGGCGCGCGGCACGAGCAGCCGGCGGCCGGCCCCATTCTCTCTGGACTGCTGGGCCGCAGTCTCGCCGTTGTCGGGCGCGCCGGCGTCCAACAGCTCAGGATGGTTGCTGACGCTCGCCTGTCCGGGGACGAGCGCGAACAACAGCGTCGACGTTGCGCTGTACGATTGGCTGCTGACGTAATGCCGGGCGGCTGCCACGAGTTGCCCTGTCGTCTGTGCGTCCAGCGGAGTGAGCGCTTGCGAGAGCTGGTTGGTGTCGTCCGTCAAGTCGTGGTCGATTTCCCCGCGCAACTGGCTGCCGGTGGCGTTGTAGACGACGACGAACGTCGCCGCCGTGGCCACCAGCATCACGCCCGCCACCCATGCGGTCAGTCGCCAGCGCAAGCTCGTCAAGAGCCGCGCTGTCTTATTCCGAAGCATCAAAGCGGTACCCGACCGAGCGCACCGTCACGATCGGGGCGCTGCGATCAGCCCGCCGCAGCTTCCGGCGTAGGTAGCCGACGTAGACGTCGACCACGTTCGTTCCCGGGTCGTATTCGTAGCCCCAGACCGCTCTCAGGATCTGCTCACGGCTGAGTACTTGTCCGCGGTTGCGCAACAAGTACACGAGCAGCTCGAACTCGGTCGTGGAAAGACGCACGAGCTCTCCCGCCCGACGTACCTCGCGCGTGATCAGGTTGACGTCGACGTCGCCGGCGTGGATCGTCGTCGTCGGCGTCTGCGCCGCGACGCGGAGCTGCGCGCGGATCCGGGCAGCGAGCTCAGAGATCGAGAACGGCTTTGTCAAGTAGTCGACCGCGCCGGCGTCGAGTCCCGCGACGCGGTGCTCGATCTCCCCGCGAGCGGTCAGGATGATCACCGGCAGCGCCGGCTTGGCGGCATGGACCTCTGCCAGCACCTGAGCCCCACTGCGCCCTGGAAGCATCATGTCGAGCACGATCAGATCGACAGCTTCGGCGAG
>Ga0335081_10006276_pt1 | contig 18906 bp, 20 predicted proteins | sample Lox_Sample_35_FD_206713 | JGI IMG/M metagenome (GOLD analysis project Ga0335081, IMG submission 206713) | Soil microbial communities from Loxahatchee National Wildlife Refuge, Florida, United States - Lox_Sample_3.5 | ecosystem: Environmental > Terrestrial > Soil > Wetlands | place: USA...
GCCGGCCATCGTGGCCGCGGCGCGGGCGGCAGGCCTGGACCGCACCGTCTTCATCTCGACCACGGCGGTCACCACATCGCTACCGGCCCGGTCGAAGCACGTCCGGCTGGATGCGGAACAGCAGATCCGCGAATCCGGGCTGAAATGGACGATCCTGCGCCCGACCATGATCTATGGGGCGCCCGGAGACCGGAACCTGTCCCGGCTGCTCACGCTGCTCACCCGGGCCCGGGTGCTACCGGTGCCGGGTGGCGGCAGGCACCTGCAGCAGCCCGTCCACGTGGCCGACGTCGCCGGCGCCACGCTGACCGCGGTGCAGCAGCCCGCCTCGGCCGGCGCTACCTACGACGTGGCGGGTCCGGAACCACTCTCGTTCCGCGATCTGCTCCAGGTGTCGGCGCGCGTGGTGGGCAGCCGGGCCCGCCTGGTTCCGGTCCCGCTCGCACCACTGGTGACCGTCGCGCATTGTTATGAGCTACTTAACGCCCGTCCGCGGATCCGTGCCGAGCAACTGCGGCGGCTCGCCGAGGATAAGGCGTTCGCCATCGACGATGCCGTCCGCGATCTGGGCTACGCGCCGCGGGCGTTCGCGGACGGCATCCGGGCCGAAGCGCGCACGCTCGGGTTGGCCGCCGGGGGAACCTCATGATCTCCCGCCATGAAGCCGCGCTCTTTGCCCGGACCGTGGCGCGGCTCGGGCCGGGCCAGATCACCCAGCGGGTCAGGCTGCTGGGCCAGCGCTGGGCGCTGGGCCGTGTGCCGGGCGCCCGGCGATGGCTGATGGCCGGCCCGAACCCAGCCGCCGCGGACGGCTGGCCGACGGGCTTCACCCCGGCCGACGCCACGCTGTGGCGGAACTGGTCAGGGCTGGCCGGCCTGCAGGGCGGCCACCTCGACCTGCTTGGGCAGACCCGGCGGCTCGCCAGCCCGCTCCCCGGCTCGGCGGCCTCGATCACCAGTGACCCTGCTGACGGCGACGCGAGCGAGGCCTGCTGGCCGGAAACCGACTGGGCCGGCGCCGACTGGGCGCAGCCTAGCGCGCCGCTCCTGTGGCGGTTCCATTTGCACTACTGGGACTGGGCGTGGGCCCTCGTGCCCGACTCTGGCAGCGCGGTCCCGCCCGAGAGCCAGGCATGGTTCGCCGCTCTGTGGACATCGTGGCAGGCAGCGATGACCGCCGGGCAGGGCGAGGCCTGGCGGCCATACCCGGCGTCGCTGCGTGCCTGGTCCTGGTGCGGTCTGCACGGGCGGCTGGCCGCAGGCACCCGGATCGAGGACGCGTTCACGGCCAGCCTGGCTGAGCACGCCGGCTTCCTGCGACGGCACCTGGAGACCGATGTCGGCGGAAACCATCTGATCAAGAACCTGAAGGCGCTGGCTGGGCTGGCTGTGTTCTTCAGTGATGACCGGCTGCTGGCCCGGGCGCTCGGGCGACTGCACCACCAGCTAGCGGTGCAGGTGCTGCCGGACGGTGGCCACTACGAGCGGGCACCGGCGTACCACTGCCAGGTCGTCGGTGACCTGATCGACGTGGCCGGGCTGCTGAAGTCGGCCGGGCAGCAGCCCGCCCCGGAACTCGCCGACGCGATCAACCGGATGCGGCACTGGCTGGGCTGCGTGCTGTCCCCCGCCGGTGAGGTCCCAATGCTGAACGATGGATACCCGGTTGGGGACACTCTCCTGCGCCTGCTCCATCCGGGGCCGCTTCCCGATGACCCGCTCACCGTCCTCCCGGACACTGGGCTGGCCCGGATGGCGTCCGGCCGCTGGCAGGTACTCGCCGACATCGGCGCGCCCTGCCCGGCAAGGCTGCCTGCGCACGCACACGCTGACACGCTGTCCTGTCTGGTCTTTGTGGACGGGGCGCCGCTGCTGGTGGACACCGGCACGTCGGGGTACGCCCCCGGCCCGGGCCGCGCCCACGAGAGGTCTACCGCTGCGCACAACGCGCTGACCGTGGACGGCCTGGACTCCACCGAGGTGTGGGGGGCGTTCCGCGCGGCCCGGCTGGCCCAGGTGAGCGGGGTCGTCACGGAGATGGATGGGGGCATCCTGGTCGTGGAGGCGGAGCACGACGGGTTTGCCGGGCGGCGCGGCCACCCGCGGCATCGTCGCCGCTGGACGCTGACCCCGTCCGGGCTCCGGGTCGATGATCTGGTGACCGGGCGGGGACGGCATGAGGTCGCCGTCTACTGGCACCTCGCGCCGGGTTCGCGGCTGCGGCTCATCCCGGGCGGGGCGGCCGTCAGCACCGCCGCCGGAGAGTTCCGGGTGGGCGCATACGGGCCTGGGAATCTGCGCCTCAGCGCGGAATCAGCGCCGGTGGCCCTGGGCTTCGGCCAGACGGCGACTGCACCCGTGCTCACCTGCCGGGTAGACGCCTGGCTGCCGGTGCGGCTGAGCACACAGTGGCACCGGGCCGCCGAGTCCCGGCCCGCCATCGCCAAAGGACAGCCGAGCGCCGCCCGTCACCGCGCCCTGATCGACGCGGGCGGTCCAGCGGGCCCCGAGTCCGTCGGGGAGCCCGGTCGGATACCGAAGGGAGCCAGGTGAAGCAGGTCGTGCAGCCGCTGTCCGGCGGCCCGGTCGAGGTGCTCGAGGTGCCCCGTCCCATCCCGGGTGCTACCGAAGTCCTGATCCGCACGGTCGCGTCGGTGATCTCACCGGGCACGGAACGGGCGGTCACCGCGCTGGCCCAGTCCAGCCTGCTGGCCAAGGCCCGGGCACGTCCCGACCTGGTCCGCCAGGTAATCCGCAAAGCCAGGGCGGAAGGACTGACCGCCGCCAGGCAGACGGTCCGCAGCCGGCTGGCTGAGGACCTGCCGCTGGGGTACTCGGCGGCGGGCGTCGTGCTGGAGGCGGGTGCGGCGGTGACCGGGGTGCGGCCGGGTCAGCTGGTCGCGGCGGGCGGGGCGGGTAAGGCCAACCACGCTGAATTCCAGGCCGTTCCCGGGCTGCTGTGCGCCCTGGTCCCCGAGCGGGTGCCAGCCGCCGACGCGGCGTTCACCACCATCGCCGCGATCGCACTGCACGGGCTGCGGATCGCCGAGGTAGGCCCCGGCGCCAAGGTGGTGGTCCTCGGGCTGGGCCTGATCGGCCAGCTCGCGGCCCGGCTGGCGATGGCGGCCGGCTGCGACGTGGCTGGGATCGACCCGGCCGCGCATGCCAGGCGGGTGGCGGCCGGTGCCGGGATGCTGGCCCTGGACGAGTCCGGGGATGCAACTACCGAGCAGGTGCGCAGCTGGTCCCGGGGCCGCGGCACGGACGCGGTGCTAATGTGCGCGGCCGACCGGTCCTCCGACGCAGTGATGCGGGTGCCCGCGCTGTGCCGGGACCGGGCCACCGTGGTGATCGTCGGGGATGTCGGCCTGCACCTCGACCGGACCCCGTTCTACCAGCGGGAGCTGTCGCTGCGGTTCGCCCGTTCCTACGGCCCCGGACGGTATGAGCCCTCCTACGAGGCGTGGGGGGTGGACTTCCCGGCCGGCCAGGTCCGCTGGACGGAGGGACGCAACTTCGAGGCCGTCCTGGACCTGCTGGCAGGCGGGCGCCTGGCCGTGGCCGACCTGGTCACGCACACGTTCGGCATTGCCGAGGCGGACGCCGCCTACCGGCTGATCGAGCAGCGCAGCGAGCCGTACCTGGCCATCCGGCTGGACTATCCGGCCACGGAGGATGCATCGGCAGGCAGGGCGGTCCGGCTCAAGCCAGCGGTCCGCGCCAGCGCATCCTCCGGCATCGGCTGGGCCGGGGCGGGCGGGTTCTCGACCGGAACCCTCCTTCCCGCCTTCCGGGCGGCCGGCTTCGAGCGGTTCGTATCGGTCACCTCCGCCAGCGGGCTGTCCGCGCGGCGGGTGGCCGAGCGGCACGGGTTCGAGCAGACGGTATCTGGTTTTGACGCGCTGCTCGATGATCCAGCGGTCGAGGTGGTCGTGATCGCCACCCCGCACGACACCCACGCGGACATGACGGTGCGGGCCCTGGCCGCCGGGAAGCACGTGTGGTGCGAGAAACCGCTGGCTCTGACCCTGGACGAGCTGGACGCGGTCGAGCAAGCCTGGCGCGAGTCGGGGTGCCAGCTCGCGGTGGGCTTCAACCGCCGCTGGTCCCCCGCGGTGCGGGCCGCCAGGCAGGCCCTGGCCGGGATCACTGCGCCGAAGCTGGTGGTCTACCGGGTGGCAGCCGGCCCGGTGCCGGACGGGCACTGGTACCACGACCCCCGCCAGGGCGGCCGCCTGCTCGGTGAGGTCTGCCATTTCGTGGACACCGCCCAGGCGCTGGTTGACGCCCCGGTCGAAGACGCCACTGGTCTACCCGGGGGTGGCGGCGCCGCAGGAAGGCACGGGGACGACGCCCTGGTCTCGATGCGGTTCGGCGACGGGTCACTAGGAGCGATCGCCTACGGCAGTGTGGCGCCGGTGGCGGGCAAGGAGTGGATCGAGGTCCAGGCCGGGCCGCGCCGGGTAGTTGTCAGCGACTTCCGCTCGGTGGCGGCGGACGGCAAGACGACCTGGAAGGGCCGCCAGGACAAGGGGCATCGCGCGGAGGCCACCGCCTTTCGGCAGGCCATCGCGGGCGGCCCGGCCGTGCCTACCAAGTGGCTTCTGGCAAGCATGCGCGCCACGATCCAGGCCGCAGCAGGCATGAGCGGCCGTGACTGACCAGGCGACCGGGCACCCCGGTCAGGTGCAGGGGCTGTTCGACGAGAAGGCGGCGACATGGTCAGCGAAGTACGCCCCGCACGGGCCGCTGGTCCCCCGACTTACTGAACTAGCAGCGGCCGTTACGTTCCACGCACCCATCCACGGCCGCGTGCTCGATCTCGGCTGCGGCACCGGGGAACTGGCTCGGCACCTCGCGGCTACGGGCCTCCGGGTCGTCGGCTCCGACATCTCGGCCGAAATGCTGGCCCGGGCCGCACCGGCTGATCGGGACAGGACGGTGGCCTGGGTCCAGCTCGAACCAGCCTGGCAGCTGTTGCCGTTCACGGCGGCCAGCTTCGACGTAGTGGTAGCGGCTAGCGTGCTTGAGTACGTCCGCTCGCCCGCCGACGTATTTGGTGAAGCTGCCAAGCTGCTGCGGCCCGGCGGGGCCATGCTGTGCACCGTTCCAGACCTCGCTCACCCCGTCCGCTGGGCCGAGTCGCTGGCCAGCATTGGCGCCCGGCTGCCAGGAGTCCCCGCGCTGGGTCACCGCTCACCCCGCTTCGGCGGTTACCTCACCTACCTACGGATCTCGCAGAATCGGCACACCGCTGGCTGGTGGTGGGCGACAGCCGCGCGCAGCGGCCTGCTGACCATGCCGACCACGGCCGGTGCCCTCCGCTCTTCGCCGCTGCGCCTACTACGCCTGCAGCGGCCCATCCTCGGAAAGGGCCAAGCCTCTTGAAACCCGTCGTGACCGTCGAGGCAGCTAGTGGGTTCATGGGCGGCGCAGCCCACTTCCGCCGCTCATTCCAAAGGTAGGAGCCACGTGTCGATATACCAGCCTTCCTGTACGCAGGAGAGACATAGCTCGGCTTCTTGTTTTCTCGAAGATGGACGCTTCTATCTGCTGAGACTGTCGGGGACCCTGCCGATGAGTAAAGTAGACGGGCGCGCAGCCAAGGCTCGGGCTCAACTCCGGCGGCGTCCCGAATCCGTGTCCCGCCGCTCGGAAGCAGCCCCGCCTGTACGGCGAGGCGCTCGAACGGGAGTCTTGCCGGATCCCGCGCGCGGTTGCGGGTTGTCCGGGGACCTGGCGGAGATATCTTGTGGCGGTCGCGGGGGGCGCCGCAGACGCCGTGGAGCGGGGCAGGGCCAATGGGTCAACCTTAGCCAGCCGGCCTCAGGGCACCGATGGGCGGCCAGCAGGCGCTTCCCAGTTTCACGTCGTCTGCACCGAACGCCGGTGTCAATTCATGCTTCGTTCACTGATAGCGAAATCGATCGAGTTCGGTGCACTATTCGCGAGCTGACGGGAATCAAATGAATACTGTGTTGCAGGAAAACCGCCATGAGCGTGGGCGCTCAGTGGTCGTGCTGGGAATGCATCGAAGTGGCACTTCGGTTGTCGCTAGGATAATAAACCTGCTCGGCTTGCCGCTGTGCCGTGATGACGATCTTCTCTCAGGGCCAGACAACCCAACAGGACACTGGGAGAGTGAATCACTGGTTAAATTCAACGATAGGCTCTTGAAGATCTTTGGCGGCTCATGGGCCTTCCCGCCACATATGAACCAAAACTGGGAGAACGCGCCACCCGCCGCCCCTCTCCACGGCGAAGGTGCGCGTGTATTCAGGCGCGCCTATCCGCGCGCAGAGTGGGTTTGGAAAGACCCACGAGCTTGTCTTACACTTCCATTTTGGAGGACAGTATGGGAGGAATCGCCCGTTGTGGTCTTTGTATCACGAGAGCCATTGGAAATCTATCTTTCATTGCTGAAGCGAGACGGGCTGGGCAAGGCCCATTGTATAGCCCTATGGGAGCGATATACGCGTTCCACTCTGCTCGGCGCGCGCGGATTGCCGATCGTCAAAATTTCGTACGATCAGCTCATGAAGGACTGCTCGCGGACCGTTGCAAATCTTCGTGATGACCTCACGGGACTGGGGGTCATGGTGCACGAGAATATCGATGTTGCTTCACAATGTGTGAGCAAGACATTGGGAGGCAGCAGAGACTACAACTATCGTCTTCGTGAAGATTCCGATTCCACTGAAGCGCAAAGAATTCTGATCAAATTGATAGAATCGCTGCCGCGGATATCGCCAAACTTCGTCGCCACAGATCTGGGCAGCGAGAGCAGCTCTACCACTGAATTGCTATGCGCAGTGCGTCGCTATCCACCAGAACTTTCGCTGGTCGCTAGAGAAGTACGGCGCACCTTCCGGCGGTCTGCTGCCGCAAGGGGTCTAATTTTGTAGTTCCTGTGCTAATGTACTGGACTCGGGTCCCAGATCGACCCTCCCGCAGTCCCTGGTATCGGTCAACCGTCAGGCGCAGAGTGAATCGGGAGCAGTGGCCGCTTCTCGACAAGTACGTGGGAACCCGAGTATAGGATCATGTTGCGGCCTGCACGTTTCGGGCATACATGTTCGCTGCCGCGGTGGGAGGGCGTACCCCAGAGCTGGGGTATTACAAGATCGTCGACACTTATGCCCGGCACCGCTTGGATGATAAGTCGAGCGCCACGGCCACGACAGGAGGTCCAGCGTCGGCGCTTCTCACAGTGGTAATATCGCTTTCATGGCGCCAAGAAGAATGAAATCCGTGGCCCGCTGGATACTCCTGAATCGAATCGTTGGCGGCGCGCTTCGACGTGTGAAGCACGATCGCTTCGCGGTTCATGGAACTTGCATCGTTACGACGCCGCGGGATGTTGTCTCCGCCGAGGTCTGTGCTGCACTGGCCTTTCAGACATATGAGAATGCAGAGCTCGCTCTTGTACAGAGTCTGCTAGTCCCGGATCTTGACACCATCGAACTGGGCGGTGCTCTGGGGGTCACGGGTTCAGTGATTCTGAGGAAATTGGCCCCCCCCGCCCGCCTGATAACTGCGGAGTTCCGTCCTGAACTGCTGCCTATCCTCGAACGGAACCTTTCTCTAAACTCCACTGGAAATATGTTCAGTATTCTACCAAGGGCCATTGCCTACTCATTGAGCCCCGATCGTTGCACTCATGCCGATTTCGTCATCCCAGCTGGCTCCTTCGGCTCGTGGAAGTCGTATAAACGCACCCCAGGATTCCGGACCATTCGTGCTCAGACCACGACGCTTCGAGAGATTTGTGAGGAATTCGCCGTAGGCGAATTCCAGCTGATCTGTGATATCGAGGGCGCCGAACTGGAGATCATTGAGCAGGATCGCGCGGTACTTGAGAAGTGTCGCCTACTTATCATAGAACTGCATGAAGCAAATCGCCCCGCCCGATCGGTTAGCGCAGCCCAGCTACGCGCCCTGTTGCTGGACCAGGGGTTTCACATCATGGCAAGCAATGGCGACGTCCTAGCTTTGACCCGGTGAAATTTCGGTTTTGATCGTCAGGCCTCCTCAAGGAGACTGCATGGCTCACGTTGGACCGGAAAACTGCGCATAACAACGGAAAGAGCCCCGTGGCTGCCCACCGCCAACAAACGAACCAGAACAACGCCCCGGATTAGTTTGCAAATCTTATCTCTCGCTACTGGTACTCAGGCGGCGGTGGTGGGAGATATCGGACACATGCAGCTTCTGCACCCGCTGACCACCACTCCCGCCAGGCTCTCGCGCAGCCCCCGCACCGCTGCGGTGCGTAGGCCACCGTCCTGGCGGGATCGCTGGCCTGCCGCAGTGTGGAAAACTCCACGCTCGACTGCTTCCCTGGCCGACGTCCGCTCAACGACCTCCATATCCCGTTCCAGCCTATATAGCTATCAGTTCAGCTCTTATCTTCTGTCCACACGGCGAATACGGTAGTCACCATCCCGCGAGGAGGGCGGGCCGAGGTGCCCCAATAGTCCCTCAACAGAGCCGCGGATGATCGCCAACGCCTTTCGCGACTTTTCCCGCTCGTACAAGATTGACTTAACGAAACGGGCAGCCATGCTGCGGCAGTGTTCGCGAAGATAACGACCCGATCTCCTCTCCCGGAGATACAAGACGAACCCATTTCTGCACAAGAGGAACAGGCGCTCCGCCGGATAATTTGTTACCATGACAGTTCGTCCGAAGAACGGTCGAAGGACCACATCCCCTGGGCGCTGGAACACGGTCGCGGCCGGGCAAGTCAGCACCAACCATCCGGCGCCAATAATCCGATGGCAATACTCGTAAGTGGTGAAGTCCAAGAAGTAATCTTCACGGAACATCCCGACAGACTCGAACACCTCACGGCGAATCAGGCAACCAGATGACGGGAGCCGTTCCACGCTTCGCGGCGTATCTTCCTCTCCACAACTGGTTTCCGGGGAAGTGTTTGCTGTAATCCAGCGAGCCCCGACGATGCCTACGCGCTGGCCTTTGTGGTCCATGCAACAACGAACAAGCGTTGAGATAGTTCCGGGAAAGACTTCGGTATCGTCATCGAGTGTAAGGACGTACTCTGCTCCGGCGGCCAACGCGGCGCGCACACCCACATTGATGGCCGCGCCCGTACCAAGATTCCGGTTCTGAGGAAGAAACTCATAACTCTGCAGTCGATTATTATCGATTGCGCTCCTAATCGCATCCAGTGTTTCCGGCTCCGATCCGTTGTCAACGATGATCACTCTGCCCACCTGGTCGGCCACTGCCAGGATCGTCCGCTCAATCGAGGTGTAGCAGTTGTAGGTGATGATGACGGCCGCCACCAAGCGACCCGGGTCCGCGGCTCGCGCAGCGATCGAGTCTGCAGCCAGAAGATTATGTTCGGTCATTGAGCAACTCCTTGCGGTGCTGACCTCGATAGCCGAGACGCACCTTCCGATGCACGGTGTTGAGCGCAGCCGCCAGCAACTCCCGATCAGCAACTCCGCCCGCCAGAACGGAGACAGCGATCGTCGGAATACCGCCAAAAGTGATGGCAATCGCCAGTCGGCCAAGGTCGTTGGCCACCAGTCGAGACAGAAGAATAGCTGTCCCCGTCCCTGCGACGAAGGCCGCGACCGACAGAGTGAGCGGACGGTCCCATGGGACGAACTTCATCCGATGCCACAAAAACAACGAGGCCAAGCCGTTGGAGACGAGGACGGCAATAGCTGTCGCGGTTGCTGCTCCGACCTTCCCCAAGTCGGGGATCAACGTCGCACAGGCAATTACGCTCACAACAAGCCCAAGGAGCGCGTTCCGAGCCAGTACGCGGGGAAGGCTCAAGGCGAGGATCGCGAAGCTGTTGAAGCCCAGAAGCACATCGATCGTGACGCCGACGGCGAGGATACGGGTCGGGAGCACCATGCCGGCGGACCGGTTCCCGTACAGCAGATGCATCAGAGGACCGGGTGCCGCGGCCATGACCGCCAGGGCCGGGGAGCACAAGACCAGCCCCCACCGGGAGGTCCACCTGATGAGGTCAAGCAGGTCCGCATCCTTACCAAGGGTCCGTGCTGCCGTCATTGCCGGTAGGGCGTAGCTAGCGATTATGGCGAACAGTGCTCCGATGGCATCGGCGATCCCGGAGACTGGCGCGTACGCCCCTGCCGCTGCTCTGCTATGAAATCCTCCGAGGAAGACCACGTCGAGCTGGGAGACGGCCACAAAGAACGTCGTGGTGGCCAGCGCGGCCAGACCGTAAGTCATGAAGTACTTGCTGCCCAGGGATCGTTCGGGTCGGATGCGCAACCGCCCTACCCAGCCAGACCATAGGACTAGACCGACCACACTGACGCCCACGGCTATCGACTGCACCGCGGCCATAGATACAGCCGAGCGGAAACCCGCCACCAGCAGGCTGATCGTCAATGGCAGGATCAGCCCGGATCTCAACGCGCCGGACATCAGAGGGACCTTCGGCTGGAACGTCGCCTGGATGAGGCCCATCGCAGCACCACTCAGCGGGGCGACGAGCACCACTGGCGCGAGCATGAGGAAGGCAGGGACAGCCGGCGACAGAGACGATACCCGGCTCATTATCAGTGAGACGACCGCCACAGTCACTGACATAAACAGCACCAGGTACACGACCACCCGCGTCGCGGCCCTAGCAACCGTGCTGAGGCCCTGGTGCTCCTTGGATGTCAACACCTCGGCAGCTCGGTGGGCGACACTACCCTGCAACCCGAATGCCGCGACCGGGAGGACGAACGTAATGACGCTCGTTGCCAGCGCATAGGTCCCGAAGGAGGAAGGTGACATTAGCCGGACGAGGACCACCGTGAGCGGGAAGCCCGTCGCCGCTCCCAGGAGCCAGGAAGTCAGACTCCAAGCACCCCCGGCCAAAATGTTCGACCGGGAGCGCTGAGCATTGCTCCAACGCTGCGCGACCTTATCCAAGGCTGTTCGTCAATTTCGAAGTACCTGGCTTGACCGCAGCGAGTCCCACCTGAAACCAGGCCGGCACCATCATATGGGCGTCGGTGAACCGATTCAGGCGGTGGATCTCGACAAATCCCGCATCCGCGACTAGCTGGGTTAGTGTCCTACGATCGTAGAGCCACCTATGCTGAGACTCCTGACAGTACGAGTACAAGAGCCAGTCGTTCAGCTTCCAGTTGTCGATCTGCCCCGCCAAGTACGTGAGTGCGACAATCTTCCCGTCAGGGACGATTACGGTTACAGCCCCACCAGGCTTAAGAATACGGTGGCACTCCTTCATCAGGGCGCGGCCGTCGTCGAGCGTCATGTGTTCCACAACGTGGCTCATGAGAATCTCGTCGAAACACTCATCCCGGAACGGCGCAGGCGGGACCCGGGCCAGCACGTCCCCAGGCTTTGTCTCGTCGAGATTGACCCAGCCCACCAAGTCATGCCCGCCCGTTCCGATGTTCAGTGCTAGTCCCGAGGCTATCGGCGAACGCCAGCTTCGCCGAGCCCGCTCGCAGTACTTATTGACTGCCCAGATAGGGGCGCGTGCCAATCGGGAGTACCTCATGACCACCCTCACTCAGTTCTGCTTCTGTGCGGTTCGGAGACGGTCTGCCGGATCGACATCTCTCCCGGGATACCGATCTCTGTGCCCTTCAGGAACGCCTCGGCACAGAAGCCCGGGGGGCGGCACGGGCGGCTGGGGTGACCGCGCCCGAGTACCTTGTACACGCTTCCGATCAACTCAGAGGCGGACGTTGTCGCCATCACGTTCACCGCCTTGGGCGAGAAGTTATGCAGATCGCCGGCATTCCCAACCCCAGGGCCCAGCACGAGGGGCCGACCGGCGGCGAATACCTCTGACGCGACGAGCGGCGCCGGGTCCTGACGGCTCGGTGCTACGACGACGCCCGCAGACGCGAACGCGTCCACAAGGAGTGGGGCTTCCAAGTATCCGAGGTAGTGAACTCTCCGTAGGCGTCGAACTGCGTCCGCGACCGCGGATCGCACCTGCCCATCGCCCACGATCGCGACCCCCTCAAGGTGCTGCATTCCGGGCATAGCCTCGAGCAGGACGACGACTCCCTTGCGCTGTGAAAGCTCTCCCACGAACAGCGCGCTCCGGGCGGTCAGTGCAGGAAGCGAATGAAGCGCAGAGAGATCGATCGTGTTACGGACCACGACTCCTTCGAACGGGATGCGCATTTGCGTGGACGAGATCCGGCTGGTGCCGTTCGATCAGTCGTTGCACACGCCCATGTTTGGTGTGAACAGACGTCGGCCCGAAGGAGCCCCGGACGGCCGCTACCCGCCGGGGCGATGCCCACTCAGCCGCCCAAGCTTCTGTTGACCTCCGGCGCGTCTGCACCATCAGTTGCTGGCCAGAAGTCCCGTCTCGCCTTGGACATGCCAGCACGAGAGGCAGCGACGTCGTTCCGGCGTCAGGAAACACATCGCCTGAAATCGGGTGAGAGATCGCCTGAACCGCATGCCCTCGTTCGATGGAAAACTGGGTCCACTGAACGGCGATCGGACTCCAAAGATCTGCTAGGAACGTCTGCCTCATGCGCCGGGGCCTCCGGGGGAAGCTGCGGATATGGCCGCAGCAATGGCCGCGGCCACTTCTTCCGGCCTAAAGGCTGTCCTGAGGCCTGAGGGCACGGTCCGGCCTCTCACCCGCATGACCGCGTCGACCAAGGCACGTGGAGTAGCCGAGGCGAGCGGCGATACTGCTTCCCCTGCCATCTCCTGCAGGTCTGGGAGGGAGCCGACACCCTGGCCTACTACGATGGGCCGCAGCCCGACCAGGGCCTCGCAAGCCACGAGCGGCCAGGGATCTCTCCTGCTAGGGATGAGAATCACGGCCGACTGCTCAAACAGCCGTGTCTTCGTGGGACCCTCGACGAAACCCACGTACTCCAGCCCGCGTAGCCGGGAGGCTAGGGCGATAACGTCAGAACGCAGGGGGCCGTCGCCCGCCACAATCAGCCTGGGGAACAGTCGCAAGATCTCTGGTGCCGCAGCGAGGACGAGATCTGTTCCCTTTCGCTCCGACAACTCCCCAATGAACAGCGCTGCGCCATGTCGCGGCGGCTGACCGATAGCTCGCAGGTCCAAAGCCTCCACAGAGTTGGGCGCACGGTGACAGGGAAGTCCCGGAGCCATTCTTCGGACGAATGCCTCAGAGGCAGCGCCGGGAACGATTGCCGCCGAGCATGCTCTCAGGAACCGGCGCCGGATGGTGCTGCTGATAGCTCCTCGGTGCCGACCCGTGATCTGCGAGCTCTCTACCCAGCCGATCAATGGCACCCCTCGCCGTCGCGCCCACCGCAGAGCGGACCAGCAGGCGTGGACATCCCATCCTCCCAGCACGATTGCTTGTGGTCTCAGGTCATCCAAGGTGGCACCAACACCGCGCGAAAGCTCCAATGTCCCCCGGCCTATGTCCAGGCGGTGACCAGGCAGAACCACAACGCGGCAGCGAACTTCAGACCACGGGACCGTCCAGCGCCGGTTAGGCGTTCGATCCCGCCGCGTAAGAACGAGCGTGAAATCGCCGTCCAGCGCATCGCTCATGCTATTGAACAGCGATACGCGATAAGGACCTAGCGACCGCTGGAACAAGACGATCATTCTTCTCCATCTCGGACGGATCAGCGACACTGACGCGCTGAACTTGTCTCGTTTATGTCAGTCGTTGGACCACGAATAGTGCCGCCTCCTTGGCCGTAACAAGCCTGGCCTCGAACCGTTGCGACATAATGGATGCTGTTAGGTACCAGATCGGCATGGCTTCGGATCTGATATCCTCGACAACCAGCCAGCCACCGACCTTAAGTTTTCTTAGTCCGAAGTTAAGAACAGCGAGATTCGCGTTCGGCGGATGAAGGCCGTCATCGATAATCAGATCGAAGTGATCGTCGATCACGCTAGCCAGAGCCGTAAGCGAGGTCGGATCGGTCCGGTCCACGTAGAATGTTGTGATCCGGTCTTCCTCGAACAAGATCTGACGGTCGATGTCGGCGCCATAGACCCGTGCCTTCGGCAGGAAGTCCCGAAATGCCCGAAGTGAGGCGCCTGGCCAGGCCCCTCTTGCCCATATTCGAGATCATCCGCGGATTATTCGTCCCTAGCCCGATCTCCAGCAGAGCGGTTACGGACGTTGGCTCGGATAGTAGTGAGCCATAGAGAAGATGATAGTCATGATACCTAGCCTTATCGCTGCCATAATGATTGGGCAGTTCTTTCAGGTTTGCTGCAGCAAACCTTTTATTCTCGTCGTCAGCGAAGCACGTGATGGGGACTGTGGTACTTGTAGCCTTACCATTCAGTGAAGCTATGCTAAGCAAAAGCGGGAAGACCTGCTCCGCCGCCTGAATTGCCACTGCCGCCAAGTCGTGGGCAGAACCCGCCGAAGCCGGACTAAACATCGGGAAGCTGCCTATAATGCGCGCATCGTTCGGGTGCAGAGCTCGTCTGGCGGCACCTTTAAGCACCCTCCTCAATGCCATGCGATCAGCATGCGCGTTAGTACTTTTCTCTAGCAGGGCTTTGCCAGCTGAGATATACATGTCTTCCCCTTAGCCATCAGACTCAAGCGATGATGGTACTGCGCCAGTCGGTCTCCGTACTTAACCGGTACTATAAACTTCCAAGTGTGGAGACGCATCAGTTAAGCGACACATCGTTGCATGTAAGGAAATTAGAATGCATAGCTGGCTTCAATACATTGAAAGGCATTGTTATCTTTAGCGGTGGCCGGATAGATTTGTGCAGCTTAGGCGGCTGGTTCACGAAGGCTGCAGCAGCGTCACCGCTCACCAGTGCCGCGCCGCAGCCACTCAGGAATCGTCGGCGTGTCAGCGTGCGGACCGGACCCCGGAAAGACCTGGTCGCGGCGCCATTCCCCACCAAGGCGACGTCTGGCTCAGCGCGGCGCTGACACCAGCGCAAAGGCGACCACGAAGCCGACAGGTCCCAGCCACCGAGGACAACCATCTCCGGCGACAGCCGATCGAGCGTCCGGTGGATCCCAAACAAAACATCAAAGACACCATGGGCTATCCGCACGGTACACAGCATCCCCGCCTGAAACGACACGTCTTGCCATGGAACAGACCAGCGGCGCCGTTTGCGGTGGGTCTCCCGAGTTAGCACGACAGCCATCTGGCCACCGAGCCTCTGCCCGAGTTCGTTGAACAACGGCACCCGGTAGGGGGCGAGGATGCTATGGACGATCACAAGCATCTCAACGACCTCCCCCCGGGGCGCCGGTACGCTGCTGCTCCCGGGAGGACGGAAGCCCTGGTCCAGCTTGCGCCACCCGACCGATGACGGTCATAACGGCACCTGGTAGCGCGGCAAGCTGCACCGTCTGCAGCTTTCGTCCGGCAGGGACCGCGCCCGAGGCGGCGACCCGCCGCATGATGCGCGCGAGCGCCTCGCCATTGCGTGCCCACGAATAAACAGCCTTCAGTTCCTCGACCTGTTCATCCGGCACGCACCCTTGACTCACGGCAGCCAACATCGCCTGTCCTAGGCCGGCTACATCGCCAGGTGTAACGAGGTGCGCCCAGCGCCCGTACAGCTCCCGGTGCGAAGGAATGTCGGACAGCACCACAGGGACTGACATGGCCAGCGCCTCTCCTGGCGGCAATGGGAACGCCTCTTCTCGGCTCGCGCTCACCAGCACTACGGCACGTTGGTAGAGGTCCAGCAATTCGGCTTTCGTCAGGAAACCCGTGAACCGGACGCTCTCTGCGCAGTCCAGTGCAGACGCCAGATCCTCCAGACGTCGACGCAGGCCGACCTCTAGTTCATCCCCTGCGATGACCAGCTCATAGGAGTCGCGCAGGCCCCGCTCTGCGGCAAAGGCCGCGAGGACCTCGCCGATACGCTTGTACGCGTAGAGATTCGAAACCACCACAATAGCGTCGCGGCTGATGCCCGCCGTTGCCCGGGAGGTTTGCTCAGCCTGTCCGAGGCCCGACAGGATGATCGAATATGAGCGCCGCAGAGCAGAGTAGCGCGAGAACTCGGCCGCAGTCGAGACCGAAATATGGACAAGCTCCGAGGCCCGAAGAGCCGAGAGCCAGGCGACCAGCCGCACAGCCGCCATTCGCAGCGATCGAGGAGCGTTAGCCTGGAACAAATGAGGATTCTGTACGCACACCACGGTGGGGATCCCTCGTGACCGCAACGGCGCTGTGGAGCCAGGGCAGTACAGCACCTCGGCGCCCCAGCGCAGAGCCTCGACGGCAAGCCGAGCGTGGATAAAGCCCAGCCAAGCAACGCGGAACCTGTCATCGACCACCCGTACCGCGCTGGCGGGCGATCTAAGAACATCTCGCAGTTCTGCGGCGACTGCACTGCGCGCGAACACCAGCAGCGAGATACCTTGACGCTCCAGGTCCGGGAGCTGGTTGCGGAGGTAGCTCAATCCTCCTCCCGGCGACGTGGCCACGGCATCCACCGCCACCCGCAGCGGGCGGCTTCCCTTGCGCTGCTCTGCCTGAGCCCGGAGGCCTTTGTGGGCCGTCATCATCTCAGCCTCGTCCGTCGGGCACGAAGGACCCAGGGGTTCCGCCTAGAGGTCTCGCCGGGCTGAGCATCCAGATGGGATAGACAATTGCCGCGAACTCGTGCAGAGCGAAGAACATGAGCGAACGGCTGAGCACCGAAGCTGAGCACCGCTGCGGTGGCTGCTGCCGTCGTAGCGGCTTCCATGCGTGCCTGTCGGTGGTGTCCGAACGTGAGACGACCCACCACAGGATCGCGCCAAAGCCGAGCAGCCCGATCAGACCGAAGTTGGCGTCCGCCTCGGCCCACAAGGGAACCGCTGCCCCGGTCCCGCAGGCCTAGGCTGGCAGGGATCCCCGCTGTGTATCGCTCCCAGTCCGCCCGAAGGAGGCCATCGGAACCGTTAAGTGGCTCATGTGGGAACCATGCAGGGAACGGACGGTAGGGGTTCATGGAAGTCGACCTGAGGTCGTCGTCGCCCGCTCTCCGAAGGCTCTTGCCCGTTGCCCGAAATCCACAAGATCGGCTTCCTCGATCCGCCCGCCAGGGGCGTGATCTCGCAGGGCCTCGATGGCGCAAAAACGAAGAAGGCTTGGCGACAGCTTAGTGCCACGGATCCAAGCGCAGGTGACCGGTTGGATGGTGCCAGCATAGAGAACGAACGCCATCCTCCAGACCGGGAATGCCCAGCGCGGCAGGTAACGTTGCTGAAATATCAACTTATTCCGATAGCCATTATATACAAACTCTGGTGCGCTGTTATTGTGGCTGCCATCTCCCCCGTGAATACAGCCGACAGATGGCTCATAGCGCAAACAGTATCCTGCCTTTCGGACGCGCAGGGAGTAGTCCCACTCTTCCTGGCCGAAGAAGTATTCATCGGCGAGCAGTCCAACGCGTTCAATTACATCGCGTCTAGTGACGGCAAACGCCAGCGAGATGAAAGTGACATCCCTGGGCGAATCGCATTGGCCATGGTCTTTCCTCCCCGCGCCGAAGATATTCACCCCACCTCGCCACCGACGGAGCCGTCCTCCCCCGTACCACAACCGGCCGTCTGGATGGAGGATCTTCCCGGTGAGCAGACCGATCGAGCAGTCGTTCCGCACCATGTCAACAGCCCTGAGCAGGTCATCATCAGATAGTCGAGCATCATTGTTCAGGAATACGACTGTGTCGTACTCGTCGTGCGCCAGCACCCAACTTATCCCGGCGTTTGTCCCGCGAGCAAACCCTTCGTTGTCGGGCAAGCGCACGACCGGCACATCAGGATAGGCGCGCGCAATAATATCCGGCGATCCATCACTTGAGCCATTGTCGATTACCACCAGTTGCAACCCGCCGATGTCAGCCCGCAAACAGGCGAGACAACCGAGGGTCGCTGCGGCGTTATTCCAGTTAACAACGAGCACAGCCGTCTTTCGCCGCGCAGGGCTCTCATGCCGAGCCAGGTCGCTACTGGACTGCCCTTGTTTATCTTCACTCATCGGCCTGTCAGCAATGAGTCGGTCACGGTAAGCAATCGTTGCTGCACTTTGGGGCTGTGTCTTTCTCAACTCTCTCACCTTGTCTTAGTGTGCGACCGCGGAAGCCAGCGTTGCGCGCGCCGAGGACAGCAGTCATCCGATTAGGAAGGGCCTCGTTTGCCTGGATCGTTCGCAGGAATGCGACCACCTCTACCCGCTGGCCCTTAGCCCCGCCGCCCATGCCCAACATGCGGTCTTCCTTCACGCAAGATTGTAAATCGCCCTGTCCCCGCAGATGGAACTCGTCATGACCTCGATCACTCCTTGCCAGCCACAGGTCCGGCCCTGCCCGCGACCTAGCGGACCAGGTCGGCAGCGACCGGGACTCGCGTACGCGACCCCGAACAAGCCTTTTTCGTTTGCGCGAAGCCAGCCTACATGCTCCACGCGATGAATGTGCGTCTATTAAGCGACCACTTCCTAAGTTACATGACGTTCTCGTCCACATATATAGGGATCTTAGCCGCAACGTCGTGATTGGCGATCAATTTTGGAAATGAGATTCTGAAGGAACAAGCGACATGTATCGTCCCAATATGCAGGATTGTTTGCAACCATGACCATCCGGCAGTCCGTTGTTTCACGACTGAGCAGATCTTGATCAACTCAGGGCTGATGGTCTTGTGGATAACCTTCAAGGTGCCGGCAATTCTCGCAGATCTTCACGCAACTCGGCGCCATCTTCTCGGCAGATTCGCCGGTGGCTGCCGTCATTCAGGACGATACAAATACGGTGGCGGCGGCTCAAGTCGCCAACTTCAGGGTATGCCGGTGGTCCATGTCGAGGCCACGGCCGTTTCAAGATCATTAAGGCGCGCCGGGCGCCGTGGCGCGAAGGGATGTGCCGGTGTGATCTGGTGTGGCGTGTTGCCGTAGAGATAGGACGAAGCTCCGGTATGACAAG
>Ga0335081_10006277_pt1 | contig 18906 bp, 16 predicted proteins | sample Lox_Sample_35_FD_206713 | JGI IMG/M metagenome (GOLD analysis project Ga0335081, IMG submission 206713) | Soil microbial communities from Loxahatchee National Wildlife Refuge, Florida, United States - Lox_Sample_3.5 | ecosystem: Environmental > Terrestrial > Soil > Wetlands | place: USA...
CGGTCTTTTCCGCGCTCGTGGCAATTGGAATTACGAGCGACTGGACAGGTGCGGGTAGCTCTGCCAGCCTTCAGAAAACCCGGGAGCGATCGTGAAGGCTGAACCTTCCATCGGTTTCGACGCGCGCCGAGCGCGGGTTACCTTGGACATAGCCAGCCGCGCGGCCGGCTTGCGCTACGCTGAGCTTCCGAAAGACATTCGCCGGTGGGCGCGACAGTGTCTGCTCGATTGGCTCGGCGTCACGCTTGCCGGAGCCGCAGAGGAGTTGTCGCGAATTCTGCTGGCGGAGGCGGAGGAGCAGGGCGGTCGACCGATTGCGACGCTGATCGGGCACGGCGCCAAGGCATCGACCCAGCAGGCGGCCCTCCTCAATGGGGCGGCCTCGCACGCGCTCGACTATGATGACGTCAACATGACCATGGGCGGGCACCCGACGGTGCCGGTTATGCCGGCAACGCTGGCGCTCGGCGAAGCCAGGGGGGCGAGCGGCGCCGATTTGATTGCCGCTTTCGTCGCAGGCTACGAAACGGCGTGTCGCATCGGCGCACTGGTGGCGCCCAGCCATTATGCGCGGGGATTTCATGCGACCGCGACGGTCGGCACCTTCGGCGCCGCGGCGGCCTGCGCCCGTTTGTTTAAACTCGACGAGGCGCAAACGGCAACGGCGCTGGGCATCGCCGGGACGCAAGCCGCTGGCCTCAAATCGATGTTCGGCACGATGTGCAAGCCGCTGCACGCCGGGAAGGCGGCCCAGAACGGCCTTTTGGCCGCAGGCCTCGCCGCGCGCGGATTCTCGGCGCGCGGCGATGTCCTCGAATGCGCGCAGGGTTTTGCCGACACCCAAGGCCGCGACTTTAACGCCGACGCCGCGCTTGCCGAGCCGAGGTCAGGCTGGCATTTGCGCGACAACCTCTTCAAGTACCACGCCGCCTGCTACCTCACCCACGCGCCCATCGAATGCGCACGCGAGATCCGGCGACAGCGCGGCTTCGAGCCGCAGGCGGTGCGCGACGTCGTCGTGAGCGTTGACGCCGGCGCCGCCAAGGTCTGCCACATCGCCGAGCCGCGGACCGGGCTTGAGGCCAAATTCTCGCTCCGTCTCACTACGGCGATGGCACTCGCCGGGCTCGATACGGCAAGCCTCGAGACCTACAGCGGGCGGAACGCGACAGACCCGGCCTTAGTGCTGTTGCGCGACGCGATTGCAGTTGAGTTCAAACCGAATTGGCCGCACACCCTGGGGGAGGTGCGGGTGATACTGAAGGATGGTCGGGTTTTCCAGGCTCGACACGATTCGGGTGTACCGGCGAGTGACCTCGACGCACAGCAAGAGCGGCTCGATGCGAAGTTCATGAGCCTTGCTGAGCCGGTCCTTGGCCGAAGCCAGGCGAAACAGCTTGCTGCGGCGGTCGATTCGCTTGACCGTGTGGGTTCGCTCCGCGAGCTCATGGGCCTCGCCGTTCCCGCCTGAGCCGGCTTAATCCCATGGCCGAGGATTTTAGCGCCCGCGCGGAGTTAAGGCCGAAAGGCAACCACTATGAGGATTTCACCATTGGCCGACGCTTCGAGCATCATTGGGGCCGCACCATCAATCACGGCGACAATTCGCTCTTCACCACGCTCACCCTGCACTACAATCCGCTCTACACCAACGTCGAATTCGCGCGGGCCCACGGCCATCCTGATGTGGTGATCAATCCGATGCTGGTCTTCACCACGGTGTTCGGTCTCTCGGTTGAGGATCTCAGCGAGGGGGGCGGCGCATTCCTCGGCGTCGAAGCACTCACGTTCCACGCGGCGGTCTATCCGGGCGACACGCTGACGGGGCGCTCCACAGTCGTTGAGCGCCGTGAGTCGGCGAGCAGCAAGGGCATGGGCATCGTCACCTGGCACACCGAGGGGTTCAATCAGCAAGGCGTCTGCGTGATCGACTTCAAGCGCACCAACTTGGTGAATAAGCGGAGCCCGGCATGAGTTACCTGACCGAGGAGCGGCGCATGATCCAGGAAAGCGCGCGCGACTTCGCCATGAAAGAGGTGTTGCCGATCGCCAACAAGCTCGATCCGATCCAGGGCGAGATCCCGATGGAGCTTCGGGAGAAACTCGCGGATATGGGCTACTTCGGCATCATCATTCCCGAAGAGTTTGGGGGGATGGGACTTGGCGCCTTCGAATACTGCCTCATCACCGAGGAATTGGCACGCGCCTGGATGAGCGTCGCCTCGATCATCGCGCGGGGCAACGGGCTGATCGGTTCGCGCGCCATGAATGAGGATCAGAAGCGCCGCTATCTCACGCGGATGGCGAAGGGCGAATTCCTCGGCGCGTTCTCCATGTCCGAGCCGGGGGCCGGATCTGACGTGGCCAACATCACCTGCCGGGCCCGGCGCGACGGCAGCAGCTGGGTGATCAACGGGAATAAATACTGGTGCACGTTCGCCGACGGCGCTGACTACATCATGCTCATCGCGCGCACCGCAGAGCCGCCCGATGCCAAACGCCGCCATCTTGGCCTTTCCACCTTCCTGATCGAAAAGCCGCGCGGGCAGTTGCCTGAGGGCTGCAATGGCAGCCCGATTCCGAAGATCGGCTATTTCGGCTGGAAGACCTGGGAGCTAGCCTTTGACAATTGTCGGGTACCAGCGGAATGCCTCGTCGGCGAGGAGGGGCGCGCCTTTTACACGATTGCCCAGGGGCTCGAGAAGGCGCGAGCGCACACGGCGGCACGCGCCATCGGCCTTGCGCGCGGCGGACTGGAGGATGCGATCGCCTATGCGCACGAGCGCGTGCAGTTCGGTCAGGCGATCGGCGAGTTCCAGGCGATCCGCTTCAAGCTCGCGCAGATGGCAACCGAGATTGAAGCGGCGCGTCAGCTTATGTACTACGTCTGCGACCAGATCGATCAGAAAAAGCGCTGCGACAAGGAAGCCTCGATGGTGAAGCTGTTCGCCAGCGAGATGGCCGAGCGAGTCACCAGCGAGGCTCTGCAGATCCACGGCGGCGCGGGCTACACCAAGCTCTACGCGGTCGAGCGCTATTGGCGCGATGCGCGACTCACCAAGATCTTCGAGGGTACTTCGGAGATCCAGTTGCGCATCATTTCCGACCACCTGCTGGGCCGGGCGGACGCATGACCACGCAGCAGCTCACCGGCAGGGACAACTACTTCGAGGACTTCGTGCCCGGAACGGTGATGCGCCATGCCCGCGGCAAGACGGTCGAGGCGCTTGAAAACGTGCTCATTACCAACCTGGTGATGAACACGGCGCAGGGCCACTTTAACGAGCATGCGATGGAAAATAGCCGCTTCGGCCAGCGCATCACCTTCGGCGGGGTGACGCTTTCGCTCATCATTGGCCTTGCGGCACAGGACACCGCCGAGAATGCCTTGGCCGAACTCGGCCTCGACCACATTCGCTTCAGCGCGCCGGTATTCCACGGCGACACACTCTATGCCTTCAGCGAAGTCTTGGCCTCCGGGCCGGCGGATCGTCCCGACGCCGGCATCGTCACGTTCCGCCATTGGGGCATCAATCAGGACGAGAAAGTGGTGTTCGAGGGCGAACGCCGAGTGCTCGTCAAGCGGCGCAGCCACTGGGCGGATAAATGAGCGATGCCGGCCCGACAGGCGCGCTCCAAGGCCTGCGCGTTATCGACCTCACCCAGATGTTAGCCGGCCCTTTCTGTACGATGATGCTCGGCGACCAAGGGGCGGAGGTGATCAAGATTGAGCCGCTCGGTGGCGACGGCACGCGCGAGATGGGTCCGTTCGCGCCCGACGACTCGCTCAGGGCATTCGGAGGCTATTTTCAAAGTGTCAATCGTAACAAGCTATCGCTCGCGCTCGACCTCAAACAGCCGCAAGGCCGCGATCTGCTCATACGGCTGGTCGAGACCGCGCAGGTGGTGGTCGAGAACTATCGCGCGGGCGTAATGGAGCGCTTGGGTCTCGGTTATGAGACGCTCAACGCGCGCAATCCCCGACTCGTCTATGCTTCGATCCGGGGCTTCGGCGACCCGCGCACCGGCAAAAGTCCGTACGTCGATTGGCCGGCCTTCGATGTCGTGGCGCAGGCGATGGGTGGCATCATGGCGATCACTGGACCTGACGCCGAGACGCCAACCAAGATCGGCCCCGGCGTCGGCGACATCGTGCCAGCGATCATGGCGGCCTACGGCATCATGGCGGCGGTCTGGCACGCCGAGCGCTCGGGCGAAGGCCAGTACGTCGACGTCGCCATGGCGGACGGCGTGTTGTCGCTGTGCGAGCGCATGCTTCATCAGTTCAGCTACGAAGGAAAGGTGCCGCGGCCGGAGGGCAATCGACATCCATTTCTGGCACCCTTCGGCCTGCTGCCGGCGAAGGACGGGGTCGTGGCGCTGGCCTGCCACAACGACGAGTTCTGGGCCGAACTCACCCGCCTCATCGGCCGCCCGGAGCTCGCCGCCGATACGCGATTTAAGACGCGCGAGAGCCGGCGTGCCAATCAGGACGCGCTCTACGCCGCGGTTGGCGCGTTTACCCGTCGCCACACCCGCTACGAGCTGATGGCGATCCTCGGCGGCCGCGTGCCGTTCGGCCCGGTGTTCGATGTCAGCGACATCGCTGCCGACCCCCACTTTCAGGTGCGCGAGATGGTGGTTCCTCTCGACCATCCCGGCTCGCGCGGCAAACACGCAGTCGCCGGCGTGCCAGTGCGGATGTCGCGAACTCCGGGCGGCATCCGCCGCCGGGCGCCGCTGCTCGGCGAGCATACGGATCAGGTGCTTGGCGAACTGGGACTTTCGGCTGCGGCGATCGGCCAATTGCGTTCGGCGGGCGTGCTCAAGTGAGCGATGGAGGGAGGAGGTCGAAATGCACGAAAGACCACCACGGCTGCGACGCGTGCAGCTTTCAGTGCCCGGCTCGAGCGAGAAGATGACGGCGAAGGCGGCGGCTTCCGCCGCCGACCACGTGTTCCTCGATCTTGAGGATGCCGTCGCGCCATCGGCTAAGGTGGAGGCGAGGGGGAAGATCGTTACCGCGCTAAGGACGCTCGATTGGGGCAAGAAGACCCGTTGCGTCCGGATCAACGACCTCACCACCAAATACGCGTATGAGGACATCATCAGGGTCGTCGAGAACGCGGGCGAGCATCTCGACACGATCATGGTGCCGAAGGTGCTATCAGCCGCCGACGTGCAGTTCGCGGCCACGCTGCTTAATCAGATCGAGCGGAAGATGGGCTTCAAGCGGCCAATCGGCATCGAGGTGCTGATCGAGGAGGTGCAGGCGCTGCAGAATGTCGAGGCAATCTGCAACGCGCACCCTCGGCTCGAATGTGTCATCTTCGGGATGGGCGATTATTCGGCGAGCCAGGGGATCGATATCCGCTCCTTCGAAGGCGAGGACCCGTATCCGGGCGACATCTGGCACTACCCGCGATTTCGGATGGTCATGGCGGCCCGCGCCGCCGGCGTCGACCCGGTCGACGGTCCCTACGCCAATTTCCGCAATGGTCAAGTGTATCGCGAGGAATGCCGCCGCGCCATGATTCTCGGCTGCGTCGGCAAATGGGCGATCCATCCGGCCCAGATCGAGATCGCGCTAGAAGCATTCACGCCGAAGCGGGAGGATGTTGACCGCGCGCGGAGGCTCGCCGCCGCCTACGAGAAGGCCGAAGCCGAGGGGCTCGGCGCTGTCAATGTCGAAGGCGTCATGGTCGATGCCGCCTCAATCCGCATCCTTAACAATACTATCCGCAAGGCCGACCTCATCGGCATGTAGGAAAATGAGCCTCAAACCTTGGGTCAAGCCCTTGTTTCCGCTGTGCCTAGCTGTTGAACGAGCGAGGTGACCCTTCTCCAAAATGACGCGCTGCGACCAAGCAACTGGCCACGATCCAAACGAAAGAGCCATAGCCGCGTCCGCCCGGGATTCCCTTACCAAAATCGGCTCACCTTACCCTGCCATCGACAGACCACCCGAGACGCTGATGACTTGGCCGGTCACATAGGCAGCATCATCGCTGGCAAAGAAGGCGATGGCGCCCGGCAGGTCGTCGGGAGCCCCAATACGCCCAACCGGAATGGATCGCCGGAAGGCTTCCATGAGCTTGTCGGGATTGCCGGCGCCTTTGAGAAACTCCGCGAGAAGGTTGGTGCCGGTCGGCCCCGGGCAAACGACATTCAGCGTAATGCCGTGTCGCGCGTGCTCGCGCGCGAGCGTTTTGGTGAGACCAAGCATCGCAGACTTGCAGGCGGCGTAGACGGCCTCGCCGGTCGACCCGACGCGCGCCGCGTCCGAGGCGATATTGATCACGCGGCCATATTTCCGTTCGACCATACCAGGCAGCACCGCGTGATGCATGTGCAGCGGCCCGTAGAGATTGATCGCGATCAAGCGCTCCCACTCGCTCGGTTCGGTCTTGAGGAACGGCTTGAAGATGTCGAAGCCCGCATTGTTCACCAGAATGGCAGCTGGCCCGAGCGCAGCTTCAGTGGCCGTGACGGCGGCGTCGATACTCTTGCGGTCCGTGATATCGCAGGCGAAAGCCTGGGCCTTGCCCCCGGCCGCTTCAATCTCATGTGCGATTTTCTGAGCGCCGGCTTCGTCTCGATCGAGTACGGCGACCCGCGCACCCTCGGCGGCGAAACGACGGCATGTCGCCGAACCAATTCCGCCGGCGCCGCCCGTGATGATGGCGGTCTTGCCGTCAAACCTCGTCATCTTGCGTTGTCCTGACTTTTCTTACCTGGGAATGACGAGACCGTGAATGCGCCGCGGTCTCGTTCCAACGTTCACACTGCGGCGCCGCCACTATTCTGCGCCTCGGACCCTGGGCATTCGGCAGAAGTTCTTGTTCCGTGGGTTTTTCCCGAACGCTAACTATTGTCAGAATTGCCTGGCAAGTAAACTACGTCCGGTCAGCTGAACTTCGGTTCGCGCTTTTCGCGAAACGCCGCGATGCCTTCACGCGCGTCTTCGTGCAGGAATAGAATTGGAAACCCATCGACCGCGTGCCGCATTTCATCGCCACCAAGCCCGCGGTTGTAGAACGATTTAGCCATCCTGACGGCAAGGCGTGGCCTCGCCGCGATACGATCCGCGAAGGATAGCGTCTCGGCGAGAAGATCCGGGTGCGGTACGACACGGAGCACGAGACCGAGCCGGCAGGCCTCCTCGGCCGAAATCGGGTCTCCTAGGATGCTGAGTTCCTTGGCCTTGGCCCGCCCGACCATGTCCTGCAATCGGACGATGGCGAAAGCCGGCAGCAGGCCAAGCTTGATCTCCGGGACTGCGAAACGCGCACGTTCCGAAGCGATGATGAAATCTGAGGCAATTGCCAGCTCGAAGCCGCCGCCATAGGCGATGCCGTTGACGGCGGCGATCACGGGCTTGCGCGTGCGCTCTGGCGCTTGCAGCACGTCGAGCGCCTCGATGAGGAAGGCGCGGGCCTTTTCGGGGTCGGGCGTCATCTCACCGATGTCGGCGCCCGCGCAAAACGCCTTCTCGCCGCCGCCGGTGATCACCGCGACGCGGATGGCATCGTCTTCATCGACCTTCTTCAAGCCGGCGAGAATGCCCTCGCGGATGCCGGCCGTCAGCGCGTTGAGCTTTCGCGGTTCATCGAGGGTCAGGATTGCGACACGCTCGCGTATTTCGCAGTTGACGTTGCCCAGTCGCATGTTCTCTCCCGTTTTTCTCTATCGGTCTTGCTCGATGACGACCACAACGGCGTTGCGTTCGACCATCTCGCCGGAGCGGAAGTTCACGGCTGCGACAACGCCGTTAACTCTACTGGCGATGCGCAGCTCCATCTTCATCGATTCCAACACGGCTGCGACGTCGCCAGTCTTGATGCGGTCGCCGGCTGCGACGTTGACCTTCGTGATCATACCCATCATCGGGGCGCGCAATTCGCCGCTCGTCTCAGTATTGGCGCTTATATACGTGAGGTAAGGGATCGCCCGGAGCGCATACATGCCATCGCGATTGTGGACATAAAGGGTCTCGCCATCCTGCAGGACGCGCACCGCCTCACGTCGCGTACCCAACACGGCGAGGTAGTCTCCGTCGACGATCGGCTGAAGACGCACGGCGAGGTGTTCATCGCGGATCGCCATCAGCATCGTGCCGTCCGCCCGCCGGGGCGAGAAGCGGATCTCGGCGTTCGCTCCCTGCGCCTCAAGGTGCAGCAGAGGAATGGGTGACAGTCCGTCGTCGTCGCTCCCCATGTGCCAGCCTGTCATCGCATCCGAGCGCCAGGGATCACTCGACGCTGCCCCGCGCTGACACATCATCCAGTGGTAAGCGGCAAGCGCGAACACTTCGGTCGATGGCTTTGGTGCTCCGCCGGCGAGAGCGCCGAGTTGCTCGTCGATCAGGCTTGTGTGAAAGTTGGCCGTGCGCGTCTCGGCGAGGGCAATCAATCGGCGCAGAAACGCTTGATTGGTGGTGACACCGAAGATCGAAGTCTCGCCAAGCGCCTGGTCGAGACGATCGAGCGCCGCATCGCGCGTTCTAGCGTGCGCGATCAGCTTCGCGACCATCGAGTCGTAATAGGGCGTGACCTGCGAGCCGGTCTCGACGCCGGTCTCCACGCGCACGCGGTTCACCGGAAAACGCACGTAAGAGAGAGTGCCCGTCGATGGCAGAAAATTGTGGGCCGGGTCTTCCGCGCAAATCCGCGCCTCGACGGCGTGACCCCTGCACGTAATCTCGTGCTGCGCGACCGGCAGGGCGTCGCCGCATGCGATCCGCAGCATAATCTCGACGATATCGAGGCGCGTGACCATTTCGGTGACCGGGTGCTCGACTTGTAGGCGCGGGTTGACCTCCAGGAAATAGTACGCGTCGCCGCTCACGATGAACTCGACGGTGCCGACCCCGCGGTAGTTGAGCCGCCGACCCAACCCGACGGCATCGGCAAGAATCTTCTCGCGTATCGCGGCCGGGAGGTTGATGGCCGGCGCCTCCTCGATCAGTTTCTGATGCCGGCGCTGCAACGTGCATTCGCGCTCGAACAAGTGGATGGCGTTCCCCCTGCCGTCTCCGGCGATCTGCACCTCGATATGACGGCAGCGCTCGACAAGCTTTTCGACGATCAGGCCGGCGCTGCCAAACGAACTCTTCGCTTCGCGCATCGCCGAGCCGATCTCGTGATCGAGGGCCTCATCAGTTGCGACCGCGCGCATCCCCTTGCCGCCGCCGCCGGCGGCCGCTTTCAGCATCGCGGGCAGGCCGATGTCGCGCACCGCCGCGGCGACCTCCATGGGATCTTCACTCGGACTCTTGCTGCCTGGCACGGTCGGGATACCCGCAGCGTCCGCTTCCTGCTTGGCCAGCGCCTTGTCGCCGAGGCGTTCGATGGTTGCCGGCGATGGCCCGATGAAGATCAATCCCGCGGTCTCAACAGCCCGGACAAACGCGGCGTTCTCGGCGAGAAAGCCGTAGCCCGGGTGAATCGCTTGCGCGCCGGTCGCTTTCGCCGCCGCGACGACAGCATCAATGCGCAGATAGCTCTCCGCGGCCAGTGCGCCACCGATCTCGATCGATTCGCCGATCGTCTTCACGTGCAGGGAATCGGTGTCCGCCTCCGAATGGACCCCTGCCACGGCAACTCCAAGCCGGCGGCAGGTACGCGCGATACGACAGGCAATCTCGCCCCGGCTCGCGATGAGGATCTTCCTGAACACGCTGTGCTCTGCCCGTCACATCCTCAGTACGCCGAAGGTCGTATCCTGCCAGGGTACGCGCCCTGCGAGGTCAAGCAGCAGACCCATGACCTGACGCGTCTCCAACGGATCGATCACCATGTCGCACCAGGTGTGGCGCGCGAAATTGTAGGCGTTGGCGAAATCCTCGAAGCTCTTCCGAGTAGGCGCAATGTAGGCCTCGCGCTCCTCATCCGTCCAAGTCCTGCCTTCGCGCTTGTTAGCCTCGTCGCGCACCATCGCCAGCGTGTTGGCAGCCTGATCCGGTCCCATGATGGCGGAGCGTCCGCTCGGCCACATCATCATTGCATGCGGCTTGAACGGGCGCCCACACATGGCCATGTATCCCGCGCCATAGGCGCTGCCGATGACGAGCGTGTATTTCGGCACGTTCGCGCTCGCCATCGCGGTGATCATCTTCGCGCCGTTCTTGGTGATGCCGCCTTCCTCGGCATTGCGCCCGACCATGAATCCGGTCACGTCGGCGATGAACAGTATTGGAATATTCCGCTTGCAACAGAGGTCGATGAAGTGAGTTGCCTTCAACGCGCTCTCGGAGAAGAGGACGCCGTTGTTGCAGAGGATGCCGATCTCGAACCCCATGATGCGGGCGAAGCCGGTGATCAGCGTGTCGCCGTATAGCGGCTTGAACTCGTGGAACTCGCTGTCGTCCACGAGGCGCGCGAGGACGTCGCGGTTGTTGGTCGGAATGCGCGGATTCGCGCTGATGATCCCGTAGATCTCGCTTGGATCGAAGCGCGGCGCGCGCGCGGGCGCCACCGTCCATCGTTGAGGCTCAATCTCGCCGAGATTGGCGACGATGTCGCGCGTAATGGCGATGGCATGGCTGTCGTTTTCGGCAAGGTGATCCGTCACGCCGCTGACGCGGCTGTGCATGTCGCCGCCGCCGAGCGGCTCGACACCAACCTCTTCACGAGTGGCGGCGTAAACGAGCTGCGGACCGCCGAGGAACATCGCGCCTTGATTGCGCACGATGACGACCTCGTCGCACAACGCCGGCATGTAGGCGCCGCCGGCAGTAGATGGCCCATGCACGATCGCGATCTGCGGGATGCCCTCGGCCGACATCCGCACCTGCTGGTAAAAGATCGAGCCGAATTGCCCCTCGTCGGGAAAGATGTCCGGCTGCTCGGGCAGGTTGGCGCCGCCCGACTGCACGAGCGTGATGCACGGCAAGCGATGCTGCCAGGCGAAGCGTTGCGCGCGTACGTGCTTCTTGCACGTGATACCGTAGTACGTCCCGCCCTTCACGGTGGCGTCGTTGGCGATCACCATGCACGGCCGCCCCGAGATCGTGCCGACACCGGTGATGATGCCGCCGCCGGGCGGCACTCCCTCATACAGGCCCTCACCCGCGAACTGGCAGAACTCCAGGAATGGTGAGCCCGGATCGAGCAGCGCCGCGATCCGCTCACGCGGCAGCAATTGCTTGCGCTCCTTGTGCAATTTGCGCGCGCGCTCCGACCCACCGAGCTCCGCAGCGGCACGCCGCCGGTGAAGATCGGCGATCCGGTCGCGATAGGCGGCATAGTTGCTGCGGTATTCGTCGCTGGACGTGACGACGTCCGACTTCAGCGTTGCCATCGCGCTCTCTAGTAACTGCGCGGCAAGCCCATCACGTGCTCGCCGATATAGTTGAGGATCATCTCGCGGTTGAGTGGCGCGGTCTTCAAAAGGCGCACCAGCGGATAGAGATCGAAGATGCCGTACTCCTTGGTGAAGCCATTGCCGCCATGGGCCTGCACGGCGGCGTCGACCGCTGCGATTCCGGCGTCGGCCGCGAGAAGCTTCGCCATGTTGGCGAACTCGCCGGCCTCGCGGTGCTGGTCGAAGATCCAGGCGGCCTTCAGCGCCATTAGAGACGCTGCCTCGATTCCGGCGCGAGCGTTCGCCAGCGGGTGCTGCACGCCCTGGTAGGCTCCGATCGGAACGTCGTTGAAGACCTTCCGCTCCTTCGCGTACGCGACGGCGCGTCCCAAAGCATAGCGGCCGATGCCGCAGCAGATTGAAGCGACCAGAATGCGCTCCGGATTGAGGCTCTTGAACAGGATGCCGAAGCCCCTGTCGGTCTCGCCGACGACGTCCTCCGGGCCGATGTCGACCTGGTCGAAAAAGAGCTGCCACTGGGTTTCCGGCGCCGGGATACTCACCGGGATGTACTGACGTTCGATACCTTTGGCCTTTAGATCGACGATGAAGAGAGTGAAACCATCCGTTTTGCATTCGACCTCCGTATACGGCGTCGTTCGCGCAACGACGAGTGCGTAGTCGGAGCCATCGGCATCGGTGATGAAGGTCTTCGCGCCGTTGAGCACGAAGCGATTGCCGCGCTTGCGGGCGATCGTCGCTGTGCGGATCGTGTTGCTACCGGCGTCGGATTCGGTGATCGCGAAGCAGAAGCGCGTCTTGCCCGCGCACGCGTCCGGCAAGTAGCGTCTTTTCTGCTCCTCCGTGCCATACTTGGCAAGGAAGCCGAGGCTCATCGCAGCACCGACCACAAGATTCAGCAGCGGAATGCCGTTGTTCGACAGCCCTTCGAGAAACAGGTGCATCTCGACCATTCCCTGACCGGCGCCTCCGTATTCCTCCGGCACCATGGTTCCGACGAAGCCGTCGCGTGCGAGCTGCTGGTAGAGGGCGTCGGGAAAGATGCGCTTCTCTGCGCAATCCATCCAATATTTGCGATCAAACTTTTGCGCGATTGCGTCGCCGTACTCGAGAATGAGGCGCTGCTCATGCGTGAGATCAAAATCCACCATTCATCTCCCAGCACGTCGCCGCCGCATCGCATCGATCGTCATCGAACGCAGGCCGCCAGCCGGCAGACGGACCGGCTTCGGGTCCTTCCCAATCGACGCTTAGGCCCGCAAATCTAACATTTGTTAGAAATCCAACAACCGTTAGAAACGCAAATGCCTCTGCGCTGGCGGCTATCGGCATGCTTCTCGTCAAGCACGCCGGAACCGCGGCAGCGTGACACGCTCGCTGACCTCCTCGCACACTAGGACAACGTCCATGTCGAAGGTCACCTCATCGGGGGAGCCGCCTGTGTAGGTCGAGATCATCCGCGGCCCCTCATCCAGTTCCACCAGCAGGACCGCGTAGGGAACATCGGCCTTGAAAGCGGGGCCGGGCGCGCGGTGGACGACGCTGAAAGAGTGAACCTTGCCACGCCCGCTGGCAGCGCGATGGGCAAGGTTTTCGCTGCCACATGCACGGCATATCGCCTGCTGGTAATACTGGACGTGCTCGCAATCCGCGCAGTGCTGCAAAAGTAGTTTTCCCTGGCGCAGACCTTGCCAGAAAAGCGCCGTGTCAGCGTCCGGCTGAGGAACCGGCTTCCGCATAACGTCCGCGGCGGCGCTCACAGCGTATTCTCCGTGCCCAAGATCGTTGTCGCATTCGTCGCGAAGCCGGCGCCCAGGCTGTGGACGAGGCCAAGCTCGGCGCCGGCGATCTGCCGCTCGCCGCACCGGCCGCGCAACTGCGCAACGACCTCGTGGAAATGAAACAGCGATCCGGGCATGCCGGGATGGGCGAATGAGAGGAGCCCGCCGTGCGTATTGATCGGAATACGACCGCAGTAGGTGATTTCGCCGCTCGTCGCGAAGCGCCCGCCTTCCCCTTTTGGACAGAAGCCAAGATCCTCGAGCATCATTATCACGGTGCCGGTAAAGCAGTCATAGACGCCGGCAGTGTGCATGTCGCGCGGACCGTAGCCCGCCATCCTGTAGGCCTTGCGACTCGACTCCACCGCTCCAGTCGTGGTCAGCGACGGCATGAGGAAAATGTGTTCGTGCGTGTAGCACTCGCCCGCACCGAGGATGTAGATCGGTTTTGCCGTACCAAGCGCCTTCGCGCGCGCGGCAGAGGTCAGGACGAACGCAGCGCCGCCGTCGGAGATCAGCGAGCAGTCGAACTTGTGATAGGGCGTCGTCACCATACCGGAGTTCAGCACTTCCTCGACCGTGATCGGCTTCGTCTGCTGCGCGCCCGGCGTCCGCGCAGCATGGCTGCGATGGATCACTGCAACTTCGGCAAGCTGCTCGGCCGTCGTGCCGAACTCCTTCATATGCCGATGCGCTGTCATCGCGAACGTGTTGGCAACCGGGATTCCGAACGGCATTTCATATTGTTGGTCGCGGCTCTCGGTCAGCGAGCGCAGCGCGAGATCGGGCGTGAGGCCGGTCATCAGGCTATCGGCAGCGACGAGCAGCAGGTTGTCGGCGAGGCCGGCCATAATTGCGGCAGCGCCGATGTTGAACATCGTCGCGGCGGTTGCGCCCGAAACCTGCAGCGTGTTCGAGAAGGTCGGCTGGAGGCCAAAATACTCGCTGAAAGCGACGCTGAAGCGATGAAACGGGGACGCGAATGCGTGACTTGAAAGCACGCCATCGATCTGAGATTTTTTGAGGCCGGCATCAGCTATCGCCTTGCGCGCCGCGTCGGCAGCGAGCCACAACGGACTTCGACCAGGCACCTTGCCGACCGGCGACTGACCAATTCCGATGACGGCGACTTTCCCGCGCAGCGACGCCTCACTCATGCACGCTCCTTGGCGAGGCGGGCCTCCAACTCATGGCGCTGCACCTTGCCGCTGGTCGAGCGCGGGAAGTCATCGAACCTGATAAAGCGAAACGCGCGCGGCCGCTTGTAGCTCGCGAGATCGCGCCGGCAGAGCTCGGCAAGTTCGACATCCGTTACCGCCTCTTCGCGGCAGGCGACGAAGGCGACGGGAACTTCACCCCATTTTGCGTCGGGCACGCGCACGACGGCAGCCTCGCTGATCCGCCTGTCGGCGAGGAGCACGCGTTCAATCTCGGCCGGATAGACGTTCTCGCCGCCGCTCTTGATCATGTATTTGGCACGATCCACGAAGTCGAGCGTGCCGTCCTCATTGCGGCGGAAAACGTCGCCCATGTGAAACCAGCCGCCGCGGAAGTCATGCGCATTGGCCTCGTCGGCCTGCCAATAGCCGGAGAACAACGTCGGCCCGCGCATGGCCAGCTCGCCTGGCACCCCCGGCGGCACTTCGTCGTCGGCCGTGTCGACGAGCTTGATCTCGCAAAAGGCGTTCTGCCGCTTCGACAGGCGCGTCGGCACTTCGCCGATCGGAATTAGCGCGCGCGTCGCCGGCGGGAGGCCAGTCTCGGTTGAACCGAAGCTGTTGAGATACGGCGCTTGCAAAAGCTCGGTGACCGCTGCAATCGCCTGCGGCGGCACTAGGTCGGCCATCGCGCCGCAGACGCGTATGCCTCTGGGCGTCGTTCGCTGTGACCGCAGTGCTTCGGCAAACGCATCGATCATGCCCGGAATGAGCACCAACCAGCCGATCTTGTGTTTGGCCACCGCGGACAACAATGGATCGGCCTGGAAGCCGTCCACCATCACGACAGTCCCGCCCCGCAGCAAAGTCGCCAAGGCATGGTCGGTCGAGGCCATGTGGAACATCGGCGCCCAGGCGACGAAGGCATCGTCGACGCCGATGCCAAGCTCCGAGGTGAAGACGAGGGCGCGCGCGATCATGGCGCGATGCGAGACGACGGCACCCTTCGGCAAGCCAGTCGTGCCGCTGGTGTAGAGAATGACGAAGCCGTCTTCCGATTCGGCCGCGATCAGCGGCGTCCGGTTTTCGTGCCGTGCCAGCAGGCGCTCATAGTCAGCGCCAAGGACGATCGTCTTCCGTGACGGATCATCGCTTGCCGCTTCATTGGCCGCGAGCGCCAGGTCCGGCTCGACGACAAGCAGCTTCGGCGACACGAGATCGATGCAATAGCCGAGTTCGCGAGGCGACAAACGCCAATTGAGGCATGCAGTAACGACGCCGAGATTCGCGGCCGCGAGCTCAACTTCGAGGTATTCCGGGCGGTTGCGCGACAAAAGAGCGACGCGATCACCGCGCGTGAGGCTGAGTTCCGCCAGCATCGCGCTTGCGCGATCCACCCTGTCGCGTAGTTCAGCGTAGCTGATCCGGCGATCGCGATACTCAACCGCGATCGTCGACGCGCAGAGCTCAGCGCGGGCGCGGAAGAGCGCCCCCACGGTGCCTAGTCCGCCGGCGAGCTTCACACACGCATCGACCTGAGCGTTCGCCATGCTTGTTGCGGCAACCTCCGATCGCGAATAGTGTTTCTAACATTCGTCAGAAACGATGAACAGGGGCCGCGACCTTTAGCGGAGGAGACTGATGGCAGATCGCTACGTCGCTTACACGAAGTTGAAGATCGACTATCCGGCGAAGCGCGTTCTGCGCGTCACCTTCGACCGGCCCGAGACCTATAATTCGGTCGATGCCGAGACGCACACGCAGATCACGCATATTTGGCGCGATATCAATGATGACAGCGACATCAACGCCGTGATCGTGACCGGCGCCGGCAAAGCCTTCTCGGCGGGCGGTGATTTCGAGTTGATCCAACGCATTCTGGACAATCCGGTCGCGCGCATGGCGACCTGGAAGGAAGCGAAGGATCTCGTTTACAACGTCATCAACTGCAACAAGCCGATCATCTCGGCCATCAACGGCGTTGCAGTCGGCGCCGGGCTCGTGGTCGGCATCCTCGCCGACGTGTCGATCTGCGGAAAGTCAGCGAGAATCGTCGACGGGCACACGCGGCTTGGGGTAGCCGCGGGCGACGTCGCTTGCATCATCTGGCCGCTGCTGTGCGGACTGGCGAAGGCGAAATACTACTTGTTGACATGCAAACCGCTCTCCGGTGAGGAGGCGGAGCGCATCGGGCTCGTGTCGCTCTGCGTCGAGGACGCGGAATTGCAGAAGGTCGCGCTCGAGACTGCCGAGGATCTGGCGAACGGCGCGCAAAGTGCGATCCGGTGGACCAAGTACGCGCTCAACAACTGGCTACGCGTCAATGGTCCGCTGTTTGATACCTCGACGGCGCTCGAAATGCTCGGCTTTACCGGCGCCGAAGCGCGCGAGGGCCTCGCGTCGCATCTGGAGAAGCGCAAGCCGCAGTTCTCGCAGGATTGTCCGATCTGATCGTGACAGTCCCGCAATCGACTGCGTAGGCAGGGCTGGACCCGCCGCCTCGCTAGGATGCCGTGATCTTTTCCCTCAACCCTTGGACCGCCTCCGGGTTGGCGAGCGCGGAGAGATCACCCGGGTCCTTGTTTTCCAGCACCGCGCGCAGCACCCGCCGCATGATCTTCATGTTGCGTGTGCGCGGCAGGTCGTCGACGAGGAGCACTCTCTCCGGGCGGTATGACGCGCCCATGCCCTGCACGAGCGCGGCGGCGAGTTCCTCGGCGAGGCCGCGCGTCTCGGTCCCCGGCATCGGAACGCAGGCACACACTATCGCCGAACCTTTGACCGGATGCGCAATGCCGAACACGGCCGCGTCGGCAAGCTTGCCGGTCCCAATGAGGATCCCTTCGAGCTCGGCCGGTCCGGTGCGCTTGCCGGAAATCTTGATCGTGTCATCGGAGCGGCCAAGAATGTAGAAGAGGCCGTCGAGTCCCTCCGTGGCGAAGTCGCCGTGCACCCACACTCCGGCAATTGTGTTCCAGTAGCTCTCGAGATAGCGCTGATCGTCCTTCCACAGGCTCTTGGTCATGCCGATGGAGGCATTGCGCAAGATGAGTTCGCCGACCTCGCCGGGCGGCAAGCGCTTGCCGGACATGTCGACGATGTCGGCGCCCATGCCGAGCGCCTTGCGCGAAAACGAGCCAGGATTCATCGGGTGATTGGTCGTGCCGATGAGGATACAGCCGCCGACCTCGGTGCCGCCCGTAATGTTGATGATCGGGATCTTGCGTTTGCAGACATGCTCGAAGAACCACAGCCACGGCGCCGCGGTCCACGCCTCGCCGCCGGAGGTCGTGATCCGCAGGCTTGAAAGGTCGTAGCGCGTAACCTCATCGCCGTAGCGCATCAGGCCGCGCACAATGGTCGGCGATACGCCGAGATAGGTCACATTGTGGTCCTGGATCAGCCGCCAAAAGCGGCCGGTGTCTGGAAAGTCCGGCGTTCCCTCGGCAATCAGCAGGCTGCCGCCCGCGATGCTTGGGATGCAGGCGCACATGGCGCCGACCATCCAGCCCATGTCGCTGAAAAAGAACCAACGGTCTGACGGCTTGAAGTCGCCGCAGATGATGACGTCCCGTGTCACCATCGAGCCGACGAACCCAATGTGAGTCCAGACGCACCCCTTCGGCTCTCCCGTTGTGCCCGAGGTGTAGAGAAGGACGGCCGGGTCGTCCGCGGCCATCTCGGCGGTCGCGCGGCTGCCCTCCTTGCCGGCGACAAGTTCATGCCACCAATGATCGCGGCCGGCGCGCATCGGCGTATCGACGGCCATGCCTGCCCGCTGGATCACAACGACGTGGCGTACCGTCGGTGCTTCCTGGAGCGCCGCGTCCAGCACTGATTTGAGCGGCGCCGGAGATCCGCGACGCCAGGTCCCGCTCGCCGTCATGACGGCCTTCGCTCCTCCGTGATTGAGGCGCGTCGCGATCGGCGTCGGGCCGAAGCCGGAGAACAGCGGCATGACGATCGCGCCGAGCTTCAGGATGGCGAAGAAGGCGATGAAGGTTTCCGGCAGGTTCGGCATGTAGATCGCGACGATATCACCCTTGCCAATGCCGAGCTCGACGAGGCCCTCCGCCAGCCGGCCGACTTCGTGGGCGAACTCGCGATAGGTCAGATTGCGCTGCTCGCGGCGGTCCTCGCCTTCCCAGACCAGGAATGTCTGGTTCCAGATTGGCGTATGCTGGTGCTTATCGATGCAGTTGAGCACGATGTTTGTCGTCCCGCCCACGCACCAGCGTGCCCACGGCAGGCCGCGCGACAGGTCCAGCATCCGGTCATACCGGCGATAGAATCGGACATCGCAGAAACGGAACACCTTTTCCATCAGCCAGGCCGGATCGGCATCCGCCTTCACGGCGAGCGCGTCATAGTCCGGCTGCTCTGTTGCGCGCAGGAAAGCCGTCAGATTGCTCTGCCCCACCAGCTCGGGTGGCGGAGTCCAGACATAGGTCGGCGAATCGGTCATGGTTTGCCGCGAGGAAACCGGTCCTGTGATGCGCGCAAGATCGACTGCTCCCGGCTTCTAACATCTGTTAGGTGAAGGTCAAACCGAGAGGCCTTTTCCGACGAGGTCGCGAGAGTGGCCCGAGTACTTTGCCACTGGTGAATTCACCGACAGCGGATTATGCCGCGAGCGCGCGCGT
>Ga0335081_10006279_pt1 | contig 18904 bp, 16 predicted proteins | sample Lox_Sample_35_FD_206713 | JGI IMG/M metagenome (GOLD analysis project Ga0335081, IMG submission 206713) | Soil microbial communities from Loxahatchee National Wildlife Refuge, Florida, United States - Lox_Sample_3.5 | ecosystem: Environmental > Terrestrial > Soil > Wetlands | place: USA...
GGGGTCGCTCTTTTTGTCGGCGGCGACGGCTATCCCGCCAGAAGCCCCCAATGCCAGGCCGCCGATGAGAGCCGTCAAACCGCGGGCTCTGGCCGTTACCCGCACGATTTCCTGGCGTTTCAGCCGGACCAGGTTCCGATCCTCGATCAGCCAGAGATTCGTCTCATCGAGCTCCTGGATGAGGCCTGTCAGCCCCCGCCCGCCCCGCAGGGTCAGGGTGACCATCTTTCCCTGGCGAGCCTCCCCGTCCTGGTGGGCTATGTCGGTGCGTTTGATGAGGGTGGCGTTACTCGTCGCGGCGAATGTCAGGCCGTCCGGACCGAACTCCTCAATAGCGCCTTTTAATACTCGCCCGTCCCGCAAGTGAAGCTGAACGGACCTCTTACTGTTTAGCCGGCTGAGACGGTTCCAATTCCGGTCAGTCGCTGGATCGGCGGCGCATGCTGCGCACGCCGCGATTAACCCGAGAATTGCAATTTGGATTCGCATGGCAAGCGCCCCCTTGCTGATGCGGCTCGGAACCACACTGCGCTCCGTTCCACCAGCGCCGCCGGACTTTCCGGGTTCCGCCGAAAGTCTCTCTGGATTTCCGATGTGACTCGATCCGCCGCAGATCACTCTTTTGTTCCGCGAAGAGTCTACACCCGAATACCCCGGCGGGAACCCTATCTTTCGTATCCCCCGTTTCCAAAAGCGGTCGCGGGCCTCGGCACCCATGCCGCTGCGAAAATTCTGACATAATGAGGCGGCACCCGGTCGGGGAGGGGAACATGCAGACTTTTGCGCAAAAACAAAGTCCGGCTCGAAGGCCGGGTCCCACCTTTGCCACATCTCACACCGCTGCTCCAGGGCCGCTGCGCCCGCAGTGCACCGGCGTGCCCGCCCCCATTTGGCGCGATTTTAGCCGGCTTCCCATTCATCCCGCCGCGCTCGTGCAGCGGAAATGCCAATGCGGCGGCGGAACCGGCTCGATGCCTTGCTCCTGCGGGGGCCGAAAGGATCACGCGCATTCCCCGGTCGAATCGCCCGCGCAAGGCGGACAGCCGGTGCCGGCGGCCATACAGGAGCGGGTCGAGCCTTTGCTGGGTGTAGACTTCTCTTCGGTTCGAGTTCACGACGATTCCGCCAGTCATCGCGCCGCAGCCGGTCTCGCGGCGCGCGCCTTCACTCTGGGCCAGCACATCCATTTCGGCGCGGGCGAGTACCGCCCGGCTGAGCCGGATGGGATGCGCCTGCTGGTGCACGAGCTGGCGCACACGGTGCAGCAAGGCCCCGGGGCCGCCGCCGTAGCGCAGGCCCCGATGGCCGTGGCTGCCGTGCAGTCTCCGCTCGAACGCGAGGCGGATAGCGTTGCCGCAGCGGTCACCGCGGGGCGCGCCGCCTCGGTGAGCCTCAAGCTTGGCGCGCACGCAGCGCAACTGGATCCGCAGCCTGCCGCGCGGGTCGATGTGGCCATAGTCCTCACCGACGCGGATCAGGACATGGCCGAAGGGCGTGCCTACGCCAGCACCGTCATTCGCGTGACCAGCCCGGAGGATGCGCGCGACAAGCTCAAGGCACTGGGCAAGCCCATCGGCACGTTGTTCGTGGTGTCGCACTCCAACGCGGCTGGACAGGTGGAATTCATATCCGAAATCGGAACCATCTCCTGGACTCCGATCTCATCGTTGGCCGCCACGCTGAAATCAGGTTTCGCTTCAGGCATGGAGCCGGCCACCGTGGACTTCCGCGGCTGCAAGGTGGGGAGCGCCGGCTCAGAGCTCGAAAGGTTCCGCGCCGGGGTGGGCGCGAAGTCGGCGAAGGCCAGCAACTGCTGGACCTTCACCCAGCGCGTCACCCCCTTGACGTTGAGCGGCGTGGACGTCACCAGTCCGAGTCAAATTCCCAAAGGCCAGCAAGCCCAGTTTGATAATGCGCTCATGAATCAAGTCGATGGGCTAAGAGCGGACGACGGAACCTCGGTGAAGAACTGCCTCGTCGGCCTGGGGCCGAGCGAGAACGCCGACCGCGCCCACCTGGCAAAGATCTGGAGCCTCTATTGGGCCAACAACGGAAACCTGGTGGCCACCTGGGCCAGCCCCGACTACAACAAGAACTGGCAGCAAGGATCGATTTGCACAAAAAACATGACGGCATCCACGTCGCCGTGCGCCATCGTCGAGAAAACCGCGCCGACGGGGACGACTGGCGGCACCGGCTCAGGAAGCGGCGGACAACAACAGCAACCGGCTCCCAGGGGTGGCGGGCAACAGCAACAGCAGCAGGGCGAGTAGGCCGGCCTCGGAAAACCTGACCGAGGGCCGCTACAAGGTGCTCGAGGAATTCCGGAAATGCGGCCTCGATATTGTGTCGGAGCAATTGCGCTACGCGTGTCGGTCGACGGCGGAAGGGTCACAGTGGCTGCAGCGCCCGGCCGGCATCGGCCGGCGCACGGCTCGGCCCGCCGCCATAAGCGGGTGCTGGCCGGTGGCGGGCTGGCATTCGCCGAATCGAGCGGGCTTTCTTCGTTCCCCTGGCGCAGGCTGTAAGCATGGAACCAAACAACTCTTCCAGCGGCTTCAGCCGTGACCGTTCGCAGGGCACCGATAGCGTGTTCGGAGTCGGAGTGCACGCCTCCATCCCCGGCCTGATCCTGGTCGGAATCGGAGTACTTTTCCTGCTTGGCAACTTGCACATTGTTCGCGCCATCGACTGGTTCGAGTACTGGCCGGTCATTCTGATCGCCGTCGGCCTGGTACAACTGGTGGATTCCTGCAGTTCGCTGGGGCGTGTGTGGGGCGGGATTCTGCTGGGCGTCGGCGGGTTGTTTCTGGCAGATAATCTCGGCTACCTGCCCTTCAGTGTGGGCGACCTCTGGCCCCTGATCCTGATCGCGGTGGGGCTGATGTTGCTTTTCGAGCGCACCTGGGGCGTGCGGACCTGGGGGGGCAGGTGGTTTCGGGACTGGAACTCGTGGCACACGTTCGGCGGGAGTAAAGCCTACACCGGAGACGTGCTGCACGAGGTCTCGATATTCGGCGGCAGCAGGCGAACCGTGGCGGCGCAGGATTTCAAGGGCGGGCGGATTTCCAGTATTTTCGGCGGCGTGGTGCTGGACCTGACCCCGGCCCACATCGCTGGAGATTCGGCGGTGCTGGACGTTGCCGCCGTCTACGGCGGCGTATCCATCCGCATTCCGACCACCTGGAACGCGGAGGTGCGAGGAGCTGGAATTTTTGGCGGCTTCTCGGACCGCACCGATCATCCACGGCCGGGGCCGGAAGTGAAGCGGCTGATCGTGCGGGGAGCGGGGATCTTCGGCGGCGTGACCATCAAGAATTGATCGGCCATGCATCCGCTACTGGAATCGCCGCGGCGCATGCTGCTGTACCTGCTGGCGTGGATCCCGGTCCTGGCTCTGCTGGCGTACGTGATGTGGGCGTCGGGAGGAATGACGTGGACCGACGCCTCGGCCGTGCTGGCTCCCGCCTGCCTGGTCTACGCGTTCGTCTGCCTGTCGCCGTGGTACTTGTGCTCCGCGCAGCCATTGCAGGCGGCCAACTGGGCGAACCTGGCGTTCCTGTTCGGCGGCGCGGCGGTGGCGTGCAGCCTGCTGCTGGTGGGTGGCGCGTGGCTGGCGGCAGTGGCGCTATCGCCGATCGGCAAGCTGGCCGGTCTGGACCAGCGACTGCACGGCCGCCTGGGCCTGCTGTTCGGAATCGGTGTGCTGCTGTATCTGCTCTCGGCGGGGCTGCACTATGGAGCAATGGCGGTGGAGAACTCGCGCGAAGCGGAACGCCGGGCGGCCGAGGCGCGCACGCTGGCGCGCGAGGCGGAGTTGCAGGCGCTGCGCATTCAGATCAATCCACACTTCCTGTTCAATAGCCTGCATTCCATCTCCGCGCTGGCCACGCTGGACGGGGCGCGCGCGCGGGAGATGTGCATCCGGCTGGCCGATTTCTTGCGCAATAGCCTGAGACTCGGCAGCCGGGAAAGCATCCCGCTCAATGAGGAACTGGCGCTGGCTAAGAGCTACCTGGAAGTAGAGCAGGTGAGGTTCGGCGAACGGCTGCGCGTGGTGGAGAAAATCGAAGCGGCTTGCCAGGATTGCGCGGTCCCGGCGCTGCTGTTGCAGCCGCTGGTGGAGAATGCGGTAAAGCACGGCATCGCGGGCATGGTGGAAGGGGGCTCGATCCGGCTGTCGGTGGAGCGGCGGGGCGAGGCGGTGCGCATCACGCTAGAAAACGGGTTCGATCCGGAGATGCCCGCACAGCGCAATTTGGGACTCGGGCTTTCCCAGGTGCGCCGCCGGCTGCAGGTGCGCTATGGGGAAGAGGCGAGTTTGGAGGCGGGTTCGGATGATGGGGTTTACCGCGTGGTGTTGCGACTGCCGTGCGAGGTGGCCGGGGTGGCGTAGGGAGGATAGGGGACTGGCGAGTCTAGGCGCGGGCGGCACCGCCTGGCGGCACCAGTGCACAAGCTCAAGCTTGTGCGTACCTGGACCGATTGACCAATCGGTCCGCGGGTTAACAACCCGCCCTACCGGAAATCGATGGCCGCGATGATCCAATTCGGCATGGCCTGGTTCCAACTGTCCGGCACGTTGTCGAAGGCGACGCGGAAGGGCTTGGCCTCGCCTGGCACCAGACCGCCAGCCTTCTTGGTCACGATCGCGCGGCGCTCGCGCAGGATCACCTGGCCGTATGGATCGTAGAAGACGCAGACGATCTCGACGATATTCAGCACTCGGTTGCCCGCGTTCAGCAGGTTGCCTCTGATCTCCACCACCGATTGCTTGAGGTAGCTCTCGTGCGCCTCCATGTTGGGCGACTCGGCAGTATGGCCGTCGGCCGCGACGAACTTCAAGTACTTGGCGTATTCCTTGGCCGGGCCCGTCAGCGGGGCCGGTCCGGGAGGCGGTTGCTTGGACCAGCGATCCAGAAGCCAGAACCCTGCCAGGCCCACCACCAGCACGAGACCGATGACGATCGCTATCGGCGGGATGGTGGCCTGCTTTTTTTCCTGAACTGCCGCTTTACTTTCCGCCAACGGTCATCTCTCCAATCTTGATTGTAGGCGCTGCGATGGAGCCGCGAAACTCCAGGTCAGAGCCGACCGCATCCAGGCCGAGCAGCATCTCCTTCAGGTTGCCGGCAATGGTGACCTCGGAAACCGGGAACGCCAGCTCGCCGTTGCGGATCCAGAGCCCCGCGGCGCCGCGGGAATAATCGCCAGTCACGATGTTCACTCCGAAGCCCAGCAACTCGGTGACGTAGAACCCATTGGGTATACCCGCGATGATCTGCTCCCGCGTTTGGACGCCTTTTTCGGCGAAGAAGTTCCCGTGACCGATGCCGGCGTTGCCGGTGAGGCCGCGGGAAGCGTTGCCAGTGGTCTTCAGGCCGAGCTTGCGGGCGGCGTAGGTGTTCAGCAGGTAGCTTTTCAGGACGCCCTTTTCGATGACCACCGTGCGGCGCGACGGCACGCCCTCGTCATCAAAGGGCGAAGTGCCGAACAGGCCGGGGATGGTGCCGTCGTCCACTAAGGTGAAGGTCTCGCTTGCCACCTGCTCGCCCAGTTTGCCGGCCAGGAAGGATTCGTGCCGGTAGATGGACATGCCGTGCACGGCTTCGTAAAGGTGATCGAGCAGGCTGCGCGCGGCCCGCGGCTCGAACACCACGGGGACCTTCTGCGTTTCGACCTTGACCGGGTTGAGGCGGCGCAGAGCGCGCTGCGCGGCCACGCGCCCGATATGTTCCGGAGGCTCCAGCGCGGCGAAACTGCGCGAAATGCTGTCCCAGGAATCGCGCTCCATGGACGTCCCATCGCGCGCCACGGGAGCGGTTGCCAGCGAGCACCAGCTGGCGCGGTACTCGCCGGAGAAACCGCGCGAATTGGCGAAGATATGGCGGCCGAGGTAAGCATCGAACGAAGCGCCTTCGGAATTGGAGATGCGCGGATCGGCGGAAAGAGCGGCCTCTTCGGCGCGTTTGGCAAGACCGACTTTGAGAGCCGTCTCGAGGCCTTCGATGTCCGTTGAGTAGAGCCGCAGGTCGCCGCCGATACTTCCCAATTCTCCCGGTTCGGGCAAACCGGCGTGCGGGTCTTCGGTGGTGATATCGGCCAGCTCGATGGCGGACCGCACCAGCTTCTCGATGCCTTCCTGCGAAAGGTCGGAAGTATAGGACGAGCCGGTGTTGCGGCCGCGCAGGATACGGAGACCCGCGCCTCGGGAACCGGCTTCTTTGAGGCTCTCCAACTCCCGCATACGCACGTTGGCGGTGAACTCATCGCCTTCGGAGATGGTGCATTCGGCGTCCGTGGCGCCGGCCGCCAGCGCGCGCGTGACAACGTCGCTCGCGAGTTCGAGCAGGTGGTTCCGGCTCAAGCCGTGCCTCCCACGGTCATGCGGTCGATTTTGATCGTGGGGATGCCGACGCCCACCGGCACGCTCTGGCCCTCTTTGCCGCAGATGCCGACGCCTTCGTCGAGGCGGAGGTCGTTGCCCACCATGCTGACGTACTTCAGCGCCTCAGGGCCGTTGCCGATCAGCGTGGCGTTGCGCACCGGGCGGGTGAGCCGGCCGCCTTCGATCAGGTAACTTTCCGAAGCGGAGAAGACGAAATTGCCGCTGGTGATATCCACCTGGCCGCCGCCGAAATTTGCGCAATAGAGGCCCTTGGGCACGGAGCGGATGATGTCTTCGGGCAGGCTCTCGCCGGCCAGCATGAAGGTGTTGGTCATGCGCGGCATGGGGATGTGGGCGTAGCTCTCGCGCCGGCCGCTGCCGGTGGATTCGGAGCGCAGCAGGGTGCTGGAGAGCTTGTCCTGCAGATAGCCGCGGAGCACGCCGTTTTCGATGAGCACGTTGCGCTGGGTGGAGTGGCCCTCGTCATCCACGTTCAGCGAGCCGCGGCGGTTGCTGAGGGTGCCGTCATCGATCACGGTGCAGAGCTCGCTGGCCACCTTCTGGCCGATGCGGCCACTGAAGGCCGAGACGCCTTTGCGGTTGAAGTCGGCTTCCAGGCCGTGGCCAACGGCCTCGTGCAGCAGGATGCCGGGCCAGCCTGGACCGAGCACGACGGTCATTTCGCCGGCGGGCGCCTCGGCGGCATCCAGCATGGCGACGGCCTCGCGCGCGGCTTCAGAGGCGAAGTGTTCGGGAGTTTTCTCTTTGAGGAAGAAATTGAGGTCCACCCGGCCGCCGCCTCCCGCATGGCCGCGCTGCGGCTGGCCGCGGTTCTGCCGCGCCAGGGCGGACACGCTGAGGCGAGCCAGCGGCTGGCGGTCGAGCGTGAGGACGCCCTCGCTGGTAGCCACCATGACGTACCGGAGGTTGTCGGCATAGGCGGCCTGCACCTGAAAGATGCGCGGATCATGGGCGCGCGCAGCGCGGTCGGCGCGTTTGACCAGTTCCACGCGCTCCGCAAAGGCGGTTTCAGTGGGCGCTGTCAGCACCGGGTAGAGATTGTGGCGAAGGCCTTCGCTGAGATCGAATTTCTCCACCTGACTGGGCCCGGCGGCAATGCAAGCGGCCACGCGCGCGGCTTTGCGGACGCGCTCCGGGGAAAGATCGTCGCTGTAGGCGTAGCCGGTGCGCTCGCCCGAAATAACGCGGACGCCAACACCCATCGAGACGCCCTGCGTCGCGCTCTTAACCATGGATTCATCGATGCCGATGGAGCTGGTGAGGAGGTACTCGAAGTAGAGGTCGGCGTAGTCGCCCCCTCGCGACAGTGCTTCAGCGAGGTAGGATTCCAGGTCTTGGCGGGTGATTTGGAAACGGGTGGAAAAGATCGAATCGGAGAAGTGCATTCCCTTTTATTGTAGTGGGTGGAGCCCTACGGCAAGCATCCCATGGCGATGCCGACCCGTGCGGCGAGCTCGCAAACCCGCTGATCGCTGAGCTGACGAAGACGGCTTCGCGGCTCAATCAGGCTCTGCTTTCTGACTACGGTGATATCCTCCGCTCGCGCCGCCGAATCGGTCTGGAGGCCGGTCTCACCCGCCGACAACAAGACGTGGGTTGGGACATCGCGGTGAATGCTGGTTGTCAGCGGGACGACGAGGACCGTGTCAGCCCGTTCGTGCCGGTTCCTTGCGTCGAGCGAGACGATCACGACCGGGCGTCTGCCCTTTTCCGGGGGATCGACCGGGAGTTGAACGAACCAGATCTCGCCGCGAAGCGGCGTGCGGCGCAAGGTCGGCACTCAGGCCACCTCGTTTGGGAATTCGCGCAACGCCAATTCACCCCATGCGGCCGATTCTTGCACTTCAGCATCCGAAAGGGATTCGTAGTAGCCCGCAACCGCCCGTTCGAGGGAGACTCTTTCCTGTTCCCGGCGGACGGTTTGCAGGATCTCCTCGAGGATGGCCGAGACGGACGCGGCATGGCGGCGCTTGCGAGTTGCCTCGAGAAACGCCACGGACTCGGGGGATAGGGTGTAACTCTTCTTAGCTCTGCGATGTGTGGTCCGATTCCGCATACTACTAATCATCTTACCATACAGCCGATTGGTGCCCGCAAATTAATGCTAACAAACGCGGTTCAGAACAAGAGAGTCGATCTATTTCGAGCCTGCTTGTGAGCGGCACCGGCCGGCTGAGAACCGTCCCCTGAGGGGACTCCGGGCGCGATTGCCTGCCCCACATCGACTGATGCACCAAGGCGTGTTTCTCCCGGCTATACTCTAGTATGGCGTCTGGCATAGAGATGAACCCACTTCGTTCGAGCGGGCCCAGCTGGCTGAAAGCCGCCTCCAGAGGGGACCGCAGGCGAGATTGCCTGCTCCACATCGCCCGTCGCGGGACGGAGCTCTAAGGTCCCGTGTTCCATTCCATTGAAAAGCAGGTAGCTCGCGCGTTTCGCGCGCACATTCAGATCCGGTACGCGATCGATCTCGAGGTTGCCGTCGAGCAGCCGCGGCAGAGCGAGTTTGGAGAGATGGCCGTGCCGGCGGCTTTCCAACTCGCGCGGCAACTCCGGCAGGCGCCGAAGATGATCGCCGCGGAACTCGCGCAGGAGATCGGCGCGATTCCCGGTGTCGCGGCCATAGAGGTGGCCGGCAACGGCTACATCAATATCCGGCTCGACCGCGGCGCCTATGCGGCCGCGCTGCTGCGCGGCGACACCGATCAGGCCGCCGAAGCGGACGGGAAGATCATCGTCGAGCACACCAACATCAATCCCAACAAGGCCGCGCACATCGGCCATCTGCGCAACGCCGCGCTTGGCGATACGTTCGTGCGCATGCTGCGGGCGCGCGGCCACCAGGTCGAGGTGCAGAACTACATCGACAACACCGGCGTGCAGGTAGCCGATGTCGTCGTCGGCTTTCATTATCTCGACCACAAAACGCCCGCCGACCTGCGGGCCATGCTTGCTGACCCGGCGGTGCGGTTCGATTACTACTGCTGGGACCTGTACGCGAAGACTTCCACTTATTACAAAGATCACCCGGAATCGGTGGAATGGCGCGCCGCAACACTGCATGCCATCGAAACCGGCGAGGGCGGGTTGGCGGAACTGGCGCACCTGGTGGCTGACGCCATCGTGCAAGCGCATCTGAAAACGATGTTGCGCCTGGGCGTGGAGTACGATGTGCTGCCGCGCGAGAGCGAGATTCTGCATCTGCACTTCTGGGCCGCCGCGTTCGCGTTGCTCAAGGAGCGCAAAGCGATCTACCTGGAAACCGAAGGCAAGCTGGCGGGCTGCTGGGTGATGCCGGGGCTTTCCGAAGAAGGTAAGGTAATCGTGCGCTCCGACGGCACGGTGGTCTATACGGGAAAGGACATCGCCTACCAGCTCTGGAAGTTCGGGCTGCTCGGGCGGGATTTCTACTACAAACCCCTCGAAACCTACGCCGACGGGCGCGTGCTGTGGGTGACCACCGATGAGCCGGTGGAATCGGACCAACAGTTCGGGCACGGCTCGCGCGTATACAACGTGATTGACACGCGGCAGTCCTACTTACAAGACGTGGTGGTGGCGGGGCTGCGCGCGCTGGGGTATACGGAACAGGCCGACCGGTCGGTGCACTTCAATTACGAGATGGTGGCGCTTTCGCCGCGTTGCTGCGCGGAGCTGGGGATCCCGCTGTCCGAGGAAGATCGCAAGAAACCGTACGTGGAAGTCTCGGGCCGCAAGGGGCTCGGCGTGAAAGCCGACGACCTGATCGACAGCCTCATCGAGAAGGCGCTGGCGGAAGTGGTCTCGCGGCACGCGGAAAACAGCGCGGCAGAGAACCGCACCGTGGCCACGCAGATCGCGACCGCGGCGCTCAGGTATTTCCTGCTGAAGTTCACCCGCAACACTGTGATTGCTTTCGATCTGCAGGAGGCGCTCAGCTTTGAAGGCGAGACCGGGCCGTACCTCCAGTATTCGGCGGTGCGCGCGCGTAACATTCTGAGGAAGTACGAGGAGCGCGGCGAGGTAATACCGGATTTCGCGGCGGAATTGAGCGCGGAGGCGCTGGGGCGGCAGTTGCAGTTCGAAGATTTCTGGCAGTTGCTGCTGGCGGCGTCGAAAGCCGATGCCGCCGTGGAGAACGCGCTGAGGGCGGGAGAGCCGGCGCACGTGGCGCGCTACGCGTTTCAACTGGCGCAGGCGTTCAGCAATTTCTACCAGAAGTACACCATCATCCACCAAGAGAATCGCGAAAAGCGGATATTCCTGTTGTGGATGGCCGATTTTTTCCGGCGCCAACTGGAGCGCACGGCGGATGTGCTGGGGATTCAGGTTCCGCCGTACATGTAAGCCTGGCAGACTAAATTGCATCCAGCCGTTACTCATGTAACAATAACTCCAAACGGGGCAAACCTTCAGGAGAATTGTCAGTGGCTACAAAGTCGTCGACTTCTGACCCGTTGTCCAGCCTCTCGCGCGTCGATTGCCTTCAGTCTGGCGCGTGGGAGTTCGTCACTCCGAATCCGGCTTTGGCTCCGATCTTCCGCGCGGTGACAATTGGTGCAAACACGCGCCGCGCTTTGGTCGCGGAGGGAAACGGACGCCGGGAATGCTACGGGTACGCCTGGCTCCCGGTGGAACTGAAAGCCGGGAAGTCATACAAGCTCAGCGTCAAGCTGACCGCCGAAGGAATGGATTTCATAGAACACCACGTAGTGCACGCGGTGCATGGTCCGTCGTATTCGGGTGGACTGTTCTCACTCCGAACAAATGGAAAAACTGCGGTGGGAGAAGAGCGGTTTCATGGCCCGCCTGAAGCTATGGAGGCGCAGCTGCGCCTCTATTTTCGATACAGTGCGCGCGGCCGGGTCACATGGGAGGAGGTTTTCCTGGAAGAGTGTGAGCCGATTGCGCCTCGGCCAGTTACTTTCGCTTGCACCCAGGGGCAAATGCTTCCGGGCGCAACTTTGGCTTTTTGGGAAGAGCGGCTGGACCGTGCGGGGCGGCGGAAATCCGATCTTGTCTTACTGCCCGAAGCGTTCGACGGCATAGGGCCGGCATCGGCTAACCCTCCGGAGGGTCCAGCTTGCGCTCTGCTATCGGCCAAGGCGCGCCAGTGGCAAATGTACACCTGCGGCAGTTTTTATGAGGCCCGCGGGGATCTGATCTACAACGTCGCGCCCCTGTTTGACCGATCCGGACGATTGGTCGGGGTGTATGAAAAGTTTATGCCCTATCAGCAGGAACTGGACCAGGGAGTCTCCCCGGGGCGTGAACTGCGTGTGTTTGATGTGGATTTCGGGCGCGTTGGCATCCTGACTTGTTACGACTCCTGGTTCCCGGAGACTGCCAGAAGACTGGCACATATAGGCGCCGAAGTGATTCTGCTTCCCAACGCAGGCTATTTTGAGGAGCTGATGCCCGCGCGGGCCGCCGATAATGGCGTGTGCATTGTGGCCAGCAGCCAGGTTCACAGCGCGGGGGTGTGGGGATCGAGCGGCGTTCGCGCCGGTGAACTAACGGCTGGCAACTCGCGCGAATCCCCATCGGCGGTCTTGTCCGTTGAGATCGATTCATCGAGCGGTCTCTTCCTGGCCACTGTGGATCTGTCAAAGAAGTACAGCCCGCACTGGAAGGGTGGTCCGATGATGTCCGCGCCCGCCGCACGGGCCGCACGTGTCACCAGCGTCCGGCCGTTGTGTCTTGGGTGACGCTGCGCGAATGCTGGCTGGCGGCGCGGCTCTCCTGCATTCAGTTCGGCGCGTTCACCGTTTTACACAGTGTGATCGACGCAGCGAGTGCCGCGGATTTGTGGTCCTTGGTCCAGGGCGGGCCGATCGATCTGCCTTGCCCCGCGATTCTGTGCTGCACGCGGCGCGCGCCATTCCCGAAGACGACCGTCGCCCGCTCATCGAGTTCTCGCTCTCTGATTGCCGTGACAGGAATCTCCAAACGCTCGCAAGCTTTCCTGACCGCATCGCGAAAAAACTCGCCTTCCGCCGTATGAATCAGCGCGTGCGACTCGAGAATTCTCGCAAGATCCGGTAGAGCGCGGCCCGAGGCCAACAGGACGGCTGCGCCCACAATCCGGAACTGGCGCGCCGCCAGACTCTGCACTCCTTCTCCAACTGCCGCCAAGGCTGCACGTTCTGAGGCGGCCGCGCAATCGGCTAGGTATCTCTCCGCCGCGGCCCGGTCGATGTTCGCCGCATGGTGATAGGGCTGCTTGGCCCCCGGGATCTTCGGGTCCATGACGACGATGCGCCTCCGGTCGACTACCTCCACCGAGCCGGCGCCTCCAGATACGGCGACCAGAACTCCCCAACCGGAATGCATTCGAACTCCGAGGGCTGCGGGCTTCACGACTGAAGCTCCAGCATCGTGCTGAGCAAGTCTGTCAAGTCGTGCGCACCGCCTGCGCCCATCGGCGCTATCTCAGATTGGCGGTCGGCGTCCCTTGTTCCAGCGGGTTCGGCAGGTGCCGCTCCGCGTAGTAGCCCGGATGAACGCGCTCCACGATCTGCGCCACCGGCCGCTCCAGCACGCGGAAGTAAGGCTGCGGGTTCAGGCCGATCCAGAACGCCCACACCACCAGCGGCGTGAACACGGCGATCTCGCGCCACGAGAGATCTTTCAGCAGCCGGTTCTGCTCCTTCACTTCGCCCAGCATGGTCCGCTGGAAGAGCCACAGCAGGTACGCCGCACCCAGCGCGATTCCTACCGCGCCCCAGACCGCCCAGTTGATGTGTACCTGGTAAGCGCCTTGCAGGATCGTGATTTCGCCGATGAACCCGTTAAGCGGCGGCATCCCCATAGAACTGAGCGCCGCCAAGCCGAAGAACAGGGTGAAGATTGGCATGACTTTCATCAGGCCGCCGTATTCGGTGATCTCGCGCGTGTGCCGGCGCTCATACACAATGCCCACGATCAGGAAGAGCATGCCGGTCGAAATGCCGTGGTTGACCTGCTGGATGATAGATCCGGAGATGCCCGCCGGGTTGAGCGCGAAAATGCCCAGCGTGCAGAAGCCCAAGTGGCTCACCGAAGAGTACGCGACCAGCTTTTTCCAATCCTTCTGCATCAGCGATGCGAGCGCGCCGTACACGATGCCGATGATGGAAAGCGCCGCCATCACCGTGATGACCGTCGGATTCTTGGCGGCATCGGGCAGCAGCGGAACAGAGAAGCGCAGGAACCCGTACGTTCCCATCTTCAGCAGGACACTGGCCAGAATCACCGACCCCGCGGTGGGCGCCTCGGTGTGCGCGTCCGGCAGCCAGGTATGAAATGGGAACATCGGGACCTTCACCGCGAAACCGACGAAGAAGGCCCAGAAAACCCACCACTGCACGGTCGTCGAAACCTGTGTGCTCATCAGGTCGGCGATATCGAAGCTGGGCACGCCAAACTGCGTGCTGTGCTGGAAATAGAGCGTCAGGATGCCCAGCAGCATCAGCACGCTGCCGAGCAGGGTATAAATCACGAACTTGATGGCCGCATAGACGCGCCGCTGCCCGCCCCAGATGGCGATGATGAAGTACATGGGGACCAGCACCGTTTCCCAGAACACGAAGAACAGCAGGAAATCGAGCGCCATGAAGACGCCCAGCATGCCGGTCTGCAGCAGCAGGAAAAAGGCGTAATACTCCTTCAGCCGCTCGTGGATGGCGGTCCAACTGGAAAGGATGGAGATGAACCCGAGCAGCGTGGTGAGCATCACCAGCAGCAGGCCCAGCCCGTCGATGCCGATGTGATAGGTGGCGCCGAGCGAGGGGATCCAGGGCGCCTTTTCAACGAATTGAAAATCCTTGGTGTGTTCGAAATTGAAGACCAGCGGAAGCGAGACCAGGAACCCCGCCAGCGAGATTGCGTTAGCCCACAGCTTTATGGCGCGGGCATTCGACGAGGGAATGAACAGCAGCACCAGGAGCCCAAACAGGGGCGTAAAAAGGACAATCGAGAGGATGTGGTCCATAGGCTGGTAATGAACAGCCCCTCATCTTATCATCCCTGCGGGCCGATCTAGCGGGCGATGCTTTGTTTCGTTGCCGGTCCACCGGTGGCAGGCTTGTGTTTCAGACACGAAGGTTGGAGGATGAAAATGCAGCGCGAAAGACCCGTGACCCCGTTCTATATGCGATTTGCCGTGCGAAGGCATCTCTGCGGATGTTGTTTCACTCTGGTCCTGGCTCGGATGGCCCTTGTTGGACAGCCGGGAGGTGCCTACGAACCAAACCAGCCGCCGGGTTCAGTTTCTGCGGCGGAGGGCTCGATCGGAGACTTCCTACGCAACTACCTCGGCACCCCGCGTGAGCCTGCCGACAAGACCGCCCGATACGTGGCCAGATTCGTGGATCTAAACGGGGACGGGATGCAGGAGGCCGTCGTCTACGTTATCGGCAGGGATTGGTGCGGGAGCGGAGGCTGTCTCACGCTGGTCCTGGCACGAACGGAGTCCTCCTACCGGGTCGTGACTCGAATCACAATCTCTCGTCCGCCGATTCTCGCTTTCACCACCACGTCGAACGGCTGGAGGAGCCTTGGAGTCTGAGTGCAGGGCGGAGGTAATGAGCCAGGCTACGACGCGGAACTTCGGTTTGACGGCAAGACCTATCCGTCAAACCCATCCGTTTCTCCCGCGCGGAGGCTGCCCGGAAATGCGACAGGAAAGATCCTGATTGCGTCGGCGAAGGAAGGGAAGCCTCTATATCCGTGATCGCGGTCTGGATCTGCGCTGGAGAGGATCGCTTGCATTTCGGGCCAAAAGACCTGAATATAGAGGTGTGGTCCTTTGCACCACCCCGAAGAGGTGCCCGTGAGCACGGAGTGCATTGCCGCCCTTTTGAAGGAGCATCCGTTTTGTCAGGGCTTCTGGCCAGACCACGTCGCACGGCTGGCAGCCATGGCCAGCGAAGCCCGGTTTCAGCCCGGGGAATTGGTCTTCCGCGAAGGCGACCATTCCAGCTTCTTCTATCTGCTGGTTTCCGGAAATGTGGCGCTGGAAGTCGTAGCGCCCGGCCATCCCGTTCGGGTTTCCACCCTTGTTTCGGGTGAGGTGCTGGGATGGTCGTCGGTGACAGGCGATACCGGGAAGCAGTTCCAGGCGCGCGCGCTCGAAGAGGTGGACGCTCTCGCGTTTGACGGGACCCGCCTGCGGCACGCATGCGAGTCCGATTTCGCCTTTGGGTTCGCTTTCATGCGCGCCGTTCTGATGGTGATGGCGGAGAGGTTGCACGCTATCCGCATGCAGTTACTGGACGCATACACTCCGGTGGGAGCAGGCGGCGACTGACGTAGCCGTTTTTGAGGTTTTGCCATGAACATTGGGGTCATTCGGGAACGAAACCCATTCGACCGCCGGGTCGCCCTGACACCGCCGGTGGTGCGGCGTCTGGCAGGCGCGGGTCACTCCGTGTGGGTGGAGACCGGCTCCGGCGATGGAGCCATGTTTCGCGACACCGAGTATATCCGCGCGGGCGGGCAGATTGCATACTCGCCGGCGGAGGTGCTGCAGCGGGCGGAACTGGTGGTCAAGATCGCGAGGCCAACGGTGGACGAGATCCGGCTGTGCAGGCCGGGCACCGCGCTGATGGCCTTCTACCACATGGCCGTCGCGGACAAGGAACTGCTCGACGCACTGGCGGAGCGCAGCGTGACCGCCATTGGCAGCGAAATCGTGCAACTCGAGAACGGGCGGCTGCCGGTGCTGGCGGCGGTCAGCGAAGTGGCCGGACAGATGACCACACTGATCGCGGCGCACCTGCTGCGTTCCAGTTCCGGCGGACGCGGCATCCTGCTGGGCGGCACACCAGGCGTACCGCCGGCGCGCGTGGTGATTCTGGGCGCTGGCGCGGTTGGCACGGCCGCGGCCCGCTCGGCCGTCGCCGCCGGGGCGCGTGTCCTGGCATTCGACATCCAGCCCAACAGGTTGCGGCGGATCATGGAGCACGCGCGGGGTGTGGCGACCTGCATTGCGGATGAGGAAGCGATTGCCGAGGCCGTCGCCGCCGCGGATGTGGTGATCGGAGCGGTGCTGGTGGCCGGCACGCGCACGCCCCACGTGGTGACGCGCGGGATGGTGGAGACCATGAAGGCGGGTAGCGCCCTCATCGACGTGTCGATCGACCAGGGCGGCTGCGCCGAAACCAGCCGCCTCACCAGCCTCGCGGACCCGACCTTCGTCTACAAAGGAGTCACTCATTTCTGCGTTCCCAATATCACGGCGGATCTGGGCCGCGCCTCGAGCGTAGCCATCGCGCAGGCGACGCTGCCGTACCTGCTCGAACTGGCTGCGCGCGGTATCGACGCAGCCATCGGTGAATGCTCCGATCTGCGGCGCGGTCTTTACCTGCTGCGCGGGAGGCGTCCATGAACAATGACTACCGTTCTCGAATCGTCTCCGCTGATGAGGCGGTTGCGGTGGTCGAATCCGGGCAGCGCGTCTGGATCCACAACGGGTGCGCCGAGCCCACCGACCTGGTCAAGGCGCTCACCCGCCGCGGTCCCCTGTTGAAGGACGTGGAACTGGTCCACCTCGCGACCATGGGAGTGGCCGACTACAGCCTCCCGGAATACGAGGGCCATTTCCGGACCAACGCGCTGTTTATCGGCGGCAACGTGCGGCGCGCCGTGCAGGAGGGCCGCGGCGACTACACGCCCATCTTCCTGAGTGAAATCGAAGGCCTGATCAGCTCCGGCCAGTTGCCCATCGACGTGGCGCTGCTGCAGTGCACGCCGCCCGATCCGTATGGCTACATGAGCCTGGGAGCGAGTGTCGACTTCTCGCTCATCGTGGCGCAGCACGCGCGCCACGTGATCGTGGAAATCAACGACCGCGTGCCGCGCACCTTGGGCGATGCGTTCCTGCACGTGAGCCGCGTCAATGCCTTCGTTGAAACCTCGCACCCTCTGGCCGAATATCCGCAGCACGAGGTCACAGAGCAGCATCGCGCCATCGCGCGCAACGTGGCCACGCTGATTCCCGACAGCGCTACGATCCAGACCGGCATCGGCGGCATTCCAGAGGCAACCCTGGCGCTGCTGAAGAACCACAAGGACCTCGGCATCCATTCCGAAATGGTTCCCGATGGCGCCATCGAGCTGATCCAATCCGGTGTGATCAACGGCGAGAGGAAGACCCTCCATCCCAACAAGATCATCTCCGGTTTCGTGCTGGGCACGAAGAAGCTGTTCGATTTCATCGACAACAACCCGATCTTCGAATTCCACCCCACGGCCTACTGCAACGACCCGTTCACCATCGCCCGCAACGACCGCATGGTGGCCATCAATTCCGCCATCGAAGTGGATCTCACCGGGCAGGTCTGTTCCGATTCCATGGGGCAGACGCCGTACAGCGGCATCGGCGGGCAGGTGGATTTCCTGCGCGGCGCGGCGCGCGCCAAGGGCGGGATCCCGATCATCGCTCTGCCATCGACGGCGAAGAACGGCACGGTTTCACGCATCGCGCCGATGCTGCAACCCGGGGCTGGAGTCGTCACCTCACGCGGCGACGTGCACTACGTGGTCACCGAGCACGGAGTGGCCTACCTGCACGGCAAAACGCTGCGCCAGCGCGCCGAAGCACTCATTCAGATCGCCGATCCGAAGTTCCGCGGCGAGCTGGAGGAGTTTGCCATCAAGAGAAAGTTGCTGAGTGCGGACAGGGCGACGGTGCTGGTGTAAGAAAGAAGCTCTCAGCTCTCAGCTTTCCGCTATCAGCTTTCAGCTCAGAACCAGCTTTCAGCGGTCGCGGGTTTTACCTGATTGCTGATCGCTGATCGCTTGTTTTACTCATACCGCAGCGCCACCAGCGGGTCTACCCGCGAGGCCCGGCGCGCAGGCACGTAGCAGGCCAGCAGGGCTGCCGCCAGAAGCACGGCCGCGCCCGCGGCCAGAGTTACCGGGTCGCGCGCTGAGACGTGGAACAGCAATCCGCTCATCAGTTGCGTGAGGGCTACGCCACCGGCGACGCCAATCGCCAGGCCGGCGAGCACCAGGGCCATCCCCTGCCGTTCCACCAGCAGCAGCACTTGTCCTCGCCTGGCGCCGAGCGCCATGCGGATTCCGATCTCAGAGGTGCGCTGCAGCACCACGTACGACATCACGCCATACAGGCCCAAGGCTGCCAGGAACAGCGCCGCGCCCGCGAAGAATGCCAGCAGCACCAGCGAAAAGCGCCGTTCGGCGAGCGATTTCGCGACTACCTCCGTCATCGGCTGGACGTTGTATACCGGCTGCGCGCGGTCGAGGCTCAGGATCGCTGCTTTCATCGGCGCGGCCAGCGGGCCGGGATCCTGCGTGGCGCGCGCGAGAACGGTGAGAATAGGCGGGCCAACAAAAGCCGGCTGCTGGAAATAAGCGGCGTAGGCTTGGACGGGAGTATCCTGATCGAGCCCCGCGGTTCGCACATCGGCCACCACGCCGACAATCTCGCGCCAGTTGGGCGGCGTGCTGAAGGCGATTTCAAGCCGCTTGCCAATTGGATCTTCGTGCGGGAAATAGCGGTCGACGAGCGTC
>Ga0335081_10006280_pt1 | contig 18904 bp, 15 predicted proteins | sample Lox_Sample_35_FD_206713 | JGI IMG/M metagenome (GOLD analysis project Ga0335081, IMG submission 206713) | Soil microbial communities from Loxahatchee National Wildlife Refuge, Florida, United States - Lox_Sample_3.5 | ecosystem: Environmental > Terrestrial > Soil > Wetlands | place: USA...
CAGGGAGTTCGACCGGGCCGCATGGGACGACCTGCGAACGCGGAAAAGCGCCGTGCCGACAGCGACATCCGCCGAGATCGGGTTCGTTCGGCGCGGCGGCGAAAATGGTTGAGATGAATTAAGGCGATCGCGTAGAAGTTGTTTTACGGAATGCCGCGATGCTGAGCAGGCTGGGCACTGCCACCTCAACTCGCCATCGCCGGCACCCGAGGCAAACGCACCGGCATCGCCGCGTTCGATCATGGCGCGGGCAACCACGGCTCGAATGGCAACTGGAGCGCAAACGATCGCTTGGACACGCGAAAGGAGCAACGCTCTCGAGAGCGCGGCGAGGCTCGTTGCATCCCTTGGCGACGATCAACGGCCGCGGGGAGCTCCGGCACCCGTCGGCGATATCTGCTGTTCGAGGAACTGCGGACCCGTCGTGCTCGCGGCGAGCGTTTCGGGTCCTGACCCGAAGGAGACATTTTAGAGCGCGATCTTGCGGCGTCTGCGGCCGGGCGGTGCGTCCGCAAGCACGTGACGACTAAAGCTGTCACTCTTCAGGGACCAGCAATCGTCTGAGTAGGTTTTCGCCGTACGAATATTTCGACAATGCAGGTACGTGTAATGAAAGGGATCGAACGCTTTTCCGCCGGGAAGCCCTATAATGAAGTGGTTGGCCATGAGATTGCCATTTGCGTCAACACCGCGACTGACTTGCCATTTCAGTCTCGTGCGTCGCGCCCAAAGACATTCGGCATTATAAATGGCGAGATCAAAAACGACGTTCAGACCGATTAGCCGACCAGCCCAGGGGACCGCGCAGTCGCGATAGGCATCCCGGACGGCCTCATCATCGAAATCGTTGACGAGCAAGTCCCCATAACGCGGCAGCCAGGCAGAAACGGCCATGAGGCCGATGTCATCCAAGCTCAAAGCGACATCAAAATTGGCGAGGAACGCCCGTAGCGCCTCGATGCGATCCGGGATGCCGCCAATAAAGAAATCTCTGTATTGCGCGCTGGCCGCCCGCCTGGAATCGGAGGTTGAATCAGCCTTCCACTCGAGCGGCGCATAGGGAGGATAGCTGGCCAGGGCTTGCGACACCCGCAACTGGTCTTCTGTAGGTACCGCAGGAGTGCGCCGGAACCAGCCGAACATTCTTATGATCCCAAGACGTGACTGGAATAGCTTATTGGGTCCGGCCGAACCCGGCAACAAAAGCCGAAACAGCGATATTGCCCGACCCGAAGACGGGTCTGCTTCTGTGGCCCGAAGCGGCGGTTCATTGAAACGCAACGACATGTCCGGCGTCGCGGGCAATCCGGACTCGCTCCGAGGAAGACTGTGAGCTGCGTGGAAAGAGGACGCGAACCACCGCCACAAGATCCGGGTCCGGCAAGACCGCGGAACGACCGGTGCAGCCGGAAGCGCACCCCGAGAGGCTCCTGGAGGGTGCCGACGTGACCCGCGAGATCTTGCGGCTGGACCGCTACGAGCGCCGCGCGTTCGCGCGGCGCTCAGGCGCGCTCAGGGAGTTCGACCGGGCCGCATCGGACGACCTGCGAACGCGGAAAAGCGCCGCGCCGACAGGGACATCCGCCGAGATCGGGTTCGTTCGGCGCGGCGCCGAGAATGGTTGAGATGAATTGAGGCAATCTCGTACAAGTTGTTTTACGGAATGCCGCGATGCTGAGCAGGCTGGGGCCACCTCGACTCGCTTCGCCGGCACCCGAGGCAAACGCACCGGCATCGCCGCGTTCGATCATGGCGCGGGCAACCACAGCTCGAATGGCAACTGGCGCGCAAACGATCGCTTCGACATGCGAAAGGAGCACGCTCTCGAGAGCGCGGCGAGGCTCGTTGCATCCCTTGGCGACTATCAACAGCCGCGGGGAGCTCCGGCACCCGTCGGCGATGTCTGCTGTCCGAGGAACTGCGGACCCGTCGTGCTCGCGGCGAGCATTTCGGGTCCTGACCCCGAGCTCGACACGAACCCCCTTTGCGGCGCAACCGGCTTCAGAGAAAGGGGCTAGCCCATTAGTCGATCCTTTTGTTAGATGTGAGCGGGACGGAGATCGGGACGAGGGGTGAACAGATGCTACTAACGAAACATCTTATTCCTGGCGCCCTCGCGCTCGCGATGGTCGCAGCGCAGGCTGCCGCCGCGCCAGTGGATGACAGGTACACGTGCGAGCACGGATCCGCTGAGGTCGGGGTTCCGGCCTGCAACCGTGCAATCTCATCGGGCCGGTTCAATGGTCGCGATCTTGCTGCGCTATACAGCGAACGGGGCGCTAGACTTGGAAATCTTGGCGAATACACCCGGGCAATTAAAGACCTCGATCGGGCAATTCAACTTTCGCCGCCAACAGATACGGTTCTCAAATATCGGTGCTGGGTTCTCACAATCGCTGGGCAACCGCAACGGGCCCTTGCGGATTGCGACAGATCGCTTCAGCTCAAGTCTGATGATGCGGGCGCCCTCAATAGTCGTGGGCTTGCTTATTTAAGGCTCGGCCAACTCGATCATGCCATTGCCGATTACGATGCGGCGCTGCGGATATCTCAAAAGTTTCCTAGTGTTCTCTACGGCCGCGGCATAGCCAAGCTCAAAAAAGGTGACACTATAGGTGGCAATGCGGATATCGTCGCGGCGACGAAAATCCAACCAAATATAGCTGAAGATTTCGCGCGATATGGCGTGAAGTGATCAATCAGACTAAAGGGCTTTCGCAGGCACCAGACTGCCTTGGGGCGGCTCAATCACGAACTAATTCGATGTCAGGTCTTGGCGCCCTAAGCGGCGGTTCACTGCGACGCAACGACATGTCCGGAGTCGCGGGCAATCCGGACTCTCTGCGAAGAAGACTCCGAGCTGCGCGGAAAGAGGACTCGAGCCACCGCCACATAATCCGGGTCCGGCAAGACCGCGGAATGACCGGTGCAGCCGGAAGCGCACCCCGAGGGGCTGCTGGAGGGCGCCGACGTGACCCGCGAGATCTTGCGGCTGGACCGCTACGAGCGCCGCGCGTTCGCCCGGCGCTCGGGCGCGCTCAGGGAGTTCGACCGGGCCGCATGGGACGACCTGCGAACGCGGAAAAGCGCCGTGCCGACAGCGACATCCGCCGAGATCGGGTTCGTTCGGCGCGGCGCCGAAAATGGTTGAGACGAATTAAGGCGATCTCGTAGAAGTTGTCTTACGCAATGCCGCGATGCTGAGCAGGCTGGGCACTGCCACCTCGACTCGCCATCGCCGGCACCCGAGGCAAACGCACCGGCATCGCCGCGTTCGATTATGGCGCGGGCAACCACGGCTCAAATGGCAACTGGAGCGCAAACGATCGCTTCGACACGCGAAAGGAACACGCTCTCGAGAGCGCGGCGAGGCTCGTTGCATCCCTTGGCGACGATCAACAGCCGCCGGGAGCTCCGGCACCCCTCGGCGATGTCTGCTGTTCGAGGAACTGCGGACCCGTCATGCTCGCGGCGAGCATTTGGGGTCCTGGACCCTAAGCAGACAATCGTGGGTCACAATACATCGACCGTGGGAAAGCGTGGCCGGCCTGTCAGGCAATCCCACAGATAGATCGCAAGGCCCACATCGCCGGTCCAAAGCGAGTATCGGCCGCGTCCGTATTCGTGCCGTGCCTCTCGGCACTGTGCAATGGCCGTCATCGCGAACGCCCGAGCGCGTTCGAGCCACACGGTGCGCCGGGTTCGCTGATGGAGCACGAGAAACGCGTAACCATTGCCGCCTGTGCCATGGCAAAGATTGGAGCCTTTTGCGAGCGGCCCTGCCGCCCAGGCAAATTGCGCCCCTTCCTCGAGAAGCGTCTCCAGCTCCGGATGGCTGAATGGCGCACCGGCAAATGTTGCCACCATGCCGGGAGCTCCGTGGCAGTACTGGCAAAGCGACGGTGGTTTGTCGCCGACGGCCTTCGCTCTTGGTCGCCATGACGTTCCGATGTCGGTCCGCCAGGCGTGTCGGCTGAGTGTGCGCGGGATCGCATTCATGACGCGGGATCGCTGCTCCTGTGTCAGCCAATCCCATCCGCGCAACAGCGGGAGCATGTTGCCCGCGTAGCCGTGGACTGGGCCGAGGAACTTTGCATGCTGGCCATAGAGATCCTGTTCCCAGATCGGGCCATCAGCCGTGTCCTGCAGGTCGGCAAGCAGTCGCGCCGCTTGAACCCCGAACAGCGATCGCCAGCGCGCTTCATTTGTCATCTCGCTCATGAAAAGGCATGCGAGCATCGAGCCGGGCATGCCCCACATCAGCTCCCGAATGGGCAGACGCGTGTTGGCGTCGGCGCGCGTGTAGACGAGTTCGGCCATGGCGGCAGACGGCGCAAGGCGCATCGCGACGAGCGCGGTGCCCATATCGCCGGCCAGAAGCGAGCCGTGGGTCGCATAGTCTCCGTAAGCGGTCATGTCGGCTTGGATATTGGTCAGGAGCTGCGGCAAATGCGGCTTGAAGTCAAAATCGGCGTCGATCGCCCCGATGCGACGCAAATATTCGAGGCCCCAAACGACGCCAGTCGCGCCGTAATAGATGCCGCTATGTCTTCTTTGGTCATCGAGCGGGTGCCCGGGCCAAAACGGATCAGGCCCGAAATTAGCGAGCGCATCCGCGGCTATTTCGGCGATCGCCTCTTTCGCTGCATCTGGATCCCACGGCACATCGCGCAAAGGAACATGACGGGAATGGTCGATCATGGCGCGCTCTTGGCAACGTGGTCAGCGGTCAACCTGGGCCAACATGCATTAGCATGACGTTCAGAGCGGCAGGGAAGGCAGCCCTTGTCATGTCGCCTTCCTGGCCCGAAGCGGCGGTTCACTGCGACGCTGCGACATGTCCGGAGTCAGGTGCGAAGCGGACCTGATGTGCTCGCGATGAGCATTTCGGGTCCTGGCCCGAAGCGGCGGTGCGCCGCGCCACAGAAATTCGGTCGCTGTCGGGGCGATAGCGGACATTGCAAGGAGCGCGTGAGCCGCCGCGCGACGTGGCCGCGGTGAACCAGACTCGTCCTCATCAGCGCGGTGAAACGCTGCCCCGCATATGCGGTGTGCCGGGCGGGCCGCGCAACGGCTGCCGCACTTGAGCGCGCATGACCGGCGTGATCGAGGGCGAGGCGCACGATGCACTCACCGATATAGGTACGCATCACACGCCGTAATGAGCTTCCGGGCTTTCTCCTCGTATATTTTCCACGCCGGCCATGTGACCGACTGTTGCTCGATACTGCTTTGACACTGGATGCTCCGAGCTGTCCTTATCTCTCCGGTGCGGACTTGTGCATCCGGATTCCTACCATCCGCCTGACACAGCTCTCGCGCGAGGCCCTCGACACGATCATCATAGTCCGTTGACATCACGCTCCTCCTTTCGCGTGGCCTCGATCGCGGTCTCGCGCACGTCGCGGCGCGTGCGGATCACGCCGTCCACGCTAGTCTAATCTCGAAATGGGCGCCCGTCATCGCGGGACTTTTGCGCGACGAGTCCGCTCGATCCGCAGGCCGAGTCCGGCCCAGGCGTTCCGCAGCCGGACGAGCATTGCGGGTCGACGATGTCGGGGCAGCGCCGCGGATAGCCGATCAGTCACAGGATCGATCGGGTGTATATGGACAGTGCGGATTGGATTGCCTCCGAGGGGTACTGCATGACGCGACAAGAGTTGGAAGAACCGATCCTGCCGGCCGATGGCCGGATCCTCTTCTTCAGCCGCGATCGCGAAGCCTACGGCTTCCTGTCTCATTTCCACCGTGCGACGATACACCTCGACGGAGAGGATTGGCCCACGGTCGAGCACTATTTTCAGGCGCAGCGGTCGAATGATCCGGTTTATCGCGACGCGATCCGTGCCGCCGTCCATCCAGGCATCGCCAAGCGGCTGGGGGCGCCACCGGATGCGCCGAGGCGCATTTCCCAACAATCCTGGTTTCGCAAGAACGGAGCGACGCCGCGGCCCGATTGGAAGGAGATCCAACTAGACGTCATGCGCCGTGCCGACTGGGCGAAGTTCAGCCAACATCCGGATCTGGCGCGGCGCCTGCTGGCGACGCGGCCGGCCGCAATCGAGGAAGATGCTCCATATGATTTGTTCTGGGGGACAGGCCGTGAAGGCCAAGGCCTCAACTGGGCGGGCAGGATCCTCATGGAGATTCGAGACCGCCTGGGCACGGCGGCCTGAAATCCCGCGCGGCCTTGGCGTGTGCCTCGTTTTAAATCTGAGCGCAGACATGATCCGTTGGCGGGGTTGAGATGGTCGAGAGCACGCACGACAAGGCATTGCCTGAACTGCATCGGGCCGCCGCCGACAACGCCTGGTCCACCATTTCGACGCTGCTGGAGCGCGGCGTCCCGATTGATGCGAGAGACCGCGACGGCATGACGGCCCTGCATCATGCGGTGCGCGCCGGCCACAAGGATTTGGCCCGGGCGCTGCTCGACCGCGGCGCCAACGTCAACGCGCAAAGCGCCTTCACGGGCGATCCGCACTGGGGGGAGCAGGGCGAGCTCGGCTGGTCGGTGCTACATTACGCCCGCGATCGGGACATGGCCGAGCTTCTGATCTCGCGCGGCGCCGTTGTGAACGCGTGCGATGCCTACAAGGCGATGACGCCGTTGCATTGGGCGAACCACCGCAACCACGACCTGGCGCGCTATCTGGTCAGCCGGGGCGCCGACCCCAATAGCGAGGATCGCCACGGCAAGACGCCGCTGCACGACGCGGCGAAAAACGCTGACGTCGAGATGACGGCATTCCTGCTCGATCACGGCGCCCGGATGGATGTGAGGATGCAAGGCGACAAGACACCGAAGGACTGGGGCGCGCTGACGCGGCTGCATTGGGCGGGATTGCTCGGCGAGGCAGATGAGGCCGCACAAGCGATCGCCGCCGGTCGCGACGTCAACGCGAGGGACCGGGGCGGCCTGACCCCACTGCACGCGGCGGCGCTGCGCGGCAAGACCGAAATGGCGGCCCTGCTGATCCGGCACGGAGCTGACGTCGGCGCGCTCGACAAGCAGGATCGCAGTGCGCTCGCGCTCGCGGCGAATGCCGCGGTTGCGAGGCTGCTCATCGCCAACGACGCCGCTGCCAGGAAGATACCGCTTACTTGGGACTACGCCGAAGAGGGCTTCGAGGCCATCGGCCGCGCCGCGCAGGCGGCCGGCCAGCATGTCGAGATCCACGGTGCCGCGGCACCGCGGCCGGGGCGGCACACGGCCGAGGTGGATCGCGCGGGCGAGGTCGACGTTGACCAGTTGCCGGGCTGGCTGCGCGATGTCGTCGAGCGTGTCGCGCTGCAAAACGCGTGGCCGCCGACGTGGCTCGCGGACGTGCTCGCCCGGCGGCTGCGGCGGATCAGCATTTGGTCGCGCGGCGGTTGCGTGATCGCGGCCTATCCGGAAAAGGACATCGGGCTTACAATTTTTCGCGACGATGAAGACGAGCCTGGGTCATGACCCGGAGCCGACTCGGACAGCTTGCAATAACTGACTGCTGTCATTGGACTTCGGCTCTCGCGAGTGCGTCGTCCACCTCGATGCCGAGATATCTGACCGTGCTCTCGATCTTGGTGTGACCGAGCAGGAGCTGAACGGCTCGCAGGTTGCCGGTGCGCCGGTAGATCAGCGTAGCCTTCGTCCGCCGCAGCGAGTGCCTCGCGCGTCTGGTCCGTCAACTCGAACTTCACCGGCCGCCCCGTCTTCCTCTGGCGGACGGTCGCCCGATCGATCGTGTAGCCTTTGGGCGCAACGTCCTCGACCTTGAGAGCCACCACGTCGCAGCCGCGCAGCTTGCTGTCGATGGCCAGGTTGAACATGGCGAGGTCGCGCGTGCGGCGTTCGATCATCAGGTGAGTTCGGATCGACCAGACGTGCTTCGGTCGCAGCGGGGGCTTCGCCCCGATGAGCTTGCCCTTGTTCCAGGGCGTGCGGGTAGGGAATTTCAACAGGCAGGCTTGGTGGTCTGACATGGTCGTACTCCTCGGTTACTGAGTGTGAGGAGCATGCGCGCCCGCGGCTGCGGCCGCAGCGGAATCATGTCGGCTTTCACAGGGTTGCGGTCATTGGCAGGTCATCGCGGCGCACCGGGGCGGTCGCTCCTGTGGCCCGAAGCGGTGGTCCATTGCACGCAACGACATGTCCGGAGTCGCGGGCAATCCGGACTCTCAGCGAGAAAGACCGCGAGCTGCACGGAAAGAGGACGCGAGCCACCGCCACAAAATCTCGGTCCGGCAAGACCGCGGAATGACCGGTGCAGCCGGAAGCGCACCCCGAGAGGCTGCTGGAGGGCGCCGACGTGACCCGCGCGATCTTGCGGCTGGACCGCTACGAGCGCCGCGCGCTCGCCCGGCGCTCGGCCGCGCTCAGGGAGTTCGACCGGGTCGCATGGGACGACCTGCGAACGCGGAAAAGCGCCGCGCCGACAGGGACATCCGGCGAGATCGGGTTCGTTCGGCGCGGCGCCGAAAATGGTTGAGCGAAATTCTGAAAGTCTCCCGCAAGTTGCGTTACCGCGGGGTGCGCTTTGTACCGAGGGGGGCCCCGCAGGTGGGCGCGACGCAGCCGCGAAGCCGGCCTGCGGTACTCCGCGGGCCGAGCGCCGCGCGGCTGCGGTCGCTCCCTCCGTGATGACTGCCAAGGAGCTCAAGGAAGTCCTGGAGCGGGCCGAGGCTTGGCCCCAAGAGGACCAGCAAGCGCTGGCGGAGTAAGCCCGCGAGATCGAGGCTCGTCGAACCGGGATGTACCGCCTTACGGATGACGAGCGCGCGGCAATCGCGAAGGCGCGACAGACCGGACGGAGACCGCGACGAGCGCTCGGGTCTTCCCGCGGCTGAGCGCGCCCTCGATCTTGGGGCAGGCTGCACAATCTCGATTCGCATTTTGAGCGGATCGTTGGCATGCGCTGTCGGTATCTGCCTTGTCATCGAGCCGCGGTCTCCTCAAAACTGGGCGTGGAGCCGCATCCCGAGGACGGAAACCGGCCCGCGGTCGCGGTTGTACGCGGGATTGACGATGAACTGATAGTCAAATGTAACGTGCCACAGACCGATTGGGACTTGGTAATAAGCCTCCATGATCTGTTCGAGACCTGGGTGCGGCAGTTGCCCATCGCCGATGAGAATCCCGAGCCCGCCGGCATTGAAGAAGGCTTGGTGCTCGCTGGAAATTCCGTTGACCACGCCGGCTAATCCGAACGTGTCGTCCGGCCGACCCCATTGCGTGCCTTTGAGCGCTAGCCCGGCCGCTACCGTACGGTCGATATCGCTGAACTCGTAGGGCTCGACGTTGCCGTTCGCCACGCCGGCGCGGACGAAAGCGCCCAAACTCGACGTGATCTCCTGCTCAAGATTCATGCTGACGCCGCCGCGGCTGCGATATTGCCGGATCGCCGCGAGATCGGGCGGGCCGCCGGTAAGGGCCGCTAGCGCTATGGCATCCGCGTAGCTGCCCATGCGGGCGCGGCTGAGAAATCCCGTAACCGCGATCTTGCCGGGGTGCTCCCACAGCGTGTAGCGGCGCTCGATCTCGCCGACCCACTGGAATTGCGCAAAATGCGGATCGAGCTCGAGATTGTTGGGAAGGATCGAGAGATCGAACACGCCGCCGCGCAAGGTCCAGTCGCCCTGATACCACTCGATGGCACCGCCAAGCGAATAGCCCCACGGTTCGGCCGCGTAATCGAACGTTCCGGCATCGATGACAGCCCAGTTCAGGAAATCATTGCGCGGATCATGCGCATATTTGTTGGCGTCGAAAACGTCGGCGACGCTGAATTTCCCGACCGTTATGACGAGGTGGTTGGTCGTCTGGCTGCCGGCAAACTGGTTGATGCCGGCGTCCACTTTCTGCGTCTCGCCGCCGAGGTCGATCGACTGGCGGATGAATGCTCTGTGCAGGCGCGCGTAGGGATAGTCGGCTCCCACTTTGTAGGCTTCGCCGCTGGTATAGCCGGCGACGCCGAGCGTCCCGCTGAGACCAAACCCCTGATCGATCTCCGCATTGGTCCACAGCTCCGCGCCATCCCACAGCCGCAGGCCGAGGTAGGCGGTGGCATCGAAGGTCTCGCGTCCGGCGTTGGGTTGCAGACTGTTCTGGCCGCTATAGGGCGCCCGAAACGGCGCCGCGTATTGCTGCGTGAATGTCATCTGGCCGTGGACGTTCCAAATGTCCTCTTTTGGACCGATGGGCACCGGTGCGGTGTTGGCGGTCCGGGCGCCGACATCGGAGAACTGATAATCCAGTCCCAACCGGAGTTGCTGCAGGGTGAGATTGGAGGCGTACGATTGGGGGGTCGCCGGAAAAGTAATTCCGCGGTTGCCGAAATCGCTGAACAGATATTCGACCCTGGCGATCCAGTGCGGTGCGACCGGCAATTCAACGCCAACGCCCGTGCTCCAGCCGAGCCGCCACGACAGCGCCGATTCGACTGTGCCGGGAGCAAGAGCGGCGCCGGCGAGCTGGGTGCGCGTGATCTGATCATAGCTCCAGGCGAAGCCGCCCGTCCCATAAAGGAGCCAGTGATCGAACGCATACCCGAAGCGTCCGCGCACCGTTCCGGAATGCAGCACCATGTCGGTGAAGCTCGCCGTGCCGGCGAACGCCGATGTCGCGGTCGCGGTGCCGGCGAGCGTATTTGGAAACGAGGCGTCGGCCTCAACGCCCACAAGCACCCGTGACGGTAGTATGACGTTGTAGCCGCCCTGAAATCCGGCGAAAAAGCTGCCGGTTCCCTTGTATATGTCGAACCCGTTGTCGAGATCGAGCGTGCCGCTTGCTGCGCCGCCGGCGAAATCGGCCGAGGTCCAGTTCGACGAACCAACGGCGTAGCCGACGTGACCGCCGACGTAGAACCCCGACCAATCGTACCGGATGTCGGCAGCAACGGCAGATCCCGTCGGTGCCTCGATCACCACAACAGCCGCCCAAGCCAGTACGCGAATCGTCCACACCCCAACGCCCCTTTTTGCAATCGCAACAACTTGCCGGCTGGTGATCGGCCGGCAAGACAGGCCTCGATTCGCTAGCTCGCAGGCAATCCCGGAATGGGAATGCCCAATGTCTGCACGATGAGAAAAATATTGAGCAGCAACACGACCGCGGTGCCGGCCAGCGCCGCAATGTGGGTCAGCCGGTCATTGGCAAATTCGCCCATGATGTCGGTGCGCCGGGTGAACATCAGCAACGAGATCATCGGCAACGGCAACGCGATGCTGAGCACGACCTGACTGATCACCAACGCATTGGTCGCGTTGGCGCCGAGCGCGACCACGACGAAGGCCGGCAGCATGGTGACGAGTCGTCGCACCCAGATCGGAATTTTGAACCCGACGAACCCTTGCATGATCATCTGGCCGGCCATGGTCCCGACCGTCGAGCTGGAAATGCCGGAGGCGATGAGCGACAGCAGAAAGACTCCCGCGGCGCCGATGCCGAGCAACGGAGTCAAGGTGTGATACGCGGTTTCGATCTCCGCCACGTCGCTGTGGCCCGCATGGAACGCGCCCGACGCCATCATCACCATCGCCATATTCACCAGGCCGGCGAAGACGAGCGCGACGATGACTTCGTGATTGGAGAAGCGCAGGACCTTTCGCCGATCGCTGTCGTGGCGGACCGGCATGCGCGCCTGCGTCAGCCCGGAATGCAGGTAGACGGCGTGCGGCATGACCGTCGCGCCGATGATGCCGACGGAAAGCAAGAGCGCCTGGGCATCGGCGATCTGCGGCACGACCGTATGCACCGCGGCCGAAACCCAATCGACCGGAGCGATGAACATCTCGACGACGTAACAGAGGCCAATGAGGCTGACCATGCTGCCGATGATCAGCTCGATCGGCCGGAACCCGAAGCGGTCGAACATCAATATGCCGTATGTCACGATCGCCGTGACGACCATCCCGGCGAAGAGCGGCATTTGGAATAGCAGCGAGAGCCCGATGGCACCGCCGAGGAACTCGGCAAGGTCGGTCGCCATGGCGGCGATCTCGCTGACCACCCACATCGCCCAGACAACCGGACGCGAAAACTGCGCGCGGCACATTTCTGCGAGATTGCGGCCCGTAACGATCCCGAGCTTGGCGGAAAGCGCCTGGAACAGCATCGCGATCAAATTCGCGAGCAAGACGACCCACAGCAGCCCGTAGCCGTATTTCGCTCCCGCCTGGATGTTGGTCGCGAAATTTCCCGGATCGATGTAGGCGATCGAGGCAATGACGGCCGGACCCGCAAACGTCAGATAAGCGCGCAGCCCGCCGCGCTCGCCGGCCAGCACCTGGCGGGCCTCGGACACGGTCCGTTCGGTCAATGACCCTCGCTTCGGCATGGTCCCGGAGATCGCTCGCGTCATGGAGTCTTTGCGCCAACTTGTAGCCTTAGTTACACTCCACGATACCTGCGGACCTTGAAATGTCAACGCACATAGTGTATCTTAGGCAACAATTTGGTCGGATCATTGAAAACCGCGTTCGTTCGGTGCAACCTCAGCTCCGCGCATACGGGTGTGAAGAGGCGCGATGTCGCAAGACACGAAGGATAGGCGGGTCCGGGCCGTCACGCAGCTTCCGCCCGAGCTGACCCAGGCGCGCCGGTTCGGCAAGACCCGTTCGGCGCAATCGGCAGCGTTGCTTGAGGACTACGTCGAGCTCATTGCTGACCTGTTGGCCACCAGCGGCGAGGCGCGCCCGACGGATGTTGCCCGCCGCCTAGGCGTGTCCCACCCGACGGCTATCAAGACGATCTCGCGGTTGAAGCGAGAGGGGCTGGCAACGGGTCGCCCCTATCGCGGGGTGTTTCTGACGGAAGCCGGACAAGCGCTAGCCGAACGGATGCGAGCCCGTCATAGGCTCGTCGTGAACCTCCTTGTCGCGCTGGGTGTCCCCACTGAGGTTGCCGAAGCCGATGCCGAGGGGATTGAGCATCACGTTTCGGCCGCGACACTGAAGGCGTTCTCTCATTTCCTGCAACGTCAGCGTTTGGGCGCACATCCGGAAAAGAGTTGAGGTCGTGAAAGCGCGTCGTATCCCTCACGCTTACCCTGCGCGATTGGCATTGAGCAGCAGAGAAGCAACAACACGTGGCGTCAAATAGGAACCGAACCGCCGACCAATTGTGGGTATCAACTTAGGAAGATGATCCTGGTACAGCTGGGTGGACTCGAACCACCGACCTCCTGATCCACAGTCAGGCGCTCTAACCAACTGAGCTACAGCTGCACGGTGCTCGCAAGCGGCCGGAACCTAGGGGCGTAGGGCAAATTTGGCAAGGGCGCCCGCTCGGCGGGACGCGGCGCCGCAGACGTCGATGGCCGAGACGAGCCCGGCCATGGGAAGTCACCGCTGATCAAGCCACGGGGCGGCGCATGCCGCCCCGCTGGCGACGCCAACAAGGCGTCAGGTCACGCGCCTCACGCGACCTTCTTCGCCGCCTTGCTCATGCCTTCCTTGATCGGCTCGGCCGCCTCGGTCGCGACCTTCTGGGCGAGCGTGGCGAGCTCCTTGCCCTGCTCGCTCAGCGCCTCGAACTGCTTGCGCACATGGGCGGTCGACAGCTCGATCACCTCCGAGAGGGTCTTGGCGCCGAGCAGCTCGGCGGCGAAGTCGAACGCCGCGTTGGTGTTCTCGCGCGCCATCTCGATCATCTTGAGGCTGTAGTCGGCCGCGCCCTTGCTCGCGGTCGCGTAGGTGTCCTCGAGCACGCCCGTCGCCTCTTCGGCGGCGGACTTCATCTTCTCGTAGCTGTCCTTCGCGTGCGACAGGCTCTTCTCGGCGATGTCGCGGAAAGCGGCCGGCGTCTCGACTCCCGGAAAACCCGGGAACGGGGACATTTGCGGCTTCGATCGTTGGGTGTTGGTGGCCTCAGACATGGGGATTCATCCTCTGGCGCGGACTCTCCACCCCTGGTTCCTGTCCGGCGCCGGTTTGGCGGTTTTCGGTTGGGCGCAGGCGCAACGGGCTCCCGCGCCTGTTTACGATTGCTCATATAGCAGGCTTTTTGGTGCAACGCAATAGAAAATTTTGCATTGCACAAAAGCCGAATCGTCCACACCGCGCCGCGCAACGGGGCGCGTCGCCTGGACCATGCAGAAGTCGCCGGGAAGCTCGTACGGCCCGACCACCGACATGGAGGCAACACGCCTCGCTGCGGAAATGTTCCGAAGCTCGACGCGCGACGCCGCCCGCGGGAGCCGGTCGATACCGCCGTAAAGGCCGTCCGCCGGAGGCGCCGCCAGAGCCGGGTTAAGGTTAGCCCCCGTTTGCAACCGGCACCGCCGCGCTTTGCGTGGACGGGGGGACGGGCCGGCATTATTAAGAATTTGTTGACCTTACATCGCGTGCGCCGGATCCCCGTGCATCGTATGAGTGACTTGGCGTCCCATCTCGCCGCTCTCCGCGACCCGCGGCTCGCCGCGCTGGCGACCAGCGCGGCGCCGGCTTGGCTGTGGAGCACGGACACGACCCGCCTCCTGTGGGCCAATCCGGTCGGCGCCGCGATCTTCGGCCTCGCCTCGCCGGCGCAAGTTGAGGCGCGGCGCTTCGACCCGCGCGACCAGGTTGCCGCGCAGATCGCGCGCCTGGTCGGCACGCTGCGGCTCGGCGGCGCCGCCCGGCTCGAGCGCCTGCGCGGCTTCGGCACCGGCTTCTGGCGCGCGCTGCTGTGCAGCTGCTCGCGCGTCACGCTCGCCGACCACACGCCCGGCGTGCTGGTGGTCGCGATGGAGCCGGCAGGTCCCGCGCTCACGCTCGCCGAGCGCGTCCGCCGCCTCTACGACGGCACCGGACTTGGCGTCGCCGCCTTCGCGCCGGATGGGAGCCTCGTCTACGCAACGCCGCAGGCGCGCGCGCGGCTCGGCGGTCATGTGACGCTCGCGGCGCTCGGTGCCGCCGAGCTCGGCGCCGATGCGGCCGCGCTCGGCCGCGCCGAGGGCGAAATCCCCCTCGGTCGCGTCGCCATCGAACGCCTCGGCACCGAGGCGACGACCATTCTGGCGGCAACCATCTCGGCCGAACCCGCCGCCGCACCGGCGCCGCCGCCCGCCGCACCGGTCGCGGCCGAGCCCGTTGCGGGCGAGCCCGTCGCGGCCGAGCCGCCGCCGATTCACGAGGAACCGCCGCCGGAAGTGGTCGCGCCGCCGACCGTGCCGGCCGCGCCCGTGGTTCCCGAAGCGCCGCCGGTCGCGCCCGACATGCCGGAGGCGGAACAACCCGCAACGCCGGTCGCGCACGAGCCGGAAGCCGCGCCGGATACCGTTCACGCGGCCCCGCCGGACCAGCCGGCGGCGGCGCCGTCGCGCATCGACATGCCGGCCGCGGAGCGCCGCCATCCGCTGCGCTTCGTTTGGCAGATGGACGCGAGCGGACGCTTCACGCTCGGCTCCGACGAGTTCACCGAGGTGATCGGCCCGCGCATTGCGATCGCGCTCGGACGACCATGGCGCGAGATCAACGACGAGCTTGCGCTCGACCCGGAAAACCAGGTCGCGCGCGCGGTGGCGACGCGCGACACCTGGAGCGGCATCACCGTGTCATGGCCGGTCGACGGCAGCGCCGACCGGCTGAAGGTCGAGCTGTCCGGCCTGCCGATCTACGATCGCGACCGCAACTTCCTCGGCTATCGCGGCTTCGGCGTCTGCCGTGACGTCGATCGCATCGCGACCCTGGCGATGATGCGCCGCTCCGCGCATGCCACGCAACCGACGCCCCCCACCGGCGTCGCGGCGCCGGCCGCGGCTGCGACCGACGCCGACGCGCGCCCGACGCTCACGGTCGTCCCATCGGCGCGCAACGTCGTTCCGTTCCGCAGCGCCGCCGCGGCTCCGGAGGCGAGATCGCCGGGGCTCAGTCCGGTCGAGCGCAACGCGTTCCACGAGCTGGCGCGCCAGCTCACCGCCCGCCTCAAGGGCGACACCGCACGCGACGCCGAAGCCCCGGCGGCCGAACCGGCGATCGAGGAACCGGCGCCGGCCGTGCAGGACCTCGCGGCGGCAGCGCCGGCGACGGCGACGCCGCCCGCGCCGGTCGAGCCCGCAGACCTCGCATCGCCGCCGACGCCCGAGGACGCGGCCGTCGCGGGCGCCGCGGCGCCGGCCGCGCCCGAGCCGGCGCCGCGGGAAACAGCCGAGCGCCCGCTGCTCGACCGCATCCCGGTCGGCATCCTGGTCTATCGGCTCGACACGCTGCTCTACGCCAACCGCGCCTTCCTCGAATGGACCGGCTACGCGCATATCGATGCGCTCGCCGACGCGGGCGGGCTCGACAGCCTGTTCGTCGAAGGCGGCGCCGAGCACGCGGTCGAGCCCGGCGATGCCAGCAAGCGGCTCACGATCGCGACGGCGCGCGGCGACCGGTGGCCGGTCGAAGCCCGCCTCTTTTCCATTGCGTGGGACGGCGAGCCGGCGCTGGTCCTGATGCTGGTGACCTCGGAGGCCGACGCGCGCCTCAAGGCGAGCGAAACGGCGCTGCAAACGACCCAAGCGTCGCTGCTGGCGAGCGAAACCGCGCTGCACGCCGCTCAGGCGACGCTGCAGGCGAAAGAGACGTCGCTGCAGACGACCCAGGCGACGCTGGCGGCGCGCGAAACGGCGCTGCAGACGGCCCAGGCGGCCCTGCAGGCGAGCGAAGCGTCGCTGCACGCGATCCAGGCGTCGCTGCAATCGAGCGAAGCGTCGCTGCGGTCGAGCGAGGCGTCGCGGCAGGCGATCCAGGGGACGCTGCAGGCGACCGAGATGTCGCTGCGGCTCGCCCAGGCGCAGGTGCGCGAATTCACGACCATCCTCGACACCGCGACCGACGGCGTCGTGGTGATCGGGCCGGACGGCCGCATCCTCTCCGGCAACCGCAGCGCCGAAGCGCTGTTCGGCTACGACACGGCGGAACTCGCGGCGCAAAACTTCGCCGACCTGTTCGCCCCCGCGAGCCGCGCCGCGGCGCTCGACTATCTCGACGGCGTCGCGCGCGGCAGCGGCGGCGGCCTGATCCACGACAGCCGCGAATTCGCCGGGCAGGTGCGGCAAGGCGGCACCATCCCGCTGTTCATGACGCTCGGCCGCATCGCCGACGATTCGCAGCGCGTCTGCGCCGTGTTCCGCGACATCACGCCGTGGAAGAAGGCCGAGCACGACCTCGTCGCGGCACGCGAGGCGGCCGAGAAGGCGTCCGCCGCCAAGTCGGACTTCCTCGCCAAGGTCAGCCACGAGATCCGCACGCCGCTCAACTCGATCATCGGCTTTTCCGAGGTGATGCTGGAGGAGCGCTTCGGCCCGATCGGCAACGAGCGCTACCGCGATTATCTCAAGGACATCCGCAGCTCCGGCGATCACGTGGTGGCGCTGATCAACGACCTGCTCGACCTCGCCAAGATCGAGTCCGGCAAGCTCGAGCTCGCCTTCGCCGACCTCAATCTGAACGAGCTGGTGCAGGGCGCCGTCGCGCTGATGCAGCCGCAGGCCAATCGCGAGCGCATCATCATCCGCACCTCGCTCGCGCCGGCGCTGCGGCCGGTCGTCGCCGACGCGCGCGCGGTGCGCCAGATCGCGCTCAATCTGCTCTCCAACTCGATCAAGTTCACCGGCGCCGGCGGCCAGGTGATCGTCTCGACCGCGCAATCGGATGCCGGCGAGGTGCTGCTGCGGGTGCGCGACACCGGCATCGGCATGGACGAGAAGGAACTCGGCGTCGCGCTGGAACCGTTCCGCCAGCTCGCCACCGCGGCGCGCTGGGGCTCGGGCGGAACCGGGCTCGGCCTGCCGCTCACCAAGGCGCTCGCCGAGGCGAACCGCGCCCGCTTCACCATCACCAGCAAGGTCAATGACGGTACGCTGGTGGAGGTCGCGTTCCCGGCCACCCACGTGCACGCCGAATGATCGGTTCGCCGCTTTGCGCGGCGGCCGCTGCATAGTTTTTCTGCCAAAATTTTCCGCCAACTTGTCCACCGCCGCATTAGGCCGCGGCGGGGAAATGCGTTAGTCTTGTGCTTGGGGCTGCGCCCTGAGGCCAGCATGCGGCGATTGCGTTTCCTGCGTTTCCTGGCGACCGCGCTCATGGCGGCCGCCCTGCTCGTTCCCGCCGCCGCGTCGGCCGCCGAGGCGGTCGACCTCCTCCTGGTCTTCGCGGTCGACGTCTCGCGCAGCATCGACCAGGACAAATTCCAGTTGCAGCGCGACGGCTACGCGACGGCGATCACCAATCCGCGCGTGCTCGAGGCCATCCGCTCCGGCCCCAATCACCGCATCGCGGTGAGCTTCGTCGAATGGTCGGGCGTCGGCGCGCAGAAGGTCGTGATCGACTGGACCATCATCCAGGATGCCGCGAGCGCGCAGCAGTTCGCCTCGGCGCTCGCCGAGGCGCCGCGCTCGTTCCAGGACCGCACCTCGATCAGCGGCGCGATCGAGTTCTCGATGGCGCAGTTCGACAAGGCCCCGTTCGAGGCGGCCCGCCGCACCATCGACGTTTCCGGCGACGGCACCAACAATGCCGGCCGCGACGTGCGGCTCGCGCGCGACGAGGCCGTCGCCGCGGGCGTGACGATCAACGGCCTCGTCATCCTGAGCGAGCACCCGCTGTCGTGGAACGCCGAGCACACCAATCCGCCGGGCGGGCTCGACAACTACTACAAGAACAACGTGATCGGCGGCCCGGGCGCCTTCGTGATGGTGGCGCAGAACTTCAATTCGTTCGGCCAGGCGATCATCAACAAGATGGTCGCCGAGATCGCCGCGGCCGGCCAGCGGCGGCCGCGGCTCGCCGAGCAAGCGCATTAGTGAGGCGAGCACGGTGCCTGCGCCCTCTCCCCCGCTTGCGGGGGAGAGCTGGAGAGGGGGAAGCCGCTTGCTCCGAGCCTGGGGCGGGGGGGGGCCCCCCCCCCCCCCCCCCCCCCCCGGGGGGGCGGGCGGCCGACGGCGCGCCCCCCACACGG
>Ga0335081_10006281_pt1 | contig 18904 bp, 16 predicted proteins | sample Lox_Sample_35_FD_206713 | JGI IMG/M metagenome (GOLD analysis project Ga0335081, IMG submission 206713) | Soil microbial communities from Loxahatchee National Wildlife Refuge, Florida, United States - Lox_Sample_3.5 | ecosystem: Environmental > Terrestrial > Soil > Wetlands | place: USA...
GACCGAGATTTTAGGCGTGATCGCAGCCTGGGACGGCGAGGGCACGACCGAACAAGGCTTGAGCTACGCCGATCCGCGTCTGCCGGCGCTCGGATTTCGCGTGATGATTGCGCCGCATCGCGCCGCCGAGGCGGCGAACGAACTTGGCGCCGCGCTTGTGAGCGCGGAGGATTATGAGGCGCACCGCATCGCGCTCGGCGTGCCGCGCGGCGGGCTCGATTTCGCCTATGGCGACGCTTTTCCCCATGAAGCCGATATGGATCAGCTCGGCGGGGTCGATTTTGCCAAAGGCTGCTATGTCGGCCAGGAGGTGGTGTCACGCATCGAGCATCGCGGCATCGCGCGCACGCGCGCGGTGGCGCTCCGCTACGACGGCGCTGCGCCGGAAAGCGGCGCCCCGATCACCGCCGGCGAGCGCCAGGTCGGCACCATGGGCTCGGCCGCGCGTGGCCGCGGCATCGCGCTCATTCGGCTCGATCGAGTGGCTGAGGCCGAACAGACCGCGCTCGCCGCGGGAGGCATACCCATTCGCCTCATCAAGCCGGACTGGGCGCGGTTTTCGTTCCCGGGCGAGATCAAGGCCGCGGAATGAGCGATCAGGCTGTCGATAATCTTTTGCGCTGTCCATGGCCCAAGCAGGACCCGCTCTATATCTCGTATCACGACAACGAATGGGGCGTGCCGGAATACGACGATCGCGCGCTTTACGAAAAGCTCGTGCTCGACGGTTTCCAGGCTGGCTTGTCGTGGATCACGATCCTGCGCAAGCGCGAGAATTTCCGCCGCGCCTTCGACGGCTTTGATCCGGAAAAGATCGCGCGCTACCGGAGCGCGAAAATCGAACGGCTGATGGGCGACGCCGGCATCGTTCGCAATCGCGCCAAGATCGAAGGAGCGGTGCTCTCGGCGCGCGCTTGGCTTGAGGTGATGGAGAACGGACCGGGATTTTCAAAGCTGTTGTGGGATTTCGTCGACGGGCGGCCGAAACTTAATCGCTTTCGCAGCATTCGTCAGGTGCCGGCCGAAACCGCGGTTTCGCGCGCGATGTCGAAGGAACTGACACAACGCGGTTTCAAGTTTTGCGGGCCGACCATCGTCTATGCCTTCATGCAAGCGGTCGGTATGGTCAACGATCATCTTGTCAGCTGTCATCGCCATCAGGGGGTACAAAACTTGGCGGTGCAGGAACTTGGCGGCTAGCGTGTCGCCGCCTTTGCCGCGGAGCCGTGGCGGCCTTCATGGCATGCCGCATGGCGCCGGCAGGCCGACGGCGAAGCGCGGTCTTCGTGCCGTTGGCGCCCAGCGCGCCTGGCAGCGCATGCTCTCGGGGCGGCGATTAGACCTGCTCGATCCCTCTCCGCTCGACATCGAAATCGAAGACATCGCCCACGGCTTGGCGCGTGTGGCGCGCTGGAACGGCCAGACCAGCGGCGCCCATATCTACTCGGTGGCGCAGCATTGCCTGTTCGTCGAAGCGCTGGCGCGGGCCCGCTCGCCGCGGCTCGACAATCGCTGCCGGCTCGCGATCCTTCTCCATGACGCGCCCGAATACGTCATCGGCGACATGATCTCGCCGTTCAAAGCGGTGATCGGCGACGCTTACAAGGCGATCGAGCGGCGGCTTCTAACCGCCATTCACCTGCGCTTCGGGCTCCCGGCCACGACGCCGCTACCGATCGAAGCGCTGATCAAGGCCGCCGACCGGCAAGCCGCATTTCTCGAAGCGACCCGGCTTGCCGGCTTCGACGCCGCCGAGGCGCGGCGGTTCTTCGGCCGCCCGCCGAAATTCTCCGCAGGCATGGAACGCGATTACTTGAAACCCTGGCCCGCCGAGACAGCGCAAGCGCGCTATCTCGAACGCTTCAACCGGCTCAGCCGGCAATAAAGTTCGCAAGCGGCTCCCTCCCCCCGCATGCGGTCGGTGAGATTCTTGAGCACAGCCGTCGATGTTCGTGAATGTCCGCTCTTGAGGCGTAACTCACGCCTTTGAAATCCATGGGCCGTTTAAATGACGACCTGCGTCGGCGGATAGCCACCCAGCCGTTCGTAAGGCGGTGAACCGTGAGCTCCCCTATTGAGCCAAACCAGAATGTGCCAAAACCCTTAACCACGACAGTACGGCGACTGGCGAAGCAGCGGGCGTGCCTAGGTGATCGGCTTCTACCGTCACATGCTCATTACGTGGGTCGAATGGGACATGTGCGAAGATGTAGTCTGCGTTGCGCTGCGTCGGATCATTACTCCCTGACACCATCAGGAAGGGTGCTGTGAGGCGCGCAGCGTTTTCCGGCATCACTGCCGGCGATTCGGGACCAAAAAAGCTAAGATAAATCACTGGCGTGGTACTGACAGGAAAAATCCTGCCCAGATCAATATCATCGAACGTCGCTTTTGCATCGCCCCTGCCGGCCGCAACCGCGGCCTGTGCCGCAGCGATGCTTTGGGCGATCTCGGGGCGTCGGCCCAGCAATTCGGGCGCATGTGCGGGGGCCAGCGCTATGATTGCCTTGAGACCGTGGCGACGTGCGCCAAAGCCAAGCGCCGCATTACCACCTAGACTCATACCGAGAACAACGACCGCGGTTACGCCGTGCTCTTTCAACCGCGCCACAGCCACATCGATGTCGGCCAAACATTCGAGATAAGTTCGATCATAAATCCGCGCGGCCGACCAACACATTTCCGGTCGCTCAACTACAAAGCCAGCATCCGCGACGATGGTCGCGAGTTGTTGCAACTGGGCTGGCGTGCCATGCTTGCCATGCATCATGACTACACCGACGGTCTCGCCCTGGGCCGAAGACGCGAGCGTAAGGTAGCCAGCTACCAGGCACATGAATTTTCGAATCATCCCTCTCTCTAATTTCGCGCAGCTGAGGTTGCCAATTGTAACAATCCTTTCATCTTACCACCCAGCCGATGTCTGAATTCGCGAAAATTCCGCAGACTAACAGCCGGATTGACGGGAGACTAAAACGCGGATGGTGGTTTGAGGCCGAATGGCCACCGCAGGCCAACTAACGGGTTGTGGGAATCAGCGGACGACCCGGATACATCTTCGGCGCGTGACACGTCACAGTTGCGCCAATCGCGAATCCTATATGAATGAGGCATCGCAATCCCTATATAGAAGGCGACGACTTTCCGACGATGATTCACGTTTGCTCCCTGGCCCGGCTTGAAGAAACGGTCGAACAGACCGGCGCGCGCCACGTCGTGTCGCTGATCGGCGACGAAGCGCGCGTGATGCGGCCGCCCTGCATCGCGCCGAAAAATCACCTTTGGCTGCGCTTGCATGACATTTCCACCCCGCTCGACGGCTATATCGTGCCGGCGGAGGAACACATCACCGATCTTTTCAATTTCGTGCGCGAATGGGATCGCCGGGCGCCGCTGGTCGTGCACTGCTACATGGGCATCAGCCGCTCGACAGCGAGCGCTTATGCGACAGTGTGCGCGCTCAATCCTCGGCGCGACGAAGCGAGCATCGCGCAGGCGCTGCGCCGCGCCTCGCCGACCGCGACGCCGAATGCGCGCATCGTCTCGCTCGCCGATCGGCTTCTTGGCCGTGAAGGGCGCATGATCGCTGCGATTGAAAATATCGGGTGCGGCGTATTGAGCGCCGAAGCGACGCCGTTCCGGCTCGATTTGGAGTGAAAATCTTTCCGGCTATGGCGACAGCGACGGGCGCAGCGCCGGCCGCACATTGGCAACCGGGGTCGCGGCCGTCGATTGCTCGGCGCTGCTGCTGATCAGATGGCTGCGCGGATTGCGCTGATAGAAATCGCAATAGGCGAAGCTCAGGCCGGAAAGCGAGCCGCGGAAGCTGCGGTAATCGATCTTCTCGACCCGGAAGCACGGCGTGAAAGGCATGCCGGCCAGATGCGCGCACATCGACCCACCGTCGACACGGATCGTGCCGGCCGGCAACGCCGCAAAGCGGGTCTGGCCCTGACCGCGAATTTTGATGGTGCCGACCACGGAGCCATCGGAATAGATCCGTCCCATCCCGGACGTGCCCTCAAAGCAGGTATAGGCGAACAGCTTGCCGATGACGAAGGCGCGCGCCTGCTCGGGTCCGAGCTCCTCGGCGATGCACTGCCCCAAACCCGACAAGCCGGCCGTCAAAACCGACGCACAAACAAGCGACCAGCGTACCGACATCGAGCACTCCACCCCGGCAGCTAGTGTCCCGATTCCGAAGTTCGTAAGCATTTGCGGCACGCTCGTACGAACTTCGGAATCGATAAGGACACTAGCAAAGTTTCTCCCTGTAGTGCCGCTTTTGAACCCGAAGTTCGCATCGGGGCCCGGCAAACGTGTGCGAACTTCGGGGTCGCGGCACTAGGACGATGTTAACAACATTTCTTAACCGTCCCCTTACCATAGCAGAGCCTCACATCATGGCCGAAATGAGCAAGCGGACCACGGCGTTTACCCGATTTTTACCACGATACGGCCGCGCACCTTGCCTTCGACGATACGGCGGCCCGCGGCAATAACTTCATCAAGCCCGATTTCGTTCGCCATTACCGCGATCTTTTCGCGGTCGAGGTCGGCCTCGAGCCGGCGCCACGCCGCCTCTCTGCACGGCAACGGACACATGACGGAATCGATGCCGATGAGCGAAACCCCACGCAGGATGAAGGGTGCGACGGTGGTCGGCAGATCCATGCCGCCGGCAAGCCCGCAGGCCGCGACCGCGCCGCCATAGCGGATCATCGACAGCACATTGGCGAGCGTGGTCGAACCAACCGCGTCGATGCCGCCCGCCCAGCGCTCCTTGGAGAGCGGCCGCGCCGGCTCGGTCAGTTCGTTGCGGTCGATGATTTCGCCGGCGCCCAGTCCTTTCAGATAAGCCGCCTCTTCCGTGCGTCCGGTCGAAGCGGCGACGGCGTAGCCGAGCTTGGCGAGAAGCGCGACCGCGACCGAGCCGACGCCGCCGGCGGCGCCGGTCACGATCACCGGCCCGCGCGACGGATCGATGCCGGCGCGCTCCAGCGCCATGACCGCAAGCATCGCGGTATAGCCCGCCGTGCCGATGGCCATCGCCTCGCGCGCGCTGATGCCGGGCGGGCGCCGCACCAGCCAGTCGCCTTTGACGCGCGCCTTTTCGGCATAGGCGCCGAGATGCGTTTCGCCGAGCCCCCAGCCGTTGAGGACGACCTGGTCGCCCGGTTTCCAGTTCGGATGGGTGGAGGATTCCACGGTGCCAGCGAAATCGACCCCGGCAATCATCGGGAAGCGCCGCACTACCGGCGCCTTGCCGGTGATGGCGAGACCGTCCTTGTAATTCACCGTCGACCATTCGACCCGGACGGTGACGTCGCCGTCCATCAGATCTTTTTCGTCGAAGTCGGTGAGCCGCACCGTCTGCCCGGTGTCGGCTTTGTCGATGACGATCGCTTTGAAGGTCGACATGCTATGATTTTACGCGCGGGCGCGCGTGGAAAACAACTCGGAAAAATCAGATTGGATCGTGGGACGGCGTGTTCAGGCCGGCATGGCAGCGACGCGAGCGACCGGCTTCTCCACGATCGGTATATTGATCAGTGCTGAGAGCACGCCGAACAGGATCGCCAGCCACCACACCATGTCGTACGAGCCGGTGCGATCGAACACGAGGCCGCCGAGCCAAACGCCGAGAAAGCCGCCGACCTGGTGACTGAAAAAGGCGAAGCCCGCGAGCGTCGCCAGCCAGCGCGTGCCGAACATCAAGGCAATGATGCCATTGGTCGGCGGCACGGTAGAGAGCCACGTCAGGCCCATCGCGGCGCCGAACATCAGGCAAGTGACCGGCGTAACCGGGAATGAAATGAACGCCAGAATTGCCGCGGCGCGGATGAAATAGATGAACGATAGCAGGTAGCGCCTCGGCACGCGGTCGCCGAGCCATCCCGCCGTGATCGAGCCGATGATGTTGAACAATCCGATTGTGGCGATGGTCCAGCCGCCGACCTGTGCGGAAAGCCCGCGATCGACCAAATAAGACGGCAGGTGCACGGTGATGAATTGCAGTTGGAAGCCGCAGGTGAAAAAACCGAGCACAAGCAGCAAATACGAGCGGTGCGCAAATGCCTCGCTCAAAGCGTGGCGCAGCGACTGCGAGCTGACGTCATGTGCCGCTTGCGATGGCGGCGTGGCCAGCGCGAGTGAGAGCGGCAGCACGGCAAGCAGGCTCGCCGCGAAGATTGTGAGCGTCTGTTGCCAGCCGAAGGCGTCCATCAGCGCAACCGCAACCGGCGAATAGAAAAACTGGCCGAACGAGCCGGCCGCGGTGCCGAAACCGAAGGCGCGGGAGCGATATTGCAGCGGCACGATCTTGCCAAGCGCCGCGAGCACCACCGGGAACGAACAGCCGGCTAGCCCGAAACCGATAAGCACGCCGGCGGAAAGGTCGAGCATCGGCGCACTCGTCGCATGCGCCATCAGAACGAGACCAAGCCCGTACAAAAGCGCGCCGCCGCACAGCACGCGCACGCTGCCGAAACGATCGGCGATGATGCCGCCGAGCGGCTGGCCGACGCCCCACAACAGGTTCTGCAGCGCCAGCGCAAAAGCAAATACGTCGCGGCCCCAATGATTGGCATTGGAGAGCGGGGTCAAGAAAAAGCCAAGCGTGGAGCGCGGCCCAAACGCGATCAGCGCAATCAGGCTGCCGAAGCCGATGACCAGCGTCGGCGTGCGCCAGCTGACCAAAGTCTTGCTGGCAGTTATGGGCTCGCTGGCAGTTATGGGCTCGCTGGCAGTTATGGGCTCGCTGGCAGTTATGGGCTCGCTGGCAGTTATGGGCTCGCTGGCAGTGATATTGGAAGCGTCGTTCATGTCGCCCTGGGAACCTAAGATTCGAAAGCCGCGCAGCATAGAGGGACAACTTGGATAGCCCAAACGGAAATTGCCAGACCACGGATCGCTGAGTGCATGGCTGTTCCGCCCGCGCTGCGGAGCGTAGCGGCCGGGCCCTCGCCGCGCAGTTTGCCATAATTCGTGCCAGTGACTATGGATTTTACCGTAGGAAACATTCATGCCGGACGCCAATGCCGCCTGACCCGACGCTTTTTGCATCGCTGTCGCGCGCCGATGCTTTCCTCTCTCCGCTGGAAATCGAGGCCGCGGTGACGCGCGCGCTGGAAGAAGATCTCGGCCGTGCCGGCGACATCACCTCGATCGCGACTATTCCTGAGGATCTCGACGGCCGCGCTGAAGTCGTGGTGCGCGAAGCCGGCGTGATCGCCGGATTGCCGCTGGTCGCCGCCGCGTTCCGGCGGCTCGCCCCGGCAATCACGATCGCGCCGCACGGGCGCGACGGCGCGCCGGTGCAACGCGGCGCCAAGCTGATGACAATTTCCGGCAATGCGCGGGCGATCCTCGGCGCCGAACGCGTGGCGCTCAATTTTCTCGGCCATCTCTCCGGCATCGCTACGGCGACGGCGGCTTTCGTTGCGCGTATCGCGCATACCAAGGCGCGCATCATCTGCACGCGCAAGACCACGCCCGGACTGCGGGCGCTGGAAAAATACGCGGTGCGCTGCGGTGGCGGTTATAATCATCGTTTCGGTCTCGACGACGCGATCCTGATCAAGGACAATCACATCGCGGTCGCCGGCAGAATCAGACCGGTGCTCGAGCGCGCCAAAGGCGCCGCCGGCCACTTGGTCAAGATCGAGATCGAGGTCGACTCGCTCGCCCAGCTCAAGGAGGTGCTCGACGTCGGGTTGGCCGACGTCGTGCTGATCGACAACTTCGATCTCGCCGCGATGCGCAAAGCGGTGGAGATGGTGGCGGGGCGGCTCGTCATCGAAGCTTCGGGCGGCATCACGCTCGAAAGCGCGGCGGCGATCGCCGAGACTGGCGTCGATTACTTGTCCTCGGGCGCGCTGACCCATTCGGTGCAGAACCTCGATGTCGGACTTGATATCGCGATGTGAGGCCGGTCATGCTCGCGCCTGTCGCGGGCATCCACGTCTTAAATGACCGACTAACCCGAAGACGTGGATGGCCGGAACAAGTCCGGCCATGACGAACATAAAATCCTAGCCCGTTCTATGGCTTCGTATTTACGTCCGCGCACCCGCCGGCGTGGCGGCGGCTTGCGGCGCCTTCGCATCGGGTTTGGCGCCTTCGGACTTGCCGCTCGGCGTCTCACTGTTATTCGCGCTCGGCGCGGCCGGCGCGGCCTTGCCCCAGACCGGCTCGTCCCCGCCATCGCCCCAATTGCGCGGCCGATAAAAGGTGTGGACGCCGAGTCTGAACAGGCGCGTCATTTCATGCACCCAGCTCGGATGCACCCAATAGGCGTGGTAATGCGTGGCGTGCCCGACTTCGGCGAGCCAGATTTTGCCGTCGAGCGTGTCCTTGGCGATGCTTTTCGCCTGCTCCCACATGTCGGGCTCGTCGATGCGACTCAAATCCTTGCCCTCGCAGGCAAAGGTGAACTGGCAGGCGAGATGCCGGTGCGCGTTCTGATAAACCACGCCGCAGACGTCATGCGGATAGTAACCTGAGAACACACGGTTCATCACCACTTGCGCCACCGCCTCCTGGCCTTTGCGCACCTCGCCGCGCGCTTCGAAATAAACTGCGTCGGCGAGACACTTCTCGGCCTTGGCGCGCGTCTTGCCCTCGAGGCCGAGCCGTTGCGCCGGGGTCTGCAAGCGGCTGATGTCGTCCTTACCGGCAACCGACTCGCCTGCGCCGGTATCGTTGTCGGTGCCCTCAAGCGCGGAAAGTTTGATGTTCGAGTCGGCCGATTGCGCGGCGAGCTCGGCCGACGGCGACACCAGGATCGGCTCCGCACCCGGCGCCCAGCTTTGCAGCTTGTTCGGCGAGCCCATGACGCCGCCGCCGAAATAGATGGCGCTGTTGCGGTCGGCGGCATCGGCATCGAGGAACGACATGCCGCTGAGCGAAGGCGACGATCCATATTCCGTTTCGCCCGGCGCCGGAATTTCCGGCGGCTTGTCCACCAAAGCGGCATCCTCCTCATCGGCCGCCGACGCCATTTTTGTTTGCGACGGCGCAGGCTCCGCCGGCGGCTGCGAAGGTTGAGCTTGCGGCGCAGTGGGCGCGACTACAGCAGGCGTAGCAGATTCTACGGCCGGCCCAGCGGGAGCGAGCATCAAATGCTCTGCCCCTTGCTCATCGTGCGCGTCCATTGCTGAAACGGTGGGCGCCGTCGGTCCAGGGGGCGTGTTGATCGCCAAATCACTATTTGCTGGCGCGGTGTGTTCGACCTGTGCCCCGGCGGGGGCAGCGGGTGCGGGCGCCGCCGCCGGCGCATTTTCCGAAAATGCCGGCGCGATCACGCTCGCCGGCAGCCGATCGGCTTTGTGACTGCGCTCGACGGTCGGATATTCGATCTGGCGCGCCCGCCGCTCGTGGATCGGCTCGTCAATCTTCCAGGAAAACGCGTCAAGCGAACGCGGATCGAAATTGACGGTCTGAAAACCGAGCGGCTGCGGGATCGCAGAGCCGATCGGGCGCGAATAACTAAACGTCGCGGCCTCGACCGGCGATATGATCAAATGCCAATGCGAGGGAGCGGCATGCTCGCGCGCGATCGACGCGGCGATGTCCTGATAACCGATCGACGTCGGCATCAACGCGGCGCAGAACGCACTCAACCAAAAGCGGGCAGAACAACACGCGCCCGTTATTCCGATACGCGACGCAGACATTACCCCTCACGCCAACACGCGCCAGATACGCGCCTTGCCCCGCGCACATGGTTATGGAAGCGCCACCGGGGTGGCGCGAATGCGACAGGTTTATTTATTGTCGGGTTAACGTTGCGAAGGCGTTAACCGCCGGATTTGCGCGGTTTTACGCGGGGCCGAGCGGCGACAATGGTTGCGCATCGCGCGCGCTCGATACGCTGTTCGGCCGCGCAGCGTGAACTTGTTGAAGTTTTGTTAACCAGGATGGCCGGGCGCGGCGGAAGCTTAAGCGTCCGGGGCGGCCAACGCGCCGAGCGCGGCTTGCGCGGCGGCGAGACGCGCGATCGGCACGCGGAACGGCGAGCACGACACGTAGTCGAGCCCGACCTCGTGAAAGAACGCCACCGAGGCGGGGTCGCCGCCGTGTTCGCCGCAAATGCCGAGCTTAAGGTTTCCTCGCACCTTGCGGCCGCGCTCGCTGGCAATGCGGATCAATTCGCCGACGCCGTCGCGGTCGAGCGAGACGAACGGATCGCTCGGTAAAATGCCCTTCGCCGTGTAGATATTGAGAAAGCTCGCCGCATCGTCGCGGCTGATGCCGAACGCGGTCTGGGTGAGATCGTTGGTGCCGAACGAGAAAAATTCGGCGGTCTCGGCGATTTCGGCGGCTTTGAGCGCCGCGCGCGGCAGTTCGATCATGGTGCCGACCTGATATTTCGGCTTGGCGCCAGTTTCGGCGGCGACCTTTTGCGCGGTGGCGTCGATGCGCTCCTTGACCAGATCGAGCTCGCGCTTGCTGGCGATCAGCGGCACCATGATTTCGGGCGCGACCGTCTTGCCGGTCTGACGGCCGACTTCGGCGGCCGCTTCGAAAATGGCGCGCGCCTGCATTTCCGCGATTTCCGGATAGGCGATCGCCAGACGGCAGCCGCGGAAGCCGAGCATGGGATTGAATTCGTGCAGCTCGCGGGCGCGATCGGCTAAGCGCCGCGCGTCGGCGCCCATCGCCTCCGCCACTTCGGCGATTTCTTTTTCGGTGTGCGGCAGAAATTCGTGCAGCGGCGGATCGAGGAGCCGGATCGTCACCGGCAAGCCGCCCATGATCTTGAACAGCGCGAGGAAGTCGCCGCGCTGCATCGGCAAAAGCTTGGCGAGCGCGGCGCGGCGCGCCGTCTCGTCTTCGGCGAGGATCATTTCGCGCACGGCGCGGATGCGGTCCACATCGAAGAACATATGCTCGGTGCGGCACAGCCCGATGCCTTCGGCGCCGAATTTGATCGCGGCGCGCGCATCCGCCGGGGTATCGGCATTGGCACGCACTTTCAAGGTGCGCAGCTCGTCGGCCCATTTCATAACGGTTGCGAATTCGCCGGCCAATACCGGCTCGAGCATCGGCACCGCGCCGGCGAGCACCTGCCCGGTGGCGCCGTCGATGGTGAGCGTGTCGCCTTTTTTCAGGACTGTGCCGCCGGCGGTCAGCGTCTGGGTGCGATAGTCGACCCGCAGCGAGCCGGCGCCGGAAACGCAGGGCTTGCCCATGCCGCGCGCGACCACCGCGGCATGCGAGGTCATGCCGCCGCGCGTCGTCAAGATTCCTTCGGCGGCATGCATGCCGTGAATGTCTTCCGGCGAGGTTTCGACCCGCACCAGGATGACTTTGCGGCCCTGACTCTTGAGCGCCTCGGCCTCGTCGGACGAGAACACGATCTCCCCGGATGCGGCGCCGGGCGAGGCCGGCAATCCGGTGGCGATGATCTTGCGCACGGCCTTCGGATCGATGGTTGGATGCAGGAGCTGATCGAGCGCTGCCGGATCGATGCGGCCGACGGCTTCTTTCTTGTTGATGAGTTTCTCTTGCGCCAGCTCAACCGCGATGCGCAGCGCGGCCTGCGCGGTGCGCTTGCCGCTCCGCGTCTGCAGCATCCACAACTTGCCTTGTTCGACGGTGAATTCGAGGTCCTGCATGTCGCGGTAATGGCGCTCGAGCGTGCTTTGGATGCGCTTGAGCGCGGCGAAAGCCTCGGGCAACGTTTTTTCCATCGACGGCTTGTCGGAGCCGACTTCCTTGCGCGCGGCTTCGGTGATTTCCTGCGGCGTGCGGATGCCTGCAACGACATCTTCGCCCTGGGCGTTGATCAGATATTCGCCGTAGAGCTTTTTCTCGCCGGTGGACGGATTGCGGGTAAAGGCGACGCCGGTTGCCGAGCTCTCGCCCATATTGCCGAACACCATTGCCTGCACGTTGACTGCGGTACCCCAGCTTTCGGGAATATTGTGCAAGCGGCGATAGGTGATGGCGCGCTGGTTCATCCATGAGCCGAACACCGCGCCGATCGCCCCCCACAATTGCGCGTTCGGATCCTGCGGGAACGGTTCGCCGCGCTCCTCTTGCACGCGCGCTTTATATTCGGCGACAAGCTCTTCCAGATCGTCGGCATTCAGATCGGTGTCCAGCGTGTAGCCGTTGCGGTGTTTATGATCGTCGAGAATTTCTTCGAAGTGATGATGCTCGATGCCGAGCACGACATCGCAATACATGGTGATGAAGCGCCGGTAGCTGTCCAGTGCAAAACGGCGGTCGCCGGATTTTGCCGCAAGCGCCTTCACCGTCACATCGTTGAGCCCAAGGTTGAGCACGGTATCCATCATTCCCGGCATCGATGCGCGCGCGCCAGAGCGCACCGAGACCAACAGCGGATTTTCGCGGTCGCCGAATTTCTTGCCGGCGACCCGGCCGATCTCCGCGAGCGCTGCATCGATCTGCCGTTTCAATTCCCTCGGGTATGCTTTGCCGTGCTGATAAAAATACGTGCAGACTTCGGTGGTGATGGTGAAGCCGGGCGGCACCGGCAGTCCGAGCTGCGCCATTTCGGCAAGGCCGGCGCCCTTGCCGCCAAGCAGATTGCGCATCGCGGCGCGGCCTTCGGCCTTGCCGCCGCCGAAGGCATAAACCCATTTGCCTTTAGCCGCTTTTACGCGCGCGGCGGCGGCCGTGCGCGCCGCTCTGCGCGTCTTCGATGCTGGCGATTTTTTGATCGCCTGCCGCGAGATTTTTAAGCGCGATTTGGTCAACGGCTTTTTGGTCAAAGGCTTGGCCATGACGTCATGCGAAGAACCTAGATTGCAATTCTGGGCGGTTGATGCAACCGGCAACACCGATCACTCTTCAGCGGAAGAAATGATGGATGGCGTTGAGCCCGACCAGCCCTTCGACGATCAGATAGATGGCGACGATGATGTTGAGAAGCCGCGGCACGATCAGAATAAGAACGCCGGCAATCAGCGCAACAATGGGCGAGATTTCGGTGGCAGTGATGACCATGATTTGCCTCGAAGCTGGATGGATTTAAGCGCAATGGCGCAGGTGCGGGCAGAAATCGTTTAACTCTCAACGCTCAAAGCGCCATTCGGTTCTAGGCGACAATTCGCGCGGATGCCAGTGCGTCCATCTGTTGATTCAGATGATTATCCCCTCCCCCCGCGAAGCGGTGGGGAGGGGTCGGCGAACATCGCGCAGCGATGGAGCCGGGGTGGGGGGCGACAAGAAAGTCCCCCACCCCTAACCCCTCCCCCACCACGCGCTGCGCGCGTGGGCGGAGGGGAAATCCTTCTCACCCCTCAATCTTCGAGAAATCGGCGACGGTGCGCGTCGCCTCGCGAATTTGATCAAGCAGCTTGAGCCGGTTCTCGCGCAAGGCTTTGTCATCCACGTTGACGGTCACTTTGTCGAAGAACGCGTCGACCGCCGGCCGCAGTCTGGCTATGGCGCGCATGGCGGCGACGAAATCCTCGTTTTTGACCGCGCGCGCCGCCTCGGTCTCGGCCGTCGCAATCGCGTTGGCCAGCGCCTTTTCTTCCGGCTGGCGGTAAAGCTTGGCTTGCGGTGCGCCGGTGTAGTGCCGGTTGTCCTTCTTCTCTTCGATGCGAATGATGCTGGTGGCGCGCTTATAGCCGGCGAGCAGGTTTTTGCCGTCCTCGCTATCGAGGAATTGTCCCAGTGCCTCGACCCGGCGCACGATCAGCAGGAGATCGTCCTGGCCTTCGAGGGCGAACACCGCATCAACCAGATCATGCCGCGCGCCTTGCTCGCGCAGCTGCACTTTTAGGCGGTCGGCGAAAAAGGCGAGCAGGTCAAGAGGTAATTGCTTTCGGCTTACGGCCGCATCACGTGTACTTGCTTTGATGAGGCCGATGGTGGCCGACCTCATCGTCTCGATCAACGAAAGTCGGACCTTATTATCGAGCACGAGCCTGATAATCCCGAGCGCGGCTCTTCGCAACGCATAGGGATCCTTGCTGCCGGTCGGCTTTTCATCGACGGCCCAGAAGCCAACCAGCGAATCGAGCTTGTCGGCGAGCGCCACCGCAATCGATACCGGATCGCTCGGCACCAGGTCATCGGGCCCTTTCGGCCGGTAATGGTCCTCGATGGCGTGGGCGACCGCCTCGTCCTCGCCTTGCTCCTGCGCGTAATATTTCCCCATCGTGCCTTGCAGCTCGGGAAATTCGCCGACCATTTCGGTAAGCAGATCCGCTTTACACAGCTGCGCGGCGCGTTTTGCCTTTTTTACGTCGGCGCCGACAAGCGGGGCCAGTTCCGCAGCCAACCGCTCAATGCGCTCAATGCGCTCGCTTTGCGTCCCCAACTTCTCGTGGAAGATGATGTTGTTGAAACTTGGCAGCCGATCTTCAAGCTTGGTCTTTAGATCGGTTTGGTAGAAAAATCGCGCATCCGACAATCGTGCGCGGATCACCCGCTCGTTGCCGGCGACGATGGCCTTGCCGCCGTCCTCGGCCTCGAGATTGGCGACGAGCAAAAACTTGTTGACGAGCTTGGCGTGCGCCGCGTCGCGCAGCACGAAGCATTTCTGCTTGTTGCGGATGGTGGCGCGAATGACTTCTTCCGGAATCTGCAGGAACGCCTCGTCGAATGCGCCCATCAGCACCACCGGCCATTCGACGAGACCGGCGGTTTCGGCAAGAAGCCCCTCGTCCTCCACGAGTTCGAGGCCCTGCGCGAAGGCAAGCTGCTTCGCCTCGGTTTGGATGATGCTGCGCCGCCGCTCGGGGTCGAGCACCACCTTGGCCTTGTCGAGCTTGGCGGCGTAGTCGGCGAGCCGGCGCACGGTGAAAGTCTCCGGCGCCAGGAAGCGATGGCCGCGCGTTAAATTGCCGGCGGCGATGCCGTCGACCGTGAACGGCACGATGTCGGGATCCTCGGTTTCCGGTCCGAAAGTGGCGAGGATCGAATGCAGCGGGCGCACCCAGTTCAGCGCGCCGGGATTTTTCGACTGCGCGCCCCAGCGCATCGACTTCGGCCAGGGAAAAGTCTTGATCACCTCCGGAAGGATTTCGCTGATCACTTCGAGCGCCGGGCGACCGGGTTTGTCGATCACCGCAACATAGAAATCGCCTTTTTTGTCCGGCTGCACTTTTGCCTCGGCCGGCGATTTCAGGCCGGCGGCTTTAAGGAAACCGGCGACGGCCTGCTCCGGCGCGCCAACGCGCGGGCCTTTTTTCTCCTCGCGCCGGTCGGGCTGGCGCACTGGCACGCCTTGCACCGCGAGTGCTAGCCGGCGCGGCGTCACGAAGGCTTTGGCGCCATCGTAAATAAGGCCAGCTTCGACCAGCCGGTCGGTGACCGCCTTGCGCAGATCCTCCGCCGCCCGCGCCTGCATGCGGGCGGGAATTTCTTCGGACAACAATTCGAGCAACAGATCAGGCATAAAATTGCCGCGCCGACAGATGGTATTCTTTCTCCCCTCCCCCCGCTTGCGGTGGAGAGGGATCGGGGGTGGGGGGCATCCGCGCGTTTTCAACCGCGGCATAAATGACGCTCAGCACTCCTTCGATGTTTTCGCGCACGTCGTTGTTCCAAAATCGCAACACACGATATCGGTTTCGTTTGAGATATGCGTCACGTTTGAGATCGCGTCTAATCTGCGAACTCCTGCCGTGTTGCCCACCATCGAAGTGTGACACGCAAAATCGGCGAAGTAAGGTCCAATGGTTGCCTGGCGCCGAAAGTGACAACCCTTTGGAGAAAGCTCGCGCAAACGCCACCATAACTTTCGCTCCGCCGGGGTCGTGTCGCGACGCAGTTGCCTCGCGCGCGGCACTCTTCCGTCTATTTTGCGCGTTCGTCGCAACGGACCCCCACCCCTAACCCCTCCCCACCACTTCGTGGGGGAGGGGAAATCAATTGCTCGTCGCGGATCGAGTACGCTTTCGACCCCCACACCTAACCGCTCCTAACAGCTTCGCAGGCGAGGGATAAAATCTGCTGCTTGTTCAAATCCGCCTGTCCCTCGCTGGCTAAAGTCTCTTATGACTCCCATCGCACATCGGTTTTTTGGCCGAGCGCTTGCAGGCACAGAACCAGGCCTCTTCGGCAACCGCGGGCTTGTATTCGACCGGACTAAAACGCGTGCCTTTGTGAGAGCCGTCGCAAAACGGCTGCGACTTGGAACGTCCACAGGCGCACCACCAATAGCTCTTGCCGCCTTCCAGCATGATCGGGATCGGCCGCCGTCCGCCGATTTCGGGCATTGTGCCTTCATCACTCATGCGTTGTTTCCTCCCCCTTCGGTCGCGAGCCAGGCTTCGCCGCACGCCTTGGCGAGTTCGCGCACCCGCAAAATGTAGCTCTGCCGCTCGGTCACCGAAATCACGCCGCGCGCGTCGAGCAGATTAAAGATGTGGCTCGCCTTGATGCACTGATCGTAAGCTGGCAGCGCCATGAGATGCCGGCCGCGATTGCTGGCGCGCTTGCCGTCGCCGGCCCAGCCGGCTTCGAGATATTTGCGGCACGCCGCTTCCGCCATGCGGAATTGTTCGAACAACATCTCGGTGTCGGCATATTCGAAATTGTGCCGCGAATATTCCTGTTCCGCCTGCAAAAATACGTCGCCGTAGGTCACCTTCTGCGCTCCGTCACGGCCGTTGAAGTTGAGCTCGAAAACGTTCTCGACCCCCTGCACATACATCGCCAGCCGTTCGAGGCCGTAGGTCAACTCGCCCGAGACCGGCGCGCATTCGAAGCCGGCGACCTGCTGGAAATAGGTAAATTGCGACACTTCCATGCCGTCGCACCAGCACTCCCAGCCGAGACCCCAAGCGCCGAGCGTCGGACTCTCCCAGTCGTCCTCGACGAAGCGGATATCATGGAGCTTCGGATCGATGCCGATGGCGTAAAGCGATTTGAGATAAAGCTCCTGCAAATCCTCCGGCGACGGCTTAAGGATGACTTGGAGCTGATAATAGTGCTGCAGGCGGTTGGGGTTTTCGCCGTAGCGGCCGTCTTTCGGCCGGCGCGACGGCTGTACATAGGCCGCATTCCAGGGTCTCGGCCCGAGCGCCCGCAATGTCGTCGCCGGATGGAAGGTGCCGGCGCCCACTTCCATGTCATAGGGCTGCAAAATGACGCAGCCCCAGTCGGCCCAATAGCGCTGCAGCGCCAGAATGAGCCCCTGGAACGACCGCTCCGGCCGCATGTGAGGCGGCAGATTTTCGTTTCCCGTCTGCGTCATCAGCCCCGTTCTTGGTGAAGGCCGCGGCAAGGTCAAGCCGCTGGTGCACCCTCGGATCGCGATCGAGACGTGATAGCCGATTCCTGATACCAGATCGCGGCTTGGCTGCTCTGAATGGAGGCTTAAGGTGGACAAAATTCGCAATCTCGCGGTCGCCGCCACGGCGCTGGCCCTGGTCATGGCTCAGCTTGCCGGCCTGGCGCGACCGGCGCGGGCGCAGGATTATCCGAGCCGGCCGATCCGGGTCCTGGTCGCGTTTCCACCAGGTGGACCGACCGATTTCGTCGGCCGGCTTCTCGCCGACAAAATGTCGACGCTGCTCGGCCAGCGCGTTTACATCGAGAACAAAGCGGGCGCCAACGGCACCGTGGGCGCCGATAATATCGCCAAATCCGGTCCCGACGGTTATTCGCTGTTTCTCACCACCGCGGGCGCGGTGACAATTTCGCCGCACGTGATGGCAAACATTCCCTACGATTCGCTGCGCGACTTCGCTCCCATCGCCGAAGTGGTCACCAATACGACGGTGTTGGTTGTCAGCCCGAAAATGGCGATCAAGACCGCCAAGGGACTGGTCGCGCTCGCCAAGCAAAAACCAGGGGCGATTCCGTTCGCCTCCACCGGGATCGGCTCGACGACGCACCTTGCGCAGGTGCTCCTCGCCGACGCCGCGAAAGTCCAATTCTTGCATGTGCCTTATCGCGGCGCGGCACCGGCTCTGACCGATCTTCTCGGCGGTCAGGTGCAGGTGCTCGCGGCCGATCTCACCGTTCTGATGGCGCAGATCGAGGCTGGAGCGGTCGTGCCGATCGGCGCCGCCGCCAATCAACGCAATCAAAACATTCCAGAAGTGCCGACGCTCGCCGAGCAGGGTTATCCCAATACCGATGCGTCGAACTGGTATGCCTTGCTGGCGCCGGCAAAGACGCCGCCGGCGGTGATCAAGAAGCTCAACGACGCGGTCAATGCCGCACTTGGGGATCCCGACGTGCGCGGCAAAATCGTCAAATCGGGCGCAGTGCCCGTCGGCGGCACACCCGAGGCGCTGGGCACGTTCATGCGTGCCGAATACGACAAATGGGGCCGCGTCGTTCGCGAACACGGAATCAAGGAAACGCCGTAGGCGGTCATGCCGAGGTCGAGCCAACACGTCCGGGCTGCTGCGCGGCAATCCGGAAACGACGAAACGGTCAGCCCGGCCGGTACTCGCCGGTCTTTGGATCGGGCTTTAGTTTCGGCATGCTGGTGCGGTCGTGCGGCGCGGCTTTGGCGCGCATCTCATCAAGTTCGGCATTGACCCGGCGCACCTCTTTGACGCACCAGCGCGCCAGAACCATGGCGCCGATAACGCCCAGGGCGAAAACCACCAGTGGCGGCATTGTCTATTCTTCCAAAGTTTTGATCGGATCGAAACTAGATCCCGATCTGTGACCAATGTTCTGTTTGCGCATGATCCTACCCGAAAACCGGTTCCCACTTTTCGGGATCATGCGCTAGCCCGACTGTGCATAATCCTAACGCCAGCAGCCAGCCGAATTATGGCTAAAGCCCAAAACGCGCCCAAATGGCGCGGGCTTCAAGGGCCGAAATGAGGTCTTCGGCAACAGCCAGACGGGTCGGCACCGCCAAAGCCGTCTCACCGGCCGCGCCCAACAGACGCCGGCCCAACCAGCGGCGTTCGGCGGACACCAGAGGCGTAACGAGCTTGTCGCCGAATCG